>Ga0066710_100002263_pt1 | contig 15363 bp, 20 predicted proteins | sample GraSoiAngelo_159_FD_79666 | JGI IMG/M metagenome (GOLD analysis project Ga0066710, IMG submission 79666) | Grasslands soil microbial communities from the Angelo Coastal Reserve, California, USA - 14_1009_16_40cm | ecosystem: Environmental > Terrestrial > Soil > Grasslands | place: USA...
CTGGTCGAAGAAGTGCTTGAGCGCGCCCGAGATGTACCCGAGGTTCGCGGTCGTGCCCAACACGTAGCCGTCCGCCGCGAGGACGTCGGGAACCGTCGCGCCGAGCGCGGGACGCCGCACCACTTCGACGCCCTCGATCTGCGGGTCGGTGGCCCCTGCCCGTACCGCGTTGAACATCGCTTCGACCGATGGTGAGGTCGTGTGATGCACGATCAGCAAAGACGGCATGATGCCGCGGCTTCTATCACAACGAGATGCGTCCCTCCGGGTTCGCATGTGAACCCGGAGGGACGCACCTCAGAGGCCTCAGCTGCGGGTGCTTGGTCCGTTCGCGGGATTCAGAGAGTCTCGGCTCTCGAGGCGGACTTCCGCAGTCTTCGAATCGCCGTTGCGGTCGAACTTGATCTCGACTTGATCACCGCGGCGGTGGCTCTCGATGCGGCCCGCGAGGTCGGCGGCGCTGCGCACATCGGAGTTGCCCACCGCCGTGATCACGTCGCCGTCGCGCAATCCCGCGTCGTCCGCGGGACCGCCGCTGAGCACGCGATCGATGCGTGCACCCCGCGGGTTCGTGGAGTTCTCGGCGGCCACGCCGAGGAACGCCTGATTGCCGTTGTTGTTGCGGGGCAGGCCCGGGAGGTTCGGCAGCGTGCGAGGGACGGGGCTCGAGTCGGATGAGCTGGAGCTGATGCTGCGCACGTCACTGTCACCGGGCGCGGCGAACCATCCGACGGCGAAGCCGAGACCACCCACGATGAAAATTGCAACGAGTGCGGCCAACCACACCGGAACCGCAACGACACCTCTCCGCCCACTCGACGCGGGCTCGCGGACGACTCGATCAACCGGTTCGGTCCGTGCCGGCGGTGCAGCGGGCGCGGGTGCCGCGGCGGTCGGTTCGCCCGGGTCGGTGTCATCGAGATTCGCCGCCGGCGCTGCGGGCTCCGGAGTCGTCGGCGCGTTCTCGCTCACACTCTCGTTCGAGGTCGTGTCGTCGGCCATCTCGGTGCCTCCTACCGTCGCCGACCGTGTCGAAGGGGCGATGATGACACCTCCGGCTGAGAGATCTCTGAGAGCGCGCGAAGATCACGCCTCCCATCCCGCGACCGTGAGCGCCATCGCAGGAGGAGCATCCGAGGCAGTGAGTTCGCCCGAAACAGAAGTGCTGGCTCGCGTCGGTGCCCTGCTAGCGGAACACGATCCGACAACGACATCCGAGGTGGAATTCCTCGGCGCCCAGTACGACGCCGGCTTGGCGTGGGTCCACTTCGAGAAGGGATTCGGTGGCCTCGGACTCGGCCCCGCGCTCCAAGAGGTCATCGATGCGGCGCTGCGCGACGCGGGGGCGCCGAGTGGCGCCGATCGCAACCCCGTGGGGTATGGACACGGAGCCGGATCGGTGTACACGCACGGCACGGACGAGCAACGCCGCCGCTGGTTGCGCCCGCTCTTCACGTGCGAGGAGCTGTGGTGCCAACTGTTCAGCGAGCCCGGGGCCGGCTCCGACGTCGCCGGACTCGCCACGATCGCCGTCCGCGACGGCGACGAATGGGTGGTGAACGGTCAGAAGATCTGGTCGAGCGGCGCGATGCACGCGCGGTGGGGCATCCTCATCGCCCGGACCGATCCGACGCAGCCAAAGCACCGCGGGATCACGTTCTTCGTCGCCGACATGCACGCACCGGGCCTCGAAGTACGGCCGATCCGCGAAATGACGGGCGGCGCCCACTTCAACGAGACGTTCTTCACCGACGTCAGGATTCCCGACGCGCATCGACTCGGTGGCGTTGGCATGGGGTGGTCCGTCGCCGTCACGACGCTCATGTACGAACGCGTTCTCGTCAGCGATCAGCAGGAAGAGCACGCTGGGGCCCAAGCAATCGCACTGTGGAGAGCGCGCGACGATCGCACGTCGCCCGTCGCGCTCGCGTTGCGCGACCGCTTGGTCATGGCGTGGGTGGAGTCCGAAGCGACACGGCTGTTGCTGCTGCGCGCCAAGTCGTTACGGTCGAAAGCGGAGCCGGGCGCGGACGGTTCGCTCGGAAAGCTGGCCGTCACCCGCGTCGGCCAGCAGCTGGCGAACCTGTGCGTCGACCTCAGCGGCCCCGACGCGGTCGTCGATGCCGACTACACGCCCCACGGGGGCAAGTTCGGCGATCGCGCCGAGATGCCGCTGCCGCGCCGATTCCTGAACAGCGTGTCATCGAGCATCTCGGGCGGTACGTCCGAGATCATGCGCAACATCATCGGCGAGCGTGTGCTCGGGCTCCCCGGCGACATCCGCGTCGACAAGGACGTTCCGTGGAACGAGGTGCGGCGGTCGTAGCCGCCGCACCTCGAGCGGTCTCAGTAGCTCAGTACCTGGTGCTCGCCGTGCTCGTGCTGCGCGGAAAGTCACCGCTCGTCGTCGACGAACCGGACCCGAACCGATCCGTGCTCTGCGAGTCGTGCGAGGCCACCGCCTCACGGACGTCCCGGCCGTAGCGCTCGTACAGGGTCTTCCCGCCATATACGGCGAGGCCCAGGATGGTCAGTCGGAAAAGCATGCGCATCGAGACCTCCTCGAGCTCTCAGTACCACCAACTCGTCAGGTACATCAGTACGTGTTCGGGCCCACCACGCGGCGTCGGCGGTGGGCGTAGGTGCTTCCGCCGAAGACGGGAAGCATCAGCGCCGCCAGGAGCGCGACACCGCCGACGGCGAGGAAGAGCCAGCCGTCATTCGGGGCAACGCCGAGCCAGTGCGCCATTCGCGCGGGCCACACCTTGGCAACCACGACGACCCCCAGGGCGAGGGCGACGGCGCCGAGAAACGACATCAGCGACGTACCCGCGACCGGTGCCATGCCGGCGATGATCATCAGGAGCCCGAACGCGATCTCCGCGTACGCGAGCACCTGGGTATGCGGAAATCCGAGCACAGTGGTGCGCGGGTCGGGGAGCGCGTTCGGATGGATGCCGGTCCGTGCGAGGGCAACGGCTCCGAACGCGGTTGCTGCAATGCCGAGGACGACCGCGACGATCTGCGCGGGACTCCACACCGGCGAGCCTCCGCTCGCGACCTCGTCCTCAATGACGGTGTCTCGTCGTGTCCACATGACTTGCCTCCGTTATCCAACCGAGCGGCCCGCGGCCGCTCCGTAGTGCGCGTCGATGCTCTCCCAGTAGTCCTCCTCGGCGCGGCGCACGCGGTCGTAGTCCGGCGCCGCTTCAAATTCGATCCGGGTGCACGACACGAGCACCTTGCGCCGCCGCGCGTCGACATCGCGTACGACTCCGGCCGGAAGGACCCGCTTCGCTCGCGAGCGCGTCCAACCCGCGGAGACAACGAGGAACTCGCGTCCAATGTCGTACGTCGCCTTGTCGACTGTGCCGACCGGTCCGTCGGCCGCGTTCACCTCGAACCCCGTGAGGTCTACGCGACCGTTCTCGTCCAGCGTTGTCATTGGTCGACCCTCCGAGAGCCGTTGCCCTGATCGCCCATCTCCTTCACAAGATCAATGGTGGGGTACCCGGTCGATGGGCGCGTAAATCCTGGTTTCAGCGGCGGCAGATCAGCTGGCGGCGCCCCCCTGAGGCGCCAGCGAAGCTCGCGCGGTGCTACCGATCAGCGGGAACTGCGCTCCGCTTCACCATCCAGAACCGCGTACTTCCGTCACTGTGCGCGTCGACCTCGTGGTCGTCGACGACGGCGGCGACGATCGCGCGCGAAAACTCGTTGTCGTGCGTTGACGTCGCGACGGCGGACGTGCCCCGTACTTCGAGGGATCCGGGCTCGATCGTGAATTCCAGCGTGAGTCGATCGTCGCTGTCGGTTCCGCCGATCACGTGGCAGAGCTCGCTCACCGCGATGCGGAGATCGTCGATCTCTTCGTAGTCGAAACCCGCGCGGCTCCCCGCGTCAGCGGCGGTCAAGCGCGCGAGTCGCAAGTACTCGGGCCGACCGGGGAACGAGAGCGAGATCTGTGCAGGCAGCTCAGCCATCGCCGACAGGATACGCAACGCGGACGTTTCCGTTGTCCACTCGCCGGGCAACCAGGCTGCATGGAGTTTGTCTTGTGGCTCATCGCAGTCATCCTCGTCATCGCCGGCCTCGTGACCTTGCTCCGGGGTGCGGTGCTCTATGGGCTCGTGCTCGTCATCGTCGGCTTCCTCGTCGGACCGGGCGGCGTCAGCCTCTTCACCTGACACCTGACCCCGTCGCCCGACCCGCGGGCGGCCGCAGACGGAGGCGCGATGACCGTGCATCCCTGGCTGGACGAGATGATTACGGCCATCGAATCCACCGAAGATGTGCATCTCGTGGTCCCGCCGTATACCGCGTATCTCCGTACCGTGCGCCTCGTTGCGGCGGACGCGGCCGGTCGGGCCGGCCTGGATTGCGAAGAGGTCTCGGACTTCCGGATGGCGGTTGACGAGCTTTGCCATATCCTCATGCAGTCGACCGATCAGCTGCTCCAACTGAGCTTCTCGGTCGTCCACGAACAGGTGGTCGGGCGTGGAGCGGCGACGACTGCGAGACCCGCAATGCTGTCGGACCTCTCGGAGACGATCGTCCGCTCGGTCAGTGACTATTACGAGCTGCTGCTGGAGAAGGGGCGGCTCACGTTTCTGGTCATCAAGCAGGCAAGCCGAGAACTGGTCCCGAAGCTTTGAGTGCTGCGAACGCTTCCTCGCCACCCGACGGACCGCTCGCGCCCACGTCGGAGACGGATGAGCCGGATGACGAGGACGCGCGGGCCGCGGAGGCGATCGCAGCCAAGTTCATCGAGTATCAGCGCACGCGTGACCGTAATCTGCGCAACGAGCTCGTCCAGGATCATCTGCGGCTAGCCGAATTCCTCGCGCGGCGCTTTGCCCACCGCGGCGAACCGCTCGACGACTTGCGTCAAGTTGCGGTCGTCGGGTTGCTGAAGGCGGTCGAGCGCTTCGATCCGTACCGCGGCCTTCAGTTCTCTTCGTTCGCAACACCGACGATCACGGGCGAGCTGAAGCGCCATTTCCGTGACCGAGGGTGGGCGGTGCGCGTCCCGCGCCGGATGCAAGAGCTTCATCTGCAACTCGACCGAATGGTCGCCGAGCTCAGCCAAGCGCTGGGCCGGGCGCCGACACCGTCAGAGATCGCAGAACGCGCCGGTGTACTCGAAGAAGAAGTCCTCGAGAGCATGGAAGCGAGCAGCCTCTACCGTTTGCCTTCGCTCGATGCTGGTCGGGACGACGAGATGGGCAACGGCTATTCGACCCGCCTCGGAGTCGAGGACCCGGAGCTGAAGTCCGTCGAAACGCGCGCGACCGTGGCGAAGCTTCTGGAGCAACTCCCGGTCCGCGAGCAGCAGATCGTGTATCTGCGGTTCTTCGAAGGCCTCACCCAATCGGAGATCGCCGAGCGCGTCGGCATCAGTCAAATGCACGTATCGCGGCTGCTCGCCAAGAGCCTCGCCGCGCTGGGCGCCGAATCCGAAGAAACTCCGACGCCCACGTAGCCGCACAAGTCGCAAGAGACCGATGCTCACGGTTTGGCGCGTGTGTGTTGCGCGGGCGCGCGTGTCGTTTCGCGTTCATCGGGCTCGGGAATCAACCCGCGAACTTCCGCGCAAGACGAACGCGAAGGAGTGGAACATGGCCGATCCGAAGTTTGACGAAGCGAAGGGACGGGTGAAGAAGGCGGCCGGCGATCTCACCGACGATCCCGACCTCAAGCGTGAGGGCGAGGCCGACCGATTGGCCGGGAAGGCCAAGCAGAAGATCGACGAGTGGGAAGACAAGGCTTCGGACGCCGTCGACCGTCTCAAGGAAAAAGCAACCCGCAAGCAGTGAGGTCGAGTGGCCGACCCGGTCAGCACGAGACCCGACCAAAGCACCCCGGTGTGTGCGGTTGGTCTACTGGCCGGGTCGGCCTGCGTGTTGTTCCCGCTAGCCTGGCCGGCGCCGGGCGCGCTGTGAGGCTCCAAGCGGGAAGGGGAACGACGGGCATGACGGGGGAGCTCCTGCGCGTCGACATCGAAGACGCGGGCGCAGTGCGCATCGCCCGCGTGATCGGCGAGGTCGACATCTCCAACGCCGGGACGCTCCAAGAGCGCCTCATGGAGGCGGGCTCGCCGGAGGCCGCGGCGGTGGTCGTCGATCTGGCGAAGACCGAGTATCTCGACAGCGCGGGCATCCGGACGCTGTTCACGGTGCTGGATCTCCTTCGCGACCGGGGAACGGCCTTGCATCTCGTCGTGCCTGAATCGGCGGTGATCCGCCGGGTGATCGCGTTGACGGCGCTGGACGAGGCCTGCCCGACATGGTCCAACACGGCCGAAGCCGTCGAGGCCGCGATGAACCCCACGTGACCGAATCAGCGGACACGGCCGTCGCGGCACTCGAATGTCCGGTGTGCGGGTTGTTGGGCACGATTGTGCGCAATGACGGGCCCGCGGCTTCCACAGAGGACGCGGAAGTTCTTCTGCGGCTTGATCGCGCCCCGCCGCCCAAGGAAGGCATCTCTGGCTCGAGCTGACGTCTTCGACGTACTGGGGGCCGAGTTTCGCGAGATTGGCCCGCGGGTACGAGCGAAACGCGGGCGGAGTCGCCGACCCCGCGCCGCGCGAATGCTCGAGCCGGGGAAGACCTCATGAACACTTCTCAATCGAGAACCCGATTCAGAACGCGGTCGAGTGTGTTCCAGGACGGCGAGCTGGAAGACCTGGTGGGCTGGGCTCGCTACCTCGACCGCGGGACGTTCGCCTCGTCAGCCGAACGTGACGCCGCCGTGCACGCGCTCGCGGACGCCGCGGACTACGACCTCGATCGGTTGCACCGCGCGTGGCTCCTCGGGTTGCGCCGTCTCGGAGACGGTGAGTTGACCCGTACTGCCGCGGACTTGCTGCGGAGTGCCAGCAGCCTGGCCGGCTCCAGCGACCATCCCACACCGTCGGTTCCCCCGTTGCGGTCCGCCGGCTGACGCCCTCGTCCGTCTACGAGTACGAAAGCGCGTCCGAGCCCAAGTCCAGCTCGGCCCACACACACTTGAACCCGCCGTCGTGCACGACCCCCCAGTGGCCGTCGCTGAACGCATCGACGATCTGGAGGCCGCGCCCCCCCAACGACGTGGACGCCGAACCGCAGGTGTGCAGGTCGTCGATGCTGGCGTCCGTGACCTCGACCCGCAGCGTCCGGCCGTGCGCTTCGAGCGCGAGCTCGCTCGCGGTTCGTGCGTGGAGCACGGCGTTCGAGACGAGTTCGCTTACGATCACGCAAGCGGTGCTGATCATGTCCTGGGCGACGTGTAGGTCGTGCAGGAGGTCGTCGCATTCGTCCCGGGCGGCGGCGACGCTCAGCGGGTTCGGGTCCAGCTGGACGCGACGCACCTTTCCGACCGCCGAGCTGTCAGTCGCGCTGGTGTCGTCTACGCGGTGGCGCTGCTTGTTCCCGTTGCATTCGTACTCCAAGGCGCTACCCACCAGTAACAACGGCGTGCCCTCTGCCGGTCCACGCACTCGTGACGTAGCTACCCCAGCGTGAGGCAGGACCAACCAAGCGTCACGCACGGATTGATCCGTGGTGGGTAACTTGCGGCGTTGCGACAGTAACGACTGGTGAGGAGGACGACGTGCCCGCCGTCGTCGACGTCCATCAACATGCCGGCCCGGCCAACGCGACGCCGGACCAGTGGCGCGCCGGCGAGCAGCTCCGTTCCGAGTGCGAGACGCGCCTGCGCAGAATGGACGCCCTCGGCATCGACGCCGCGGTGCTCGGACCAGTTCCGTCGTACTTGCGCCCGCACGGCATTGCCGACACCCGTGTCCTCAACAACGCGCTCCGCGCGTGCGCGGACCGCGCGCCGGATCGTTTCCCGCTCGTCGCCGGCGTCGTCGAGCCCCTGTACGGCGAAACGGCGCTCGAAGAGCTGCATCGGATGGCCGCCGAGCTCGGCTTCGCGGCATTCATGCTGCATCCTCGGCTCCAAGGCGTGGCGAGCGACGACGTGTGGATCCGCGCGTGTGTACGGGAAGCGGGATCGCTCGGAATGATCGCCTTGATCCACAGTTATTCCGATTCGCGCTTCGAGTCGCCTGTGCTGCTGGCCCGCGTGGCAGCCGAGAATCCCGACGTGCAGATCGTCGCGCTCGACGCGTTCGGCTCACACCATCATTCGCTCGAGTGCTTCGATCTGGCCGAACGATGCCCCAACGTGCTCTTCGACACCAACATGATGTTCAAGTGGCACGTGCTCGACGAGGTCGTCGACCGCTTCGACGGTGATCGTGTCGTGTTCGGCTCGAACCTGTACTCCAGCCTCTCTGAACGACCCCCGCCCGGTCCGTTCATCACACCGGCGCTCCTGCGTGAGCGACTGACGCCTGCAGTCGCGGAGAAGATCTGCGTCGGCAACTTCGTCGCGCTGTTGGAGTCGGTTGGTCGACCGGTACCGCCGGGCTTTCGCTGACGCGACACGCAACGACGGGCGTTTGTCAGTCTCCGCTCGAGCCGACCGGTTCGCTGAGCGGCGGGAGGACGCCCTGCGCGCGCAACTCCGTGAGAGTCACGATCCGTCCCGAGAACGTCGACGGTTGGCGTGCGAGCCAGACAACGCCCTGCGCGACGTCTGACGGGGGCCGCATGTGGGCGTCGGGTTCCAATCCGATCTGCACGTGCATGTACTCGAACGCTTCAGTCGGCACCATCTCGTCGACACGGAGGCAGTTGAAGCTCACTCCGTTGCCGCCGAGCTCGAAGTGCAGCCCGGTCGTGAGGCGTTCGAGCGCCGCCTTGGTCACGCCGTACGGAAGCTGCCGCGGCACGTCCTGAATCGCGGCCGCGGACCCGATGGTGATGATGTGGCTCCGTCCGCGCTCGAGCATCCCGCCGACAAGGGCGCGGGTCAATGCCGCGGGCGCAGCCACGTTGATCTTCCACGCGGTCATCCAACGTGACGGCGCCACCTCGAGGAACGAGCCGGCGAGCGAATAGGCCGCGTTGTTCACGAGCACGTCGCAACCGCTGTACCACTCCTCGAGGGTGGCGATGAGACGTTCCACGTCGTTGGGCTGAGCGAGGTCGGCACGCACCGATCGCACGTCGATCGATCGTGCCCGCAATTCCTCTTCGACCGTCTCGAGCGATCCGGGAAGGACGCGGTGCGGAGCCTCGTTGGTGCTGCGCCCGACGATCACGACGCGCGCGCCGGCGTCGCCGAACGCGAGCGCGGTCTCGCGCCCGATGCCGCGCGTCGCGCCGGTGACCACCACGACCGCTCCGTCAAGCTCCATCGCCCTCCTCCCTGTGATTGGGGTCGCCGGGGACGGCATCAGGGATCACCGGACGACACCGTCGCTGCGCAAGGCCGCGATGCGCTCTTCCGTGTAGCCGAGCTCGCGCAGAACGGCGTCGGTGTGCTGACCCACTACCGGAGCCGCCGCGGCCACGCCCGTCGAACGCGAGAACGACACGAGCGGTGCCAGACGCGGGTGCACGCCGAGCGTTGGATGCTCAACGTCGACGACGAAGCCGCTTTCACGCCCGAGTCCCTGCTCCATGACGACGACATCCGGGGTGCTGTTCGCCGACTCGACGCACCCAACACCCGACTCCGTGAGGGCGCGTTCCCACTCGGCGGCGCGGCGGCGGCGAAAGATCGACGCCAGCGCCTCGGCGAGCTGGTCATCGTGACGACGGCGGTCGTCCTCGGATGCGAAGCGTTCGTCGCCGGCGAGGTCGGCGTACGGCATGAGCGACGCAGCGAGGCCGTCCCACTCTGCTGCCGTCGGGGCCGCGAGGAAGACCCAGCCGTCGGCGGTCTCGTAGAGGCGGTAGCGGGCATTCAGACCGTAGAGCTCCGGGTCGGCGGTCGGTGCCGGCGCGCGCCCTTCGTACTCGATCATGTCCTCGCTCAATGCGTGCGCCATCGTCGAGAGCATGGTGGTGAGAATGGGCTGTCCCGGCGCGCCGCGATCACGCGCGACCAGCGCGAGGAGGAGGCCGGTGCCGACCCCCAGCGCGGCAAATCCGTCGGCGTGGGCGACGCTCATCGCCGCGGTGCTCAGTCGCAGCGCGGATCGTTTGCGGTCCGAGAGCGGGAGATTGCGTTCCGCGGGGACCGACGGACCGATGTTCCGCCAGGCCATTCCCGAGCCGGCACCGATCGTCGGTGCGAACGCGGGTCGGTCTCCGCACGGTCCGTCGACCCCGTACGCCGGCGCGTTCACGTACATGAGATTCGGGTTCGCGGCGAGCAGCGCGTCGGCGTCGATGCCGAGCCGTTCGGCAACGCCGGCGCGAAACGAACGCAGCACGAGATCGGCGCGGCGCGCGATCTGCAGCACGATCTCACGACCCTGGTCGGTCGCGACGTCGACGGCGATGCTCTCCTTGCCTTGGAGCACTTTGATGCCCGCGACCTCGGGGAACCCCAGAAGCCAGCGAATCGGATCACCGTCAGGTGGTTCCACTTTGATCACCCGGGCGCCGAGATCCGCGAGCAAGGTCGCACCGAACGGCGCCGCGTAGAACGTGCCCAGTTCGAGCACCGTGACGCCTTCGAGGGGAGGCCGGCGCGGTCCCTCGTTGGCGGCCCGCGCCGGCACCGCGACCCGCCGACGGCCACGCAGCTCGGCCCCGTGCTGGTCGCGCCGAGGCGCCGGACAGCCCGCGGAGCCGGGTGTCGACGAGAGCCGCACCAGCGGCCCGGGTTGACGCACGCTCCCCCGCTCGGCGTCGGTCACCACGACGACCTGATGGTCGTGGAGCATCTGCGGATGGTCGAGCAGTTCACTGCCGCGGCGGAACACTTCGGCCCACACGTCACGGTCGTCGTCGAACAACTGCTGCCACTCGGCGAGCGTCTTGCTGTGCACCGATTCGAGCATTCGTTCCCAGAACTCGACACGCTTGTCGACGTCGTCGAAGTCGGGTGCCGTCTTCCATTCCGGGTCGCTGAACATCCAATCGAGGCCGAGCGCGCGCATAAACGCCTTGAAGAGGCGATCGGTGGTCTGTGAGAACTGCAACCAGCGTCCGTCGGCCGAGAGCGCGACGAGGAGGCGCAGGATCAGGGGATGGTTGGGCACGCCATCGCCGATGGGCGGTGCCGCGCTGAACGCGTCCGGATACTGCGACGCCACGTGACGCACCATCCAGTTCCAGGTGTCGTGCGCGCCGAGTCCCTGCACGAGCGACGTGTCGACTCGCTGCCCGAGGCCACTGCGCGCCCGCTCGTAGAGCGCGGCAAGGATTCCCTGAATCGCGAGCTGCGCGGCGCTGAACGAGCAGAACGGAACCGTCGCGAACGCCGGCCCGCGGCGCGCCACCATCTCCGAGAACCCGTAGAAACCACCGAGCTTGGCCATGACGAGGCCCTCGTAGCCCTTGAGCTGCGCGTATGGTCCCGTGCGGCCGAATCCGGTGATCGAGGCGTAGATCAGACCAGGGTTCTCCGCGGCGAGCGACTCGTACCCGACGCGCCAGCGCTCGGCGACCCCCGGCCGAAACGTCTCGACCAGGACGTCGCTTCCGACGGCCAGCTCACGGGCGACGTCTTGATCGGACGCGTTTCGAAGGTCGAGCTCGATGCTCTTCTTGCCGCGGGCCCAGAAAGGGTACGCCGGCTTGTCGCGCAACACGCTCCCGCCGGGTGGCTCGACGTGGATCACTTCGGCACCGAAGTCAGCCAGCAGCTCGCTGACCTGCGCGCCCGCCAGCGTGTTCGAGAGGTCGACGGCGCGTAACTCCGCCAAGGGAGGCGTCACGAGGCGGGAGCGTAGCGACCCATGCGTAGATCTGGACCCCTCTCGGGGCCAGCTCTACGCATGATCAGTTCGTTACCTCTTCGGTTGGTTGACGCGGACCTCGCTGAACGGGACGTCGCGGTCGGGCGCGGGCTCCCGCGGGAGGCCAAGCAACCGCTCGCTGATCACGTTGCGTTGCATCTCGTTGGACCCGCCCGCAATCGCGAGGACCTGCCGAAGGAGATAGCCCTCGCCGCGGTCGACCGTCTCCGCGTTCGCCCCGTCGGCGGCGACGGCAGTCGTGCCCGCGAGCTCCATACCGATGTCGGCACGGCGACACGTCGTCACGCCCGCGAAAAGCTTCAAGAGCCCGCCGGCCGGGCCGGGAAGGGCGCCCGTCCGGAAACCCGTCATGACGCGGTCGACAAGGTGGCTGTGCACGACGGACTCGATGTACGCCTCGGCGACCAGCTGACGGATGTGGGTGTTCGCCGCCAACCCCCGGTCACGAGCGAGGTGGACCAGCTCCGAGACGCGCCCGCCCGCCGTCGACATGTTCGACGCCGTGCCGCCGTGGTTGCGCTCGTGGAACAGCAGCCGGGTCGCGACCGTCCACCCATCGTCGGGCTCCCCCACGACGTTGTCGTGCGGCACGACCACGTCGTCGAGGAACTCCTGACAGAACTCCGCGCTTCCGGTGGCGAGACGGATCGGGTCGATCGTCAGTCCGGGCGCGTCCATCGGGACGATGAACATCGTCAGACCTCGATGCTTCGGCACGTCCCAGTTCGTTCGCGCCAGACACAGCGAGTAGTCCGCGAGGTCCGCACCGGTGCTCCACACCTTCGAGCCGTTCAGAACCCATGAATCGCCGTCGCGCGTCGCGCGGGTGATCGAGCCGGCAAGATCCGAGCCTCCGGTGGGCTCCGAGAGCAGCTGCACCCACAACTCGTCGCCGCGCAGCATCGCCGGGATGTGCCGGCGCTTCTGGGCTTCGGTGCCGCAGTCGAGCAGCGTGGGGCAGAGGATGCCGAACGTCACCGCGAACAGGCCCGGCATCTCGTACCCGGCCGCTTCCTCGTCGAACGCCTGCTGATGCGCCGCGGTGAGGCCTTGGCCTCCGTAGTCGGTCGGGATCGTGATACCGGCGAACCCGCCGTCGGCCAAACGGCGCCGGAGCTCTCGAGCGCGCTCGTCGCTGCTGAACATACGCGCCAACATGCCGGTGAACGACCGCGGCGCTCCTTGGCGCGGCATCGTTGCCTCGAGCCAAGCACGAGCACGCCGGCGGAACTCGTCGACTGACTCGGTCGCGGTCGTCACGCTCGCACGCTCCTCCAAGGCTGGGGCTCGGGATGATGCGTCACGGCATGATCCGTCCGCCATTCGCGTGGTACACCTGGCCGGTTACGAACGACGCCTCATCCGACGCAAGAAATGCGATGACCGCGGCGATCTCTTCGGGCCGGGCGTTTCGACCAAGCGGGACATCCTGGTTCGCCGCCGTCGCGACGGCGTCGACCAGCGCTTGGTCGTTGGTCGGAGGCCGCGCCCCGGAATCGGTCGGACCCGGCGCCACGACGTTGACGCGAATGTGCGGCGCGGCTTCGAGCGCCAAGCACCGGCTGAAGCCGACGATGCCGGCCTTGCTCGCGGCGTAGGCGCTGAGACCGGCGATGCCGCGCGAAGCCGCTCCCGATGCGACGTTGACAATGCTGCCGCGGCCCTGCTCGCGCATGAGGGGAAGCAGCGCGCGGCAGCAGTAGAAGGTTCCGGTCAGGTTGACGGCGACGACATCAGCCCAGAGATCGTCGCTCATGTCGACGATCGTCGAAAACGGAAAGATGCCGGCGATGTTGGCGAGCACGTCGACGCGTTCGAATCGCTCCTGGGCCACGCGCACTGCCGCGTCGACGGACTCGCTGCGACGCTGGTCCATCTCGAGGCACAAGGCCGTGACGCCGTGCGATTCGCATTCCTGGGCCACCGGCGCCAGTGCGTCCCTACGCACATCAGCGAGGACGACATCGGCCCCGAGCTCGGCCATGCGTCGCGCGGTTGCCGCTCCGATTCCGCCGGCGGCTCCGGTGAGGAACGCGACCTTCCCGCTGAAGTCCATCTCGGCTCCCTCCCATCGCGACCTGGCGTCGCGATGTCACCCGGTCGCAGCCTGCGCTGCCCAGCTGGTGCGGTTTGCGGCCGCGATCTCGGCGATCGCCTGCCATTGATCGGGGCCGTCGACGATCTGCATGTCGAACGACGTCGCGTGGCGGAACTCGAGGACCTCGGCACCGTCTGGGCCGGCGTGGTAGCCGTAGGGATGACCCGAGGGGACGAAGAAGCCGCACCGCGGTCCGAGCACCTGGCGTCCCAGCACGATCGTTCCCGACACGACGTAGTACAGGCAGTCCGCCGAGTGGCTATGGCGAGGGAGCGGGTAGTTCGGCGCCCACCGAGCATGGACGAGGCTGAAGCCGCCGTCGCCGGGCTCTCGGAAGAGCGTCTTCACCACCGAGCCGAGATCGAGCGCTCCGAGCGCGTCGCCGTCGATTCCGTCGAGTGCACCCGGAACAACGGTGGGCGGATCCATCATGCCGCTCGCCATCAGCTCCTGGGCGTCTTCGAAGCGAAAGATCGTCATCTTGGTCTTCGGCTCACGGTCGTTCATCGTTCGGATCCTTCCCACGCGGTGCGGCCTTGCGGAGCATCATGTGCGCTCGATCGGGCGATCGTCAGGCTCTGCCATGATTCCAGAACACCCCGCGCCGGTGCGGCGACGTGTGATCGGAGGCGTCGATGAGCTCTCGTGACCATGAGTCCGAGCTACCGACCGTGTTGCAACGCCGCCACACCGACGAGTACGCCGCGCCCGCGTATACCGACGCCGATCGGCGCGTCATCGCGCGTCTCGAATCGTCGTCACCCGAGGCCGCCGACCGGGTTGGCCGATCGTTGGCCGCGTATTCGGCGAGCCGGCTCGGCACCGCCGCGGGACTGCGCGCCATCAACGAGGAGTGGGGATCCGAGTTCTACGCGGTGCCGCCCGAAGCCACGACCGACACTGTCGCCGCCGACGAGGCGCTCGGTAGCTCCGACCCGGTCATCGACGTCCAGACCCACTACATCGCCGACCGCCCGGAATGCAGCGTCTACTTCGACGTACTCGAGTTCTATCGAACGATCGCGCCGCGCTGGTGGAGAGGGATCGATAGCCTCACCGCGTTCAACCTCGCCGAGTACCTGCGCTGTGTCTTCGTCGAGAGCGAGACCGCGGTTGCCGTGCTCAGCTCGGCGCCGGGGACGAGCCCGTCGCGCATGCTCTTCAACGACGAGCTCGCCGGCACGCGGGAGCTCCTCGAGCGCGTTGGGCAGAGCGGCCGTCTCCTGAACCACGCGGTCGTCCATCCGAACGACCCGCGTGAGCTCGACGAGATGGAGCGCTGGCGCGACGCGTACCACCCCTCGGGGTGGAAGGTGTACACGCTCGGTCACACCTCCCGCGACGGTTGGATCGACGGCTGGATGCTGGACGACGAGGACAGCGGCGTCCCGTTCCTCGAGCGTTGTCGCGACCTCGACGTCCGGCTCGTGTGCGCGCACAAAGGCATCTCGTTCCTCGCGCCGACCGGGTCGCCTTGCGATATCGGACCGGTCGC
>Ga0066710_100002264_pt1 | contig 15359 bp, 15 predicted proteins | sample GraSoiAngelo_159_FD_79666 | JGI IMG/M metagenome (GOLD analysis project Ga0066710, IMG submission 79666) | Grasslands soil microbial communities from the Angelo Coastal Reserve, California, USA - 14_1009_16_40cm | ecosystem: Environmental > Terrestrial > Soil > Grasslands | place: USA...
CGTCGCCGAACACCATCATCGTCTTGTCCATGTAGAACAGCGGGTTGTCGAGGCCGGCGTAGCCTGAGGCCATCGACCGCTTGTTCACCAGGACGCTTCGCGCCTTGTACGCTTCGATGATCGGCATGCCGTAGATCGCGCTGCCCTTCTGCTCGGCGAGCGGGTTGACGACGTCGTTGGCGCCCAGGATCAGTGCGACGTCGGCTTGCGCGAACTCGCCGTTAATGTCCTCCATCTCGAACACCTGATCGTAAGGCACCTCGGCCTCGGCGAGCAGCACGTTCATGTGGCCTGGCATCCTCCCGGCCACCGGGTGGATCGCGTACTTGACCGTCACGCCCTTGGCCGTGAGCTTGGCGGCGAGCTCCTTCACCGCGTGCTGCGCGCGCGCCACCGCGAGGCCGTACCCGGGCACTATGATCACGGTGTCGGCGTTGGAAAGCAGGAATGCAGCATCTTCGGCGCTGCCGCTCTTGACGGTCTTCGCCTGCGCGTCGTCGGCCGCCGCGCTCGTTTCGCCGCCGAAGCCGCCGAGGATCACGCTGAAGAACGAGCGGTTCATCGCCTTGCACATGATGTACGAGAGGATCGCGCCGGAGGAGCCGACCAGCGAGCCGGCGATGATCAGCATCGGGTTGTCCAGCGAGAAGCCGATCCCGGCCGCTGCCCAGCCCGAGTAGCTGTTCAACATCGAGATCACGACCGGCATGTCGGCGCCGCCGATCGGAATGATGAGCAGGAAGCCGAGCAGAAATGCGAGCACGGTCATCGCGATGAACGGTCCCCACTCATCGGGCGCAGGCAACATGCAGAACCAGACGCCGAAGCCGATCATCGCAATGCCGATGGCGAGATTCAGATAGTGTTGCCCTGCGAACACCACCGGCGCGCTGCGGATCGTGCCGGAGAGCTTGCCGAACGCGATGACCGAACCGGAGAACGTGACCGCCCCGATAAACGTGCCGATGAACAGCTCGATCTTGTGTCCTACGGTGATGGGCACGTCCAGTCCCATGGCGGCAGGATTGTTGACAGCCGCGATGGCGATGAACACCGCGGCGAGGCCGACCAGCGAGTGCATTGCCGCGATCAGCTGCGGCATCTGCGTCATCTGCACCCAGCGTGCGACGACCGCTCCAATCGCTCCGCCAATCACCATCGCAGCCAGGATCGGCAGGATGTTCTTGCTGTGCGCGTAGACGAGCGCAAGCGTGGCGAGCAGCGCGATCGCCATGCCGATCATGCCGTAGACGTTGCCGCGGCGGGCGCTCTGCGGTCCGGACAGCCCCCTCAGCGCGAGGATGAAACTGACCGCCGCGACCAGGTACCAGAGTGCGAGTTGATTGGCGCTCATGTGCAAGCCCTCATGTGCGTCCGATCAGGTGGATCCCCCTGCCGATCATGCCTTCTCCCTGGCGACGGGCTTCGGTTCCTTCTTCCTGAACATCTCCAGCATGCGGCGGGTGACGAGAAAGCCGCCGAAGGTATTGATCGACACCAGGGCCACCGCGAGCACCCCGAGCCAGCCGCCCCAATCGAGGTCCGCTGCGCCCGCGGCAAGCATCGCGCCGACCATGATGATGCTGGAGATCGCGTTGGTCACGCTCATCAGCGGCGTGTGCAGCGCAGGCGTCACGTTCCACACCACCTGGAAGCCGACGAAAATCGCCAACACGAAGACAATGAGGTTGAAGACGATCGGATCAACGCCTGCGGTCATGATCTGCCCCTCGAAAGAGCCCGCCTCCCGCGTCGGGAGAGCAGGCGACTTCAGCTTCTCGGTACGACGGCGCCGTTCTCGCACACCAGCGTCGCCTTGATGATCTCGTCGTCCTTCGGCACCGCGAAGTCGCCCGTCTTGGCATTGAGCGAGAGCGCGAGGAAGTTGAGCACGTTGCGCGCATAGAGCGCGGATGCATCGGCTGCCAGCCGCGCAGGCAGGTTGCCGAAGCCGATGATCTTCACCCCGTTCCTGGCGACGATCTTGTCGAGCTCGGAGCCTTCGACGTTGCCACCCTGCTCGACCGCGAGATCGACGATCACCGCGCCGGGCTTCATCGTCGCCACGGTCTCGGCCTTGATGAGCTTCGGCGCGGGACGGCCCGGAATGAGCGCGGTGGTGATCAGGATATCGACGGTCTTGCAGCGCTCGTGGATGATGCCGGCCTGTCGGGCCATCCATTCCGGCGGCATCGGTCGCGCATAGCCGCCCACACCTTCGGCGATCTTGCGCTCCTCGTCGTTCGCGTACGGCACGTCGACCCATTTTGCGCCGAGCGATTCGACCTGATCCTTGACCGACGGCCGGACGTCGGAAGCCTCGATCACCGCACCCAGCCGCTTCGCTGTCGCGATCGCCTGCAGCCCGGCCACACCGACCCCGAGAATCAGCACGCGCGCGGCCTTGACCGTTCCCGCCGCGGTCATGAGCATCGGCATGAATCGGCCATAGTTACTGGCGGCGATGATCACCGCCTTGTAGCCGGCGATGTTCGCCTGCGAAGAGAGCACGTCCATCGACTGCGCGCGGGTGATGCGCGGCAGCCATTCGAGCGCATAGCCGGACACGCCGGTGCCCGCATACGATTGCACCGCAGCGGTGTCGAACGGATTCAGGAGACCGACCAACATCGCGCCGCGCTTGAGCTTCGGCAGCTCGGGCTCGGACGGGCCGCGGACCTTGAGGATGATGTCTGCGCCCAACGTCTCCTCGGCGCTGCCGATTCTCGCGCCGGCTGCGTGGAACTCGGCGTCGGGGATGCTCGAATGCACTCCCGCACCGGCTTCGACGACGATCGAATGCTTTCCGCTCGCGGCAAGCTTCTTGACCGTCTCCGGTGTGGCGGCGACGCGAGTCTCGCCCGCGCGGGACTCGCGAGGAATGCCGATGTTCATGGTGAGAGGTTCCCTGCCGACGATCGCTTCTTCTTGCCGCTATCTTGCCATAAACCTGCCGTAGCCCGGGTTGAGTGCAACGAAACCCGGGACGGCGCGTTCCGAAGTCCCCGGGGTTCGCGAAGCCTGTCCTGAGCCTGTCGAAGGGCTCACTCCGGGCTATACGATCGCCTCGGCCACCGCGCGGCCGAGCTCGCTCGTCGTCGCCTTGCCCCCGAGATCGGGCGTGCGCGGCCCGTCGGCCAGCGCGCGCTCGATGCCGCGCATCACTGCGGAGGCCGCATCGGCGTGGCCGAGGTGCTCGAGCATCATCGCGCCGCACCAGATCTGACCGATGGGGTTCGCGATTCCTTTGCCTGCGATGTCGGGTGCCGATCCATGCACCGGCTCGAACAGCGACGGATATTCGCGTGTCGGATTGATGTTGGCCGAAGGAGCGATGCCGATCGTGCCGCAGATGGCCGGTCCGAGATCGGAGAGGATGTCGCCGAACAGATTCGAACCGACGACGACGTCGAACGCTTGTGGTCGCTGCACGAAATGCGCGCTCAGGATGTCGATGTGATACTGATCGGTGCGGATGTCGGGAAACTGCGCCGCCATCGCGCGGAAGCGCTCGTCCCAATACGGCATGGTGATCGAGATGCCGTTCGACTTGGTCGCCGATGTGACATGTTTCGCGGGCCTTTTCTGTGCCAGCTCGAATGCGAAACGAAGGATCCTGTCGACTCCTTTGCGGGTGAATACGGACTCCTGGAATACGACCTCGCGCTCGGTACCCTCGAACATCCGGCCGCCAACCGACGAGTACTCGCCCTCGGTGTTCTCGCGCACGACGATGAACTCGATGTCGCCCGGCTTCCGGTTCGCGAGCGGGCTCGGGACTCCCGGCATCAGCCGGCACGGGCGCAGGTTCACGTACTGATCGAAGCCGCGCCGCCATTGGATCAGCGAACCCCACAGCGAGACGTGATCGGGGACCGTCGCGGGCCAACCCACCGCGCCGAAGAACATCGCATCGTGATGGCGGATCCGCTCGGACCAGTCCTCCGGCATCATCCGGCCGTGCCTGGCGTAGTAGTCGCAGCTCCAGGGGAGCTCGTCCCAATCGAATGCGATCCCGAAGCGCTGTCCCGCGGCCTCGAGTGCCCTCAAGCCCTCGGGGACGACTTCCTTGCCGATTCCGTCACCGGGGATGACCGCAATGCGATAACGCCTGTCCATGGGAGTATGCCGACTTCGCGTTGTGCCGTAGGTGCCATGGTAATGTAAGACGAAAGGTGGAGACAGTCCCTGTCAAGCCCCGATGAACGATTCGCCGATCCCGCACATCCAATGGCAGTGGAAACGCTTCGCCGAGCTCGCGCCCGCCGAACTCTACACGCTGCTCGCTGCGCGCGCCGAGGTCTTCGTCGTCGAGCAATCGTGCGTGTTCCAGGACGCCGACGGGCTCGATCCCTTCGCCCGGCACCTCCTCGGCTGGACCGGACCGGAAGAGGACCGAACGCTTGCCGCGTATCTGCGTCTGATCGAACCCGGTCGCAAGTACGCGGAGCCATCGATCGGCCGCGTGCTGACCACCGCGACGTTTCGGCGCACGGGGCTGGGTCGCGTGGCGATGCGCGAGGCGCTCGCGCACGCCGCCGTGTTGTATCCGGGCTCTGCGGTGCGAATCGGCGCGCAGCGGCGGCTCGAGCGTTTCTACATGGAGCTGGGCTTTCACACGGCGTCCGAGCCGTACGATGAGGATGGCATCCCGCACGTGGAGATGCTGCGTCCGGACGATGGTCCACGACGATGACGGCGCGCTTCCCGCAGCGCGACGCCCGCGGAATGCGGTTTGCACGCAGTTGCGCTAATATCCCGCCCTCGCGCCGCCCTCGCGCACAACCAACGCTCCGATGAAGCAAACCTTCCTCGACTTCGAGCAGCCGATTGCCGAGCTCCAGGGCAAGATCGACGAGCTGCGCTACGTCCATGAGGACTCGGCGGTCGACATCTCCGACGAGATCAATCGCCTGCAGAAGAAGAGCCAGCAGCTCACCAAGGAGATCTACAGCAAACTCACTGCCTGGCAGGTGGCGCAGGTGGCGCGTCATCCGCAGCGGCCGTACACGCTCGACATCATCGCCGGCATGTTCACAGACTTCCACGAGTTGCACGGCGACCGCACCTATGCGGACGATGCCGCGATCGTCGGCGGTCTGGCGCGTTTCAACGGCGCCCCGTGCATGGTCATCGGCCACCAGAAAGGGCGCGACACCAAGGAAAAAATCTTCCGCAATTTCGGAATGCCGCGCCCGGAGGGTTACCGCAAGGCGCTGCGGCTGATGAGGCTCGCGGCCAAGTTCGGTCTGCCGCTTTTCACCTTCGTCGATACGCCGGGTGCGTTTCCCGGCATCGGCGCCGAGGAACGCGGGCAATCCGAGGCGATCGGGCGCAACTTGTACGAGATGGCAGGATTGCGCACCCCGATCATCGTCACGGTCATCGGCGAGGGCGGCTCCGGCGGCGCGTTGGCGATCGCGATCGGCGATGTAACGCTCATGCTGCAGTACGCGACGTACTCGGTGATCTCGCCCGAAGGCTGCGCGTCGATCTTGTGGAAGTCGGCCAAGCACGCCGAGGAAGCCGCCGAGACGCTCGGCATCACGGCACAGCGACTGAAGACGCTCGGCCTTGTCGACAAGCTGGTCACCGAGCCGCTCGGCGGTGCGCACAGGGACCACGCGGCCTTGATGGCGACGCTCAAGAAGGCCCTGACCGAGGCGCTGCGCCACGCGCAGGAGCAGCCGCTCGATGCGCTGCTCGAGACGCGCGAGGACAAGCTGCTCGGCTATGGCAAGTTCAAGGAACTCACCGCCAGCTGATCAGGCGGTCGCTGCCGTGAACGCGGTTCTCGCCGCCGCGCTCATCGAGCATGTGAATCCGGGCGCGAGCCTCGCCATCGCGCTCTCCGGCGGAATCGACTCTATCGTGCTGCTGGATGCCGCGGCCGCGCTCGCCACGCGGCATCCGGTCAACCTGTCCGCGATTCACGTGCACCACGGATTGTCGCCGAACGCGGATCGCTGGGCCGACTTCTGCGCCGCGCAATGCACGGCGCGCAGCGTCCCGCTGGCCACGCACCGGCTGCGCTTGTCGCGCGAGCGGGGCTCGAGCCTGGAGGCGCAAGCGCGCAGCGCGCGCTACGAACGTCTGCTTGCCGCGGATGTCGACGTCGTCGCTCTCGCGCATCACGCCGACGATCAGGCAGAGACGGTACTGTTGCAGCTGCTCCGAGGGGCGGGCCCGCAGGGCCTGGCCGCGATGCCCGCGTTCCGGCCGGGACATCCTGCGTTGCTGCGCCCGCTGCTCGAGCTCCCGCGCGAGGCGCTTGCCGCCTACGCGGCCGCGCGCGCGCTGAACTGGATCGAAGACGAGAGCAACGCCGACCGCCGCCATGCACGCAACTTCATTCGCCACGAGATCGCGCCCGTTCTCGCAGCGCGCTTCCCCGGGTACCCGGCAACGCTCGTCCGCGCGGCCCGCCACCAGGCGCATATGGCCGTGCTCGCGGACGCACTGGCGTCGCTCGACGCAGTCGGCGCCGTCGACGAGACCGGCCTTTCGCGCGATCACCTGGCCGCGCTGCCACCGGCGCGCGCCCGGAACCTCCTGCGCTGGTTCCTGCGCGAGGAAGGATTGCGGCCGCCCTCCGAGGCACGGCTCTCCGACATGATGCGACAGCTCGTAAGCGCCGGCGACGACGCGCGCATTCGTATCGCGCAGGACAGCGCGGAGATCGGCGCTCACCGCGGACGCATCGCCGTCCATGCGCCGGCCGCGCCCAGCTTCGAGTGCGTCTGGCACGGCGAGTCGGAAGTATCGTTGCCCCGCGGAGTGCTCGCCTTCGAGCGTGCGCGAGGCGGGGGTTTGGCTGCGGCGAAGCTCGAGCGCACGCAGGTGACGCTGCGCCCGCGCAGAGGCGGCGAGCGCATCCGACTCGCAGCCAACCGGCCGACGCACGCGGTCAAGAAACTCCTGCAGGACGCTCATGTGCCGCCGTGGGAGCGGGAGGGTCTGCCGTTGATCTGGTCGGACGACGAGCTCGCGGCCGTGCCCGGGATCGGTGTCGCGCTTGCCTTCCAGGCGGCGCCGGACGAGCCGGGGTGGCGCGTCGAATGGCGGCCGGCCACCAGGCATCCGGGTTGACCGCGATCAAGTCGGCACGCCCCCGCAGGGCGTAGTGTCCCCTTGAGCGCGGCGCGGTGCGGCCGCGAAATCATTGACAGGGGCAGAGTTCCCGGCGCTAAATTCGCCGCAAACAAGAACGGTTGCTTTCCATCCTTTCGGAGGAACCATGAAGCTTAGCCTGTTCGTCGCGCTTGCCGCGTCGGCGCTGCTGGCGTTCGGGACGACCGCGATCGCGCAGCAACCCATCGTCATCAAGTTCAGCCATGTCGTCGCGCTCGATACGCCCAAGGGCAAGGGGGCCGAGTATTTCAAGAAGCTCGCCGAAGAGCGTACCAAGGGGCGCGTCAAGGTAGAGGTCTATCCGAACAGCCAGCTGTTCAAGGACGGCGAGGAAATGGAAGCGCTGCAGCTCGGGTCGGTGCAGCTGCTCGCGCCCTCGGTCGCCAAATTCGGGCCGCTCGGCGTGCGCGAGTTCGAGGTGTTCGACCTGCCGTACATCTTCGACAGCTTCGCCGAGCTGCACAAGGTCACGGAAGGAGCCGTCGGCAAGGCGCTGTTCCAGAAGCTCGAAAGCAAGGGCGTCACCGGCCTGGCGTACTGGGACAACGGCTTCAAGGACTTCAGCGCGAACAAGTCGATCAAGGTTCCGGCCGACTACAAGGGCCTCAAGTTGCGCATCCAGTCCTCCAAGGTGCTTGGTGACGAGATCAAGGCGCTGGGCGCGATCCCGCAGGTAATGGCCTTCTCCGAGGTCTATCAGGCGCTGCAGACCGGCGTGGTCGACGGGACCGAGAACCCGCCATCCAACTTCTACACGCAGAAGATGCACGAAGTGCAAAAATACCTCGCGCTGACCGACCACGGTGTGATCGAGTACGCGGTAATCACGAATAAGAAATTCTGGGACGGCCTGCCCGCCGACGTCCGCACGACGCTCGAAGGCGCGATGAAAGACGCGACCAAGTACGCCAACGACATCGCCAAGAAGGAAAACGACGACGCGCTCGAAGCCGTGCGCAAGAGCGGCAAGACGCAGATCATCGCGCTGACTCCGGATGAGAAGGCGCAGATGAAAAAAGCGCTGGTGTCCGTCCACAAGGAAAACGAGTCGCGCGTCGGCAAGGACATCCTCGCCGAGGTGTACAAGGCCACGGGATTCAAGCCGTGAAGGCACGTCCGTGCCTCAGTCGTGGCGTGGCGTAGCGGAATCCCGGCGCGTGGGCCGGTAACGACGGTGCGTGCCGTCATCGCGCCGGGAACCAGCGCCGTGGAGAGAGGGGAGCCGTGAAGATTCTCGACCACCTCGAGGAGTGGCTGATCGCGTTCCTGATGGGCGCGGCCACGCTGCTGATCTTCGTCGCTGTCGTCCACCGCTACACCGCTGGTGTGCCCATCCCGTTGCTGCAGGACTGGCTTCTCAAGATCGACCTGTCCTGGGCGCAGGAGCTTTGCATCTACATGTTCGTGTGGATGGCAAAGTTCGGCGCGGCGTACGGCGTACGCACCGGGATCCACGTCGGCGTCGACGTGATGATCAACCGGCTGCCGGCCAGGACGCGCAAGCTCTACGTGCTGTTCGGGCTCGGCGCGGGGGCGCTGTTCACCGGCATCGTCGGCACGCTCGCGACCGGCTTCGTGTGGGACATCGCACATACCGACTCGACCTCGCCCGACCTCGAGCTGCCGGAGTGGATCGTGTATCTGTGCATCCCCCTCGGCTCGTATCTCATGTGCTTCCGCTTCCTGCAGGTCGCGTGGTCGTTCGCGCGCACCGGCGAGCTGCCGCACCACGACGTCGCGCACGTCGAAGGCATCGGCGAGACCGCCGCCGGTAGCCTCGCTGCGCCGGGTCTCCATCCGGCGCCGATCAAGGAAGGCGAGTCATGAGCGCCGCAGGGCCGCCCAGCGTGGGGGTCCAATGAGTACGGCGCTCCCCGCCTCGCCGACACCGGGCCACCCGCGCTGGCCGGCGCTGATTCCGCCGGTGCTGATCGCGATTCCGGTGGCGCTCAAGCTCGCCGGCGTCGACATCGCCAACGCCTGGATCATCTTCGCGCTGCTGTTCGGCCTGATGCTGACCGGCATGCCGATCTCGATCTCGCTCGGGCTCACCGTGCTCACGTATCTGTTCGCGATGACCTCGGTGCCGATCCAGTCGGTCGCGCTGAAGCTTTTCACCGGCATCGAGAAGTTCGAGATCATGGCGATCCCGTTCTTCATCCTCGCCGGCAACTTTCTCACGCATGGCGGCGTCGCGCGGCGGATGATCAACTTCGCCTCGTCGATGGTTGGCCACTGGGCCGGCGGGCTCGGCCTAGCCGGCGTGATGGCGTGCGCGCTGTTCGCGGCCGTGTCGGGCAGCTCGCCTGCGACCGTGGTGGCGATCGGGTCGATCATCCTGCCGGCGATGGTGCGCCAGGGTTTTCCGGCGCGCTTCGGCGCCGGGGTGATCACCACGTCGGGCGCGCTCGGCATCCTGATCCCGCCGTCGATCGTGATGGTGATGTATGCGGTTGCGACCAGCACCTCGGTCGGCGCGCTGTTCATCGCCGGCATCATCCCGGGGCTCGTGCTCGCGACCATGCTCGGCCTCACGACGTGGTGGCGCGCGCGCAAGAACAACTATCCGCGCCAGCCGAAAGCCACCTGGGGCGAGCGCTGGCGCACATTCCGCCAGAGCATCTGGGGGCTGCTGCTCGTCATCGTCGTCATCGGAGGTATCTATACCGGGATCTTCACGCCGACCGAGGCGGCCGCGATGAGCGCCGTCTACGCGTTCTTCGTCGCGGTGTTCGTCTATAGGGACCTGCCGCTGTCGAAGGTGCCGAAGGTGCTACTCGACTCGGCGAACATGAGCGCGATGCTGCTCTACATCATCGCCAACGCGGTGATGTTCAGCTACCTGATGACCTCGGAGCAGATTCCCCAGGAGCTTGCGGCGTGGATGCTCGACAAGGGACTCGGTGTGGTCGCCTTCCTGCTGTTCGTCAACATCGTGCTGCTTCTCGCGGGCAACGTGATGGAGCCCTCATCGATCGTGCTCATCATGGCGCCGATTCTCTTCCCCGTGGCGATCAAGCTCGGGATCAACCCCGTTCACTTCGGCATCATGATGGTCGTCAACATGGAGGTGGGCATGTGTCACCCGCCGGTGGGCTTGAACCTGTATGTGGCGAGCGGTATCACCAAGATGGGAATCACCGAGCTCACCATCGCCGTCTGGCCGTGGTTGCTGACCATGCTGGGGTTCCTGGTGATCGTCACCTACTGGCCGACGCTCTCAATCTGGCTACCGCAGGCGCTGGGAATGATGCGCTGACGACAACCGCAACGTCTTGTTGGCGAACTGAAGCCCGGCACCGCCGGGTTTTTTCTTGGGCGAGCTCCAGGAAAGTACTTTGCCGTCGGGCGCTTACGCGAGGGTCCGAAGCGTCGCACGAACGAGCGCTCGAGAACCGTGTTAAAATTATGAGTTTATTGGCTTTTATAGCGGTTTTTGCCCGTCGGGCCGGTGACCTCCGAGCATGGGGTGGTGCTTCCGAACGGTCAGGCCCATGATGGAGTTTCGCGAATGGCTCTGGAGCGCACACTTTCGATCATCAAACCGGACGCAGTCGCCAACAACGTCATCGGAGAGATCTACACGCGATTCGAACGCGCGGGTCTGAAGATCGTTGGCGCGAAGATGACGTGGCTTGCGCGCCCGGACGCCGAGGGCTTCTATGCGGTTCATCGCGGCCGGCCGTTCTTCGCGAGCCTGGTCGAGTTCATGACCTCGGGCCCGGTGATGATCCAGGTGCTCGAAGGCGAAAATGCGATCGCGAAGAATCGCGATCTGATGGGCGCCACGGATCCGAAGAAGGCGGCGCCGGGCACGATTCGTGCCGATTTCGCGCAGAGCATCGACGCCAACGCGGTGCACGGCTCGGACGGCCCGGAGACCGCGAGAACCGAGATCGCTTACTTCTTCCCGACGCTGGAGATTCACAGCCGATGATGGCAAAGCTTCAAGGCTTTTGATCTTATGATCAATCTGCTCGACTTCGATCAGCCCGCGCTGACCGCGTTCTTTGCCGAGCGCGGCGACAAGCCGTTCCGCGCACGCCAGACGCTGCGCTGGATCCATCGCCGGCTTGTCGATCGCGTCGAGGCGATGAGCGACCTCGCCAAAGCGACGCGCGAGGCGCTCGCGCGCGATGCCGAGATTCGCGCTCCTACTGTGGTGCGCGATTCCGTCGCCGCCGATGGCACGCGCAAGTGGCTGCTCGACGTGGGCGGCGCGAACGCGATCGAAACGGTCTACATTCCCGAGGGCGCACGCGATGACTGGCGCAGCGGAGGCGATAGCGATCCGATACCCTCGGGTGACACGAGCGCGCCGCCCGCGGTCGCCAGCATCCCCTCCGCTGGCCGATCCCGCTTCGCCGGTCCCTCGGCCCACGCTCCGGGGCGCTACCGCGGCACGCTGTGTCTTTCCTCGCAGGCCGGCTGTGCGCTTGACTGTGCCTTTTGCTCGACCGGCAAGCAGGGCTTCAACCGGAACCTGTCGGTAGCCGAGATCATCGGCCAGCTCTGGCACGCTAATCGGGCGCTGCTCGCCGATGGTGTGACCGCGCCGTGGGTCGAGCATGGCCGGCACCCGATCACCAATGTCGTGATGATGGGCATGGGCGAGCCGCTCGCCAACTTCGACAACGTCGTCGCCGCGATGCGAATCATGCTCGATGACGACGCCTATGGATTGTCTCGGAGGCGCGTGACGCTGTCGACCTCGGGACTCGTGCCCGCGATCGACCGGCTGCGCGAGGAGTGCCCGGTTGCGCTCGCCGTCTCGCTGCACGCGCCCGACGACGACCTGCGCGACGCGCTGGTTCCGATCAACCGCAAGTATCCGCTCTCCGAGCTGCTCGCCGCATGCCTGCGCTATATCGAGCGCGCGCCGCGCGACTTCGTCACGTTCGAGTACGTGATGCTCGACGGCGTCAACGACGCGCCGGCGCAGGCGCGGGCGCTCGTCGCCCGCGTGCGCGAGGTGCCCTGCAAGTTCAACCTGATCCCCTTTAATCCGTTCCCGAATACCGAGTTCCGCACCAGCTCGCGATCGCGGATTCGCGCCTTCCAAGATGTCCTGCAGGAAGCAGGCCTGGTCGCGACCGTGCGCAGGACGCGCGGCGAGGACATCGACGCCGCGTGCGGGCAGCTCGCCGGACGAGTGCAGGACAAGACCCGGCGGCGAGCGCATCGTATCCATGCCATCCCCGCTTCCTAGGCTCGGAATGTCCCTGACTCTGCGCACCATGTTCGCGGCCTCTTGCCGGCGCGCCCTGCTCGCGGCCATTGCGCTTGCGCTTGGATCCGGCTGCACGACCAAGCAAACGGTTCAGGAATCGCCGCAAATCGTTCCGCTGCCCGCGCCACAACCCGCGAGCCCGCAGATCAGGGCACAGCTGCACACCGATCTCGGCGCCGGGTATTACGAACGCGGCCAGATGGACGTCGCGCTCGAGGAACTGAGCATGGCGGTGAGGATCGACCCCACTTACGCACCAGCGTACAACATCTTCGGACTGGTCTACGCAGTGCTCGGCGACGACCGCAAGGCAGAACAGAGCTTCGCGCAAGCACTGCAGCTCGCGCCCAACGATTCGGATATCCGGCACAATTGGGGGTGGTATCTCTGCCAGCACGGGCGCGAGCACGACGCGCTCGTGGAATTCGAGACGGCCGTGCGCAATCCGCTCTATCGCACCCCCGAGGTCGCTCTGGTCAATGCCGGCCGCTGCTCGCAGCCCTACGACGAGCGTGCGGCGGAAAACTATTACCGTCGCGCGCTCGCGGCGCAGCCGGGCAATCCGCTGGCGAGCCTGGGGCTCGCGCAGATTGCCTACAAGGACCAACGTTACGACCAGGCGCGCGCATGGATGAGGGGCGTGATGCTGACGACCAACCCGCCACCCGAGGGGTTGCGGCTGGGCATGTGCGTCGAGCGCCGGCTTGGCGATCGGCAAGCCGAGCTTTCCTATGTCTCGCAGTTGAAGAACCGGTACCCCGACGCCCCGGAAACCCGAGGACTGGCGACGGAGACCTGCGAATGAGCGCCGCCGAGCCATTTCACGGCGCGGGCGGCCCCGCGTTTGGGGCCGCAACCGTGGGGGTCCACATGAGCGCCGCAGGGCCGTCCCAAGGCGCGAATTGCTCCCCCGCTTTTGGGGGCAGCGCAGCGGCCGAATGGGTCAATGAGGCCGCAAGCGTGGGGGCCCCATGACCGCAATGCAGGCGGGCGTCGACATGCCGCTGCAAGGGCTGCGTCCCTCGCAGGATGGGCCCGGTGCGCGTCTGCGCGCGGCCCGCGAAGCGGCCGGCCTGTCACTCGATCAGGTCGCGCAGCAGTTGAAGCTCGCGCCACGGCAGGTGAAGGCGCTCGAGGACGAGGATTTCGGGAAACTACCCGGGCGCACGTTCGCGCGTGGATTCGTGCGCAACTACGCGCGGCTGCTCAATCTCGATGGCGACGATCTGCTCGCGCACCTGCCGGACGCCTCGCACGCGCCGGCGCTCGGAGCGCCCACTCTGCAGTCGACAGGCACGACGATGGCGGAACTTCCGACCACAGCGGTCGCCCGTTCCAGTTTCATGCGCTGGCTGATCCCGCTCGTGCTTATCGGCTGCATCGTCGGCGCCGCGGCGTACGAGTGGTACCGCGGCGGGCTCACGACGCCGGGCGACGTGCCGCGTCTGGCGGCTACGGAGGCTCCCGCTCAGTTGCCATCTCAGTCGTCAACATCGGCGGCCCCGCCCGCGGGCACGAGCAGCACGCCGCTTCCGAATCCGCTGACTGCCGGGGAACCGGCAATCGAACCGTCGCGCGCGGGAGAGCCGCCCGAAACGAGCCCCGCGCAGGCCGTACCCTCCTCCGCGCCGGTGCCGGCGGCGACCGCGCCTGCGTCGCCCGCAGCGCCCGTGGCCGTCCTGAGGTATCGCGGCCCGTCATGGACCGAGGTTCGCGACCGCAACGGAGAAGTTCTGATCGCGCGCCTGGTCGCCGCGGGCTCCGAGCAGCCCATTCGCGGGGCGGCACCGTTCGAGGTTGTGATCGGCAACGCGCGTGCGGTCACGCTCGTCTACCAAGGCAAGCCGATCGACCTCGCGCGTTACACGCGCCAGAACGTCGCGCGCCTGCGCCTGAATTGAGCAACGCCACGATGAGCCCGCAATCCGGATTTGTCCGCCACCGGATACTCGCCGCGCTCCCCGGCGCCGTCGCGATTCGCGTTGACGTGGCGATTGTCGCGCTTGTCGGCGACGGCCGCTTCGGGCCTACGCTGCTTGCCGAATCGCTCGCGTAATACCGTGGACGCGCCGACGATCCAGGCCGTTCGCGGCATGAACGACGTGCTGCCCGACGAGGCCGTGCTGTGGGAACGCCTCGAGGATGCGGCGCGTACGATCTTCGCGCAGTACGGTTACCGCAACCTGCGCGTGCCGATCGTGGAAGCGACCGCGCTTTTCGTGCGCGGGATCGGCGATGCGACCGACATCGTCGAGCACGAGATGTACAGCTTCGAGGACCGTTTGAACCGCGAGAGCCTGACGCTGCGCCCCGAGGCCACGGCGGGAATCGTGCGAGCCGCGATCGAGCACCATCTGACCTACGATCGGCCGCAGCGGGTGTGGACGGCCGGCCCGATGTTCCGGCACGAGCGGCCGCAAAAGGGCCGCTATCGGCAGTTTCACCAGTTCGACGTCGAGGCGCTCGGTTTCGAGGGCCCCGACGCGGATGCCGAGCAGATCGTCATGCTGTCGCGGTTGTGGGCGAAGCTCGGACTCGACGGCATGTCGCTGCACATCAACACGATCGGCGATCAGGACGAGCGCCTGGCCCACCGCCGCGCGCTCGTGGGTTACTTCACCGAGCACGCCAGCACGCTCGACGAGGACTCCCGACGGCGGCTCACGATCAATCCGCTGCGCATCCTCGACAGCAAGAACCCTGTGATGCAGGGTATCATCGCGGGCGCGCCAAAGCTCGTCGACCAGCTTGGGGCCGAATCGGCCTCGAGAGCGCACTTCGAGGGGCTCAAGAACATTCTTTCGGAAGCCGGGGTCGCCTTCGAGGTCGATCCCCGACTGGTGCGGGGCCTCGACTATTACAATCGCACGGTCTTCGAGTGGATCACGGACCGGTTGGGCGCCCAGGGAACCGTCGCCGGCGGTGGACGCTACGACGGCCTGTTCGCGCAACTCGGCGGCAAGCCGACGCCGGCATGCGGCTTCGCGATCGGCGTCGA
>Ga0066710_100002268_pt1 | contig 15353 bp, 12 predicted proteins | sample GraSoiAngelo_159_FD_79666 | JGI IMG/M metagenome (GOLD analysis project Ga0066710, IMG submission 79666) | Grasslands soil microbial communities from the Angelo Coastal Reserve, California, USA - 14_1009_16_40cm | ecosystem: Environmental > Terrestrial > Soil > Grasslands | place: USA...
GCCGCACCCACGGAAGGATGTGCTCCCGCGTGACGAGGTCTTCGTAGAACGGCTGATGCATGTGCCACAGGATGGCGACGCGAGTCATAATCGGCTTACAGCATAGATGTTCAAGATTCTCGACCGCTACCTGGTCCGCGAAATCCTGCTGCCGTTCGTGCTGGTGCTCATCGGGCTTACTTTTGCGCTCGAGATTGCGCCAATCCTGGAGCAGGGCGAAAAGCTGATTGAAAAAGGCGTGCAGAGGCAGATCGTCGTGCAGGTGCTGCTCACGCTGCTGCCACAGGCGCTCGGCATCACGATTCCGATGTCGCTGCTGCTCGGCATCCTCGTCGGCTTCGGACGCTTGTCGGCAGATCGCGAGTTCGTGGCGTTGCAGGCGTGCGGCGTCAGCGTCTTCCGCATCCTGCGGCCGCTCGGGACGCTCGCGCTGGTCTGCACCGGCGCCACGGCGTACGTGATGATCGTGGCGCTGCCGAACGCGAACCAGCGCTTCCGCGAGATCACGTTCAACGTCGTCGCCTCGCAGGCCGAGGGCGACGTCAAACCGCGCGTCTTCTACGACAACTTCCCTAACCAGGTTGTGTACGTTCGCGATATTCCGCAGGCCGGCGGGTGGCGCGACGTCTTCCTGGCCGATTCGACCCATCCGAACGAAACCGACGTGTACTTCGCGAAGCGCGGGCGGCTGCTCATCGACCGCCCGAAGCACATGGTGCAGCTGGAGCTCGAGGAGGGTACGCAGCACACGACGTACGCGAGGGAGCCGGACAAGGCCGACGTCAGCTCGTTTCAACGCCTCGTGCTGAAGATGGACGCCGAGGCCGTGTTCCCACGAACACAGATCATGAAAGGCGACAACGAGAAGACCATCGCCGAGCTACGCGCGACGATTGCCGACAACACGGCGCACGGCTTCCCTTCATACTCACAGCTGTTCACGATCCAGCAGAAGTTTGCGATTCCAGCGGCGTGCCTTGTCCTCGCGATGATCGGCCTCGCGCTCGGCGCCACCAATCGAAAGGAAGGCAAGCTCGCCGGCTTCGTCCTCGGCATCGGCGTGCTGTTCGTCTACTATGTGCTGCTGTTCGCGTCGCGCGGCCTCGCGCTGGGCGGGCGGATGTCGCCCAGCATGGCGCCGTGGATGGCGAACGTGCTGCTCGGCATCGTTGGCGTCGCGCTCGTCATGTGGCGGGCCGGATCCGGCGATCAGCCGATCCGGATTTCGATTCCGACATTCTGGCGGCCGCGCGAAGCGGCGACGGCGCCGTCAGCGAACGGCCGCGCGACACCGCGCCGCGGCGTCGTGCTCGTCGTCCGCATCCCGCACATCGACTGGCCGCGGCCGCGGTTGTTGGATCTGTACATCGCGCGCCTGTACCTCGTCGTGTTCATGCTGTCGTTCGCGGCGCTGATCGGCGTCTTCTATATCTCGACGTTCATCGATCTCGCCGACAAGCTGTATCGCGGCAGCGCGACGCCGCGGCTGCTGGCGCGGTTCTTCTACTGGCAGACGCCGCAGTACGTCTTCTACATCATTCCTTTGTCGGCGCTCGTCGCGGCGCTCGTCACCATCGGGCTGCTGACGAAGAACAGCGAGCTCGTCGTGATGCGCGCGTGCGGCATCAGCCTGTATCGGTCCGCCGTGCCGGTGCTCGCCTTCGGGCTGCTGTTCAGCGGCGTCTTGTTCGCGCTGCAGGAGCTCGTGCTCGCCGACTGGAACGAGCATGCGCGGCGGCTCGAAGGCGCCATCCGCGGCTGGCCGGCGCAGACGTTCGGCGCCACCCGTCGCTGGATTCTCGGACGCAGCGGCGACATCTATCATTACGATTTCTTCGATCCGCGAACGAATCGGTTCGCGCGGTTCACGATGTTCCGGACCGATCCGGCCGCATGGCGGCTCGACGGCCTCACCTATGCGGACACGGTCGCCCTGGAACGCCGGGCCGGCGCCGACGGCCTGCCGTCGTTCACATGGATCGCCCACAAAGGCTGGGATCGCGAGCTCAGCACGACAATCCGGCCGAATGCGGTACGGACGTCGGTGGAGTACACGCCGTTCGGCGAGCGACAGCTGTCGCTCGAGCCGCCGGCCTACTTCAAGAGCGACGAGCCCGATGCCGATCGCATGACGTACGCGCAGCTGGAGAACTACGTTGCGCTGCTTCAGGCGAGCGGCTCGCTGAACGTGGTGCCCTATCTGGTGCGGCTTCAGCGCAAGATCGCGTTTCCGTTCGTGTCGCTGGTGATGACGCTGCTCGCCGTGCCATTCGCGGTCACCACGGGCCGGCGCGGCGCGATGTATGGCATCGGGGCGGGTCTCGTGTTCGCGCTGATCTACTGGACCGCGCTCAGCATATTCGGCGCGCTGGGCAGCGGCGGGTGGATCTCGCCACTGCTTGCGGCGTGGGCGCCGAACATCCTCTTCGGCGCCGTCGCAGTGTATTTGTTGTTGACGGTTCGAACATGAAGACAGGCTTGAAGGGCTGCGCGACATTCTTTAGTCGGGTGGAGCCCGCATTCTTCAATCGCGGCGGGGCCCCGCCCCCGCCGCTGTTGCTCGGCGCATGCGCCTCGCAACGGCTCAAGGCTGTCACGCGCTGATGCGCTCGCGCCGGAGCGCTCGGGCATATCCAGACCAGAACGTCACAGCGGCCTCTTGTACCGGTAGCGCACCGTTCAGGGCTGCCGTCATCTCTCCAGCGCCGCCTTCTGAATCCAGATCCGTCCCGACGATCCGAGCTTCGCATTCGTCGTGTCGACGACGAACAGGATGCTGCGGATGTCGGCGAGCGCAGGCTTGAACGTGTGCGTCGCGCCGACGGGCATCAGGTCGTCGAAGTACACCGTCTTCTCCTGATCGACCCGATCGAGGAACACCGAGCGCTGCCACCGCTCCCCCGCCGCTTCCTCGTTGCCGCCGCGCAGCTGGACCGAAATACGCATCGGACGCTCGGCGCGTCCCACGAGCGTCAGCCGATTGTTCGGCTCCAGTCCGTGCGGCGCATCGAACACCAGGGCGGCGACCTGACCGGCCAGCGACCCGCCGGACAATCCGTATCGGAACCGAATCTCGTGTCCCCCGACGCTTGGGGCGAGCTCGATCGCCGACAACGAGGTCGCGTCGTGCTCCGTGCGCCAGTTGGCAATCGAGGATCCATCGAAGATCGCCCGGCTGACGGTTGAGGCGGGACGCGCCGCCTCGCGCACGAGCGGCTCAGGGCCGCGCACGTAAATCGGATTGCTGTAGAGCCACGTAATCGGATGCGGCCGCCCCGTGGAGACGATTTCCACCCAGTACACCGCAGGCTTGTCGGGCGCATGGACCGTCAGATCCTGCGGATCGCGGACGGTCGTCAGCGCGTGCATGCCGTCGTGGACGATGGTGGTGAATTCGGGCGGTGCGTTGCTGCGGACGCGAAGCGTCACCGGTCCGCCCACCGCGAGCTCGTCGCCCTCGTGCACGGTGCCGCGTTCATTGCTCGCCATGAACTCGAACGCCGGCGGCGAGGCCACGCCGTCGACCGCCGTATAAAGATGTCCGCCGCGAATCGCGCGCATGAGGATGCCGGCGTCGGCTGCGGCGTTGCCGCTGAACTCGCGCTCGAGCGTGGCGTGCACCGACATCATGCGGAACGACGCCTCATAGCCCGGTAACGGTATGCCTGCTCTCGCGTCGCCCGGATCGCTGCGCCACTGCAGGTTGGCATGCGCGTCAACGCCGCCGATCGCGACGACGCGCCGCCGTGCGGTCAGCGCCTGCCACGAATACAGCGCGCCACTCGGCCGCACGAGGCTGGCGATCGTTTCGCTCGGACGGAACGGATAATCGATCAGAGCGGTCAGCAGGCGCCGCTTCGCGGCCAGGCCTCGCTCCTGCGCGATGAGACGCCAGCTTGTGTCGGGGTTGAGCAGCTCGATGCCGTCGAACGGCGCGGTCCATTCGCGCCAGCGCAGCTCGATCTTCGGCGAATCGGGATGCGCCGCGATGCCGAACCCGCCCAGGCGCCGCACGTCTTCGACGACGTCGCGCGGCTCGCCCGCCAGCGGATACGGCGCGGCCGGCATGTCGAGCGCGATGTAATGGCCTCCGGTCGTGCTGATTTCGACGCCATCCAGACACAGCACGCCCGACCGGTAGGCCGGAGCGTCGGGCGCGCGCGCGCCGTCGCCATGATCCGTAAAGACGACGAATTTCAGTCCGGCGCGCGCGGCCGCGGCGGCGATGTCGTCGGGGCTGCGCGATCCATCGGATCGGCTCGTATGAACGTGCAGGATGCCGGGGACGGAGCCGTCGCCAATCGGCTTCAGCGTGAGGCGGCGCGGCGGGATCGTGAGGACGACAAAGACGGTGACGGCGGCCGCGAAGACCGCCGTCACGAACAGCAGTTTCTTCAAAGACCCGCGGCGGCGCGCAGCGCCGAGGCCTTGTCGGTGCGCTCCCAGGTGAACTCGGGTTCGCTGCGGCCGAAGTGTCCGAACGCCGCCGTCTTCTTGTAAATCGGACGGCGCAGGTCGAGCTCTTCCATGATGCCGCGCGGCGTGAGCTTGAAGTGATCGCGAACGATCTGCGTGATCTTCTCTTCCGGAATCTGGCCGGTCCCTTCGGTGTGCACCGCCACCGACACCGGATCCGCCACGCCGATCGCATACGCGACCTGGACGAGCGCCCGATCGGCGATGCCGGCCGCGACGACGTTCTTCGCGACGTAGCGCGCCATGTAGCAGGCTGAACGATCGACTTTCGTCGGATCCTTGCCCGAGAACGCGCCGCCGCCGTGCGGCGCGGCGCCGCCGTAGGTGTCGACGATGATCTTGCGCCCCGTGACGCCGGCGTCGCCGTGCGGACCACCGACGACGAATCGGCCCGTCGGGTTGACGTAAATCTTGGTGTTCTTGTCGATCAGTTCCTGCGGGATGACGCGGGTGATGATCTTCTCGACGATGTCTTCACGCATCGTGTCGTTCGTGACGAGGGGGCTGTGCTGGCTGGACACGACCACGGCGTCGACGCGGACGGGGCGCGCACCGTCGTACTCGACCGTCACCTGCGACTTGCCGTCCGGACGGAGGTACTCGAGGACGCCGTCACGCCGCGCGCACGAGAGCCCTTTGGCGAGCTTGTGCGCGAGCATGATCGGCATCGGCATCAGCTCGTCGGTCTCGGTGCACGCGAAGCCGAACATCAATCCCTGATCGCCGGCGCCGCCGGTGTCGACGCCCATCGCGATGTCTGGCGACTGGCTGTGGACGGAGGAGAGAACGGCGCACGTTTCGGCGTCGAACCCGAACTTGCCGCGGTTGTAGCCGATCTCGTTGATCGTCCCGCGAACCACTTCCTGAAAATCGACGTATGCGCTCGTCGTGATCTCGCCCGCGACAACGGCCAGGCCGGTGGTGACGAGCGTCTCGCACGCGACGCGGCTCACCGGATCCTGCGCGAGGATCGCGTCGAGGATCGAATCTGAAATCTGATCGGCGATCTTGTCCGGATGTCCTTCGGTGACCGATTCGGACGTGAACAAGTGCCGTCCCTTACGGCTCATGCAGTTCCCTCCCCGCTCTTTATCTGGATGCCAGAAACGGTTAAGTCTAACAGAGTCACGGTCGCGGGTGGAAGCGATCGTAGACCGTTCGCAGGCGCGCCTCCAGCACGTGCGTGTAGATCTGCGTCGTCGAGAGGTCGGCGTGTCCGAGCATCAGTTGAATCGCGCGCAGGTCGGCGCCGCGCTCGAGCAGATGCGTCGCGAACGAATGGCGGACGACGTGCGGGCTCAGCGTCCGCGGCAGGTTGGCTTTCCGTCCGTACTGTTTGAGCAGCTTCCAGAAGCCGACACGGCTCATCGGTCGGCCGCACGTGTTGACGAAGAACGCGTCGCACGCTCTGCGAACGAGCTTCGGCCGCGCCTCGCGCCGATAGCGGGCGATCCAGTCGGCGGCCTGCTCTCCGATTGGAATCAGCCGCTCTTTGTTACCTTTGCCGATGCACGTCAGGTACTGCTCCGCGAGATGGAGATCGGCGCCGCGCACGTTCACCAGTTCCGACACGCGCATGCCGGTCGCATACAGCAGCTCGATCATCGCTCGGTCGCGGAGCCCCTTCGGCGTCGTCACGTCAGGCTGCGCGATGAGCACGTCGACGTCTTCGATTGAGAGAAACTTCGGCAGCGCGGGCCACGCGCGCGGCGGACGCAGGTCGTCGGCCGGACTCGATTGCAGGCGCTGGTCGAGGACGAGAAACCGGTAGAACCCGCGCACCGCCGCGATCAGACGCGCCACCGACCGCGGCGACAGGCCACGCATCAGCTGCTGGCGGACGAATTCCTCGAGCGAGCGGCGATCGAGCGCTTCCACCCGCCGTCCCGCCCCGGCGCCGAAGGCGCGGAGCGCGGACAGGTCGCGCGCGTAGCTCTCGAGCGTGTGTTCGGCCAGCCGCCGCTCGACGCGGAGATGATCCAGATACGTTTCGATCACGCGTCGATATGATAGTATTTGCGGTTCGTTTCCGCGCTCGCTCGAAGCCGCAGCGGACCGCTTCGGCCTTGGGCGGAGGCGGTTTGAGGGGCCGATCCAGAAATGCCTGTCCGTTCGAAGTGGCAATCGCTTCCCACCGAGCAAATCAACCCGGCGACACTCGCCATCGACAAGCTGGCTCCCGCCGACATCGTCGAAGGGATGCTGAACGAAGACCGCAAGATGCTCGATGCCGTGCGGCGCGAGAAGGAGCGGATTTCCGTCGGCATCGAGATCATCACGCAGGCGCTCCGCAAGAACGGCCGCGTCATCTTCGTCGGCGCGGGGACGAGCGGCCGGCTTGGCGTGCTCGAATCGGCCGAGATGCCGCCGACGTTCGGCACGAGCCCCGACCTCGTCCAGGCCATCATGGCGGGCGGCAAGGGTGCCATCCTCCGCGCGCGTGAAGGCGTGGAAGACAACTACGAAGAGGGCGCGCGGTCGATCAACCGGCTTCGGCCGACGAAGCGCGACATCGTCATCGGCGTGTCGGCGAGCGGCATGACGCAATTCGTCCGCGGCGCGCTGACGAGAGCACGGCGCGCCGGGTCGAAGATCATCTTCGTCACCTGCGATCCGCGGACGGAGCTGCAGACGTTCGTCGATCTCACGATCGCGCCGGCCGTGGGTCCCGAGGTCATCGCCGGCTCGACGCGGCTCAAGGCGGGCACCGCGACGAAGATGGTGCTGAACATGCTGACGACCGCGGCGATGATCAGAATCGGCAAGACCTACGGCAACCTGATGGTCGACGTGCAGATGGGATCCGAGAAGCTGAAGGACCGCGCGCGCCGCATCATCACCATTGTCACCGGCCTCGAGTACGAGGACGCCGACAAGCTGCTGCGGCGGGCGCACTGGAACGTGAAGGCCGCGATCGTCATGCAGAAAAGCGGCGCGGGCTATCAGAAAGCGCTCGCGCGCCTGCGCCACGCGCACGATTTCGTCCGCGACGCGATCGGCGAGGACGTCGAGGAGCGATTGAAAGAGCTGCTCAAAGTCGGATGACGCTCGGCTGAAAGCCTCGCGCTGCGGCGTCTCCATGCCTCGCCTCCTATGGCGCTTATGTGTAGCGCGAGCCTTTCAGGCGAGCGTCCTTCAGGCGGGCGCCTGCCGCTCGATCCAGCCACACTTCCGCATTCCGATGGAGCTGTAAGAACGACGCCGGGATCCGCGGCGTCACCGGCCCTTCGATCATTCGCGCCACGCATCGGGCCTTCATCGCGCCGGTCGCGATCAGGACCACGCGTCTCGCGTGAAGAATCGTCGCCATCCCCATCGACAGCGCTTCGCGGGGCACCGCGGTCGCGCGGTTGCCGAAGAGCGCGGCGTTGGCGCGGCGCGTCGCCATGCTCAGGCGCGTCCGATGGGTCCGCGCGAACAGCGCACGCGCCGGTTCGTTGAACCCGATGTGGCCATTCGATCCGAGGCCGAGAAGCTGCACGTCGACACCGCCGGCGCGGGCGATCGCGTGCTCGTAGCGCGCGCACTCGCGCGCCGCATTCGGCGCCATCCCGTTCAACACATGAATGCGGCGGGTCGACAGGTTGACGTGATCGAACAGGTGCCGGCGCATGAACGCGTAATAGCTGCACCGGTCGTGAGGCGCGATGCCGACGAACTCGTCGAGGTTGAACGTGGTCGCCCGGCTGAAATCGATCCGGCCGGCGCGAAACAACCGCACGAGCTCGCGATACAGCGGAATCGGCGTGCGGCCGGTCGCGAGCCCGAGGACGATCGTCGGATTGGCAGCGAGCGCGCGCGCGATGTCGGCGGCGAACGATCGGGCGACGGCCGTCGCCGTCGTGAAAACGCGAATGCGCAACGATGCCTTTCCTACGATTTGTAGCGCGGAATCTGGGCGCCGCCGCGCGCCTCGGCGAGCGCGAGCCACACGGCCCCGACCGCAGGCTCTTCGTCGAGAATCTGCACCTGCCCTCGCGGCGCCACCTCCACGAGGCGGCGCGGCAGCTCGCGGCTGAGCCAGGGGACGACGCGGAAGATGCCGCCGGCGAGGAAGAACGTGAACAGATCGCCGCGCATGTTCAGCTGCGAGGCGACGGAGCCGGCCGCGAGCACGAGCTCGTCGGCGGCGCGCTCGAGGATCCTCGTCGCCACCGCGTCGCCGAGCTCCGCCGCGCGTTCCACGATTGGTCCGAGCGCCGCCACGCTCATCCGTGGCTGATCGCGGTCGTACACGATTCGGGGCAGCCGCGATTCGTCGTCGACGGCGAAGTGCGCCAGGATGTCGCCGCCGAGCTGCGTGGCCGGCCCGCGCCCGTCAGCGGCGCGCATCACCGCCGCGAGCGCCTCGCGGCCGATCCAGTAGCCGCTTCCCTCGTCGCCGATCATGTGTCCCCAGCCGCCCGCGCGCGCCGCTTCGCCGGCGGCGTTGCGGCCATAGACGATCGATCCGGTCCCGGCGATGATGACGATGCCCGGCGCATCCTGCGCGCCGGCGACGAGCGCGATGAGCGCGTCGTTGACGACGAGCACCCGCGACTTGTAGCCGATGCGGCGCATGATGGCGCGCACCGTCCTCGCTTCGTCTTCGCGATCGACGCCGGCGATGCCGAGGCAAATCGCCGCCGGCGTGATCGCACGGTCGCCGATCGCCGTCTCCATCACCTCGTGCAGCACTTTCTCGACGCCGAGCTCCCCCGCCGCCAGCAGGTTCGCGCCAGGACCCCGCCCTTCGGACACGATCATCCCGCGCTCGTCGGCGAGCAGGCACACCGTCTTCGTTCCGCCCGCGTCGATGCCGAGCACGTGCATGAGATTTCGATTCTATGCTACTGTTCGGCGGTTTCATGAGCAGCGCAGTCGTCAGACGTACGGGTGCTGCGATAGCTGCGTCGCCGTGGTCCTGACCTGGATCGACTATCTCGTGATCGGCGGCTATCTCGTCGCGATCACGGCCTTCGGCTCGTATTTCGCGCGCTTTCAGAAGACGACCCGCGATTATTTCCTCACCGGACAATCGGTGCCCTGGTGGGCGATCTGTTTCACGATCGTCGCGACCGAGACGAGCACCCTCACGTTCATCAGCGTGCCCGCCACCGCGTACGCGGGCAACATGACGTTCCTTCAGCTCGTCTTCGGATACATCATCGGCCGCGTGCTGATCAGCGTGCTCTTCATTCCTGCGTACTTCCGCCGCGAGCTGTTCACATCGTACGAGCTGCTGCAGCGCCGCTTCGGGCCGCGCGTCAAGAACGTGTCGGCGCTGATCTTTCTGGCGACTCGCGCGCTCGCCGACGGCATTCGCCTCTTTGCCACGGCGCTCGTCATATCGGTGGTCACTCACGTGCCAGTCACATGGGCCGTGCTCGTCATCGGCGGCGCCATGATCGTGTACACGGTGCGCGGCGGCGCGTCGGCCGTCATCTGGACCGACGTCGTGCAGTTGTTCGTGTATCTGGCGGGCGCAGCCGTCGTCCTCGTATCGCTGCTTTCGTCGATTCCCGGCGGCTGGACCGAAGTCGTGCGCGCCGGATCGGCTGCCGGCAAATTTCGAGTATTCGACTTCACCGCCTCGATCTCGCGGCCGTACACGTTCTGGGCCGGCGTCATCGGCGGCGTCGCGCTGACGCTGTCGACGCACGGCACCGATCAGTTCCTCGTGCAGCGCCTGCTGTCGGCGCGGTCGGCGCGCGACGCGTCGCGAGGGTTGATTCTCAGCGGCCTGCTCGTGTTTGTGCAATTCGTGCTGTTCCTGCTGATCGGCGTCATGCTGTTCACGTACTATCAGCACGTGCCGCTTCCGCGCACGCTGGCGCGGAACGACGAGCTCCTGCCGACGTTCATCGTCACCGCCCTGTCTCACGGCGCCGCCGGCTTCATCGTCGCGGCGATCGTGGCCGCGGCGCTCTCGCCGTCGATCAACGCCATGGCCGCGACGACCGTGAACGACTTCTACGCGAAGTACTGGCGGCCCGATGCCGACGAACGAACGCTGATGCGCGTCTCGCGCATGTGGACGGTCGTCTGGGGCGTCGCGCAGATTGGCGTCGCGATCGCCGCGCAGTGGATGCAGCAGTCGGTGCTCGACGCGGGCCTCGCCGTGCTGTCGTACGCCGCCGGCCCGGTGCTCGGCGCCTTTCTGCTGGGAACGCTCGCGCGTTCCATTGACGAAGGCGCCACGTTCGGCGGCATGATCGTGGGCCTTCTCATGATGACCATCGTCTGGCAATGGACGCCGGCGGCGTTCACCTGGTACATCTTCATCGGCGCCGCGACCACCGTCGCCACCGCATTTCTGATTCAGGCGGCGACTCGCGAACGCCGCACGGCATGAGCGGTTTCGCCGGGGCGCGCCGGGTACTCGCGGATGCCATCGGTTCACGCGTCTTTCCTGCAGCAACAGCAGAAGTCGGTGACAGCACGCGCACCCTCTGGCAGGACGCCCTCGGTACGCTCACCTTCGACGCCGACGCTCCCGAGACGCGCCTCGACACGCCTTTCGATCTCGCCTCGTTGACGAAGGTGATTGCGACGGCGACGGCGATGATGGATTGTGTGTCGAATGGCGCGCTGACGCTCGGCGCGCGCGTCGCCGAATTCTTCGACGACTGGCGGGGAGAGGATCGCGACTCGGTATCGATTCGCGACTTGCTCGAGCACGCGTCCGGCCTGCCCGGCCGTCTCCTGGACGCGCCGCCCGAAGGACGCCGCGAGTTCGAGCACGAGATCTGCAAGGTCAGGCTGGAATACGAACCGCGGGCCAGGTCGATCTACAGCGACCTCGGGTTCATTCTTCTCGGCTTCGTCGCGGAAAATCTCGGACGCGACTTGGCGACGGCGGTGGCGGCAATCGGGCTTCGGTCAGACTTGACGTTCGATCTGCCGTCGGACGTGCGCCGCCGTACGGCGCCGACCATGCCAATGGACGACGATTTGCGGCGGGGCCGTCGGCTGACCGGCGAGGTGCACGACAGCTACGCGGCCGCGCTCGGCGGCGTCGCCGGCCATGCAGGTCTCTTTGGCACCGCCGCCGGCGTCGGCGTTTTCGCGCGGGCGATTCTGCGCGCCGCGCGAGGCGATGACCAGGGTCCGTTCTCGCCAGAGGCCGTCGCACAGTTCACGGCGAAGAGCACCGTGCCCGGAAGCTCGCGCGCGCTCGGGTGGGATACGATGCTCCCGACCTCGTCGTGCGGCACGAAGATGTCGGCCGCCGCGTTCGGTCACGTCGGCTTCACCGGGACGTCGCTCTGGATCGATCCGGAGCGCGATCGATATTTCGTGCTGCTCACGAATCGCGTCTGCGGCGGGGGGACGCTCGACCAGATGCGCGAAGTTCGTCGCGCTTTTCATGACGCGCTCGCCTGAAAGGATGCGCTCGCCTGAAAGGCTCGCGCTACACAGACACCGTCGCTACAGAGACACCCGTAGCGCGAGGCTTTCAGCCGAGCGTCCGCGACCATGACACTGACGTTTACCGATTGGCTCGTCATCGCCGCGTACTTCGCGCTGAACCTCGCGATCGGTCTGTACTACGCGCGCCGCGCGCGCGGCAGCACGACGGAATTCTTTCTTTCGGGCCGCGACGTGCCGTGGTGGCTCGCCGGCACCTCGATGGTCGCGACGACGTTTGCGGCCGATACGCCGCTCGTCGTAACGGGAATGGTGGCGCGCTACGGCATCGCCGGAAACTGGCTCTGGTGGAACATGGCCGCCAGCGGCATGCTGACGGTCTTCGTCTACGCGCGTCTGTGGCGCCGCGCGGGCGTGATGACCGACGTCGAGTTCGCGGAGCTCCGATACGCGGGCCGACCGGCGGCGTTTCTGCGCGCCTTCCGTGCGCTCTATCTCGGCATCCCGATCAACTGCATCATCATCGGCTGGGTGAACCTCGCGATGATGAAGATCCTCCAGGTGACGCTCGGTCTGGACGCGACGCGCGCCTTGTGGGCCCTGCTCGCGATGCTCTTCTTCACGGCGTTCTACACGACGCTTGCCGGTCTCTGGGGCGTGCTCGTCACCGATCTGGTTCAGTTCGTTCTCAAGATGGGGATGGTGATTGCGCTCGCGTGGTACGCGGTGCGGGCCGTTGGCGGGCTGTCGGCCCTCGAGTCGAAAGTGACCGCGCTCGACGCGGCGTCCGGCGCCGGCTCGCGGCTCGCCTTCTTCCCGTCCACCGATTCGGCGTGGATGCCGGCCATCACGTTGTTCGTCTACCTCGGCGTCAACTGGTGGGCGAGCTGGTATCCCGGCGCCGAGCCTGGCGGCGGCGGGTACGTGGCGCAGCGGATCTTCTCCGCGAGGAACGAACGACACGGACTGTTCGCAACGCTCTGGTTCAACATCGCGCATTACGCGGTCCGGCCGTGGCCGTGGATTCTGACGGCGCTCGTGTCGCTCGTCCTGTATCCCACACTCGCCGACAAGGAATCGGGCTACGTGCGGACGCTGATGGATCCACAGGTCTTTCCGCCCGCGCTGCGCGGCGTCATGCTGGCCGCTTTTGCCGCGGCGTACATGTCGACCATCGGCACACAACTCAACTGGGGCGCATCGTACGTCGTCAACGACGTCTACCGCCGTTTCCTGCGGCGCAGTCGCAGCGAACGCGAATACGTCGTCGCGTCGCAGGCGGTCACGCTCGGCCTGATGATCGTGTCGATCTACGTCACGCTCCATCTCGCGTCGATCGAGCAGGCGTGGAAGCTGCTCATCGTGACCGGAGCGGGAACGGGCACGGTGCTGCTGCTGCGCTGGTTCTGGTGGCGGATCAACGCGTGGTCCGAAGTGTCGGCGATGGCCGTGGCCGCGGCCGTATCGTTGTATCTGCAGATTGTGTTGAAGTGGGATAGCGATCGACCGCGCGACTTCGCGTACATCATGCTGATCACCGTCGGCATCACGACGATCGCATGGCTCGCGGTTACGTGGCTGACTCTGCCTGAGCCGCGGGCGACGCTCGTCGCCTTCTACGAGCGCGTGCGCCCCTATCCACGCGGATGGCGTCCGATCGCGCAGGCCGCCTCGATCGCTGGACCGCCGGCGTCGATCGGACGTGAGCTGATCAACGCGACGCTCGGTTGCGTGCTCGTTTATTCAGCGCTGTTTGGCGTTGGCGAGATGCTTCTGCACAGCGCTGCAATCGGCTTCATTCTGCTTGTGATTGCCGCGGCGGCTGCCACGGCCATCGCACGTAATCTCCCGTCCTAACGTCCAGACCGTCCGCGCGGCGATCCGGTCGGTGGTTGCGGCTGGCCAAATCCGCCCGGACGTCCGGTACCGGGTCCACCTGGTCCAGTGCCGCGGCCCGGCGTCGTGCCGCGACCGCCGCCGAAACCGCCCGGGCCTGGTTGACCGGGGACACCGCCACGCTGACCCGGAACCGGCGAGCCGGGCGCCCCACCGGCGCCGGGCGCCGCCACCTGCGCGAGGTAAACGAACTGCCACTCGTTGTAATGGTTGCGTCCGTTGTAAACGCGAATGGATTTGTCTCTGCTTTTGCTCGTCACGCCCATGATGCCGCCGCTCACTCCGCCAGGTGCGCTGGCCGCCGGAGCGCCGCCGAGACCGCCCGGTTGCGGTGCCGTCGTGGGGCTGCGTGGTTGCGCTGCCGTCGTGGCGCCGCGTCCGGCGCTGGTGGCGCCTGCAGTCGGCATCGCTCCCGGTGTCGCCGACGCGCCGGCAGTGCCGACGCCGATTCCTGTGTTCTGGCCCGCGACGATCGGAACGAAATCGTCGTTCGTGACGGGATCCTTGAACTTCCTGCGCAGGAAGTGCTCGTTGAGCAGGACGTCCAGGTTGGGCGGATACGCGTTTGCGTATTTCCGCTGGAACATGCCGATCGCGTGTGCGTACTGCATTCCGCGGAAGACGAGCTCTTCTTCGCGCTCCCGCTGTGTCATCTGTTTCCAGACCGGCATGGCAACGGTCAGCATGACGGCCATGATGCTCATGGCCACGAGCAACGCCGCCATTGCATATCCTTGCTCATGGCTGCACTGACTGTGTGCTTGACCCCGTAACTTCATGGGAATTAAGATGTTTAGCGTCCTCATGGTAACACGTTTCCGATTCCTGAAGATTCTGGGTTTTGGTCTGCTTTCGGCCATCGCGACCGTCGCCTGTCAGAAGGTGCCGCTACTGGCGCCCTCCGGCTCGACGATCACGCTGACTTCGAGCGCCACCGCCCTTCCCGTCAACGGCTCGGCGCAGATCATTGCGCAACTGATTGAACCGTCTGGCACTCCGCCCCACTCCGGCACGCGCGTCTCCTTTACGACGACGCTCGGGACGCTGGAGCCGGCCGATGTCGAGACGGACATCGGCGGCCGTGCGATCACGACATTCCGATCCGGAACGGCGAATGGAACCGCCACCATCACGGCGATTTCCGGCGGCGTGAGCGCGAGCGGCAACAACGCGCTGAAAATCGCGATCGGCACGGCGGCTGTTGGTCGCGTCGTCCTGGCAGCGAACCCGACCATCGTGCCGTCGACCGGTGGCGCCTCGACGATCACCGCGAGCGTGTTCGACATCAACGGCAACGCGCTGACCGCCGCTCCCGTCTCGTTCTCGACGACGGCGGGATCGCTCGACACGCTCGTCGCGACGACGGATCAGAATGGTGCGGCCACGACGGTGCTGAGAACCGCCAATCAGGCCATCGTCACCGCGAGCGTCGGCGCTCAGGGCGGTTCGACCAGTGGTGGCGGTTCGGGCGGCGGTGGTACCACGACGCCCACAACGCCTGCGCCGAACACGTCGGGCCAGGCTTCGGCCACGATCACGATCAACGTGGCGGGCGCGCCGACATTGGTGATCACGCCGCCCACTACAGCGCCGACCGCAGGACTGCCGGCGACGTTCACGTTCGTCGTCAC
>Ga0066710_100002269_pt1 | contig 15350 bp, 14 predicted proteins | sample GraSoiAngelo_159_FD_79666 | JGI IMG/M metagenome (GOLD analysis project Ga0066710, IMG submission 79666) | Grasslands soil microbial communities from the Angelo Coastal Reserve, California, USA - 14_1009_16_40cm | ecosystem: Environmental > Terrestrial > Soil > Grasslands | place: USA...
ACCCTTCAGGCTCTGGCTGAAAGACTCATCATATTGGTTGGTGCCCGTGGCTTTATACACATCCCAGGCCGCCTGGACGGCGCGCTTGCCGTCTTCGAGCATGGCTTTGTCGCCTTTGCGCTTGCCGATGGCGAATTGCGCAACGCCCAGATTGAGCTGAGTCGTCGCCCAATCGAGCGGTTGCTGCTCGCGAGTCAGCACCGTGAGAGCTGCCTCAAGTGACGTGACCGCACGGGCCAAACGGGTATTGCTGCGTTCACGTTCGCTGAGAAGGCGCAGCGTGATGCCGAGATTGCTCTGCGTCTTAGCCCAATCGACTGGGCTGCGCTCACGCGTTCTTACCTCGAGAGCGGCCTGGTATGCATTGACGGCCCTGGCCAAGGGATCCGTGCCTTTCTTGCGATCGGCAAGCTTCTGAAGTGCGAGGCCGAGATTGTTCTGGGTTGTCGCCCACAGCTCCGGCACGTCTTCCTGTTTCCAGACGGTAAGGGCCGCGTCATAGGCGTTTATCGCGTTGTTAAGGGGCCGTGCGCCGGGTTCACGGGTGCCAATAGCCAGAAATGCATCGCCAAGGCCTTTCTGGGTGGCGGCCCAGTCAAGCGGAACGCGTTCGCGCGTCCTCTCCTGTAGTGCGGCCCGATAGGCTACGACGGCCCTGGTCAGATTGCCGGTGTCGGTCTCAAATCCGGCAAGAGCCGCGAGTGCAGCGCCGATGCCATTCTGGGCTGCTGCCCAGTCAAGCGGAACCCGATCGCGCGTCCATTCGCTCAGCGCCGCCTCATAGGCAGCGACTGCCCTTGCCAAGTAATCTTTGTTGTTCTCGTGTTCGCCGAGGGTTTGGTACAATATCCCGAGATTATTCTGGGTTGCAGCCCATTCGAGCGGCGCGCGTGCGCGCGTCCTTTCGCTCAGGGCCGCCTCATAGGCGGAGGCAGCTTTGAACAAACTTTCGGTACTGCCCTCGCGCTGGCCGATGAGTTGAAAGACCCCGCCCAGATTGTTCTGGATCTTCGCCCATTCGAGCGGAGCGCGCTCACGCGTTGATTCGGCGAGCGCTGCTTGATAGGCGGCAGCCGCCTTCTTCAGAGTATCAGAGCTATTCTCGCGTGTGCCCATGGCTTGCAGTGCACCACCGAGGCTGTTCTGGACCATGGCCCATTGCAGCGGCACGCGCTCTCGGGGCAATGCGGTGAGGGCCGTCTCATAGGTCGCAATCGCCTGGACCAGTTTGTCGGTGGTCTTCTCGCGGCGGCCCTGGCTCTGCAACGCATCGCCCAGATTGTATTGGATGGCGCCCCAGGCAAGCGGATCACGCTCGCGTGGCGATTCGCTAAGCGCTGCCTGAAAGGCTTCGGTGGCTTTGGCCAGTTTGTCGTTATCGCTCTCGCGTTCACCCAGAGCCTTGAGCGCGACGCCAAGGCCATATTGGGCTTTCGCCCATTCATGCGGGGTTTGGTCGCGGCGCCATTCGGTGAGCGCCGCTTCAAAAGCAGCGACCGCTTTGCTCAGATTATCCGCGTTGCCCTCACTTGTGCCGAGATTTTGCAATGCAGTGCCGAGATTGCTTTGCGTTCTCGCCCAGTCGAGCGGAAAACGCTCGCGCGTCCATTGGGTGAGTGCGGCCTGATAGGCAGCGACTGACTGGGCGGAAAGTTCAGGATTGCTCGTGCGGGCACCTAGAACTTGCAGCGCATCGCCTAGATTGCTTTGAGCCGACGCCCACGCGGCTGGATTTTTGCCCTGTGCCGTATCATTCACAACCGATTGATAGATGGCGATAGCTGACTTTGTGGCCTCGTCATCTCCCTTGTGACGGCCTTGGTAGGAAAGAGCGTCGGCTTCACTCATTTTGTAGACTGTGGCCAATAGGCCATTGCGTCCCTCGATCTGTTCAAGGGCTTTGCGATACTGTTTGGCAGCCAGACTGTAGTCGAAAGTGAGAATCGAAGTGTCGGCGAAATCGGCATAGGCGGCTGCAAGTCGGACCCGGTTGGCAGTAACCTCCGACGCGGACTGGATTGTCTTGTCGAGGATATCTGCGCGCGCTGCCGCCTTGGCGCGGTAGTTCCTGGCGAGAGCGATGGTACCTTGCGCCAGCGCCCGATCGGCAAGGTCTGCCAGCCGAACCAACTCAGGGTCCTTGCGCGAAGCGACCCTCGCCGCAAGTAGCCGTTTGAGTGTTTCGACGCTTCCGCGAAGCCTTTCGCCGAGTTCTTCCGAACTTGCCGATGTATCGACTTGCAGTTCCTTCAGCACACCATAGAGCGGATCAAGTGGAAGCGCCTGGTCTTTGGCAAGGCTTTCGACGGATGCGCGCATCTCTTGCGGCATTGCGGCAATGGAGAGAAGCAGCTTGCGACGCTCGCTGGCGAGCAGCGCATCATCGGGCGAACTCTCCTCGCCTGGACCGCCGAAACTCAGGCTGCGCCCCAGATTGGCGCTGGTCGAGGGTCGCTGCCGGGTCCCGGTGGTGAGATAGACCTCCTCGGCGACCATCGTCATCACCTGGCCGAAATCATATCCCTGAATGGCGCCGAGATGCTTGAGCAGGGCGGCGGCATAGGGACTGTTGGCCCCGGCGATTCCATCGAAGACAGCCTGTCCGGACTCGGCGGCAAAGCCGATCACCTCGCCGATACTGTCGGACGACGGCGAAGTCGATGGCGCAGGGGCGCCGTGTGGCGCACAGAGGCCCGAAGTCGAGATCGCCTCGCCGGCTGAACCGGCATCGCGCCTGATCACGGCATATTTAGGGAAGGGGCTGGAGCGGCAGGCATCGAGAAGAAGGATGGTTAATTTGGCTTTCGCGCGCAGCTCGCCGAGCAAATTGTGCAACGAAATTAAGCTATGATCAGCGGTTTCGAGCGAATTGAGGTCGGCATCGGTCGCGATCATGTAATTGACGCCGCCCGCTTCGATGCCATGACCCGCATAATAGATGAGTGCAACATCAGCGCCATTGGCATCTTGGATAAAGCCCTCGATCGAATGGTGCAGCTTCGCCGTAGGCTCATCGGTAGCGAGAGTCGTCTTGAAACCGAGCCTGGCCAGAAGATCCTTGATCGCGCGTGCATCGCGCCCGGGGCTGGGCAAGGCGGGCAAGGTCTGGTAGGCCGACTCGCCGATCACCAAGGCGACGCCTTTGAGCGGCTCTTCGGCAGACGCCCGCGGGGTAAACAGAGTGAATACAGGAAGCAGCAGGGCAATGAAAAGGGCATACTTTACAGCCGCAACATTGCGCCACTTATCTTCCACCGCCATACGAGTTCCTGGTTTCATCTGTTCAATGCTCGATCTTCGGCGGGAAGGCTTTCGACCATCGCGATATCCCGCCCGGCATTGGCCTCCCCGAGAGCGCCTCCTTGAAGGCGGTAATCGCAGCATGGGCGACCTTGTTGCCGCCGCCACGCCTGCTGAGTGTAAGCAATGTCAGGCCGATATTCACTTGTGTCCGCGCCCATTGATATGGCGACTGCTCGCGACTTCTTTCTTCTAGTGCGGCGCGCAATGCCGTCAAGGCTTGTTTGAGGGATTGGGTTCCCGATTCACGCTCACCCAGGCTGCGCAAGGCGTTGCCGAGATTGTTCTGGAGCTTGGACCATTCCTGCGGAACCCGGTCGCGCGTCATTTCCAGACGGGCCGAGCGATGGGCGCTGACCGCTGCGGCCAGGAGCCTTACATCAATGTGCTGCTCGCCCAGTTCTTGCAGGACCGAACCGAGATTGCTTCGCGTCAGCGCCCATTGATAGGGAGCGCTCGCGTGTGCGCACGTGCAGAATCGCCTGAAAGGCGGCTGCGGATGGCTGAATTGCGCCAAAGGTTTATTCAGATCACTCGCGGAGCGGGTCCGGATCGCTGCGCGCATGCCCAATATAGGCGATCACGGTCGTAGGGCGTGGGCCGAAGGTGACATCGAATCGCCGATTCAGACCGCGCGGTCCAATGCCGGCAAGGGAAGCTATGGCAAGATTGCGCCGTTTGAGCTTGGCCCTCAGTTCCTCGGGCTTGATGAAGAGGGCTGGATCATGGGTTCCCTGCGGTCCCAGCCGAAGCACTCTCTCTCCGAGGCCGACAATGACCAGCCTCGCCAGCCAGGTGCGGTTGATCGTATCGAACAGGAAGAGGCCTCCAGGCTTCAGCACCCGCCGGATTTCGCTGATCACCGCGTCCAGATCGCGCACATGCTCAAGCACATCGACACACAGGACGATATCGACCGCGCCGTCGGCCACCGGCAGGTGCTCGCCTGTACCCACGCGATAGTCGATCGAAAGGCCGCTCATCTTCGCATGCTGCCCCGCCATGGCAATGGCGGGCGCAGAGGGATCTACTCCGATGACATGGGCACCCTGGCGCGCCAGGGGTTCCGCCATGAAACCGCCGCCACAGCCGAGATCGAGCACAGACTTGTCGCGCCAGTCCCCGACAATCGGCGTGAAATAGGCAAGGCGGGGCGGCACCATGTTATGCAGGAGCCGGAGCCAGCGCGTCTTGCCTGTCCACCAGTCCTGCGCACCGGTGTCGTACATCGAAAGATTGATCCGGGCGGGTCGAGGGCTGTGGGTCATCTGGCGTCGGGGTGGTCGCGGAATCCAGTATGGCACGCGCCGCCGATAAACCTCAAATTCATTGCCGAATCGCGACTTGAAACGCGCCTCCTTGAACAGCGGTCCGATGATGCAATAGAGCGTCAACACGGTTGCGACCGTGAGCTGATCGGGCGTCCAGGTCGGAACGGTCCAGAGCGTCAGGGCGAAGCCGACATAGATGGGTTGCCGGCATATCCTGAAAAGTCCCGACTGGGGCATCGGCGGATAGTGCACCGGGATGTTGCGGACGAGGGCGTACCATCCGAGCAAACCCACCTGAAAGGCGATGCCCGCATCGGCAATGGCCTTCAACAAGACGAGCCAGGCTAGTGCATAACAGGTTGACCAGATCACAAGCACAGGACCTTCCGCGCGCCACCAGATCGTCCCGCTTGGTGACCACAGCGTGAACAGCGCCAGGACCTGGATCGAGGCAATGACGACATAAGTCGTTGTCGAAAGCCCGGCGCCGAGGCCCGCCGGAGCCAATCGGCGCAAAATGGTGTTCCCCCGCCGCGTCAGCAGCATTGAATGGCCGATGGGAAACTGAAGCAGAAGCAAAGCGTTCGCCACGTAACTCCATGGTGGCGCGAGAAATCCGAACGAGCGGCTCATGCCGAAGAACATCGCGACGATCATGGCGCCGACGCCCAGGATGAACAGACTGTGGCAGAACAGTCCGTAGGAAATCGCGATAGCGCGACGGCGCCACGATGCAGTGGTCATTTTGCTGTTACGCCTTATACGCCGCCCGCTATTCCATACCATGGAGAAAGCCGGACGATCCCGCCCTTTTTGCAAAGAGGCGACGGCCGCTTCAGCGATCAGGAGACCGTGCCCATGACCGGCATCGAGGCGCGCTTTCATCCTAGCGACCTGGCGGGCGAAAGTTATTCCGCCGGAACCGACTTCAGCCTGGCGCTCTTGCTGTCGATGGACCGCAACCTTTCTTGCTCGGCGATCATGTAATTGCGGGTCATCGGCAGGACATGCTGGTTGCGCGCAAACTGGATCTGGAAATTGTTCAAGCCTGAATACCGGAAGGCGGCCTCGGCACCGGCCAGGTAGAACTCCCACATGCGGCAGAAGCGTTCATCATAGATCGCCTTGGCCCGATGGCGGTTGGCTGCAAAGCGTTTGCTCCATTCGCGAAGCGTCTCGGCGTAATGCAGCCGCAGGATCTCGATGTCGGTGACATAGAGACCGCTCTTCTCGATATGCGGCAGCACTTCGGAAAGAGCGGGGATATAGCCGCCCGGGAAAATATACTTCTTGGTCCAGGCGCTGGTGGCACCCGGTCCATCGGAACGGTTGATCGAATGAAGCACGGCGATGCCGTCATCCTTGAGGAGGGCGCGGCATTTGCGGAAGAACTCATTGTAATGGACGACGCCGACATGCTCGAACATGCCAACCGACACGATGCGGTCGAACTGCTCGTCGAGAAGCCGGTAATCGAGCAGGCGGAAATCGACCGTGTTGGAGACGCTGCGCTGGCGCGCCCGCTCCGCCGACATCTTGTGCTGCTCTTCCGAGAGCGTGACACCGGTCACCTTGGCGCCGCACGTCTCGGCGAGATAAAGGCCGAGCCCGCCCCATCCCGATCCGATATCGAGCACCTTCATTCCGGGTTTGATATTGAGCTTCGCCGCGAGATGGCGCTTCTTGGCGAGCTGCGCGTCTTCGAGCGAAATGTCGGGTGTTTCGAAATAGGCGCAGGAATATTGCCGGTCGCGGTCGAGGAACAGATCATAGAGGGCGCCTGACAGATCATAATGATGAGCGACATTGGCCTGGGCCTTGCCGACCGGATTATACTGATCGAGCCGCTTCATCGCGATGCGGATGTTGTTGAAGAATTTCGAGGCACCCGGCGAAGGACGATGTTCGACATTCTTCAGAAGCACCTCGAGCAGGTCATAGATCGTGCCCTCGGTCAGCATGATGCCGCCATCCATGTAGGCTTCGCCGAAATAACGGTCGGGATCGAGAACGATCTTGAGGGGCGCATTCAGGTCGACAATCTTGAAGCCCGCAGGCTTGCCAGATCCATCGCCATAGACGTGACTGCGGCCCCGCACGTCGGTCACGGTCAGATGGCCGGTCTGAACCAGTTTCTTCAAAGCCTGGTTTAAAACTGCGAACATGAATGTATCTCCGGCTTCTCCGGCCCCCCTGCCGGAACGGACTCCACGTCATAATAAACGCAGTTTGACAAATAAGTGAAGGCCCACAAGAATGCCGGGGCGCATAGCGTTAATGCAAAAGTGGAAGGGAAATGCCGCGGCGGGCGCGCCATTTCCGGCCCCAAAGGAAAAGGGCTCTGCATGACCAGAGCCCTGTCGGAAGTCGCTGCCCCGCGGGTCGAATGCCCTACTTCTCTTCGGCTTCCGTCTCTTCGACGGCGGCCTCGGCGGCCGCTTCCGACTCGAAGAGCTCTTCGGCCGCGGCAAGCGCCTCGGCGCGTTCGGAGACTGGGCCGGTGAGGACTTCGCCGCGCGCCTGGGCATCGGCCTCATCCTGCGAGCGCGCCACGTTGAGCGTCACCGGAATGGCGAGCTCGGGATGGAGAGCGATCTGCACCGTGTAGAGGCCGATGGTCTTGATCGGCGTATCGAGAAGCACGTGGTTGCGCGAGACCTTGAGCCCGGCGGTGGAGGCCGCTTCTGCGATATCCCGGGTCGAGACGGAGCCATAGAGTTGGCCCGATTCGCCGGCCTGGCGCAGGATCACGAAGCTCTTGCCTTCGAGCTTGCCGCTATCGCCCATGGCGGCCTTGCGGCGCTCTTCATTTTTGGCTTCGAGAACGGTGCGGTCGCGCTCGAATTTTGCCCGGTTGGCGTCGGTCGCCCGCAGCGCCTTGTGCTGCGGGAAGAGGTAATTGCGGGCATAGCCGTCCTTGACCTTGACGACTTCACCCATGCTGCCGAGCTTTTGGATGCGCTCGAGAAGAATGACTTCCATATTCTATCCTTTGCTGTCCCCGATCCTGGAGGATGGGTTAGAGGCGGATCGGGTGTCCGCCTCAACCGTGATGATATCTGGTTTACTTGAGCACGTAGGGCAGAAGACCCAGAAAGCGCGAGCGCTTGATCGCCTTCGCGAGTTCGCGCTGCTTCTTGGCAGATACCGCGGTGATGCGCGATGGCACGATCTTGCCGCGCTCGGAGATGAAGCGCTGCAAGAGCTTCACGTCCTTGTAGTCGATTGCCGGCGCGTTATCGCCCGAGAACGGGCAGCTTTTGCGACGACGGAAGAAGGGGCGCCGTGCCGGCCCGCCTTGACCTTGAGCCATCAGTTAGACTCCCTGTCCAAAGAAAAATCCATATCATCGAAGCCGCGTCCGCCCCGGCCGCCGAAGCCACGGCCGCCGCGCTCATCGCGCTTGCTGCCGGCCTTCATCATGGCCGAAGGACCATCCTCGTGCTTCTCGACGCGCACCGTCATGAAGCGGATGACGTCTTCATTGATCGACATCTGGCGCTCCATTTCGGCGATTGCCGCCGGCGGGGCTTCGATATCGAGATAAGTGTAATGCGCCTTCCGGTTCTTCTTGATGCGGAAGGTGAGGGATTTGAGGCCCCAATATTCGGACTTGCCGATCTTGCCGCCACCCGAAGTGATGACGGTCTTGAATTGATCAGTCAGCTGATCAACCTGCGCATTCGATGCGTCCTGACGGGTCAGGAACACATGCTCGTAGAGTGGCATGTTCAAGCCTTTCAAAGTTTCGTTTCACCATTGGTTCCGATGCAGAGCCTCTTGCGAACCCTCATGTGAAAGGCTCGAAAGACCGGTTTCTCGAAAGAGCGGAGACACGGGAAGACGGGGATAACCCCCTATTTACGGCTTTTTGGGCCGCAAACCTTCCGTTCAGCCCCCAACCGGAGCCAATAGGCAGGCGGTCTATGGCTTAATCGCTGGGGAAATGCAAGCGGGGGTGATCTTCCGCTTTATTTCCTAGATTGTCGTCCTTAAACTCTTTTTGACATCGGATAGTTCGCCACTTTGAGGCGGCCGGTCTGTGGCTTGCCCTCATCTTTATAGCCTCGTGCTTGGTAGAAACGGTGGGCAGTAGCCGTGCCATTGAGGGTGATGCGCGTGACTCCCAAGCCTTGGGCTTCGGCCTCCATGGCCTCGATCAGGGCTGAACTGACGCCCCGGAACCGGGCATCAGGCGAAACGTAATTGAGCTTGATCTCGCCTGCCTTGGAGAGGAGGCCGACACCCAGAATCGCATTGTCCTCCGCAATCGTCACAAAACAAATATCGTCGGCAGACCGACCCAGTCCCTGAATTTCTCCTGCGTCTTGTTCGCCAGCCAACTCGCCAGCAAGGCGGGATCATTCTCATGGTCGAGCGGGCAGAGTTCGGTGATCGACCGTCTCAGCATCAGGCTTGCCGGCTCGGCGTCGCCGGCGATGGCTTGACGGATCCTCATCGATCATCAGCTTTCGGCGAGTTCGCGGCGCGCGGCGGTGGAAAGAAAGCCGACCGTGTCATGCCACGATCCTTTGCCGCCTCATCTATGGCTTCGATCAGGCCGGGATCGAGCGAAACATTGATCCGCCGGGCTGAGCCGCGATCCTGGATCAGAGGCACATAGGCAAAAGTCGCATCCGCCAGAACCTTCAGTCCTGTTTATTGAGCCACCCCGCCTGCCGGTAAATCGAGTAAACGGTTCCCTTTGGCAGGTCGTGGTTGGATGCGGAACGGTTACACGTCCCCGTTTCTGCGGATGCTTGTATTGATGGTGCGAGCCTTTGGTCTCAAAACCGTGGAACTGCCGCCCCGCCTGCTTCGCGAAATCGGCGAGAATGATCGCGCTGCCGCCGGGCGCACGCATTTCAGGTTGGCTCCTCATGCAGATCACCGCTTTCTGCTATGAATGTTTCGCGTGCTCAAGTCTAAGGCAATGGTGTGCGTCCCTGCAGCACCTGGACGAATTTGCCGGCGTCGATATTGCCGCCGGACAGGATCAGCCCAACACGCTTGCCCTGCATTTGCGCCCGTTCCTTCACGAGTGCCGCGAGGGCGGCGGCGCCCGCTCCTTCGGCAAGGTTGTGGGTGGTGCGGTAATAGAGGCGCATCGCATCGGCGATCTCGTCCTCGCTCACTTCGACAATATGTTCAGCACCCTGATTGATCATTGCCACCGCATCGGGATGAGGCACCCTGACTGCCATGCCGTCGGCGAAGGAGAGGGCTGAATTGGTCGGCACCGCGCGTCCTTCAGCGAAGGACAGCTTATAGGCATTGGCCTTCTCGGCCACAACGCCGATGACCTTGGTCTTGCGAGCGAGCATGTTGCGCATCGAGATCACCCCGCAGATGCCCGAGCCGAGGCCGATCGGTACATAGATCGCATCGAGATCGCCTCCCTGGGTGAAGAGCTCATGCGCATAGGTGGCGACACCCATCACCAGTTCGGGATGGAACGAGGCCACCATGTCGAGGCCGCGTTCCCGGGCAAGCCGCAACGCCGTGTCACGCGCTTCGTCGAAATCCGATCCGTCCTCGATGAGGGTGCAGCCTAGCGCCCGCATCGCCGCATTCTTCTCGATCGAATTGCCTTGCGGGACCACCACCGTCGCCGCAATGCCTTCGCGCCGGGCGGCGAAAGGGATCGACTGGCCATGATTGCCACGCGTCGCCGTGATGACACCATTGGTTTCGCCGCGTTCCTTGCGCAGCCGCATATGGACGAGACCGCCCCTGACCTTGAAGGCCCCGACCGGCGTGTGATTCTCATGCTTGACCCAGCATTCGCACTGGGTTTCCTCAGCGAGGAGGGGCCAGGCATATTGCGGCGTCGGAGGCATTGCCGAATAGACAATGGCCCGAGCCCGGTCGAAATCGGAACGTGTGAACATATGACTCCATAGAAGCCGCGCTGTTCGCCGGTCAACCGCCAAACCATATGCTTGACTTCCCTTGCACCAGCATGCTTCGTGCGCCCCATCGGCGCCCTGAATCGCTTGAGGAGTTGCATGAGCCTCGCTTTCATTTTCCCGGGACAAGGCAGTCAGGCCTTAGGCATGGGCAAGGCGCTTGCCGAAGCCTCGCCCGCGGCGCGTGCCGTATTCGCCGAAGTGGATGATGCGCTCGGCCAACCATTGTCGAAGCTGATGTGGGAGGGACCGGAAGCCGACCTGACCCTGACCGAGAATGCCCAGCCCGCTTTGATGGCCGTGAGCCTGGCGGTCATGCGTACGCTCGAGGCCGAACATGGCATCAGATTAGAGGACGTGGCGAAGTTCGTCGCCGGTCATTCGCTGGGTGAATATTCAGCACTCGCCGCCGCCGGCACGTTTTCGCTCGCCGATGCGGCGCGTCTCCTCAAAGTCCGCGGCCGCGCCATGCAGAAAGCTACGCCAGTGGGAATAGGCGCCATGGCGGCGCTGCTTGGGCTCGATTATCCCGATGCCGCTGCCATCGCGCAAGCCGCGGCTCAGAACGAGATCTGCCAGGCCGCCAATGACAATGCGCCGGGTCAAGTTGTGATTTCGGGCCACAAGGCCGCGGTCGAACGTGCCGTGGCGCTAGCCAAGGGGAAGGGGGCCAAGCGCGCCGTGATGCTTGCGGTCAGCGCACCTTTCCATTGCGCCTTGATGCAGCCTGCCGCCGAGGCGATGGCGAAAGCCCTCGCCAATACGCCGATGCGACCGCCAACCGTTCCGATCGTCACCAATGTTCTTGCAGCACCGCTTACCGATCCCGATGAGATCAGGAAGGCGCTTGTCGCGCAGGTGACGGGAACCATACGCTGGCGTGAAAGCATGGCTTTCATGGCAGCTCAGGGGGTTAAACTCTTTTGTGAAGTTGGCTCAGGCAAGGTCTTGTCAGGACTCGTAAAAAGAACCGCGCCGGAAGCCATGGGCCTGGCGCTCGGAACGCCCGCAGACATCGCTCAGGGCGCAGCTCAGCTCAAGCAGGGATAAGGACATGTTCGATCTTTCGGGAAAGACGGCGCTGGTGACGGGCGCCACGGGTGGAATTGGTGCCGCTATTGCGCGCCTCCTCCACAAGCAAGGCGCGACTGTCGCCGTTTCTGGCACCCGCACCGATGTGCTGGAGATGCTCAAGGCCGAACTCGGCGATCGGGCGCATCTGTTCACCAGCAATCTTGGGAAGGCGGAAGAGGTCGAGAACCTGGTTCCGGCGGCGGAAGCCCAGATGGGATCGCTCGACATTCTCGTCAACAATGCCGGCATCACCCGCGACGGTCTTGCCATGCGGATGAAGGATAATGATTGGGCGCAGGTTCTGGACGTCAATCTGACCGCCGCCTTCCGGCTTTGTCGCGCCGCTATGCGCGGCATGATGAAGCGCCGCTACGGACGCATCATCGGCATCACTTCGGTGGTTGGCGTAACCGGCAATGCCGGACAGGCCAATTATGCGGCATCGAAAGCTGGGATGATCGACATGACCAAGGCGCTCGCCCTGGAACTGGCGAGCTGCAATGTGACGGTGAACTGCATAGCGCCCGGCTTCATCGCGACGTCGATGACCGTCGCTCGCAATGACAAGCAGAAAGAGGCGATCATCGCCAAGGTACCGGCCGGCCGGCTGGGCACACCCGATGACGTAGCGGCAGCTGCTCTTTTCCTGGCCAGCGCCGAAGCCGCCTATATGACTGGCCAGACGCTCCATATGAATGGTGGCATGGCGATGATCTAGAAGGTATCGCGCCGCCGGCTTTTCGGCCGCCATGATGCTCGCATAAAACACCTTAGTGAATAGCTTTTCCCGCGCCATATCAAAGGGCTGGACTTGCCCCTTTTGTGGCCCAAGGAATCTGTGTTAGGAAGCCCGGAACACGAGGGGGACGTATGTCCGATCGTAAAACGGAAAATAACTGAAACTGACGAGGACGATTGAACATGAGTGATGTTGCGGAGCGGGTGAAGAAGATCGTGGTCGAGCACCTGGGCGTTGATGCCGAAAAGGTCAACGCGGAAGCCAGCTTTATCGACGATCTCGGCGCCGACAGCCTCGATACGGTCGAGCTCGTCATGGCCTTCGAAGAAGAGTTCGGCATTGAGATCCCCGATGATGCGGCCGAAACGATCCAGACCGTCGGCGATGCGGTGAAGTTCATTGAAAAGAGCGCCGCTTGACGGATGCGGGTTGCCTCCCCGCGGGGAGGGCCATTGATTGCAGCGCGGAGGCAGGAGAGCGAAAGTCTTGCCGCCGCGTTGTCGTATAGAAGAGGAGAGTTGATGCGCAGAGTGGTTGTTACGGGGCTGGGTATCGTTTCGCCGCTTGCGACCGGTGTTGAGGAAACTTGGGCGCGTCTGACCGCTGGCCAGAGCGGCGCCGGTCCGATCACCAAATTCGATACTTCCGACATGGCCTGCCGTATCGCCTGCGAAGTGAAGCCCGGTGACGGCAGCGACGGCACTTTCAACGCCGGCCAATGGGTCGATTACAAGGATCAGCGCCGCTACGACAGTTTCATCATCTATGCGCTCGCCGCCGCGAAACAGGCGGTCAGGGACTCAGGCTGGGAACCCAAGACCGAAGATGAGAGATATGCCACCGGCGTTCTCATCGGGTCAGGGATTGGCGGTCTTCCCTCGATCGAAGAGACAACCTTGCTGCTCGCCGAAAAGGGGCCACGCCGGGTGAGTCCATTTTTCATCCCGGGCTCGCTCATCAATCTTGCTTCGGGCGTCGTGTCGATCGAGTTTGGTTTCAAGGGCCCGAACCACGCCGTGGTCACCGCCTGCGCGACCGGATCGCATGCAATCGGCGATGCGAGCCGCATGATCGCCTTGCGGGACGCCGATGTCATGGTGGCGGGCGGCACGGAGGCCGCAATATCGCGCCTCGGCATTGCCGGCTTCATCGCCTGCAAGGCACTGGCGACGAAATTCAACGATGCGCCCGAAAAAGGGTCGAGGCCCTACGACAAAGACCGCGACGGCTTCGTCATGGGCGAGGGGGCGGGGATCGTCGTCCTCGAGGAGCTCGAGCACGCCAAGGCGCGTGGCGCCAAGATTTATGCCGAGGTGATTGGTTACGGCATGTCGGGCGATGCCTATCACATCACCGCGTCGTCGGAGGACGGCGATGGCGCTTACCGCTACATGCAGGCGGCGCTGAAGCGCGCCGGCATTTCCGCCCATGAGATCGACTATATCAATGCTCATGGCACTTCGACGCCCTTGGGCGATGAGATCGAGCTCAAGGCGGTCGAAAGGCTGATGGGAAACAGGATCAACGGTCTGGCGATGTCGTCGACCAAGTCGTCCACCGGGCATCTTCTAGGGGCGGCAGGTGCCGTCGAGGCGATTTTCTCGCTTCTATCGCTCAGGGACAATATCTGTCCGCCGACCCTCAATTTGGAACATCCTTCGGTTGCAACCGATATTGACCTTGTGCCGCTAAAAGCGCGTAAAAAGGAAATCAACACAGTTCTGTCCAATTCATTTGGTTTCGGTGGGACAAATGCATCGTTGATCATGAGGCGAATCTGAGCCTCGAAGGAGGCCTATCGTGCCCAACCACCGTAGGGTGAGACACAGCGTGGTGGTGCCATCCCGCCGACGCCGCCGATCGGCTTTGCGGCGCGTCTTCTATTCCCTGATTCTCCTGGCCGGGTGCGCCGCTTTGGTGGTCTTCGGGCTTGGCCTCTATGGCTATGTGAAATTCACCGGGCCTGGGCCGTTGGCCGAGGACAAGGTCTTCCAGATCGAGCGCGGCGGCGTCCTGGGCATTGCTGCCGATCTCGAAAAGGCAGGGATTATTTCGAGTGCCAATATCTTCGCCGCTGCAGCCACCACGACCGGCGATCGCGGACGCCTGAAGCCCGGCGAATATCAGTTCAAGCAGGCGATGAGCATGCGTGATGTGATGAACCTCATCGTGTCGGGCAGGTTCATTACCTATAAGATCACTATTCCGGAGGGCTGGACGACGGCGCAGGCGCTTGACCGTCTGCGTGAGAATGAGGTCCTGAAGGGCGATATTACACTTACCCCCGCCGAGGGGCAGATCATGCCCGACACTTATGTCTTCCAGCGCGGCGAAACGCGCGATGACATCGTCAGGGGCATGATGGCGGCGAGCCAGAAGATGATGGATGAGTTATGGCCGCAGCGGGCCGCGGATGCGCCGGTCAAGACGCCGGCAGAAGCGCTCACCCTCGCTTCGATCATCGAAAAGGAAACCGGTGTGCCTGAAGAGCGCGCGCGTGTGGCGTCGGTATTCGCCAACCGGCTGCGCCAAGGCATGCCCCTGCAATCCGATCCGACCATCATCTATGGCCTCACTGGCGGCCAAACCAAACTCGCCCGGCCGCTGAGCAAGCAGGACATCGAGCAGGCAACGCCCTATAATACTTACCGCATCAATGGCTTGCCGCCTGGCCCGATCGCCAATCCCGGCCGCGCATCGCTCGAGGCGGCCTTGTCTCCGGCCAAGACCAGGGATCTCTATTTTGTTGCCGACGGATCGGGGGGACATGTCTTCGCCGAGACGCTCGAAGGCCACCGCGTGAATGTCAGAAAATGGCGCGAGATCGAGAAGAAGCGCAATCATGGCGGCGAAGAGGCGCCGGTGATGGATGAGACGGATGCCGCTGGTCCAGCTTCGGCTGTCCTGCCCGAGCCAGCCCCCGAGGCGGCGGCCGCCGATGAGCAAGCACAGAATTCGAGCCTTTCGGCCGTCACGGATATCGAGGCCGCTGAGCAGGGCTCGGGCAATCCGACCCCGGAGCCCGAAGCTGCCGCCGCTGCATCGGCGCCGGACAAT
>Ga0066710_100002271_pt1 | contig 15347 bp, 12 predicted proteins | sample GraSoiAngelo_159_FD_79666 | JGI IMG/M metagenome (GOLD analysis project Ga0066710, IMG submission 79666) | Grasslands soil microbial communities from the Angelo Coastal Reserve, California, USA - 14_1009_16_40cm | ecosystem: Environmental > Terrestrial > Soil > Grasslands | place: USA...
CAGGCAATCCTCGAGCAGCAACACCCAATCCTCGCTGCGCTGCCGGCATTGAGCATCCACCAGGGCCGCGAGGCTTTGCGCGCCGAAGTTCAACATGTCCTCCAGTTCAAGCAGCGCGAAGCGACAAAGCCGCACTGACGGCTGGTCCACCAGCGGATTGGTATCCCGCACGTGGCGTTCCAGGGCGGCTTTGAGGGCAGGGAGAGCTTTGTCGTAAAGGCCCAGAACCAATTCTTCGGTGGTCGGCGCGCCGAGAATCTCGTCGAAGAAGATTTCCAGGTTCGGATCGGGAACAGTTTCCAAACCCAGCGGCGGTTCGCGCATCTCGCCCACGCGCCTGCGCAAGGCGGCGACGTGCTCGGCGCAGAGATGGGCGTGGAGACTGAAACCCATCTTGAGTTCGTAGAGGGGTTCGGCGGTAATGCGGGCGGTGAAGATCTGGTGCAGCCGTTTGAAAGCGTAATGGTAGCGCTTGAGCCGGCGCACACATTCTTCAACCGCCAGGCCGGGCTTCATGGCCGCTTCCATCGAGCAGACCCCGGCCAGTGGCGGCAAATTCCGGTAAGATTTGGCAGTGTTCATGGCAAAGTTGAGTTTCTCAGACGAAACTAGCATCTCACCCTCCCACACGCCAGCTTCTGCCCTCGGCCCCATTATCGCGATTACGGCAATGCGCACTTGAATTTAGCGGCTTTGCCTGTATTCTTTTTTCCAGCAGGCAAAGGAACTGAAGCGGCCGCGTGCCGGCCGGTCCTGAGCCGCGACGGAACAATAGCTCGCAGGACAATGCAAACCAACCGCCGCACCTGGCAATCCTTTGACGAAATGCGCCGGGCCGCCGATGAAGGCGACCCCGCCGCGCAGTGTTACCTCGCCATCTGCTATCAAACCGGTCAGGGCCTGCAACAGGACTATGCGGAAGCCGTTAGATGGTTCCGCCGCGCCGCCGATCAGAACGATTCCGCTGCGCAGTGTTACCTGGGCTTTTGCTACCAGACCGGCTCCGGCGTGCCGCAGGAATACGGCCAGGCGGCCAAGTGGTTCCGCGAAGCGGCCGAGCAGGGCGACCCGGCGGCGCAATTCAACCTGGGCGTGCTCTACGAGACCGGCCAGGGCGTCGCCCAGAATTACGCTGAAGCGGTCAAGTGGTATCACGCTGCGGCCGAGCAGGGCGAGCCCCAGGCCCAATTCAACCTGGGCGTCTTCTACGAGACCGGCCAGGTCGTGCCCCAGGATTATGAGGAAGCGGTCAAATGGTATCGCCTGGCGGCCGAGCAGGAGTGTGCCCCCGCCCAGTGCAACCTGGGGTTGTGTTACGAAACCGGCCGCGGTGTGCCCCAGAACGTTCGCGAGGCTGTCAAGTGGTTCTGCCGCGCCGCCCGTCAAGGCGACAAAACCGCCCAACATAACCTCGGCGTCTATTACGCCACTCTCGAAGCCGCCGAACAGGCCACCGCCGAGGGCGAAAACGCCTCAGAAGCCGCAGGCGACGCGGCCGTAAGCACGTAGGTAAACCTCAACCCACACCGCGTTTTGAAGGGAAAACATGAGGAGACAAAGAAAACGGAGAAAAAATCCTCCGTTATCTCTGTTTGCTCCTGTTAGGCCTCAAGCGCCGGATCTCCTGCCCGCCCTCAGCGCCCTTGCTCCGCTGGCCGACCATGAATACCTTCGGATGACCTATATTTCCGTTAGGCGATACTCCTTATGAACCAGTGCCTGAAATGCAAGAGTCCGCGACTGGTTACGGGAAAGGTGGTGGGTACACGCGGTCAGGCGATATTCCGCCCCGCGAATCTGCGCTTCTTGTCGCTGACATTAATGGGCGGTGTGCCAATATCGGAGGGTAGCTTCGGTTGTTTGGATTGTGGCGCGGTATGGGCCTCTACTTCGCCAGAGAAGCTGCGTGATTTCGTCCAGAGAAACTGCAAGCAGACATCCGATGGCCTCACCGCCTGACAGTGCGCTGCAGCCAGCAGTCACGGGCCTTTCAGTTTGCTTTGGCTGCGATAGCGCCTCCCCAACCGCTCCACCCCGAACCAGACGGAAAAATCTTTTGGGCCTATTAACATCGGCCCCCTTCCGCAGGAGCTTGGGGCGAGCCGGAGCGAAAAAGCGGCAAAACCCACAACACTTCGCAGCAAGGGGAACAATGTTAATAGCCCCAAAATCTTTTACTGATTTCCAACGACTTACAACAACACGGTCAAGCACCACCGCCCTAATTTCCCTGGATTTGCTTTCTACGTTAACGTTAACGTTTTTCATAACCTCCTCCCTATCAACCGCCTGCCGCCAAACCAATCTTTGTCAAGATTTCTCCATATATATGGAGGGGCCACACTCTGACCCGCTTGGCGACAGCCCTGTGCCTGGCCGCCAACCCCGGCGAAAGAACTGAGTAAAACGGACCAAATCGGACTAACTTTTTACTCCGTTGAGCCAATCTGGCGATCCTCAGTTAAACCCAGTTAAACCCAGTTAAACCAATTTTTTCCGGCCCGGACTGGCTTTCCACGCCGCGACGAGCCCCGAAAGCCTCCGGGGCAATGCAAAACCGCATCTATGCGCATTTATGCGCCTTCTTCCACCGGCCCGTGCCAACCCATGCCTATCCGCGTCTATTCGCTATCCGCGCCCGGAGTTTTTTCCCCAAGCGTCCCCTCCCGCGTTGTTCGAGTGCTTTGAGCCGAGCCTTCAATCGCGAAAGCCTGCTCGGCGGCTCGGCCCGTTCCAACAGGTAGGCGACATGAGGCGCCGCGGTGCGCGCCAAGTCCTCCGGCGTGGTGTTTTTGAGATCCAGGCCCGGCGCCAGGTCCACGCCGGCTTTGCGGAAGAGATGGTGCACAAACGCCGAACAGTACATCGAGCGTTCCCGCGCCAGCACATTGCTCCGCGGCCGCAGGTTTGGATGGCGCAAAGCCAGGAGCGTGCCGAAGAGTTCGCGCAAGGAATAACGGGCGCGATTGGCGACCAGCTCCAGCGCCTCGCCCAACAGGCCGCTGACTTGCTGCTCGGTCAAGCCGAAGTCGAGCACCGCCAGGCTGGTGTAGAGTTTTTCGTCGAAATACTTGGCAATCCGATTTTCCTGAACACCAAACTGGATGTGTTTGCGGTGAATCTGCAAGTCCGACTCGATCACCCAATGCTGCCCGTCCAGTCGCCGGCCCTGAATCAAAAAGGCATGGGACCACGAACCCCATCTGGCCTCCTCGTCCAGGTGCCGCTCAGCGCGGCAGATCGCTTTGTCAATCAGCGTTACGCCCCCGGACAGGCCCAGTCGCCCTGGCTGTGCGTAGCGTTCCAGAAACTCGCGATTGGAAAGGCCCGAAACCAGCACCGTTTCGTTTTGCATTAGTCTTCAGTATTCAGTGTTCCGTCCAGAGCCTAAACCGAACACTGAACATTGAACACCGAATACTGATTACCGATCACTGACTACTGATCACCGATTGCCGATTACCCAACTTTTCCCCTTTATTTCCTCACCGCTTCCCTTAGGATGCGCCAAAAGAACAAGCCATGTCCTCATCAAAGAGCGTCTTGATGGCTGCCAGCCAGCCAGAGGTTTCGGCCGCTCCCACACGGCTCAAATTCTGGGGCGTGCGTGGTTCCATTCCTACACCGGGGCCGACCACCGTCCACTACGGGGGCAACACCTCCTGTGTAGAGGTGCGCGCGCAAGGCCAGATCATCATTCTGGATGCGGGCACGGGTCTGCGGCCGCTCGGACGTCAGTTGACCGAGGAATTCGACAACCGGCCCCTGGAGTTGACCCTCCTGCTGACCCATACGCATTGGGACCACATTCAAGGTCTGCCATTTTTCCTGCCGGTCTTTAGCCCCCACAACCAGGTGTTCATCCGCGGAGCGAAAGGCACGCAGCGGGGTCTGGACAATGTCCTGACCAGCCAGATGGAAAGCCCGTTTTTCCCGAGTGAGCTGCGCAAGGCGTTGGAAGCGGGTGCCAACCTTCAGATCGAGGAACTCAAGGACAAAGACCTCAGCTTCGGTGTCGGTGCGGTTCGGGTGGAAGCTTTCCCCGCCGATCATCCTGGGGCCTGCTTCGGTTACCGGTTGTTCACGCCTGGGGGCTCGATCGCGTTTTTCCCGGACAACGAACCGGGCTATGGCCACAACGGCCCCGCGCCGAGGTCGGACGACAGCCGGGCAAAGACCTCGAGCTGGGGCCAGGCCCTGCAGGATCGAATGATCCAGTTCCTGCGCGGCACTGAGGTGTTGATCATGGACGCCCAATACGACCAGGAAGAATATCCGGAGCATCGGGGCTGGGGCCACGGCTGTCTGGATGCGGTAGTGGAGCTGGCGCTGCGAGCCGAAGCCAAGCGGCTGTTCCTGTTTCATCACGACCCTGAGCATGACGACGCCAAAATCTCTCAGATGGTGGCCCACGCCCGCAAATTGGCCACCGCGGACAGCGGCACACTTCAGGTCGAGGCCGCTCGCGAAGGATTCAGCTTGGAATTAAAGTCTGGAGGGGCGCAGCCAGAGAAGCAAGCGGCGGGCAAACGAGTGAAGCGTGAAACGTGACCGAAGATGCGTGAATCAAGGTAGGTTGTATGCCCACTTATGAGTACGTCTGCACCAAGTGCGGACTACAGTTCGAGAAATTTCAGCCCATTTCCGCCAAGCCGCTGAAAGTCTGTCCGGAGGAACTTTGCGGACAGAAGCGCTGGGGCAAAGGCAAAGTCAAACGCACCATCAGCGCCGGCGCGGGTTTGATTTTCAAAGGCAGCGGCTTTTACGCCACTGATTATCGCAGCGAGAAGTACAAGGAAGCAGCCAAGAAGGATGCGCCCGCGGCTGCTTCGGCCGGCACTGAGAGCAAGACCACTTCGACCGCAGAGAGCAAAACGGCCGCGACCAAGACTGAAAGCAAGCCGGCAAAGTCCTCTGCCGGGAAGGACTAGGGCTGTGACAAGGAAGGGTGGATACGTCGGAAAGCGCCGCTGGTGGCGTGTCGCGTTGCCCGTCTCCCCGCCGCGCTCCCTCAGGGACAGGACGCAGCAACATCGTGATGCCTTGCGATCTGCGCGTTCGGTAGCGACCATTCCTTCGGTTCCGGCTCTGCTGGCTTCCGCACTTTGCGTTTGGATATTCATCGGCTGTGGACTAGCCGCAGCCCAATTCCAGTTCCCCGCGCCGGAGGGCGATGCGGCGCGCAGCCGTTCCGGCCAATTCATCATATACGGGGCCAACATTCCCGGCTTGTTCGCGCCTGCTCTCGACCTCGGCACAAATGTCAACCTGATCCGCCTGCAACCGGCGCTGCTGACGGTTTCTTGTGAACGGATCAAGGAGATGCTGTGGCACGAACTGGGCGCCACGGCTCCATGGCGGGGCAAGATTTATATCACGGTGTTTGCGGCCCAGACCGCGGACGACACCATCACCGTGACTGCCGGTCGGTTCAAAGACGGCTGGCAATATCGTCTGGACCTGCCTGATGTGATTGAGCGCACGCGGTTGGTGCGGGTGCTGGTCCAGGCTTTATTGCTGGAGTTGGCCAATCGCAATGCCGGGGAACGTTCGGCAGAAATTCCCCTGTGGCTGAGCGAAGGATTGACCCGTCAATTATTGGCATCCAGCGTCCCGGAGCTAGTGGTTCGTCCACCGCGCGGGACCGTCAACGGGCTGAACCTCTCGGCTGCGCTGGTCAACGCGCGCAAAGACAACCCGCTTGAAAAAGCGCACGAGCAACTGCGCGCCAACCCGCCGTTGACATTCGAGGAATTGAGTTGGCCGACCGCCGAGGCGCTGGTTGGCGAAGCCGCCGAAAGTTATCGCAGCAGCGCGCAGTTGTTTGTGAGCGAATTGCTGCGGTTGAAGCAGGGCCGAGCTTGCCTGCGGGGGATGCTGACCGAGTTGCCCCAGCACTACAACTGGCAGTTCGCGTTCCTGCACGCTTTTCGAGCTTATTTCCCACGCCAGCTCGAAGTCGAGAAATGGTGGGCGCTCCAACTCGTGCATTTTACCGGGCGCGACCTGGGACAGACCTGGCCGCTGTGGGAAAGCTGGCAAAAGCTCGACCAAACGCTCCACGCTGCCGTGCAGGTCCGCCCCGGCACCAACGACTTGCCTCTGCACGCTGCCGCGCCGCTCCAAACCATTATCCGTGAATGGGATGCTGCCCGCCAGACCGTGGCCGTCCAGGAGAAGGCGCGCGAACTGGAATGGCTGCGCTTGCGCGTGGCGCCGGAGTTGGTTGGGCTGGTGGACGAGTATCGGCGGACGTTGGAGAAGTACCTGCAAGACCGTGAAAAGACGAACTCAAAGCTCGCGCGCCGAAGGGCCGTGACCCAGCGCCGCCCCACCGAAGAAGCCCTCAAACGACTCGACGCTCTGGATGCCCAGCGTGAAGCCCTGCGGCCCGCCGCCTCTCCCTCTTAACCTTAATCCCTTCCCGTACCCCCAGGCATCACCCCAGCGCTCGCCGCCCCGCCAATTGTTTGGCCAGTCGTATCGCCGCCACCATGCTCGAGGGATTGGCCTTGCCTTGGCCGGCGATGTCGTAGGCGGTGCCATGATCGGGCGAGGTGCGGATGAAGGGCAGCCCCAGGGTCCAGTTGACGCCGGTATCGAACCCGATCATTTTGAGCGGCACTAACCCTTGATCGTGATACATGGCCACGACGGCATCATACTCGCCTTTGAACGCGTGGTAAAAGAGCGCGTCAGCGCTCAGCGGCCCAACGGCATCAATCCGCCGACTTTGCGCCGCCAGCACCGCCGGGCCGATGACTGTTAACTCTTCGGTACCCATGAGCCCGCCCTCGCCAGCGTGCGGATTAAGGCCGCAAACACCCACCCGCGCGCGCGGCAGGCCAAGGTTGCGGCAGGCCAGCGAGGCCAGCTCAATGGCTCGTTCGATCTTGGCGCCTGTCAAGTTCTCGGCGACAAGTTTGAGCGGCAGGTGTGTTGTGGCCAGTGCCACGCGCAGCCAGCGGCCGCGGTCATCCTGGCCGAGTAACATCATCGCCGTGTGCTCGGTGCCGGCCAGTTGGGAAAGATATTCAGTTTGGCCGACAAATGCCACCCCGGCGCGCACGATGGTTTCCTTGTTGACCGGAGCGGTCACCAGCGCGTCCAGTTCCTGGCGCAAGCAGCGCTCGGCGCCCTCTCGCAACCAGGCCACCGCCGCCCGCGCCGCCACGGGCGACCCTGCCGGCAGGTCCGGTGGCAATGCTTCCGGCGAAGGCTGGCAAAGGACAATTCGGGCTCTCTCGTCCGGGCCGCCGCTGGGCTCCAACGGCAGATTCAACCCAAGCTGCCGATCGAGCGCGCGGGTGTGCTCGGCGTCTCCAATCAATAGATAGCGCGTGTCGCCGTTCGGAATTTCGACCGCCAGCGCCTTGAGCGTGACTTCAGGGCCGATGCCGGTAATGTCCCCGAGGGCGATGCCAATGCGGTTGGTCATGGGAGTCGTGATAGGTGAGACGTGAAACGTGAATGACGCACTACGATCTCGCCGCGCCGGAGCCCGACGGAGCCGGGTCACGTTCCCCGTTTTAACGATTTAACCTTTTACCGTTTTAAACCTCCCCTCGGCTGTCAGAACGTCCGCCAAAACGTCTTTTTCTTTAGCCGCGCGACCCACTGGTCCTCCAGCCGGCTTTTCTCCTGGAGCTTCAAGTCCTTTTCGATTTCGTCGCGCACCTCGCCCAGCGGTTTGACATGCGCGGTGCGCTTGTCTTCGACCAGCATCAAATAGAATTCTTTGGGTGGGGGCAGGTTGGTCGCGGCCGCGGCGCTCTCGAAGCGTTGTTCGGCAACGAGCTTTTCTTTCTTGGAGCCCGGCTCGACCGCGTAGTGGCGCCCCACGGACAGTTGGCCGTTCTCGTACAAGCAGAGCCAGTAATCATCCCCCGCGGAGCGGCTCAGCACCCCGCTGTGTTGCCCCGCCTGAAGCGAAAAAGCCACGTCCGACAACCCTTTGTTCAAGCGTGAGCGCTCCCACCAGCCCCAGTCTCCGCCCGCTTTGCGTTGCGAGCCTTGTGAATAAACCGCCGCCAGGTCCGAAAAGGACGATCCCTCCTTGAGCCTGGCCAGGATGTCCTCCGCCTGAGTCTTCGCCTGCGGAGCGCCCTCCTCGGCGGATTGGTTGAGGACGATCATCCTCAGCTTGACCTCATCGTCCAGCTTGAAGTCGTTCGTGTGCGCCTCGTAATACGCCTTGACCTTGTGCGGGGAGATGATGATTTCCGACGAGATGTTCTTCTCCGTAAGGATCTGGATGATGATCCGGTCACGCTGTTGCTGTTTGAACTTTTCGTAGGTCGTGCCTTCCGCCTGGAGCGTTTTGGTGAGCCGCATGCGGTCCTGGTATTGGGCACGGATGCGGCGCTGGACCTCATCATCCAGGATGCTTTCCGGCAGGTTAAACCCCGAGGTCTTGAAGTCGTGAAGAATCAACTGCCGACGCACCAATTGCTCCAGGTTGTTGTGCTCCGCCTGGGCCAACTCCTTCTGATACACCTCCCCATAATTCCCATACTTACGCCACAACAGTTCCTCCGCTTGCGCGGTCAACACCGCTACATCCTGGTACGTAACGACCGAGTCATGGACCACCGCTACGACCGCGTCCACCAGGGCCGCCCTCGCCTCCCACGCCGAACCCGCCATGACCCCGACAGCCAGATATGCGCAAAAGCCTCTCATCCGAACCGCGCAGACGTTAGCGATGGAACCACAGAAGGTCAAGGGTGGCGAAAGGTTGAAGCAATCTCCTGAACCGTGAGTCCTGAATCGGCCTCACGGCTGGTGGTTCATTTCTCGACCGCTTCCACGCCCGCCCGCTTGAGCCACACCATCAGAATCCCAATGTCCGACGGGGAGACCCCGGAAATGCGTGAGGCTTGACCCAAGGTCCGAGGTTGGATTTTCATAAACTTCTGCCGTGCTTCGGCCCGCAAGCTTGGGACGGTGGAATAGTCAAAGCCTTCAGGAATCTGCTTGTCCTCGAGGTTCTTGAACTTGGCGATTTCTGTTTCCTGCCTGGAAATATAGCCGGCGTACTTGATGGCAATCTCGACTTGTGAAATTAGTTCATCTAATAATGAGTCACTTCGTAATGGTAGGTCCTTATAGCTTACTTCCGGCCGGCGCAGTAGCTGAGCTAGCGTCTCCGATCCGTAGCGAGTTTGCTCCAATCGTGCGATCTCGGCACCGATGGCGTGTTCCTTGGCCTTGACCTTCCGGTAATGGTGCTCGGGCAGGAGGCCGATCGCATAACCGACCGGCGACAGGCGAATGTCAGCGTTGTCCTGGCGGAGAAGCAAGCGATACTCGGCACGTGAGGTGAACATGCGATAAGGCTCGACTGTGCCTTTGGTGACGAGATCATCAATGAGCACGCCAATGTATGCCTGGTCGCGCTGCAATATGAGCGGGGATAAACTCCGGACCCGGCGGGCAGCGTTTATTCCAGCCATAATCCCTTGGGCGGCGGCTTCCTCGTAGCCCGAAGTGCCGTTGATCTGGCCGGCTAGGTAAAGGTTCCGGCAAACCTTGGTTTCCAGCGTTGGATGGAGTTGTGTCGGGAAAGCAAAGTCATATTCCACAGCATACGCCGGTCGGAGAATCTCGGCGTTTTCGCACCCAAGAATAGTCTTCACCATTTCCAGTTGAACCTCGAATGGCAGGCAGGTCGAGAAACCGTTGACGTAAATCTCGTCGGTGGCGATGCCTTCTGGTTCGAAGAAAATCTGCTGCCGTTCTTTCTCTGGGAACTTGACGATCTTATCCTCGATCGAGGGGCAGTAGCGGGGGCCGACTCCCTGAATCACCCCGGAGTACATGGGTGACTTATGGAGGTTGGCACGGATGATTCTGGCGGTCGCTTCCGTGGTGTAGGTGATGTAGCAAGGGAGTTGGCCGTTGAGGCGGTCGAGGATGGATCCGGGGGGATAGCGGGTGTGCCCTGGCCCAGGATCTGGTTGCGGGTGTTCCACGTGGAACAGTCCACCCTTGCCTCCTGAGTGCTGGCTCCTGACTTCTGCACCCCTGACCTGTTCCACGTGGAACAAATCCTCTCGCCAGTAGCTGAAATATGGAACCGGTTCGTCCCCGGGCTGAACCTCGGTTTTGGAGAAATCAATCGAGCGACGGAGCAGCCTTGGCGGAGTCCCGGTCTTGAGGCGACCCAACTCAAGTCCCACTTCCAAAAGCGACGCAGATAGCCCCAAAGCCGCCGCTTCACCCGCTCGGCCACCCGTCTGCTGGTTCTGGCCAATGTGCATCAACCCCTTCAGGAAAGTGCCAGTCGTCACGACCACCGTCTTGGCGTGATACTGCACCCCCAAGGTGGTTTCGACGCCATACACCTGGCCATCATTGTGCAAAAGCTTGGAGGTTTGACCCTGCCTGAGATCCAGGTTCCGCTGCCGCTCGCAAACCCATTTCATCCGAAACTGATAGGCCTTCTTGTCGCACTGAGCTCTCGGGGCCCACACTGCTGGCCCCTTCTTGGTATTGAGCATCCGGAACTGCAAGCCGGTCATGTCCGTCGCCTTGCCCATCTCTCCGCCCAGCGCGTCTATCTCGCGAGCCAAATGCCCCTTGGCCAGTCCCCCAATAGCCGGATTGCAGGACATCTGGCCAACGGTATCCACGTTGATGGTCAGCAGCAGCGTCTGGCATCCCATCCTGGCGGCAGCCAATGCCGCCTCGACTCCGGCATGCCCGGCACCCACCACGATCACATCATAGCCTTTTGGATAAACGAACATGAGCCCCACTACACTACTTCATCCAAGACTAGAACACACGAAAACCAGTAAAGAAACGGTCAAGAAACAGTAAGCAAATTAAACCATCCCGTAACGCGCCTCGAACGGAGATTCCCCAACCGTTTTCTTAATTCCCCGATCTGGATTCGCCACCAGGTGTTCACAGATTTTGAAAATGGTTTCAGTCTCATCAAGTGCACCGACGGCCTCAGCGAGTCTAGCAGCGGTGAACTCGCTCGCTGGATTTTGGCCAAGATGCTTGAGGATTCTGGCCTGCAAGTCAATGACGGTCGAAGCGGCCTTCTTGCCAGCCTCGACGCCTGGCTGATGGTAAGCATTCACGTTAACTAACTCGGCGTAAAGCCCGACGGCCCGTTCAAAGAGCGCAATCAACACTCCGATAACGAATGCGGAGACTTCCGGCACAGTAATGGTCATGGATTCGCGGCCATTCTCGTAAAGGGCTTGGCGCGTGCCTTGGAGGAACCCGCTGAGATAGTCCCCAGAGGTTACGTTCGGCTCAACAAATAGCGAAGGCGCGTTACGATCTCGAAGCACCTCAATAAAAACCACGAAGAAGTTGCTCAATCCTTCTCTAAGTTGTTGAACATAAGCGTGTTGGTCAGTTGACCCCTTGTTTCCAAAGACCGTTATGCCTTGATTGACAACCTTTCCGTCGCGATCTCGCTCCTTGCCGAGCGACTCCATCAAGAGTTGCTGAAGATACTTGGAAAAGAGTTCCAAACGGTCCTTATAGGGCAAAACGACCATGTTTTTCGTTACTTTATCGTTAACGGAGTGGAGCCACATCAAGGCTAACTGGGCTGCCGGGTTCCTTCTGACTTCCGCAACACGGGTAATCTCGTCGCACGCCTTGGCGCCTTCGAGCATAGATTCGATGCTAAACCCCTGCAGGGCAGCAGGTAACAGTCCGACAGCCGAAAGCTCACTGGTTCTCCCACCTACCCAATCCCACATGGGAAATCGCTTCAGCCAACCCTGTTCCGCCGCGAGGTTGTCCAAGGCACTCGCCGAGCTCGTCACGGCGACGGCGTGAGGGCCGAAGTCAAGGCCGACGGCCTTGTAGGCGGCTTCGGCTTCGAGCATGCCGTTGCGGGTCTCCTTTGTGCCACCTGATTTGGAGACGACGACGGTTAGAGTTTGGGCCAGGCCAGGACCGATCTCGGCGAGAACGCGATCAATGCCGTCCGGATCCGTATTGTCGAAGAAGAAGATGGAGAGTTTGTCCGTGGCTGGATGGCCGAGAGCATTCGCTACAAACTGTGGGCCGAGTGCCGAACCGCCAATGCCGATCAAAAGCAGATTCCTGAACGCCCCGTTCCGGCCGCGAATGGTTCCATTATGCACCTGGGCGGCGAACGATTGAATGCCAGCGACGGTTTGCTCGATTTCTTTGCGGATGGCTGGCGTTGGCGCCAAGGCCGGGTTGCGCAACCAATAATGACCCACCATCCGGTTTTCGTCGGGATTGGCGATGGCACCCTTTTCCAGCTCGGCCATTTCGGCAAAGGCCCTTTGGAGGCGGGCCTCCATCGAGGGGAAGAAATCGTCCGGGAAATTCATTCGGCTTAGATCCAGAGCCAGGCCCAGGCTGGGGAATTGCGAATAGTACCTTTGGAAGCGCAGCCAGAGTTGTGATTTGGAGTAGCTCATCAGGACGAACGGGAACTTAGCAGAGATTCGTGGTTTAAATAGGCTTAAATAGGTTTGAAGGGCAGTAAAGAAGTTTTTTTGGTTACCGTGGGTTACCATGGGTTACCGTGGGTTACCGTTAACGGTAACGCGGGGTTCGTGGTTTGCGGTTTCTGTTTTCTTCGTTGGCCCGTCCGTTGCTCTTCATATTTGCCCGTGAGCCTACCACACCCGGTGTGCCATCCGTTGACACTCCAGTAAAGAAAGTTCAGAAAAAATCGGCGTTACGGGGACTAAGACGAGGAGAAGCGACAGGAGCCTACCAGGTAACCGGCACGGAAAGCTTTTTGCCGAAGCGATTGTGGTAGTAAAGGCGGCGGTGCTGGGCGCCGTATTCGTGGACGAGGCGGGTGAGCTTGACGTCGTAGCAACAATATTCGGCGATCTCGAGGAGCTTGCCTTCGCGATACCATTGGATGGCTTGCATGCCTTCGGCAGTCTTTTCGAGACCGAAGGTGGCGGTGGCGATGGAATCAAGCGAGAGGCGGTGCTGGAGTTGGTTTTGCAGTTCCAACATCAGGTCCAATGTGGGGAGTTGGCGGAGGTCGAAGGCGGTGTAACCGTGCAGGACCTCGTAATCGAAGCGGAGGTGGTTGAAGCCGATGATCAAATCGGCGCGCTGGAGTTCCTTGAGGAGGTGATCCACCTGTTTTTCGGTGTAAATCTTGTATTCGCCCTGGGCGGTGCTGTAGGTGACGCCGATGCTCAGGCCCATGCGGCTGATGTTGTTCCAGCCGCCGACTTCGTCGGCGGACTTCTGGGTTTCGAGATCGAAATACAGGATGTTCTTCGCCATCGGATCGAGGCGGCAGTTTAATGCGAGTCCGGGGTGAGGCGAAAGAAAAGTCCCGCAAAAATCCGCTTTGACCGGGGTTGGGGCGGAATTTAGGCTGACCGGGTGGAAAAGGGAAACGCCAGCGCGCTCGATTGTCCGCAGACGCGGTTGGTGTTTCTTCTCCGGAGGGTGTCGGGGCAGGCGCTCGCCCATTCCCTGGGGCGCAAGTTTTTCCGATTTCTGCTTACCGTTCAGGGCTTGGGAGCGTTTGCGATGATTACGCTGGGGGTGATTCTGCGGAAAATTCGCACGGCGCGGCACCTGATTTGGCCGCTGATCTTTCAGCAAACGGCGCGCGCCGGGTCGCGGTTGCTACCAATGTTTTTGTTTCTGGCTGTAGCGCTGGGGTTGTTGGTGATCGGGCAAACCGTGTCGTGGCTGACGCGCGTGGGAGCCATCAACTTTCTGGGCACGATCATGGTGATCGTGGTGGTGCGCGAGTTGGGTCCGCTGCTGGCGGCGTTTCTGGTGTTGGCCCGAATCGGCACGGCCAACGTGATCGAGTTGGGGACGGCCCGGGCGAGAGGGGAAGTAGAGGCGCTGGAGGCGCTGGGCGTTGATCCGGTGCATTACCTGGTGGTGCCGCGGGTGATCGGGATGGCCGTAGGCGTCTCTGCGCTGACGGTGTATTTGATTCTCGGCGCGCTGGTCAGTGGTTACTTGTGGGCGTTTGTGCAGGATGTGCCTCTGCGTCCGGGGGAATATTTCCGCCAATTGGCCGGGGCGTTGAGCGGATTGGATTTTGCTTTGCTGGCGGTCAAAACGTCCGCGTTCGGGTTCATCATCGCGATTGTGACGTGTTACCACGGGTTGGCCCAGCCGTTGAGGTTGGAAGAAGTTTCCGCGGCGACGGTGCGTGCGGTGGCGCAAAGCGTTGTCGCCTGCGTGCTGATTGATGCGCTGTTCATCATCATTTATCTGGCAGTCTGATGGACGTCCCTCCAACCAAGCCGGGCGCGGCGGCAATCGAGATGCAAGCGGTGGCGGTGAGCGCTATGCGCGACCAGAGCATTCAGGTGGCTGAGGGGATCAATTGGACCGTGGCCGCCGGTGATTATTGGGTGGTGGCCGGCTTGCAAGGCGCGGGCAAAAGCGATTTCCTAATGATGACTGCCGGGCTGATGCCGCCGGCCCAGGGGAGTTATCGCTTGTTTGGCGAGGAGATGCCGATCTTCGATGAGGCGCGGCTCAACCATCGGCTGCGGCTGGGATTGGTGTTCGATGGCGGCCAATTGCTCAATCATCTGACAGTGTGGGAAAACGTCGCGCTGCCGCTGCTCTATCACGAAAGCTTCGCCGAAACCGAGGCGCACAAGGAGGTGCAAAAGCTGTTGGTGGCGCTGGAGTTGGCGCCCTGGGCCGAGAGCACCTCCGGAACTATGAGCCGCAACTGGCAGAAGCGCGTCGGTCTGGCCCGTGCCCTGGCGCTGCAGCCCGAGGTCTTGCTCGTGGACACGCCGTTGACGGGGCTGGATTTGCCGCACGTAAACTGGTGGCTCGCTTTGCTCGATCAACTGTCCAAGGGACACCCGCTGCTGCAGGGCCGGCCGGTTACGCTGGTGGTGACGGCGGCAGACCTGCGCCCCTGGAAAGGCCGGGCGAAGCAGTTCGCAGTGCTGAAAAACCGACGGCTGGCAGTGCTCGGCACGTGGGAGCAAGCGGAGGCGGCCAAGGGGGAGCTTCTGGACGAGGTTTACGAGTGACGATTTGTTCTCATGGCCTTGCATGATTTAACGCCGCAGTTGCGCACGCGTCTGAACCGAATGGAACGGGCGGTGGGGTGGTTTGTGATGCTGGCGAGCGGGCTGCTCGTCTTTGGGTTCGCTTATTACGTGTACAACACCGCGGAGCGAAAGGGTTGGTTCAAGATCAAAGCGCCCTACTTCACGTTCACCGACCGCGCCACGGGCCTCAAGGAAGGCGATCCGGTGAAGTTGATGGGTTTTGACGTGGGACAGATCACAAAGATCGAGGCGCAGCCACCCTACGACCCGTACGAAGTGTTTGTTGGGTTTGAGATTAAGGAACCCTACTATGGCTATCTTTGG
>Ga0066710_100002272_pt1 | contig 15347 bp, 15 predicted proteins | sample GraSoiAngelo_159_FD_79666 | JGI IMG/M metagenome (GOLD analysis project Ga0066710, IMG submission 79666) | Grasslands soil microbial communities from the Angelo Coastal Reserve, California, USA - 14_1009_16_40cm | ecosystem: Environmental > Terrestrial > Soil > Grasslands | place: USA...
GGCAGGAACATCTGGGTCAGGATCAGGATGGCGAGGACGACCTGGATGAACTTGAAGGCGGTGGCCGAGCTGGGCTCCAGGGGATAGCTCGGCATGACCAGCGAGTCGTTGGTCGCCGAGTACATGAGCACGAGGGCCGGGCTGCGCAGGAACATGATCACCGCCCACTCCCCCAGCGCGTGGAACCAGCCCAGGCGCACCGGCTTGTCCATGACGAAGGAGGCCAGGTGATGCAGCCAGCGCTGCGGGCCGCCGCGCAGCGGGCCGCGGGCGAGGTGCTCGACGGCGGCGTCCAGGGTCTGGCGGAAGAACCACACGATGGTGAAGACCGCCAGCACGGCGAAGACCGTGGTGCCGATCCGCATCATGTTGGGGTTGATGCCGAAGGGGCTGCCCGGCGTGCGGCGGAAGTACTCGGTGTGCAGGGGATACTTCAGGTTGTGCTTGACGAAGCGCTCGTGCGCGTAGACGGCCGCCGGCCACAGGACCGCCCCCGCCAGGAGCCAGGCGGACCTCCTCTTCATGACCAGTCCGACGCATACTCCAGCGCGCGCGAGAGCGCTTTGGGGTCGGGCACCACGAGCTGGCCCCGATCCAGGCGGATGAGCCCCTGATCCTGGAACTGGGCCAGCAGGCGGCTCACGCTCTCGCGGCTCGCGCCCACCATGCCGGCCAGGTCGGCGCTCGTGAGCTTGATACCGATGCGGGTCCCCTCCGGGCTGGCCTGCCCGTGCTGGTCGCAGAGCTGGACGAGCAGCCGGAGGAGGCGATAGGGGACCTCGCGGAACGACATCTCCATCATCTCGCCGGAGACGTGGCGGACCTTCTCGCACAGGGTCTCCACGACCTTCCACAGGAACTCGGGGTGCTCGGCCACGAACTTCTCGAAGTCGCGGCGGGAGATGGAGAGCGTCTCGGTGTCATCGAGGGCGGCGACCGTGGCCGAGCGCGGCTGGCCGTCCAGCATGGCCAGCTCCCCCACGATCTCGCGCGGGCTGAGGATCTTGAGGATCCGCTCCCGGCCCTGTTCCGAGGTCTGGTAGACCTTCACCGACCCGGACACGATCAGGTGGAGCGAGTCGGAGGGATCGCCCTGGAAGAAGAGGACCGTGTCGCGGGGGAACCGAGTCCGCTTGACGATCCCGCCCAGCCGCGCGAGCTCGGAAGGAGTGAGCTTCTCGAAGATCGGGATCTGGGACAGCTCGTCCATGGTCCGAAGCCCAACCGTCGTCGTGCCGGAGAGATGGATGAAGGACAGCGGACATTACTTCGTTTTTTCCGAGCGAGCAACCAGGGAATTCTCCGAGTCTGCGCGCCATGGCCCGGGTCTTGCTACATTTGCCTCGTAGTCTGTCTACGGAGGTTGTGCTATGCCCGAGAAAGAAACGTTGGAGAAGGCCCACGAGGACGAGCGGGAGGGGAAGGCCCCCAGCACCCAGGCCGGGGAGTTCGTGCGCGAGGAGATGCACCATGTCCGGGAAGGAAAGCACGGCGCGCGTTCGACCAAGCAGGCCATCGCCATCGGCCTGTCCAAGGCTCGGCGTTCGGGGGTGAAGCTGGGCGCACCCAAGGGTCCGGCCGCCACCCGGAAGAAGGCATCCCAGGACATCAAGAGGGGAAAGAGCCGGAGGCGCCCCTCCGGGACGCGGGCGCGGGCGGTCAGGAAGGCCCTGCGGCGTGAAGGCCGGTCGGCCGCTTCCCGCGGCTCGCTCGCCCGTCAGGCCCGCTCGTCCGCGCGCGGTCGCGGGGCCGCCGCCCGGAGCCGGGCGGGCAGGAAGGCCGCCGCGACCCGGGCCCGTCGGCGGAAGTGAGACGCGGCCGGCCCTGAGCTCTACTCGTAGCGGAGGGCCTCCACCGGGTCCAGGCGTGAAGCGCGCAAGGCGGGCACCAGCCCGCTGAGGATCCCGACCAGGACCAGGATGCCGGTGGAGGCCGCCACCGTCGCCAGCGAAAGGTGGAGGTGGATGTCGCCTTTGCCGCTGGTGTCTTCGAACAGGGGACCCAGGAACGGCAAGGTGCCGATCGCGGCGATGAGGCCGGGGGCGATGAGCATTCCCAGCAGCCCTCCGGCCAGGGTCAGCACCAGGGCCTCGGCCAGGAACTGCGCGCGGATGTGGCGGCGGCGGGCTCCCAGGGCGCGCCGGAGTCCGATCTCGCGGATGCGCTCGTCGACCGAGACGAGCATGATGTTCATCACCCCGACCCCCCCGATCCCCAGGGTCAGCGTCCCCACGAAGACGAGCAGGACCTGGAGGCCGATCGTGATGCCGTCGATCACGGGGCGGAACTCCTCCCGCCCGAACATCTGGACGGCCCGCTTGTCGGTCGCCGAGAAGCGCTGCCGCTTCCCGATGGCCGCCCGCACCTGGTTGATCGCCTGGGGCTCGAGCGACGGCGCCACCGAGGAGAACACGAACGTGCTCGCATAGCGGGTGTCCCACAGGTCGGAGGCCGCAGTGTAGGGGATGAACACGGAGTCGTCGTCGCTCGTGAAGTAGTTGCTGAGCTGCAGCTTCCGGTCCATGACGCCCACCACGGTGAACGCGGCGCCCCCGACCTTCACCGTCTCCCCCACCGCGGGCCGGCCGCCGAAGAGCTTCTCCCGTGCCCGGCCGCCGAGGAAGATCACGCGCCGCCGCTCGACGAAATCCTCGGGGTTGATCCAGCGCCCTTCGCCGGGCACCTCGTTGCGGATCTCGCCGTACTCGGGGTACACGCCGCGGGTGGCGGTATTGATGAAGCGGTCGCCGTAGGCGATGGCCAGCCAGCGCACCGTCTCCAGGCTGGTGAGCTTGACCATCGTGGCTTCGGCGCGCACCGCCTCCAGGTCCTCCTTCTCGAAGCGGATGGCGCGGCCCGCCCGCTCGCCCCCCGCCTGCTCGCTGGTCTGCCCCGGCCAGGCCACCACCGCGCTCTTGCCGAACGCGTTGAAGCCCCGCACGAGGGCCCCCCGGAAACCGCTGCCGTAGGCCATGAGGACCGTCACGGCCACGATGCCCCACACGATGCCGAGCATGGTGAGGACGCTGCGGGTGCGGTTGCGCCCCAGCGCGTCCCAGGCCAGGACCAGCACCTCGCGCAGCATCAGCCCCCCACCTCGGTGCGCAGGGCCTCGATGGGATCGACCGCCGCCGCCCGGCCGGCCGGGTAGAGGGCCGAGAGCACCGCCACCGTCCCCAGCAGGAGGAAGGCCAGCGTCCCGGACTGCCAGGTGGGCAGGAGGCCGGCGAAGTACTGCGGCATCGGCAGCAGGTTCACGAGGGCGCAGATGGCGTAGGCGAAGCTCAGCCCGGCCCCCCCGCTCAGGAAGACGACGATCATCGTCTCCACGAAGAACTGCCGGACGATGCTGTGCCGGGTCGCGCCCACCGCCTTGCGGACGCCGATCTCGCGCGTCCGCTCCCTCACCGCGACGAGCATCACGTTCATCACGCCGATGCCGCCGATGAAGAGGGTGGCCAGCCCCACCGCGCCCAGGAAGTACTTCATCCCGTCCGTCATCTTCGCGAAGGCCTGGGCCTCCTCGACCGTGTCCCAGATGCCGGCCGCCTCCTTGTCGTGGGGGTCGAAGCCGTGCAGGCGGGCCAGCGACTGCCGGACCTCCCACTTGCACGGCTCGTGCTGGCCCAGGGACTTCGGCACGGCGATCAGCCGGTCGACGGAGTCGGGCCGGGCCGGGGGCTTGTTCGGAAAGTCCCGGCGCACCGCGGCGAAGGGCACGAACACCTTGGCGATGTCCTGGCCGTCGTAGCTCGAGTCCTGCTCCTTGTGGCGCATGACGCCGATGACGACGTAGGGGAACGCGCCGACGCGGATCGTCTCGCCGAGGGCGGGCCGGCTGCCGAAGAGCTGCTTCCTGGCGTCGCTGCCGAGGAAGGCCACCCGCCGGGCGTCCTTCTCGTCCTCCCAGTTGGGGTAGCGCCCTTCGGCGGCCGGGATGCTCCGCACCTCGGCGAACTCCGGCAGCGAGCCGGTGACCCTGAGGGCGGCGTTGTTGTAGAGGCTGCGCACGGGGACGCTGCCCTGGCCCAGCTCGGGCATCACGAAGGCGCAATCGGGCGACTGCGCCTGGACCGCCAGGTGGTCGTCGTCCTTCCACTGGACCTGCCGGCCGGCCCGCGTGCCGCCGGCCTGCATGCTGGTGCGGCCGGCGAAGACGATCATGATGTCGCGGCCGAACTGCTCGGCCACCCTGGCCTGCCCCACCCGCAGCCCCTCACCGGCCGCCACCATCAGGGTGATGGAGACGATGCCCCAGGCGATGCCGAACATCGTCAGGGCGGTGCGGAGCTTGTGCGCGGACAGCGTCTGGACCGTATCGCGGATGAGGTCCCGGAAGAGCATCTACTGCAGCACGACCTTGTCGCCCGGCTTCAGGCCCTCCAGTACCTCGGCCTTGACCCCGTTGGAGATCCCGACCTTCACCGGCACCTTGCGGCGACCGTTTTCGCCCTTGGGGTCGGGCACCTCGACGGTGGTCTTCCGGTCCTTGTCATAGATCACCGCCGAGTCGGGGACGAGGAGCACGCTCTTCTTCTCTTCGCGGATGATCTCGGCATTGGCGCTCATGTTGGCCTTCAGCTCCCCGCCCGGGTTGTCGATCGAGACCCGCACCTCGAAGGTGGTGACGTTGTCCTTCTCCTTGCCGAAGGGAGAGATCTTGGTCACCTTGCCCTCGAATTTCTTGTCCTTGAAGGACTCCACCGTGATGCGGGCGGGCTGGCCGAGGTAGACCTTGCCGATGTCCGCCTCGTCCACCTTCCCGAGCACGTACACGCGGGTGACGTCGCCCAGCGTCATGATGAGGGTGGCCTGGGAGCCGAGGACCAGGATCGAGCTGACCGCGTCGCCCACCTCGACGTCGCGGGACAGGACGAGGCCGTTCATGGGGCTCACGATCGTCGAGTTGCGCAGGTCGGTGTCGGCGCGCTCGACGGTGGCCTGGGCCCGGGCGACCTCCGCCTGGTTGACCGACACGTTGCTCTGGGCCGCGTGCTGCTTGTTGAGGGCCAGCTCGTACTCCTTCTGGGCGTCCTCGAGCACGTTGGTGGAGATGAGTCCCTGCTCGTAGAGCCGGCGGGCGCGCTCGGCGGCCGACTTCAGGAACGGCAGGTCGGGGCCCTCGGCCTCGACCTTCGTCCGCTGGAGGGCCGCCTGGGCCGAGAGCAACTGTGCCCGCGCTTCCCGCAGCTGGGCCTGCAGCGTCTCCTTGTCCAGGTCCACGAGCAACTGCCCCTCCCGGACGGTGTCGCCGTAGTCGGCGTACAGCTTCTTGACGATGCCGCTCGCCTTCGACTTGATCTCCACCTTGGAGAGGGGCTGGATCTTCCCCGTCGCCACCACCGAGCGCGCGATGTCGCCCTTCTCCGCCGTGGCGAGCTTCGAGGGATCGATCTCGGTCTTCGACCGGGACGCCGAGACGATCCCCACGATCGCCAGCACCACCCCCAGAGCGCCGGCACCCAGGTAGATGCGCCGCCGCCGACGCTTGCCATTGCTTTCGGTCATTTTCTTGGACCCCCCCAGACGGCGCCGCAAGCGTAAACGCTGCCGGGAAGCAAAGGTTCCCGAAATGCAGGCGTGCTCAGGGTTTGCGGGCCACGACGGCCGCCAGGTGTCGTCCTTCGATGAGGCCGTCGCGCTCGCGCACGATGGTCATGGGCCGCAGGCGCTTTTGCAACTCCCCGTGCTTCAGCAAGAAATCGGGATGCCGGGGCTTGCCGAGCCGGGCCTGCTCCACCGTGAACGTCTCATAGAAGAGGAGGCCGCCGGGGGCGACGGCGCGGACGAGAGCAGGGAAAAGAGGCCGGTGGAGGTAGTGGCTGACGACGACCAGGTCGAAGGCCTCCCGGCCCAGGTCCGCCTCTCCGGTCTCCAGGTCGACGATCCGGGCCTCCACGGTGAGGCGCCGGCGGGCGGCCTCGGCGCGAAGCCCTTCGAGCGCTCGCGGGTCCCGGTCGACGGCCGTCACGGCCAGGCCGCGCTCGGCCAGGAAGAGCGCATGACGGCCCCGGCCGCAGGCGACGTCGAGAGCGCGGCCGGGGCGGGGAATCAGGTCGGCGTTGACGAGGAGCCAGGCCGAAGGCGGGAGGTCGAGGGGGTCAGGGGCGTCCGCGGTCACGCCCCCAGGATAGAGCGTCCTACAGGGCGCGGTTCGTTTCCGCGGCGCGAGCCATCCGCTCCGACGACGGAGCGTGGGTGATGAAGCCCACCGCTCCCGCCACCATCACCGCCAGCGTGATCGCGAACGCGAGGTCGCGACCGACCTCCAGCGCCTTGTCCCTCGTCGAGAGCGCCGCGCCGTAGCGCTCGGTCCACGCCAGCGTCGTTCCCTGGATCCGCATCGTGCTCGGGGTCGCCATTGGATCGCCTCCGATCTCGGTTTCAGAAGCTGAGACGAAGGCCGAGCGGCGAGGGTTGCGTTTATTTTTGTCAATGCGTCGGCGTCCACCGGCTTGGATGATGTCGTCGCCCCCGGTCGCCCCCCGTCGGTTGACGCCGCCGCCGCCTCCACGTACTGTCGGCGACGATCCTGACAGGAGGAGGCCATGACTGCGCCGCCCCCGCACCCGCCCTCGCGCGACCTCGACCTCGGGCAGGCCTTCCGCTTCTTCTTCGAGGACCCCGACTGGGTCAAGAAGATCCTCATCGGCGGCGTGTTCATGCTGCTGTCGACCTTCATCGTAGGCGCCGTCTTCGTGGCCGGCTACGGCGTGCACCTGCTCCGGCGCGTCGTCCGCGGCGAGCCGCGCCCGCTGCCGGAATGGGAGGAGCTGGGCCGCTTCTTCGGCGACGGTCTCCGGGCGCTCGGGCTCTACCTCGTCCACCTGGTGGGCGTCGGCCTGGTGCCGGCGGCGTTCGGCTGCCTCATCGCCCTCATGGGCGGCGGCATGGCCGGTGTCTTCCCGTCGTCGCGCGGCGCGTCTTCCGATGCCGCCGGCGGACTCATCGCCCTGGCCATCATGGGCCTCTACGCGGTGACGTTCCTGCTCATGCTGCTGCTCGCCCTCTACTTCCCGGCCGCGTTCACGCGATTCGTCGTCCTCGACCGCTTCGGCGCCGGCTTCGAGGTGGCGCAGAACATCGAGTTCATCCGCCGCAACCTCGGGCGCTACGCCCTCGCCATCGTGGTCTACCTGCTGGCCAACCTGGTGGCCCAGGTCGGCATCATTGCCTGCTGCGTGGGCATCTTCCCGGCCTCCTTCTGGGCGTTCTGCGTCGCGGCCTGGGCGCTGGGCGAGGTCGCGCGGCGGGACCCGCAGCTCTTCGCGGCCGCCGCTCCCTGAACGGCGTGGTATGTTGCCGTCCATGATCGTTCCCTCGCGCTACCAGCCTGCCTTGCCGGTCGAGCGCTTCATCCGCGCCGAGCCCCCGGACAAGGAAGCAGTGGCGATGGACGTGGTGTTCGTGGGCGGCGGGCCGGCCGGGCTGGCCGGAGCGATCGAGCTGGCGCGGCTGGTGAGGAAGGACCAGGAGGCCGGCGGGAGCCTGGGCCACGTGGAGATCGCCGTCCTCGAGAAGGCGGAGACGCTCGGCGCGCATTGCCTGTCGGGCGCGGTCGTCAACCCGGTGGCGCTGCGCGAGCTGTTCCCCGAGCTGAAGGACGGCGACTTCCCGCTGCGGACGCGCGTGACGAGCGAGCGGGTCTACTTCCTCGGCGCGAGCCGGGCGCTGCGCATGCCCACCCCGCCCACCATGCGCAACCACGGCTTCTACATGGCCTCGCTCTGCGAGATCGTGCGCTGGCTCGGCGCGAAGGCCGAGCAGCTCGGCGTGAACATGTTCACTGGCTATCCGGCCGACGCGCTGCTCGTCGAGGGCGACCGCGTGCGGGGGGTGCGCACGACGGCTTCCGGCTTGAAGCGTGACGGGTCGCCCGGCGGGGGCTACGCGCCTCCCACCGACATCACGGCCCGCGTCACCGTCCTCGCGGAGGGCACCCGGGGATCGCTCACCCAGGCCTGGCTGGCCTGGCAGCGCATCGGCTCGCCCAACCCCCAGATCTTCGCCCTCGGGGTGAAGGAGCTGTGGGAGACGAAGAGGCCGCTCGACGCGGTCGTCCACACCCTCGGGTGGCCGCTGCCCGCCGACGCGTTCGGCGGCAGCTTCATGTACCCGCTGGAGCCGAACCTGGTCGCCCTCGGCCTCGTGGTGGGGCTCGACTACCGCGACGCCGGCCTCGACGTCCACGTCCTGCTGCAGCGACTGAAGACGCACCCACTCTTCCGGCCGTACCTCGAAGGAGGAGAGCTGGCCGAATGGGGAGCCAAGACGATCCCCGAAGGCGGTTTCCACTCCCTGCCCGAGCGCCGCCACGGCAGCGGCGTCCTGCTGGTGGGCGACGCCGCCGGTTACGTGGAGGTGGCCTCGCTGAAGGGGATCCACTACGCGATGCAATCGGGGATCCTGGCCGCGCGCACGATCTTCGCCGCCCTCAAGCAGCAGGACGTCTCGGCGGCCGGGCTGGCGGCCTACGACCGCGCGGTCGATGCGAGCTTCATCGTCGAGGACCTCCGGGCCCGGCGGAACATGCGTCTCGTCTTCCAGAAGGCCGGCCTGTACCGGGGGGGCGCGCAGGCGGCGCTCATGACGGTGACCGGCGGGGCGTTCCCGAGCCGGCGGATCGCGACCGAGCGCGATGCCGACGTTCCCCGCCGGACGGGCCACGGCGACGGCTTCGTACCCGACCGCAAGCTCACCTTCGCCAAGCTGGACGCCGTCTTCAAGGCCGGCAACGCCACCCGCGACGACATCCCGTCCCACCTGATCGTGGGTCGCGACGTTCCGGCCGAGGTCGCCGAGCTGTACCGGCACATGTGTCCGGCCGGTGTCTACGAGCGACAGGCCGACCGGCTCGTCGTGAACCCGCCCAACTGCGTCGACTGCAAGGCGACCGACGTGCTCGGACCGCGATGGACGCCCCGCGAAGGTGGCAGCGGACCGCATTACCGGCGCATGTGAAGGAGATGCCGATGAGCGAGAGGTCGCAGGACAAGGCCGGGGCCCACCGCCGGCTCATCACACGCCTGGAGCAGCAGGCCGAGGACGTCCGGCGGCTGACCGCCGGCCTCGACGACGAGCAGCTGTCGCGGCGCACGGTGCCCGCGAAGTGGTCGCTGAAGGAGCTGGTCTGCCACCTGGGACGGATCCAGGACGTCTTCGACGCGCGGGTGGCCGCCATGGTCGGGCAGGAGCAGCCGGCCATCGCCTCCTACGAGCCGGAGGACGATCCCGACTTCGAGGGGCTGACGCGGCGGCCCGCGTCGGCGTGCCTGCAGGACTTCTTCTCCGGGCGCGACCGCCTCTTCGCCCGCCTGGAAGCGCTCGGGCCCGAGCAGTGGCACCGCTCCGGCCGTCACCCCGAGTACCCGAACTACGACGTGCACTTCGCGGTCGAGTACATGGCGCACCACGAGGCGCACCACATCTACCAGATGTACCAGCGCCGGGCCCCGCTGGGCCGGCTACCGCATCACTGAGCTTGCTCGGCGCGCGGGTAGCGCCCTTCACGCGGGGACGCTCCGCGCGCTGGCTTTCAAAGGATCGAGTATCTTCGCGCGCTCCGCTCGAAGGTCGCGGTTACCTCGACTCGCCATGCGCGACCTACGCCCCGCGCTCCGGGCGACCCGTGCGCCATTCGTTGCTGTTACTCTGGTCCTGTCTCTGCGGTCCTCTGCGGGCTCTGCCTTCAAAAAGCGGCGGGGAAGCAGCTCGAGCGGTAGGAGCCCGGCCCGCGGCGGATGTAGCCCTCGCCGGCGAAGATGTCGTAGTGCTCCGAGAAGTCGTTCGACTTCTTCACCACCAGCTCCTCCCCGTCGAAGCGGGAGCAGTAGCCGAAGGAGATCATCGCCTTCACCATCTGGTCGAAGAACCGGTCGGCGTCCTTGATCGCGTACCAGTCGGTGCCGGGCTGGACGTTGTTGAAGTCGAAATTCCCCGGATCGTCCCTGGCCACCTTGTCGAGCGCCCGGTCGATGTCGGCGTGGTATTGCTCGCGCAGCTCGTGGTCGCAGGTGATCTCGAGGCTTCCGGGCAGCGAGCACCCGTTGTTCGGAGGGAAGGGGGGCGGCGGGGTCGGGAACACGGCGGGAGCGCACGTGGTGCGGTAGGAGCCCTGGCCCCGGCGCATCATGAACGCCGAGGTCAGCACGTGGTACTGGTCGCTGAAGGAGTTCGAGCTCTTGATCTGCAGCTCCTCGCCGTCGAAGCCTCCGCAGAGGCCCTGGGCCTCCAGGTTCTTGATGAGGCCGACGTAGTAGCGGCCCGAGCTGGTGACCCGGTACTGGCCGCTCCCGCTCGACTCGTTGAAGTTGAAGATCTCGGGTTGCTGGGCGATGAGCTGGTCCATGGCCTTCTCGAGCTGGGGAAGGAAGCTCGGTCCGGACTCCGAGCAGTCGTTGCTCGGGCTGACGTAGCCGAGCCGGCTGCACGAGGTCGCGGCTGGCGTCGGCTGGGTGGCGGGCGGGGCGGTGGTGGGCGGCGGGGTGGCCGGGGTGCTCGAGGCGGGCGACTTCTTGCCGCAGACGGAGAGAGTCGAGGCCGCGAGGATCACGGCCACGGCGGTGACTAGGGAACGGGGACCCAACTTCATCCAGGACCTCCAGCGAGGGGCCGCGACCCGCGGCCCGGGAAACCGGCGAAGGGTACCACTCCGGCACGTCGCTTGCACCAGGAATCCACACCGGTTCGCCGGAAAGAGGTGGGCCATCGGCCAGGCGCGCGGCGCGGTCTATATCGGCACCAGCGGGTACGACTATCCCCACTGGCGAGGCGCCTTCTACCCTCGCGGGCTGCCGCGCTCGCGCTGGCTCGCGCACGTCAGCCGCGCCTTCAACTCGGTCGAGCTGAACGGGACCTTCTACAGCCTCAAGAGCCCGGACATCTTCCGCCGCTGGGCCAGGGAAACGCCAGAAGACGGGTTCGTCTTCGCCATCAAGGGGAGCCGGTTCATCACCCACAACCTCAAGCTCACCCGCCCGCAGCCGGCCCTGGGCAACTTCCTCGCCAGCGGGATCCTCGCCCTGGGCGGCAAGACCGGCCCATTCCTGTGGCAGCTCCCGCCCGGCTACGCGTTCCGGCCGGAGCGCGTCGAAGCCTTCCTGAAGCTGCTCCCGGCCGATTCGACCGCGGCGGAGCGGGTGGCCCGCCGCCACGATCACCGCGTGCGGGGCCGGGCGCTCCTGCGCGCCGCGGCCGCCGTCCGCTTCCGCCACGCCTTCGAGGTACGGCACCCATCCTTCCTCTCGCCCGCCTTCTACGACCTGCTCCGGGCCCACGGCTGCGCCTTCGTCATCGCCGACAGCGCGGGCAAGTTCGTGCGGGCCGACGAGGTGACCGCGGACTTCGTCTACGTCCGCCTCCACGGCTCCGGGGCGCTCTACGCGGGCGGCTACCCGGCCGGGGAGCTGGACGAGTGGGCGGCACGCATCGGGCGATGGGCCGCCCCTGGGCAGGAGCCCGCCCGTGACGTGTACGTCTATTTCGACAACGACGCGCTCGGCAATGCGCCGCGCGACGCGGCGGGCCTGACCGAGCGGGTCCGGGGGCTCCTCGGCGACCTCGTTCCCGATCGCCTCCGGACGAGCTCCCGCAGCAGCGAGGCCCAGGCGCCGCGCTCGCGCTCCGGCCGGACGAGGCGGGCGAGCCGCCGCACGCTCCGTCCCAGCCTCGCGTAGAAGCGGGGATCTCTCTCGGCCCGCAGCAACAGCCCGGCCAGCGCGCGGGTGTCGCCGACCGCAAAGTATCCGGGATGGCGCGCTCCGAGCAGGCCGACGGAGCCGTCGATCCGCGAAGACAGCACGGGGACGCCGGCCGCGGCCGCTTCGGAGACGACGTTGGCTCCGCCCTCGAGCTTCGACGTGAGGCAGAGCAGGCGGCAGCGCGCCAGGAGGCTCATCGCCTCGGCGTGCGGCCGGTTGCCGAGCCACCGGTAGCGGGGGTTGCGCCGCTGCTCGGCCCGGGCCCGGGCGGCCGTCCCCGGCTCGAGGGCCGCCCCGGCATGAAGGACCCGGATGCGGGAGGAGCGCGGAAGGAGCCGGGCGGCGGCGGCGGCGCGGAAGGGGTCCTTCACGGCGCGCAGGTGGCCGAGGACGCAGACGTCGAACGTGCTGGCGCCTGCGCGAATGCGGCGCCAAGGTCCGGCCGCCGACTGCACGATCACCCGCGCCTTGGCCCGGGCGCCCGGGGGCAGCGCCCGGAGAGCCGTGGGCTGGAGGACGACGAGGCGCGTGGCCAGGTCCAACGCCCGGCCGGTCGCGGTCGACCGGCGCAGGTCGGCGTAGAGGTCGGTGCCGGTGAGGGCCACCACGAGGGGGCCGGACGCGTGACGGCGCCGGAAGGCGACGATCGAAGCAAGGCTGCGGCGGGCGTGAAGGGCGACCAGCAGGTCGCAGCGCTGCCCGCGATAGGCGGTGGCCACCGTCACGCGGTGGCCCAGGCCGCGGAGCAGGCCGGCCCACCGCTGCGCCGTGACCCGGTTCCCGGTGCGCGCCCCGGCCCGGGCGGGCGTGACGACGAGGATCCTCATCCGGGCGCGCACGTGCGGAAGCCGGCCCAGACGTCGCGGCGGTCGGGCGGGTAGAAGTTCCGCCACGTGTTGCGGAGCAGCCGCGACCGCGTCACCCAGCCGCCGCCCCGCAGGACCTTGTGCGTGCCGAACCAGGGCTGCGAGTAATCGCGGTAGGCGTCCGGTACGAAGCCGGGATAGGGTGCGAACGTGGTGGCGGTCCACTCCCAGACGTTGCCGATCATCTGCCGGCATCCGAAGGCGCTGTCCCCGGCGGGCAGCGCGGCCACGTCGAGGCAGCCGAGGGCTCGCCCATCGAGGTTCGCCCTCTCGGGCGTGGGCCGCTCGGCGCCCCAGGGGAATGGCCGCTTGCGGGCCGAGAGCCCGGCGGCGTCCGGCTCGGATGCGGCGGCCGCTTCCCATTCGGCCTCGCTCGGCAGCCTCCGCCGCGCCCAGGCGCAGTAGGCTTCGGCCTCGAACCAGCAGACGTGGATGGCCGGCCGGTGCGGCTCGAGCAGCTTCCAGCGGTCGAAGTCCCGCCGCTCCCAGCCTCCCCGCGCGTGCCGCCAGTAGACCGGATGCTCCGCCCTGGCCCCTTCCCGCCAGCGCCACCCCTCTTCGCTCCACAGCTCCCGCCGGCGGTAGCCGCCGTCTTCGACGAAGGCGGCGAGCTGCGACTGCGTCACCGGCGCCCGGGCGATGGCGAAGGGCCGCACCGGGACCGGGTGCGCCCACTTCTCGTTGTCGAAGACGAAGGGCTCGTCCTCGCGCGCGCCGAGCACCAGCTCGCCGCCGGGCACGACGGCGTCGCCGTCGAGCGGCCCGGCCTCGCCCTTCGCGGCCCGCGCGGGCCCGTCGGAGAAGGCGGGGGCGCGATAGCCGAGCGTCTGGCGGGTGTAGGCGAAGGCCTCGCCGTGCATGTCCTCGTGGAACGTCGTGTAGCGGGCGAAGTAGGCCAGCTCGGCCGGCAGCGACGGGCGCCCGAGCCGGCTCAGGACGCGGGTGCGCACCTCCGCCATGTATCTCAGCGTCTCGTGCCGGAGCGGCAGGGGAAGGTCCCACCGCGTGTCGTGGGCGACGGCGCTCGAATCCCAGAGCGCGTCGCCGTCCGCGCGCAGCGGGGCCTCGCCGAGCGCGTGCCGCAGCACCCAGTGTTCCTGGAACCAGGCCACGTGGCCGATCTCCCAGAGCAGCGGGTTCACGATGGCGAGCCGCGGGCCGAGGAGCTGGCCGTCGTCGAGATCGGCCACGAGGTCCAGCGTCCGCCGACGGGCGTCGAGGAGGTCGCGGGCGAGCTGGCCGGGAGTGGTCACGAGGCCCATCGCCTTCAAGGTTACCCGGCCGCCAGCCAGCCCGCCTGCTCCAGGAAGCCGCGCACCGCGTCCGCCGCGGCGTGGTGGCCGGCCGCGTTCCAGTGGCCGTCGTAGTCGAAGTACGGTCCGCTCCACGGCCAGTGGACTCGTGCCCGCAGCGCCGGCGTGAGGTCCAGCACGGGAAAGCCGCGCTCGGCCCCGATGCGCTCGAGGCGGCGACGTACCGCGGCGCGGTCCCAGACCGTATCGTCGACGCCGTAGAGGATCCGCGTCAGCTCCCAGGTGCGCGGGTCCACTTCGAGCCGGTTCGGCACGTACACCACGAGGAGGCGGGCGCCGCGGGCGGCCGTCTCCTCGGCCAGCGCGCCCAGCAGCAGGGCCGTCTTGCGCCACGCGGCCTCGATCTCGGGGGGCGGCCGGCGCTCGTACACCCGGATCTCGAGGGGCGCGCGCGTCGTCGGGATCGGGTCCCAGAGGCCGAGGCGGGCCAGGGCCTGGCGGGCGCGAGGTTCGCCGTAGAGCAGGCGGTCGCGCAGCCACTCGAGGAGCGCGGAGCCTTTGGGCGGCGAAGGCTTCCGCTCGGGGCCGGCCGGAGGCGCCTCGGGCACCGGCTCGTTCGCCACCGCCAGCCGGCCCGCCCGATCGGCGAGCAGCGGCTTGGGCTGCTTGGCGAACCGGTCGCGGTCGTTGTAGAGCACGTCGTTGTAATAGAAGAAGACGAGCACGATGCGGGCAGAATAGCGCACGCCTTCGGTCCGGTAGAAGAGATACTCCTGGTCGGTGCTGTAGCCGCTGGTGCCTGCGTTCAGCACCTCGACCGCGCGCCCTCCGGCCCGGATCGAACTCTCGAGCACCTGGCCGACGGTCTGGGGGAACGCCACCGTGTATCCTTCCACGAACGAATCGCCCAGGGCCAGGATGCGCAGGCAACCCGCGGGCGCCTCGTACCCGCGGTCGAGGTCGCGCAGGCCGAGGCGGTTGATCGCCACGTCGACCGTGTACTCCCGCCGCCGGTACGTGACCCTGACGTTCGGGCGCTTGCGCCAGCCGAGCAGCGGGTCGTATTCCATGTAGCGCGTGGTCTCGGCCGCCTCGTACCCGGCCCCGCGGAAGTGACGCGCAACGCGAGCCGCTCCTTCGAGGGCGGCGGTCGTGAAGGCCACCGAGCCGAGGACGAGAAGAGCCCGGACGAGGCGCTCGCGGGCCGAGGCCGGCATCGCCGTGAAGCATCGTGCGGCCGTCTCGCCGCGTCAACCCGCGCCGGGATAGGCTGGGCGGGGGGGCGTCAGATGAAAGTCGACGTCGTCATCATCGGGAGCGGCCAGGCGGGCGTTCCGCTGGCCGCGCGGCTGGCCGGCGCCGGGCGCAAGGTGGTCCTGGCGGAGCGCAAGGCGCTCGGCGGCACTTGCGTCAACTACGGGTGCACCCCCACCAAGACGATGGTGGCCAGCGCGCGGGCCGCGCACGTGGCCCGCACCGCCGGCCGCCTCGGGGTGAGGGCCGCCGGGGTGAGAGTGAGCCTCGCCGCC
>Ga0066710_100002273_pt1 | contig 15347 bp, 11 predicted proteins | sample GraSoiAngelo_159_FD_79666 | JGI IMG/M metagenome (GOLD analysis project Ga0066710, IMG submission 79666) | Grasslands soil microbial communities from the Angelo Coastal Reserve, California, USA - 14_1009_16_40cm | ecosystem: Environmental > Terrestrial > Soil > Grasslands | place: USA...
AGATCCAGTCCTTGAACTCCGCCTTGCGCGCGTCGCCCGTAATGGCCGTCATGCCAATCGCAGCTTCGTGCGCGCTCGCGAGTTGCTCCTCGTCGAGGCTGACGACGCCGGCGAGGCTCGTCGCGAGCCCGCGGTCTTGGAGACTGCGCGCGATGGCGTTCGACAATGCGACGCCGTCGTCGCCGATGCCCGCGAACTGATCGGCGACTTCGGCTGGCGTCGGCACGCTCAGGTCGAGGTCACGCCGGACCTTGGTGAGCTCGTCCGCTCGGCGTAGGAACCGTTGCAGCTCCTCGTCAAACGCCGCGCGATCGTTGGCCGACAACGCACTGGTGGCGGTCTTCAGGCGATCGATCGAGTCGTCGGTCGTGGCGCGGGCCTTGCGAAGATCGGCGGCCGCCGCCGCGTCGATCGGGACCGCGGTCCGCCACGTTGCCACGACGCCTTCGTTGCCGATCGCCCGCGTGGCGTTGCTGGTGGCGTCGAACGCGGGCAGCACCGTCGAGTACTGCTGCACGTCGGAGAGCGCGTCGGTCCGTTGAACGATGGCGGCACCGGCGAATCCCAGGAGGACGAACAACGGCACAGCCACGACCAGGACGAGCTTCGATCGCAGCGGCAGCTTCGCGAGCATCCCGACCACTCCGTCGGCGGACTATGGACCGCGGAACCAGCGCCGGAGGCGGTTGATCCCGTCTCGCAGGGTCTCGGCAGCCCACCGAGGCGACTTGAGCGGCGTATTTCGTGCTATTCGCTCTGTTGGATCGCTTCCAGCTCGTCGACGGTCATGAGAACCGACCGGGCCTTGGAGCCTTCGGACGGACCGACGATGCCCCGGCGTTCGAGGAGGTCCATGAGGCGTCCCGCCCGAGCGAAGCCGACCCGCAGCTTGCGCTGCAACATGCTGGTGGAGCCCAGGCCGGACCGGACGACCAACTCCATCGCCTCGCTCAGCAACTCGTCGTCATCGGCGTCGAGCGTCTTCCCCGCTCCCGCACCCGCGGTCTCCTCGGCGATGCCCTCGACGTACCACGGCCGGGCGACCTGGCGCTTCCAGTGGGCGGCGACCTTCCGCACGCAGTCCTCGTCGACCCACGCGCCCTGGATCCGCTGCGCCCGGCTGGACGTCGCCGACAGCATGAGCATGTCGCCCTGGCCGACGAGCTTCTCCGCACCCGCCTGGTCGAGGATGACGCGCGAGTCCGCGAGGCTGCTCACGGAGAACGCGAGCCGGCTCGGGATGTTCGCCTTGATCACACCCGTGATGACGTCGACGGACGGACGTTGGGTCGCGATCATCAGGTGGATCCCGACCGCGCGCGCCATCTGCGCGATGCGACAGATGCTGGCTTCGACATCGCGGGCTGCCACCATCATGAGATCGTTGAGCTCGTCGACGACGACCACGATGTACGGAAGGCGTTCGTAACCCTTGCCGGTCGTAGGGTCGGGCTCGTCAGGCGTCGGGAGCTCGCCGCGGTCGTACGCGGCGTTGTAACCCGTGATGTCGCGCACGCCCACCTCGGCGAGTTGGTCGTACCGCATTTCCATCTCGCGCACCGCCCAGTCGAGCGCGTTCGCCGCCTTCTTCGGGTTCGTCACAACCGGCGTGAGCAGATGGGGAACGTCGTTGTACGCGCCCAACTCGACGCGCTTGGGGTCGACGAGGATGAGACGGACGCGATCGGGCGTATTGCGCATCAACAGCGACGTCACCAACGAGTTGATGCAACTCGACTTACCGGCACCGGTCGCGCCCGCGATCAACAAGTGCGGCATCTCGGCGAGGTTGAGCATGACCGCGCGGCCCGAAATGTCGCGGCCGAGCCCGACCTCGAGCGGATGCGTCGCGTGCGCCGCCTCGGGCGTTGCGAGGATGTCGCCGAGCGTGACCAGCTGCCGTTGCTTGTTCGGGACTTCGACGCCGATCGCACTGCGACCCGGGATCGGCGCGAGGATCCGCACGTCGGGCGACGCCATCGCGTACGCGATGTCGTGCGACAGGCTCGTGACGCGGTTGACCTTGACGCCGGGCGCGAGCTCGAGCTCGTAACGCGTCACGGTCGGACCGACGGTCATGCGCACGAGCCGCGCGTCGACGCCGTGCTGATGGAGTGCGGCCTGCAGGATCCGCCCGCCTTCTTCGACGAAGCGCCGCTCGACGGTCTTCGTGTCGCCGCGCCGCAGCAGGGTCGGAGGTGGGAGCTTCCATGCCGGCGGCCGCTCGCCGCCATGCAATGACGGGCCGAGGTCGATGGCCATCTGCTCGCCCGGTCCGGCGTCGATGATCGCAGGCTCGGGCGCGGGCATGGACGAGGACGGCGCCGGCGTGGGTTCGTCGTCGGCCTCGATCTCGGGTTGCCACGAGAACGCCTCGGAATCGGCTTCGACGTCGTACAGCGTGGCGCTCGGTGTCGCCTCGGCCGTGCCGGCTTCGCCCGCGTTCGGCAACGGGTGCACGTCGAACAGGGCGCGCGCGCCGCGCCGCGTGGCGCGGACGCCCGTCATCAAGCCGGAGAAGACCTTGCGCATCGGGACACCGGGCGCGAGGAGCGCGCCGAGCAGCGCGAGCCCGGCGAGGATGACCGCGGCCCCGACGGTGCCGGCGGCCCATCGCAGCGGCTCACCGATGGCCGCTCCGATCACGCCGCCCGCGGCCCGCAGCTTGTCGAGACCCCCGTCGATGGACGGGCTGTCGGATGCCAGGTGCAGCACGCCGACGGTGGCGAGCCCGAGCAGCGCAGTTCCGATGATGACCCGGACCGGCGCCGGTTCGACCGCACCGTCCGCCACGACCGCGATGCCGTCCTCGACGTCGACGTCCGGCGCGACGCGCGCCAGCGTGTGGCGTCGTGGCGCGGCGCGGAAGCAGACGACGGCGATGCCGAGGAGCACGAACGGAACGGCGTAGCGCGCCAGGCCGAACAGGGCGCCCGCGGCCGAGGCAAGTCCGTGGCCGACCGCGCCCGCGAGGTCGGACCACAGCCCGAGGGCGGTCAGGACCCCGAGAACGAGGAGTGCGATCGCGAGCGCCTCACCGGCGTAGCCGGCGAGCTGGTGGCCGACGGCCGCCCGGCCGCGCGCCCAGATCGAGGGTGAGCGCGACGCTCGGCTGCGGGCCGGCGCCCGCGACGCCTTCGACGCCGGACGCCGTCTCCGGGACTTCGAGTGGGCGCGGCCGCGCCGCGTGGTGGTCCGCGTCGCCACGTCCCAACGCTAACACCGGCCCCACCAGCCACACCCGGATACCGCAGCGGCGGATGGCCCACTTTTGACTGTTCCGCGGAACAGTCCGGCCGGTTCCGCGCAACCGCCGTACTCGTGGAAAGCGCTACTACACCTCGACGACGACGGGGATGACCGCGGGACGGCGGCGGGTGCGGTCGTTGATGAACCGGCCGAGTGAGCGGCGCGCGTGGCGGCGCAGCGTGTCGAAGTCGAGCGCGCCTTCGGCGGCCGCTTCGGCCAGCGACGCGGCGACCACCGCCTTGGCCTCTTCGATCAGCTCGGCGGCCTCGTCTTCGTAGACCCAGCCACGGGTCACGATCTGCGGCGACGTGATCAGCTCGCCGCTGACCGCGTCGACCGTGACGATGACGCACACGAATCCCTCGACCGCGAGGTTGCGGCGGTCGCGCAACACGCCGGGGCCGATGTCGTCGGTCGCGCCGTCGACGTACTGGTAGCCCGCGGGCACGGCGCGGCGCTCGACCTCGGCGCCGGCGACGTCGAGCGTCACGACGTCACCGTCCTCGCACAGGAGAATCCGGTCGCGCGGGACGCCGACCATCTCGGCAAGACGAGCGTGATGGACGAGGTGCCGGTACTCGCCGTGCACCGGGACGAACCACTCGGGACGCACCAGGTCGAGCAAGAACTTGAGCTCCTCGCGCGAGGCATGGCCCGAGACGTGCACCGGGGTTGTGCCCTCGTGGAGCACGTCGGCGCCGGCGCGATGAAGCGAGTCGATGACGCGGCTGACGCTCGCCTCGTTGCCCGGGATCGCGTGCGCCGAGATCACGACGACGTCGTCCTCGGACACCTTCACGTGTTTGTGCTCGTGCGCCGCCATGAGCGCCAGCGCGCTCATGGGCTCACCCTGTGAGCCGGTGCAGATGATGCACACCTCTTCGGGCGCGAAGCGGGGTGTCTCCTCGATGTCGATGATGCGATCCGACGCCAGCGTGAGCAACCCCATCTCGCGCGCGAGCGCGACGTTCTGGCTCATCGACCGTCCGAGAAACGCGACGCGCCGACCCGCGGCCAGGGCAGCTTCGGCGACTTGCTGCACGCGGTGGAGGTGAGAGGCGAAACAGGCGATGATCAGCCGGCGATCGGAATATTCGCGGAACAGGCCCCGCATGATCGCGCCGACCGTCGTTTCCGACGCCGTGAATCCCGCGCGCTCAGAGTTGGTGGAGTCGGACAGGAAGAGCTTCACGCCCTGACGCGCGAGTTCGCCGATCCGGGCGAGGTCGGTGGTGCGGCCGTCGACGGGCGTGAGGTCGAGCTTGAAGTCGCCCGAGTGCAGGATTGTGCCGGCAGGGGTGAAGTACGCGTTGGCGAACGCGTGCGGCACCGAGTGCGTAACGGGGATGAACTCGACGTCGATGGGGCCGATCCGCCGGCACTCGCCGTCGGCAACCGGGACGAGCTCGGTCCGATCGAGCAGCCCGGCCTCTTCGATCCGGTTCCGGGCCATGCCGAGCGCCAGCGCCGAGCCGTAGATCGGGACCTCGAGGTCCCGCAGCAGGTAGGCGAGGCCGCCGACGTGGTCCTCGTGGCCGTGGGTGACGACGACGCCGTCCACCTGGCGGGCGTGTTGGCGCAGGTAGGTGAAGTCCGGGAGCACGAGGTCGACGCCGGGCATGTCGGCGTCGGGGAACATCAGCCCGCAGTCGACGACCAGGATGCGGTCGCCGACCTCGATGCAGAAGCAGTTCCTTCCGATCTCGCCCAGGCCGCCCAGGAAGACGATCCGGACGGAAGGGCTGCTCATCCGGTTCAGGCTACCGGGCCGGTACCCCCCGACCGGCGCGCTGGCGTCTTTCGCGTGACGCGATCGACTACGCCGCCGACTGCGCTCGGTCGCGTGCGACTTCGTCGAGGAGCGCGTACTCCTCGCCGGTGTCGACCCAGTCCTCGAACTGGATGACGCCGAGCTCGGTGAAGCGGTGCCGTAGCCAGCCGTCGGCCGCGTCGAGCAATCCCAGCTTCTTGCAGTTGGGCACGATCTTCGAGAACAGCATCGACTGGAAGATCGGCCGATCCGGCGCCCGCAGCATTGCCTTCACGGCTTCCTTCACGTCGACGCCCATGCGCTCCCATACCTCCTGCTGCAGGAAGCGGTCGCGCATCCGGACTGCAGCTTCGAAGGCGAACTCTTGGCGCTCGCGGATCTCGGCCGCGCTGAGCTGCTCGTAGTACTCCTTCAGGGAGATCACGCCGAAGGCAACGTGACGGGCTTCGTCGCTCATCACGTAGCGCAGGATCTTCTTCAGCAACGGCTCCGTGGTCATCTGGTGGATGAACCCGAACGCCGCCAGCGCCAGGCCCTCGACCATGATCTGCATCCCGAGGTAGGTCATGTCCCAACGGCTGTCGGCGATGATGTCGTCGAGCAACGCTTTGAGGTGGGCGTTGATCGGGTAGTGGCCGGAGAGCTTCTCGTCGAGGTACCGATGAAACACCTCGACGTGCCGGGCCTCATCCATCACCTGGGTGGACGCGTAGTACTTGGCGTCGATCCACGGCACCGTCTCGACGATCTGGGCGGTGCAGATGAGCGCACCCTGCTCGCCGTGCATGAACTGGGACAGGGTCCAGTTCTGCGACTGGATACCGAACTCGAGCCATTCCTTGTCGCCCCAGTGCTCGAACGGGGTTCCGGTGACGTCCATCTCCTCGAGCCCGTTCTGCGCCTGGTTGGCGATCACGACGGCGGCTTGGTCGACGTCGATCGACCAGTCGATGTCGGTCGAGGCGTTCCACTGCGACGTCTTGGCTTTCTCGTAGAGCTTGCGGAGGGCCGCGCGTGTCTGCTGGTAGTCCCACGTGAAGATCGCGTCGGCGCTCGCCCGCACCGCGTGCGCGACCTCATCGGCGTCGCGGTTCGTGATCGCGAGGATGGCATCGACGTCGTCGATGTTCGACCGGCCGATGATTTGCTCCGTGGTGGACATGGCGTCACTCGTCATGACCGAGACCTCCTAAAGCGGGGACAACGAACTGACGGAAGTACGCCCGCGTCGCGGGTTCGTCCGTGAGATCGACAGGTGCGTCGGGCGAGCACAGCAGCGCGAGCGTGATCCGGGCGATCCATTCGCCGGCGCGGCTCACGTCACTCGGTGTGACCCCCGCGGCGAGGTGGGGCGCGATGCACGGTCCGACGATGCGGCTGGCGACGGCGAGGAACTCATCCCCGCCGGCGAAGCTGATGTGACCGAGGACCAGCTCAGGCTCGTTGGCGATAACGAACTGGAGTGCCTCGTGGCCCCGGAGCTCACGAGCCGCGGTTGTTACAACCGCGATCACGCTCGACTCCAGGTCGGTCTGGTCGGCCGCGGCGGCGCTCAGTGCCCCTGACAGCCGCGCCACCTCCGAGGCGACCACCTCGGCCAGCAGTCCGTCTTTACCCTCGAAGTAGCGGTAGAGGGTGGCACGCGAGCAGCGAGCCTCGCGGGCGACGTCGTCGACGGTCGTCTTCGAGAAGCCGACCCGCGCGACGCAGGTGAGAAACGCTTCGATCGCCCGCACTTCGACACCCGGCCCCGTCGGTGTTCGGCCGATCTGGGCTCGGCCGATGCGGGGCGGCGCGGGGGCGATCGTCACCCTGAGACAGTAAGCCCAAAAGTGTCTCAGCGTCAACGTGTCGCAGGTCACGCGACCACGGAAAGTGGCCACATTGGACTCGAGCGAACCTTCCCGAGTCGGTGACGAGGTGCCCGAAAGCCCCGCCGAATAGCGTCTCGGGCAATCCCAGGGGGGAGGGACTATATGCGCAAGGTTGCTCTCGTTATGCTCGTCGCGCTCGCGGTCGGCGCGGCGCTGCTGCCCACCGCGGCCAGCGCGGCGCCCGTCCAGGCGTCGACGGGCGACAGTGTGCGTATCGTCGACCTGAATCTGCTCCACGGCGTGTTCTGCGGCATGACCAACGGCTGTCAGGCGCCTGACCGGGTCGCGCTGCTGGCGCGTCAGCTCGAGGAGGCGAACTGCCCGGAGGTCGTGGGCCTTCAAGAGATCAACGCCAACCTCGCGCAACTGATCAATGACGCCCGCAAGACGTTGTGCGACGGCAAGTACAAGGTCGTGTTCAAGCGGCCGCCTCGAGGTGTTGACACCGAAAGGGTGCTGACGACGCTCAAGGTCAAGAGCACCAAGGTCATGAAGCTGCGCGGGAACTTCCGCACCGCGTCGCGAGCCGTGCTCTCGACACCGATCGGCCGCTTGGTGCTTGTGGTCACGCACCAGGACGGCGATCCGGACACGCCGATCAACACGTGCGCGACCTGCCCGCCGCCGTGCCGGGCCGACGCCTCGCCGTTCCAATGCCAAACAGATGCTGCCGCCGGACTCGCGACGGATACCGGCGGTCCGAAGGCGATTCACGTCCTCATGGGTGACTTCAATGTGACGCCGACGTCCTGGCGTTATCAGAGCTTGATCGCCGCGGGATGGGTCGACAGCTACCTCGCGGCCGGCAACCCCGAGTGCAACCCCGGAACCGGGGTCGGTTGCACGTCTGGTCGCGACGACCAAAACGTCAATGCGCTGAAAGACCCGAACGCCAAGGAATCGGAGCGCATCGACTTCATCTTCGTGAAGCCCCCCGCGTCCTGCCAGCCGGCGTTCGGAGCCGGGACGGGCCTCTTCGCGGCAACGCCTGCGCAAAACGGGCCGGGCGGCCTCGTGTGGATGTCCGACCACACCGGGGTGTTCGCGGACCTCTCCTGCGCGTGATCATGCGTACATCTGGCCCCCCTATGGGTGCCTCAGATACGCGCGTCAACGATTCCACCGAGCAGCTCGTTGCGCACCAGCGAGCGCACCTGCGCGGGGTCACCGAGAGCCGCATCACCGGGTGAGCCGATGAGCGACAGCACCATGCGCGCCAGAAAGTCGGCGGCCAAGTCGAGGTCGACCTCGGCGCCCAGCCGTCCGTGGTCGGCTTCCTGTTGCAGGAGGGGGCGGAAGTACGCGCTCATGTAGCCGAGGATCCGATGTTGCTCGAGTGTGAGGAGGGGCAGCAGCAGTTCCGGCTCCGTGTCGAGCACCTTCTGGAGCACGACGTGTTCGTGCACGGCGCGATGGGCGTGCGCGAGGCCGACCTCGAGCCGCGTCGCGAGGTCGGGAGCGAGGTCGACGGCGGCCGCGAGCTGACCGAAGAACCGGTTCATCTCTCGCCCAACGGTCTCGCGCAGCACCTGGTCACGACCGCCGGGGAAGAGCCGGTAGATCGTTGCGCGCGAAACGCCCGACTCCTTTGCGACATCGTCGACGGTGGTCTTCGCGATTCCGAACCGGGAAATGCAGGCGTACGCGGCGCGGCGTACGCGCCGTCGCGTCTCCTCCTGATCAGGAACGGCGGCGGTGGCCAAGGACCGCGGCTACAAGCCGAGCAGCGCGTCGAGCCCGACGGTCAAGCCAGGACGGTCCCGCACGTTGCGGACAGCGAGGAGGACGCCGGGCATGAACGACGTCCGGTCGTAGGAGTCGTGGCGGATGGAGAGCGACTGCCCGGCGGTCCCGAGCAGCACCTCGTGGTGAGCTACCAGACCGCGCATCCGGACGGAGTGGACGCGGATCCCGGCCGGACCAGCGCCGCCGCGCGCGCTGTCGAGCACCCAGCGCTGCGTCGGGTCGGCAGTCCACTCGTCCGATGCGGCAGCCATGCGATTGGCCGTCATGAGCGCGGTTCCTGACGGGGCATCGACCTTCTCGTCGTGGTGGAGCTCGACGATCTCCGCGGAATCGAAGTAGGGCGCCGCGAGCTCCGCGAACCTCATCATCAGCACAGCCCCGATCGCGAAGTTCGGCGCGATCACCGCGTTGGCCGCACTGTCGACAAACCGTTTCGCGAAGTGGGCAAGATCGTCGTCGAGAAACCCAGTCGTGCCGACCACCGCGTGGACGCCGTGATCCGCGCACCATTCGAGGTTCTTGCGCGCCGCGTCGAGCACCGTGAAGTCGACCGCGACCTCGGCGCCCGCGGCGGCGAGCGCTTCGGTCCCGCCCGCGATGCGCAGGTCGGAGGCGATACCACGCTGTACGAGGTCGATGCCGTCGTAGTGGGGATCGACGGCCGCGACGAGCTCCAACTCGGGATCGCCGAGCACCGCTTGGCACACCACCGCGCCCATGCGGCCGCCCGCACCAAAGACTCCGACGCGGATTGGCTCGGTCACGAGCGGGAGCGTACCGGTCAGGCGACTGCTACCGCGGTGGACCGACGAGCGCGGTCGTGCGGTCATCGCCGCCGAGGACGCGGTCGACCACCCGGGCGATGTCGTCGTCCGTCACCGCTTCGATCTCGGCCACGACGTCGTCGACCGACGGCACCTCGCCCAGCGTGAGCAGCGACCGCCCGATGCGGTGCATGCGACTCGACGACGACTCGAGACCCAACGCGAGTGATCCGGTCAGGTTGCCCTTCGCCGCGTCGAGCTCGCGCGGTGTCACGCCGCTGTCGCGGACGATCCGGTCGAACTCGTCGCGGACGATGCCGAGCACGTCGTCGGCATGCTCCGGCGACGTGCCGGCGTAGACCGCGAGTGCTCCGGTCTCTTCGTAGGCGGCGCGGAACGAGTACACCGAGTACGCGAGGCCGCGGCGCTCTCGAACCTCTTGGAACAGCCGCGACGACATCCCTCCCCCGAGGACCTGGTTCAGCACGCTGAGGGGATAGCGGTCGGGATCGTCCCGGCGGATCGCGCGCATCCCGAAGATCACGTGGGTCTGCTCGATGGGGCGGTCGAGGATCGCGAGCGCGCGTGGCGCCGGTTTGCCGTCGTGAAGCGTGCGCCGCGGGCGGGCGCCGGGCGCGCCTCCGAGCCCGGCTTCCACGAGCGCGACTACCTCGTCGTGGTCGAGGTTGCCGGCCGCGGCGATGACCACGTTGCTGGGCGAATAGTGCTGCGCGTGAAAGCCGGCGATGTCGTCGCGATGCATCGCTCCGATCGTCTCCCGTGATCCGACGACCTCTCGACCGATCGGGTGATCCGGAAACATCGCGCTCGAGAACAGATCGTGGACGAGATCCTCGGGGGTGTCATCGCGCATGGCGATCTCTTCGAGGATGACCTGACGTTCTGACTCGACGTCGTCGGGCCGCAGCGCGGGAGACCACATGATGTCGGAGAGGATCTCGAACGCGAGTGCGAGGGCGCGGTCGGGAAGACGGACGTAATACGTCGTGAACTCATGCGTCGTGAAGGCATTCATGTCACCGCCGATGGATTCGACGGCGTCGGCAATGTCAGCCGCGGTGCGCCCGTCCGTCCCCTTGAACAGCAAGTGCTCGAGGAAATGGCTGGCGCCCGCCAGCTCGTCGGGCTCGTCTCGTGAGCCCGTGCCCACCCAATAGCCCACCGCGATGGAGCGCAGATGCGGAAGCCGCTCCGTGATGACGCGCGCTCCGGAGTCGAGGCACGTCAGCGCGACGTCGTGCGACACGACCGCGTTCAGCGACGGCCCCGCCGGCGACCGCCACCCGGACCACCCCCAGGCCCCCGCCGCCGTGCGCCGGCTTCAGCCGCCGGCTGGTGACGGGCCTCGTCGGGTCCGAGGTCGCCGAACTCGGCACGCGCCTCGTCGGCCCAGACGTCCTCGAATGACGCGGCGTCGCGGCCGTTGCCCTCGGCACCGTTCCCAGAAGGGCGCTCGTCGGTCCGCTCCGCGCTGCGGCTCCCGCTGTCGCGGCGCGCCGCTCCTGGGCGCCCCGCGTCGGTGGGGGCACTGCCGGAGTCGCCTCCGTCGGGCGATTCGTCGCCAACGAGGCTGAGTGACAGCTTCCCAGCGGGATCGACGTCGTCGACGCGGACTGTCACCTCGTCGCCGAGGCTCAGGACGTCTTCGACCCGGTCGATGCGCCGTCCACCACCCAGCTTCGAGATGTGCAGCAACCCGTCACGCCCCGGAAGGACGTTGACGAATGCGCCGAACTTCGTGATGTTCACGACTTTGCCCGTGTACTCCTCGCCGACGTTCGCCGTGGGCGGATTGATGATGAGATCGATCCGCTCGCGAGCGGCCGCGACCGCGCTGCTCTCCTTCGAGCCGATGGTGACGATTCCGACACCGGTGTCGTCGTTCACCGAGATGTCCGCGCCGGTTTCCTGGACAATCATGTTGATCACCTTGCCCTTGGGCCCGATGATCTCGCCGATCTTGTCGATGGGTACCTGGAACGTGACGATCTTCGGCGCGGTACCACGCACGTCGGCACGGGGCTCGGCGATGGCGGTGCTCATCACGTCGAGGATCTTCACGCGCACCTCGTGCGCCTGACGCAGTGCCTGCGCCAGCACTTCCGCGGGGAGCCCGGCGATCTTCGTGTCGAGTTGCAGGGCCGTGACGAAATCGCGCGTTCCGGCGACCTTGAAGTCCATGTCGCCGAACGCGTCTTCGGCTCCGAGGATGTCGGTGAGGGTCACGTACTTCCCGTCGTGGTAGACGAGACCCATCGCGATACCGGCAACCGGCGACTTGATGGGGACGCCGGCATCCATGAGCGAGAGCGTCGAGCCACAGACCGACGCCATCGAGGTGGAACCGTTCGACGCGAGCACGTCCGAAACCACCCGGATCGTGTAGGGCCATTCCTGCTCCGACGGCAGCACCGGCACGAGGGCGCGCTCGGCGAGCGCGCCGTGGCCGATCTCGCGGCGGCGCGGCGCGCCAACGCGACCTGTCTCGCCGGTCGAGAACGGCGGGAAGTTGTAGTGGTGCATGTAGCGCTTGCGCTCGTCGATGCCGATCGTGTCGAGCATCTGCTCCATGCGGGGCATGCCGAGCGTCGCGACCGTGAGCACCTGCGTCTCGCCCCGCTGGAAGAGGCCCGCGCCGTGGGCGGTGGGGATGAGCCCAACGTCGGCCGAGATCGCGCGGAGATCGGTCGGAGTACGGCCGTCGATGCGGACGCCGTCGTCGACGATCCGCCGACGCACCACCTGCTTCTGCAGTGAACGGAAGGCGCGCCGGAGCTCTACCTCGCGACCCGCGAACGGACCAGGCGCGGACTCGTTCCCCTGGAGCGTGGCGAGCGCGACGTCTTCGATCTCGTCGAGCCGGCGGTTGCGCGCCGTCTTGTCCGCGATCTGCATCGCCTCGGTCGTCGCGCTGCGCGCTTCATCGGCGACCGCATCGAACACGTCGGGCGAGTAATCGACCTGGGGCTCGTAGTTGATGGGCTCGATCGGCCCGTGCGCCTCTTGGACCCCGTGCACGAGCTCGAGTTGCAGGTCGACTGCCGCGCGGATCCAGCGCTTCGCCTCTTCGAGACCACCGACGATGACGTGCTCGGTGACCTTCGGCGCGCCTTCCTCGTAGAGGCGCCACGTCGCCTCGGTGCCGCCGGCCTCGACCATCATGATGGCAACGTCACCGTCGGCAAGAACGCGGCCGGCGACGACGATCTCAAAGGTCGACTCGTCGCCTTCCTGGTAGGTCGGGTGCGCGATCCACTCACCGTCATGATGCGCGAGTCGCACCGCGCCGATCGGGCCGTTGAAAGGAATGCCGGAGACCATGAGAGCCGCCGACGCGCCGTTGATCGAGGCGACGTCGTGCGGGTTCTCGAGGTCGGCACCCAAGATCGTGGCGATCACCTGCACCTCGTTGCGGAAACCCTCGGGGAACGAGGGTCGCAGCGGCCGGTCGGTGAGCCGGCAGGTCAGGACGGCCTGCTCGCCGGGCCGGCCCTCACGGCGGAAGAAAGAGCCGGGAATCTTCCCGGCCGCGTACATCCGTTCCTCCACGTCGACGGTGAGGGGAAAGAAGTCGATGCCCTCGCGGGGCTTGCTCGTGACGACGGTCGACAGCAACGTCGTGTCGCCGATCTGCACCACAACCGCGCCGTTCGCGAGCGGCGCGAGCCGGCCGGTCTCGAACGACATGATCTTGCCGGCCGCGTTGATCGGGCCGGCGACACGAATGGCGCCTGCGCCATTGGGTTGTTCCATCTGGGAACGCGCTCCTTGTTATCAGCGCGGGCGACACGGCGGTTCCCAGTGGTCAGGGTCCGGAGCGGTGGCCCCGGGCGCTGGCGACTGACAACCGTCGATGCTCCCGCGCAGTGTGCGGGTGTCCGCCTATCGGCGTAGACCAAGCCTCGCGATGAGTGCTCGATACCGCTCGACGTCGTTACGTCGGAGGTAGTCGAGCAGCCGACGCCGGCGCCCCACCATCATGAGCAGGCCACGGCGCGAGTGGTGATCCTTCTTGTGGAGCTTGAGATGCTCGGTGAGATGATCGATGCGCGCCGTGAGCAACGCCACTTGAACCTCGGGCGAGCCGGTGTCGGTTTCGTGGAGTCGATGCTCGGTGATCGTGGCGACCTTGTCGGGCATGCGTGAGCAAAGCCTTCGAGATGAGGCGAACGTGCCGACCGGACGGACGGCATGAGCCAGGTTATCAGACCGTGTCGAGACCGGCTCGTGTGCGGTTACCGCTTGATATAGGCCTTCCAGTAGTTGAGGTAGTTCTGGACGCCGGTGATCACCTGGACGCCACCGAGGCGTTTCGCGTTCCAGGTGGTGACCACCGGCCCGAAGAGCCCGAAGACGCCGAGTGCCTGATCCTTCACGACGAAGTCCTGGGCCTGCTTCCACAGACTGACTGCCTTGGGATCGTCCGGCGCGAGCGCTCGGAGCTGATCGGCGATCGCGTTGACCCGCGGGTTGGAGTAGTCGCACAGGTTGCCGATGCTTCCGGGCGTGAACGGGCCGGTGAGATGAACCAGGCCTGGTCGGATCGATGGATTCAACGCCAGTTGCGCCTTGTGTTCCACGTAGGCGTCCTGGATGTAGTTGCTCGTCGGCTTGATCTCGAGGTTGACACCGATCTTCTTCCACTGCGACTGCACGATCTCGGCCATGCGTTGGATCGCCGGTGCGCCCGGTGGCGGGATCACCGACAGTTGCAGGCCTTTGGCGTAGCCCGCTCGCTTGAGGAGCTGCTTGGCCTTCGTGAGGTTCAGCCGGTAGTAGCCGTCGAGGTCTTTGGGGAACAGCCGGTTCGCCTTGGGCCACAGCGCCCACTGGGGCTCGCCCGCGCCGGAGAAGAGCGCTTGGTTGATCTCGTTTCGGTCGAGCGCGTAGTTCAGCGCCTTGCGTACGTTGACGTTGTCGGTCGGCTTCGCGCTCTTGCAGGCAGGGAACCAGTACATGGCGTCGTCGTTGCCCTGGGTGCGCACGACGAAGCCGCTGCCGCGCATGGTCGAGATGTCGTCGACCGTGATCTCGCCGTAGTCGACGCCGCCCGACTTGAGCAGGCTGATCCGCGGCGCACCGAGCTGCGAATTCACCAACTCGACGCCGCCCAGGCGGATCTGCTTCGCGCCGTAGTACTTGGGATTCTTGGCGAAGGTCATCTGTTGTTCGGGAACCCACCGGGTCAACACGAACGGACCTGCACCGACCGGCGTCGCGTCGACGTCGACGCCGTTGCGGATCGCGGTGGGAGAGACGATGAAGAACTCCTGACCGGCCAGCAGTGGATAGAACGCACCCGCAACCGGCTGGCTGAGATGGAGACGCAGCGAGAGGTCACCGGTGCTCTCGACGTTCGTCAGCATGGCGAACTCTGCGCGGAACTGTTGCTTGGTGTTCGCCTGGTTGCGTTCGACGACGAGCTTCACCGCTTCGGCGTTGAACGGCGTGCCGTCTGAGAACACAACACCCGGACGCAGTTCGACGTCGATCGTCTGCGGGTCGACGATCGTTGCTTTCGACGCCAACGATGGTTCCAACCCCCCGCCGGCAGTACGACGCAACAACGCGTCGTACACGAGAACCTGCCATGGATAGTCGACTTCCGCCGTCGTGCTGGCGGCCGGGTCGAAGTGCAAGGCGCCGGTGGTCGTCGGCAGCAGGCCCGCCGCGACGTGCACGACGCCCTTGGGGTCGAACCTCACGGCTCGGGTCGCAGTCGCGCCTCCGTTGCCCGCTCCGATCCAGGCCCCGCCCGCGACGAGGGTGATGACGACGACGAGCCGAACCCCTGACCGCATGGACGCCCTCAGAGGCGGTACAGGCGCGCGGGGTTCCCGCGGCCCACTTTGGCAATGACCCGCTCCGACAGTCCGCTCGCGTCGACGAGGTGTTCCGTCGTGTGCGGAAACTCACAGTCGA
>Ga0066710_100002274_pt1 | contig 15346 bp, 8 predicted proteins | sample GraSoiAngelo_159_FD_79666 | JGI IMG/M metagenome (GOLD analysis project Ga0066710, IMG submission 79666) | Grasslands soil microbial communities from the Angelo Coastal Reserve, California, USA - 14_1009_16_40cm | ecosystem: Environmental > Terrestrial > Soil > Grasslands | place: USA...
CCACCGCCATCCCGAACTCCCGGATCCAGCCCACCATGCGACTGTGGAGCACGGCGAGATAACCGAGCAGGGCGATGAAGGCCCACGTCTCCTTCGGGTCCCAGCCCCAGAACCGTCCCCACGAGTAGGACGCCCACACGCCGCCCAGCATGGTCCCGGTGGCGAGCAGCAGCGTGCCGACCTGCAGGGCGCGGTAGAGGAAGAGCGAGAGCGTCTTGAACAGCGCGGTCTTGCCGGGGGCGAAGAAGTACAGGCCGAGGTTCACGTGGCCGAGGCCCATGGCGAGCAGGAACGCGGCGTAGCCCAGGGTGATCGTCAGCACGTGCACGGTCAGCCACATGTTGTCGCGCAGGACGGGCACCAGCGGCTCGATGGAGCCGTCGAGGATGGGGACGTTGTCGGCCAGGATGAGGCACAGCGTGGCCAGGCCCGCCGCGGCCACCGCGAAGTAGCGCGCCTTGTAGACCGCCTCGAAGACGAGAGCGAACAGCATCGCTCCCCACGCCACCCAGACGACCGACTCGTACATGTTGGTGACGGGCGGCCGGCCCGAGATGTAGACGCGGAGCCCCATGCCGCAGGCGTGCAGCGCGAAGCCGAGGAGGACCAGGCCCAGGCCGCTCCGCCCCGCCCAGCGCGCGCCGAGCGGGAAGCTCGCCAGCAGGAGGAGGAAGCCGAAGAGGTAGGCGATCCAGGCGAGCCGGAAGGGCTTGATCCGGTTGTACTGGACCTCGACGCCCAGCTCCTTCGCCGGCGGGTACGTCGCGGGGGCCAGCTCGGCCAGCCGCCGGCTGAGGGCGGACGCCGCCGCTCCCAGGCTGGCGCGGTCGTCGCTCTGGTAAGCGGCGATGAGGGCGGCGGTGAGCGTCTTGATCCGCTGGATGGGCGGTTGGGCCACGTCGTCGAGGTCGGCCAGGGAGAACCAGGCGCCGTTCTTGTCGGTCGGATGCGGCACGATGCGCAGCGCCTCCCCCGAGAAGATCCCGGCCATCACCGCGAGCGTGTCGTAGAGGCTCGAGACCTCCCGCTCCACGGGGTCCAGCTTCGCCTCGCGGTCCTGGCGCAGCTTCTCGTGGACCTTGTCCGCCGCGGCCAGGAAGCCCGCGTGGGTGGTCAGCTCGGCGAACGAGTAGCGCTGGTCCGCTTTCGGCGGCAGGCCGGCCGAGGCGCGCACGCCGGCATGGGAGACCTTGACGATCGGCTCCTGCCGCCAGCGGGCGGGATCGGCCATCATGGCCAGGAGCCATTCCATGGGATCGAGCCCGCGCACCGACTCGCCGCCGGTGAAGGGGACGGCGCCGGAGACGCGGCGGGCCGTCTCGCGCGCGAACGTGTCGAGGGGCTTGAGGCGTCCGCCGTCCTGGATGGCGATGGTGCGGAGGGGACCGAGCTCAGGCCCCGCTCGAAGCGGGCTCGGCAGCACCAGGACGGCCGCGAGCAGCATCAGCGGACGGAGCTTCATGGCGAGACTCCCGCTCTTTGTGCGCCAGCAGGGCCCGCGCGGCATCCCGCCGGGCCAGCATCGGCTTCAGGTAGAACATCCAGAGCACGCCCATCGAAATGAGGCCCACGCCGACGTAGACGAGGGGCAGCCCCGGCGAGCGCGCGACGGAGAAGATCGACATCATCGGCTCTCCTTCGACGAAGGATGCCTGGAAGAAGATGTACCCGCGGTAGTGCAACGGGTGGTTCATGGAGATGTGGTGCTCGGAGACGCCGCGCTCGGGGTCGTCCACCCTGACCCAGCTCTCGTAGGTGGCGGCCATGCTGGAGCCCGGGTACTTGTCGGAGTTGAAGCGGAGCAGGCGGACCTGGAAGGGGAGCGCCACCTCGGGAGCACGGTAGGCGACGGTCGCCGTGCCGCTCTCCCACGCGACCTTGCGCGCCTCGGTCCAGACCACCCACTCGGGGTTGCTCCGTCCCCGCGGCCCCTGGAGCCGGACCTTCACCGCGGAGAGCCGCCGCTCGTCCTTCTCGGGCGGGGGGGCCGGGCTCACCGTCCGATGCGGGGCGGCTCTTTCCAGGAATCGGTCCACGGTGACCTTCATCCCCATCCACGGCGTCTCCACGGGACGTCCCGTCACGACCTCGCCCTGCGAGACCTGGCCCCGCGCGGTCGTGAGCCCGTAGAGCAGCCGGCCGCCGGGAGCGAGCACGAACGAGAGGCTGTTCTTGCCCGGAGCGCCCCGCGCCCGCGCGGCCACGTCCTGGCCCTCCCGCGCGAGAAGGAAGGCAAAGGCGGCCGGACCGAAGTCGATCCGGGAGCGCGCCGGGTCGGCCGCGGCCAGCCAGGAATCCTGCCGCGCGAAGGGAGCCTCGAGCACGAAGTGGAGGGCGGGCCCTCCGGCGGCCGCCTCCTCGTAGGACTCCCGCAGCGCGACGTGGGGCAGGAACTCCTCGGCCACCAGGACGACGCCGGTGCCGGGAACGGAGAAGCGGCACTCGTGGCCCGGGCGCGGCGGATCCTTCTCGAAGACCACCGGGAAGCTGGCGTAGGACCCGCCGGGCAGGGCGACCTGCAGGGCCTTGTCGAGCAGCGCCACCCGGTCTCCCGTCTCCCCTTCGAACAGGGCGAGGTTGCCGTCGAGGCCGAAGTGGAGGGAGACGAGCGAGCCGGCCAGGAGCGTGAGGATGCCGATGTGCGCCATCACGAACCCCGTGTGGTGCTTCTTCCACGGGTAGCGTTTCATCATCGCGCAGAAGATGTTGGTGCCCAGGGTGGCCAGGATGAGGGCGAACCACCAGGTCCGGTACACGTCGCGCTGGGCGGCCGCGGTGCCGTGGTTCATCTCGTAGAAGGTGCCCGTGGTGCAGACCGTGCCCAGGGTCACCATCGTCACGACCGCGAGGCGGAGCGAGGCCAGGGCGTCGAAGAGCCGGGACGCGAACATGAGGAACATCGATTCTAGCCCCGCCGCCCGGCGAGTCAAAGCGCCGCCGCTTTGTTGACGATCGCGCGCCCGCCCCTCTAGAATCGGCGCGGGCGCGGTCCCCCCGACAGCGTAAGCACCACCCGAGGAGGAGCTCGACCATGGCCAACCTGCGGCTCATGCCCGCCGCCGGCGGCGGACCGGTGGAGGTCGCCAAGGACCAGACCCTCGTCGGCCGCGATCCGACCTGCGACGTCGTGGTCGGGGACGGCTCGGTCTCCCGCAAGCACGCGCGCGTCGAGCGCCGGGGAGCGAGCTGGTACGTGGTCGATCAAGGGAGCGCCAACGGCACGTTCCTCGACTCCCAGCGCGTCGCCGAGGCGCAGCTGCACAGCGGCCAGGAGGTGCGCTTCGGGGCCGTTGCCTACAAGGTGGAGATCGAGGGCGAGGACGCCGCCACCACGATCCTCACCACCGGGCCCGAGGCGACCGTCATCGCTCCCACCCCCATCGCGCCTCCTTCCCGGCCCCAGCCGCCCGCTCCCCCCGCGCCGCCGAGGCCCGCGCCCCCCGCCGCGGCTCCGCCGGCCCCGGCGGCTCCCCGGCCACCGGCTCCCCCGGCTCCCCGTCCCGCGGCTGCGCCGCCCCCGGTCCCGCGGCCGGCTCCGACCGCCGCGCCGCCTCCGATCCCGCCGCGGCCCGCTCCCGCCGCCGCGCCGCCCCCGGTTCCCCCGCGCCCCGCGGCGCCTCCTCCTCGGCCGGTCGCTCCTCCACCCCGGCCGCCCGCGCCGGTCCGGGCCGGAGGGCCGCCGCCACCACCGCCGGCGGCGGTGCCCGGCGAAGCGCCGCCTCCAGCCCGGAAGGGCCGCGGCCCGATCTTCTGGGGCCTCACCGGCTGCTGCGGATGCCTGCTCCTGGTGCTGCTCGGGATCGGGCTCATCGGCGGCGCGGCCTTCTACATGACGGGCGACGCGGTGGCGGTCGTGCGCGCCCAGCTCAAGGACCTGCGCGGGGGGGACGTCGACGGCGCCTACGCGCGGCTCAGCCAGAGCTACCGGGCCCGCATGTCGCGGCCGGCCTTCGAGGCCTTCGTGTCGCGTCACCCGGGCCTGAAGGAGAACAGCGACTCGACCTTCTGGAACCGGTCGGTCAAGAACCAGACCGCCGAGCTGTCCGGTCTCCTGAGCGCCGCGTCGGGGACCCGCGAGCGGGTGACCTATCAGCTCGTCAAGGAAGGCGGGACGTGGAAGATCTCCGGCATCGAGGTCGACGGTGACACGGGGGGCGAGTCGAGCACGTCCGGCGGAGACGGGGGGATGAGCCTCGAGACGACCGGCGTCGAGAAGGCCGGAGTCACCGGCGGGACGGCGGTGACGATCAAGACCCAGGTCAGCGGGTTCAAGGTGCGGCCCGAGGGCAGCACCTACGCGATGGACCTCGTGGAGGACGTGGAGACGGTCGGCCCTACCGGCCAGGGCGTGCCCGGCCTCCAGCAGAAGGAGGTCGAGCACCTGCGCAGCACGACCTCCATGGAGCAGGGAGCCATCGCCAACTTCACGACCAAGCTGACCCTGGCCGGAGACAGCGCGGCCGGGCGCTACCTCGTGCGCCTGACGATCCGCGACCAGGTGGGCGGCTCGGCGAAGACGCACGAGGTCGCCTTCGACCTGCCTTGACCCCCGTCCCTCCCTACCCCGAACCCCTCGAAGTCCGCCACGAAAAAGCCGCCCGACGCCTCGTCGTCACCTGGGACGACGGCCACGTCTCCACCTATCCCCTCGATTACCTGCGGAGCTGGTGCCCCTGCGCATCCTGCCAGGGACATGCCCCCGCCGCCCGGTACCTCGACCTGACGGGCGCCGAGCTGGCCCACCTGGAGCCGGTCGGCAACTACGCGCTGGCCCCGACCTGGGCCGACGGCCACAGCACCGGCATCTACAGCTTCCGCCTGCTGAGGGGGCTCTGTCCGTGCGAGGACTGCGGGGGGGAGAAACGGTAGGGCCCCGGGGTCACTTCATCCGCGCGCCCTGCTCCTCGGTGGCAAAGATCCAGCCCACCACCTTGCCGGGCTGGATGACCCCGCCCTCGCCCCAGAACTGCCGGTCGCGGAGGAAGCGCGACGACGTGTCGCGCTCGGGGATGGCCTCCATGTCGGCGTGAATGCGGGCGAAGCGCTCCTTCCAGCGGACCATGTTCGCCTCGCGCAGGTCCACCCAGCCCGCCCACGCCCAGGCCTCGACGCGGTCGGCGCTCACCTCGTAGGCCTCGGCGCCCGCGACGACGGCCGGGATCTTGGTCTCCGGGCCGCGCAGGAGCCGGCCGTCGGGCAGGAGGATCGGAATGCCAATGGAGACGATCTCGCGCCGCCGCGACGGATCGCGGGAGACCTCCTCCCCCAGCCGGCGCGACATCTCGGAAGGCTGGCCGGCGCGCACGCTGTCCATCGTGCCGTAGGTCCGCCGGAGCAGGTCGGCCTCGTGGAGGAGCTTCGACAGGCGCGGAGGCCCGAGGTTCTCGAAGGCCACGCTCTGGACGGCGTGCTCCTTCTCGAGCGCGCGCAGCTTCTCGAGCGCCCAGTGGCGCATGAGGCCGGCCCGATAGGTCGGGCCCATCACCGCGTTGTCGAGGGCGTTGATGACGTCGTGACCGGTGTTGCCGCCCACGATCTCCCGCGCCACCACGTCGGCGATCTCCTCGGGGGTGACGAACTCCATCTGCTCGCCGGTGGTGATGGCGCTGAACTCCTCGAGCGAGAAGATGCCGTTCTCCCCGGTGTCGATGAAGACACTCTTCAGCGTCTCGCCGGTGGGCGCGCCGCGGGCAGGATCGAGGGGGCGGAAGGAGGCGCCGGGGACGAGCGTCTCGGGCTCCCCGGGGTCGTAGAGCACGACCGGCCGCCCGCCGCGCAGGATCTCGCCGAAGCCGATCCGCTTCCAGGCGATGGCGGCCGCGGGCTTGATCTCCTTGGTGATCGGGCCGCCGGGCGTGCGGGCCATCAGGAAGAGCAGCAGGGTGTGGGCGCCGGCGAGGGCGCTCTTGGAGAGGAGCACGCGGGAGGGCTTCTCCTCGGAGTGCGTGTAGGGGATGTTGAGGCCCATCCCGCCCGTGCCCGAGGTCCCGATCTTGACGTAGGCGCCGGTGCCGGCCTTCACCATCGCCAGGTAGAGCACCTGCACGTGGCGGATGAGCTGGGGGACGTAGTCGGTGACGAGCAGCATCTCCAGGCTCTCGCGCAGGTCGGCGCCCTCCCGCAGCGCCTGGTAGGCGAGCCGGCTCGTCTTGTAGATGTCCTGGTAGGCGATGCCGGTGGCGGTGTTGACGCAGTCGACGATGAGGTCGGGACGCTTGGCGGTGACGAGCTGGTAGAGGAAGTAACGGGCGGCCGCCGCCTCCGCGAGCGGCTCGACCAGGCTCTCGATGAGCCGGGCGCGCTGGGCGGGCTCGGCGTAGACCTCGCGCCGCGGCCGGTCCTTGATGTCGGCGAAGGTGAACACGTCGCCCCAGGCCGGCTCCAGCTCCACCTCGCCCGCCTCGGCGGCGAGGACCCCCGCCACCTCCTCCGCCTCCTCGCGCTTGAGAGACAGGAGCACCAGGCGGCGGGGCGACTCGCGCAGCAGGCGGCGGGCCACGGCCTGTCCCACCAGGCCGTAGCCACCCAGGATCAGGACGTCCTTGCCGCCCAGGTCCAGCTAGGCCTCTTGCTCCCGGACGAGGTCGAGCTTCCCCACGCCCTGGAAGAGCGACATCATGGCCGCGTAGAGGAAGCCGGCCTGGAAGAGGAAGATGAACGGCAGGGGGCCGAGGATCGCGTTGCTGGCCGCATAGTAGGCCATGAGGCTGAAGTAGGCCCCCAGCATCAGCTCGACGAAGGGCACGAGGCTGGGCGTCCCGCGGTAGCGCTTCTGCTTCCAGTCGTCTCCCGCGCCCTCCACCCGGTACTTCGGCGTGCGCGTGAACTCGGAGTCGAGGCCGAGGAGCGCCTCCAGCACCGCCTTGGCGTTGTTGACCGAGAGGCCGATCCCCACCGCGAGCACCGCCGGCAGGTACTTGACCCGCGATCGCCAGTCCTCTCCGAAGACCTCCCGCTGGCTCATGAGGTAGAACGAGCACACGCTGAGGGTGGCCCCGATGAAGAGCGGCACGTCGACCACCATCATCTCGTACCAGCCCATGTTGTAGCGGATGACCATGGCCGGGAACATGAGGAGCGACAGCAGGATCATCAGGGGGTAGGCGAAGTTCGCCGTGAGGTGGAAGGCGGCTTCGACCTTGATGGCCAGGGGAAGCCGGGAGGCGAGGATGCGGGGCAGCAGCTTCCGGCAGACCTGGATGGAGCCCTTGGCCCACCGGTGCTGCTGGCTCTTGAACGCGTTCATCTCGACCGGGATCTCGGCCGGGCACACGACGTCCTGCACGAAGACGAACCGCCAGCCCCGCATCTGGGCCCGGTAGGAGAGGTCGAGGTCCTCGGTGAGCGTGTCGTGTTGCCAGCCTCCCGCGTCGGCGATGGCCTGCCGGCGCCAGACCCCGGCGGTCCCGTTGAAGTTGAAGAAGCGGCCGGAGCGGTTGCGGCCGCCGTGCTCGAGGATGAAGTGGCCGTCGAGCAGGACCGACTGGACCTGGGTGAGGAGCGAGTAGTCGCGGTTGATGTGCCCCCAGCGGACCTGCACCATGCCGACGTCGGGGTCGGTGAAATGGCCGAGGGTCGCCTCCAGGATCTCGGGCGGAGCGACGAAGTCGGCGTCGAAGATGAGCACGAACTCGCCGGTGGCCGCCTTCAGGCCGTCGGCGAGCGCGCCGGCCTTGAAGCCTCTTCGCTCGTCGCGGCGGACGTAATGGATGTCGAAGCCGTGCGCCCGGTGGCGCTCGACGGCGGCCTGGGCGATGGCGCAGGTCTCGTCGGTGGAATCGTCCAGGACCTGGATCTCGAGCCGGTCCTTCGGGTAGCGGATCCGGGTCACCGAATCGATCAGGCGGTCCACCACGTACATCTCGTTGTAAAGAGGGAGCTGGACGGTCACCCGGGGCAGGCGGTCCGGCAGCGGGACCGGGCGTGCCCGGCGCCCGCCGTTCCGGAAGTACAGGTAGACCATGATGTAGCGGTGCAGGCCGAATACCGCCAGGATGACGAGGGTCAGGAAATAGAGGCCCAGGACGGCCGATTCGAGTGGACTCATGTTCTCTTCGGGTCCGCCTCCTCCGTCACAGTTGCAAAAAGCCCGCCCTCGACCTCGAGGGCAGGCCCGGCCGCCGCATTTGCCGCTTGTCTGAACCCTTGGGGACCCGCGGCCGCTCGACGTCGCAGCCGCTCGCGAGCCCGCCGACGTTCGGGGGGCGTTGTGCCGCGAGGGCACAAACTCTATAGTCTATCGGAGCTTCCCCCTTCGTCAACGGGGGCCTCTCTTTTGGATAAGGATGGGGGGTTCGATCATGGATCCCCGTGATCTGGGCGCGCTGCTGAGGGCGGTCCGGGACGGCCGGACGACACCCGACGAGGCCGCCGAGCGCCTCAAGAGCCTGCCCTACGAGGACCTCGGCTTCGCCAAGGTCGACCACCACCGCGCCCTTCGCCGCGGCTTCGCCGAGGTCGTCTTCGGCGCCGGCAAGAGTCCTGAGCAGATCCTCGGCATCGCCGAGAAGATCACCGGCCGCGGCCAGAACCTGCTCGTCACGCGCACGACACCCGACGTGCATCAGCTCCTCGCCGCCCGGCACGCGGAAGCGCAGTGGCACGAGGCGCCCGGCTGTGTGACCGTCATCCAGGCCCCGCCGCCGCCGCTGCCCGGGCGGGTGGCCGTCGTCTGCGCCGGCACTTCCGACGTGCCGGTGGCCGAAGAGGCGGCGCTGACCGCCGAGTTCCACGGGGCAGAGGTGGACCGGATCTACGACGTGGGCGTGGCCGGGCTGCACCGCCTGCTCGACCGGGCGGAGGCGATCCGCCGCGCGCGGGTGGTCGTGGTGGCGGCGGGCATGGAGGGGGCGCTGCCGTCGGTCGTGGGCGGCCTCGTCGAGGCGCCCGTCATCGCCGTGCCCACCAGCGTGGGATACGGTGCTTCGTTCCAGGGCCTGGCCGCCCTTCTCGCCATGCTCAACTCGTGCGCTTCGGGCGTCGCCGTCGTCAACATCGACAACGGCTTCGGCGCGGGTTACATGGCCTGCGCCATCCTTCGCAGCGCCCGAACCGCAACGCCCCTGGCCGAGGCCGTGGCCGCGGCACCTGCCAAGCCATAGGCCGGGCCGTCCGGCCGTCTCTTCCATCTCCGGGAACTTGACAAAACCCTTGATGCTTCTCATTTTGTACTCAGTCCTGGCCCGGCTCCGGTGGGGAGAAGAGGAAGCGGGCGGACCGAGTGGTGGGACAGGACCCCTGCGTGTTGGTGCTTCAGCTTCAAAACCAGGAAAGATAGGTACTTGCTGGTGTGAACGGGCATAGTTTCCGAACTCTGGAATTCGAGGCGATCCGGTCCTTCGTCCTGGCTCATGTGGGCTCAGGACCCGGACGACGGCTGATCGGCCGCTTGCAACCGCTGACCGAGCCAGGGAGGGTCCGCGAGGCCCTCGCCCGGACGACCGAGGCTGTCCTGCTCCTGAGGGGGCTCGGCCGGCAGCCCTATCACGACCTGCCCGACGTGACGGAGCTGATTCCGGCCGCCCGGGTGGAGGGGATACACCTCGATCCCAAGGCCCTGGCCGATGTCGCCTCCTTCATCGACGGAAGCGTGGAGATCTCGCGCCAGGTGGCCCAGGCGGAGGGGGTCCCGCGCCTGGCCCGACGGGCCTCCGAGGTGGCCGACGCCACCGACCTCGCGGCTGCCATCCGCCGGGCCATCCAGCCCTCGGGCGAGGTGGCTGACGATGCCTCGCCCAAGCTGGCGGAAACGCGGCGGGCGCTCGCCCGCTCGAGGTCACAGCTCCAGTCGGTGATGGAGTCGTTCCTCAAGGGCAAGGACGCCGAGCGCGTGCTGCAGGACCGGCTCATCACGACGCGCAACGACCGCTACGTGCTGCTGCTGAAGGCCGAGCACCGGAGCGCGGTCCCAGGGATCATCCACGGCAGCTCGGGCTCGGGGGCGAGCCTGTTCGTCGAGCCGATGCCGGCGGTCGAGCTGAACAACGACATCGTATCGCTGCAGGACGAGGAGCGGCGCGAGGTGGTGCGCATCCTGCGCGAGCTGACGTCGCGGGTGGGCGAGCGCGCCGACGAGCTGTCCCGCACGGCCGACATCCTGGGCGAGCTGGACGCGCTCCAGGCCATGGCCCTGGCCGCGAGGGACATGGGCGCCACCGCGCCCGAGGTTTCCGAGGACGGCGAGCTGGAGCTGCTCCACGCCCGCCATCCGCTGCTGGTTCCCGCCGTCGTCGAGCGGCTGGGCATGCCTCGCCGCACCAGCCGGGAGCCGGTGCCGGTCAGCCTGAGGGTCGGGGGCGACGAAAAGGTACTGGTGATCAGCGGACCCAACACGGGCGGGAAGACGGTGGCCCTCAAGACGGTAGGTCTGCTGAGCCTCATGGCGCAGTGCGGCCTCCACGTCCCCGCGGCGCAGGGAAGCCGGCTCCCCGTCTTCCGCCGGATCCATGCCGACATCGGCGACGAGCAGTCGATCGCCGCCGACCTGTCGACCTTCTCCGCCCACCTGGCATCGATCGTCGAGATGACCCGCGACCTGCCGCTGCCGGCCCTCGTCCTCCTCGACGAGGTGGGCGCCGGCACCGACCCCACCGAGGGCGGGGCCCTCGGCGTGGCGATCGTCGACCACTTCCGGGGCCGGGGAGCCACCGTGGTCGCGACCACCCACCACGGTGTGATGAAGGCCTATGCGCAGTCGACACCGGGTGTCGCGTGCGCCTCGTTCGGCTACGACCCGACGACCTACGAGCCCACCTACCGGCTGGCCCTCGGCACCGCCGGCCGGAGCCTGGCCCTGGAGATGGCCGAGCGGCTGGGCCTGCCGGGCGAGGTCGTGAAGGAGGCCCGGAGACGGCTCGACCGCAAGGAAGCCCAGGCCGAGGCGCTCTTGAAGAAGCTCGAGGAGGGCGAGGAGCGCCTGCGCCAGGAGGAGACGCGCATCGCGGACGAGCGGCGCGAGGTGGAAGCTTCGCGCGCGGCGCTGGGGCAGGCGCAGGCCGAGGCCGAGCGCCGCAAGCGCGCCGAGCTGGAGGCCTTCCGGCGCGAGCTGGAGAAGCGGGGCGAGGAAGCGGCTCGCCGCGCGGCCGACGCGATCCACCAGGCGGTCCAGAAAGTCGAGACCGGTCGCCGCTCGGCGGCCGCCGCGGGAGCGAAGGCACGGGGCGAGGCGCTGGCGGGCATCCGCGCCGCGCAGATGGAAGCGTTGAACGCGCCCGAGCTGGGCCTCGCTCCCGAGCCCGGGCCGCCGGCCGCGGCGCTCGCGGTGGGCGGGCGCGCGCGCGTGAGGGAGCTGGGGGTGGTGGGCGAGGTGATGAGCTTGCAGGGCGGAGAGGTCGAGCTGGCCGTGGGCGGCAAGCGGCTGCGCGTGCCGCGCGGCGAGCTGGTCGGCGTCGCGGCACCGTCGCCGGCGCGCGGGGCGGTGAAGATCAGCACGGTCGCACCCGGACGGTCGCCCGGAGCCGGTACGTCGGAGGTCAACCTGGTGGGGCTGACCGTCGACGAGGCGCTGCCGCGGGTCGACAAGGCGCTCGACGAGGCGCTGCTCGCCGACCGCCACGAGGTGAGGGTCATCCACGGCTTCGGCGAGGGCAAGCTCCGCAAGGCCGTGGCCGGGTTCCTGGAGGGCCATCCCCACGTCGCCGCCGTCCGCCTCGGCGCCGAAGGCCGCGGCGGCGTCACGGTCGTCGAGTTGAAAGAATGATTAACGGAATCAACGCAGAGGCCGCAGAGGCACGCAGAGGACAAAGGGAAATCAGCCACAGCTGCGAGCGGAGCGGGATTCACTCCCGCGGAGCGAGCGGGGGTTCAAGGGGGCGCGCCCTCAGCGCCCCCTTGCTCAATGAAGTCCTCTGCGTTGAAGAGCAACGCTAGCCATGGCCTTTCCGGACAGCTTCGTCGAGGAGGTGCGGCGGACGGCGGACATCGTCCGCTACATCTCCGAGCACGTGCCGCTCCGGAAGACCGGCGCCTCCTGGAAGGGCCTCTGCCCCTTCCATCACGAGAAGACCCCCTCGTTCAACGTGCGCCAGGAGCCGCCGCTCTTCCACTGCTTCGGCTGCGGCGAGGGCGGCGACGTCTTCAAGTTCGTGATGCTCCACGAGCGGGTGGGCTTCCCGGAGGCGGTGGAAACGGTGGCCCGCCGCTTCGGCGTGCCCGTCCCCGAGCGCGGCTTCGACGCCGGCCCGGACCGCAAGCACCGCGACGAGATGCTGGCCCTGCTCGAGGCCGCCGCCGCGCATTTCTCCCGCAACTTCTGGTCCGCCCCCGGGGCCCGGGCGCGGGACTATCTGCTCGGACGGGGCTTCAAGAAGGAGACGCTGGAGAGGATCCGCGCCGGAGCCGCGCCGGACTCGTGGGACGACCTGCTCGGCGCCCTGCGCAAGAAGTTCGCGCCGGCCCTGATGCTGTCGGCCGGGCTCGTCCTGGAGCGCCAGGACGGAAAGGGCCACTACGACCGCTTCCGCGGCCGCGCCGTCTTCCCGATCCTGAACGAGGGCGGAAAGGTGGTGGCCTTCGGCGCGCGCAGCCTCGACGGCTCGGAGCCCAAGTACCTGAACTCGCCGGAGACGCCGGTCTACCAGAAGAGCCGGACGCTCTACGGCCTGAGCTGGGCCAAGGACGCCGTCCGCCGCGAGGGCCGCGTCGTCCTCATGGAGGGCTATCTCGATGTGGCCCGGGCCATCGAGTCCGGCGTCACCGAGGTGGCGGCCACCTGCGGCACCGCGCTCACCACCTCTCACGCGCGGCTGCTGCGCCGGTTTGCCGACCGCGTCGTGATGAACTTCGACCAGGACGAGGCGGGGCAGAAGGCCTCGCGCCGCAGCGCGGAGGTGCTGGTCGAGGAAGCCCTGCCGGTGCGGGTGGTCGAGCTGCCGGCCGGAGAGGACCCCGATACGTACCTGCAGAAGGCGGGAGCGGACGCCTACCGGAAGCGCCTCGCCGAAGCGCCGGTCTACATGGAATGGCTCATCCGGCGGGCGGCGGTGGAGCACGACACCGGAACACCCCAGGGCAAGGCGGAGTACCTGAACGCGCTCCTGCCGGCGGTGGTCCGGATCGAGAGCGCCGTGGAGCGCGCGGCCTGGCTGCCCCTCATCGTCTCGTCGGCCGGCCTCGACGAGCGGGCCGCCGAGCAGGAGCTGCGGCGGGCGGTGGCCAGCCGCCGCTCGTCGGTCAGCCTGCCCGCCGCGGCGTCCGAGGCCCCGGCCGAGGCAAGGGCGGGCCTGCTGCCGGCCGAGAAATGGCTGTTGGCGCTCATGCTCGAAGGCCGGGAGGGCGTCGGCGGCGCGCTCGACGCGCTGCAGGACGCGGACCTGCAGGGCCTGCGCTCCGAGGAGGTGCTCCGGGCGGCCAAGGGGCTGGCCGCCGCCGGTCGGGCCGTGGCGCCCGAGACGCTGGGAGACGCGGTGGGCGAGGAGTCCCGCCGGATGCTGAGGGAGATCGCGGTCGACGGCCCCCCCACGACGGGGGTGACCCCGGCCGACTGCGCACGCGAGCTGAAGTGCCGTCCGCTGAAGGCGCGGATGGCCGAGATCCAGCGCGACCTGGGTCGCGCCTCGGGCCCCGACCTGGAGGCGCTTCTGGCCGAGAAGCTCCAGCTCAAGCGGCAGATGGCGGCCCTGTGGGCGTAACGTTTCCGCCCTTGCCGCGTCAAAGTCAGATGGGTGTCCCTGGGACGCCTGAAAGGAAGTAGCGATTGGCGCTGTCGATTCCCGGAGCGCCCGCAGGGCGGGCCTCCCTTACGCCCGAAGCGGGATTCACTCCCGCGAGGGCGGAACTCGATGACGGGCCCGCCCGAGGACGCGGCTCTTCAGAGCCCCGAGGGCGCGTGGCAATGTTTGAGGAGTAACTAAGAGCAATGGCTCTGTCGATTGAAGAGAAGTACGACGAGGTCCGCCAGCTCATCACCATGGGCAAGGAGAAGGGCTACCTCCTCTACGAGGAGGTCGGCGACATGCTCCCCGCGGAGATCACCTCCGCCGACGAGCTGGACGACATCTTCTCCATGTTCGGCTCCATGGGCATCGAGGTGGTGGACTCGGAGCAGAAGTACCGGGAGAAGGCGGAGGGCGAGGAGGGGGCCGAGCTGGACCTCACCCCGGGCGCCCTCGACAAGACGAACGACCCCGTCCGGATGTACCTCCGCGAGATGGGGACGGTGCCCCTGCTCACCCGCGAGGGCGAGGTCGAGATCGCCAAGCGCATCGAGCGGGGCAAGAAGGCGGTGATGAAGGTCATCACCCGCACGCCGATGTCCGCCCAGGTGGTGGCCGGGCTCGCCGACCGCCTCCAGAAGAGCGAGATCACCGTCCGCGACGTGGTCGTCTTCAACGAGGAGGAGGTCACCGAAGAGAAGCTGGAGGCCAAGATCCGCGAGACGCTGAAGCTGGCCGACAAGGTCGCCCAAGCGCACAAGGACTACCTCGGCTATCGGAAGAAGTTCGTCGAGCTGTCGAAGCGCTCGCCTCGCTACCCGCGGGCGCGCTGGAAGCTGGGCCGGCTGCGGATCAAGGTGTCGCAGTCCATCCGCCGCATCGAGTTCTCGGAGCCGGTGAAGCGGCGGTTGGTCGAGCGGGTGCGGGAGGCGGTGGACCGGGTGCGGGACGCCGAGGACAAGATCTCCAAGCTCGATCCGAAGCTCCGGCACAAGGTCTCGGACGACTACAAGAAGGTCGTCCGCCGCCAGATCTACGAGCAGCGCGAGTTCGTGCGCGCGATCGAGGACGAGTTCGACACCCGCGCCGACGAGCTGAAGCGCACGCTCGTCACGGTCGTCGAGGGCGAGCGGCAGGCCGAGAAGGCCAAGAAGGAGCTGGTGGAGGCCAACCTCCGCCTGGTCGTCTCGATCGCCAAGAAGTACACCAACCGCGGGCTGCAGTTCCTGGACCTGATCCAGGAGGGCAACATCGGCCTCATGAAGGCGGTGGACAAGTTCGAGTACAAGCGAGGCTACAAGTTCTCGACCTACGCCACGTGGTGGATCCGCCAGGCCATCACCCGCGCCATCGCCGACCAGGCCCGCACGATCCGCATCCCGGTCCACATGATCGAGACGATCAACAAGCTGATCCGGACGTCGCGGGCGCTGGTGCAGGAGCTGGGCCGGGAGCCGACCTCGGAGGAGATCGCGAAGCGGATGGACATCCCGGTCTCCAAGGTGCGCAAGGTGCTGAAGATCGCCCAGGAGCCCATCTCGCTGGAGACGCCGATCGGGGAGGAGGAGGACTCGCATCTGGGCGACTTCATCGAGGACCGCAACGTGGTCAGCCCTTCGGAGGCGGTCATCAACATCAACCTGAAGGAGCAGACCGAGGCCCTGCTCAAGACCTTGACGCCGCGCGAGGAGAAG
>Ga0066710_100002276_pt1 | contig 15336 bp, 17 predicted proteins | sample GraSoiAngelo_159_FD_79666 | JGI IMG/M metagenome (GOLD analysis project Ga0066710, IMG submission 79666) | Grasslands soil microbial communities from the Angelo Coastal Reserve, California, USA - 14_1009_16_40cm | ecosystem: Environmental > Terrestrial > Soil > Grasslands | place: USA...
GAAGGCCGAGGTCGCCGGCGCGGTGCCCGAGGGCTACGCGAAGCTGACCGTCGCGCAGATCGCCGAGCTCGCGCCGACCTGGGATCTCCTGACGCTCGAGGCGGCCCTGGCCTACGAGGGCGAGCACGGCAAGCGCAAGGGTGCGACCGCGGCGCTCGAGTCCGCGATCGCCGCGCAGAAGGAAGGGGAGCACTAGATGGCCCACAAGAAAGGCCTCGGGTCGTCGCGGAACGGGCGCGACTCCAACCCGAAGATGCTCGGCGTGAAGATCTTCTCCGGCCAGGACGTGCAGGCCGGGATGATCCTCGTCCGCCAGCGCGGAACGAAGTTCCGGCCGGGCCCGGGCACCGGGATCGGCAAGGACGACACGATCTTCGCGACGCGCGAGGGCACGGTCGAGTTCCGCCAGAGCGGCGACCGCCGGACCATCGCAGTCGTCTAGTAGGGCGTTCGGCCCTAGCCTCGACGTCTGCCGCATGCTGGCACGCTGCGTCCGGCGTTCGAGGCCGTCTTCGGCCGCAGCATCGACGCGTTCTACGGCGAGTTCGCGGTGTACCGCAGCGGCTTCTAGGCCGAGAGCTCGAGCTCCCAGGTCTGGCCGACGAGGTCGTGGCCGAAGTTGTGATGCTTCTCCTCGTCGACGAGCACGAAGCCGGCGCGCTCGTAGATCCGCCGCGCGTCGGCGAGCACGTCGTTCGTCCACAGCATCATCCGTTCGTAGCCGGCGCTTCGCGCAAACTCGATGCAAGCGTCGACGAGCCGCCCGCCGACGCCCAGTCCGCGGGCGCTCGGCTCGACGAGCAGCAGGCGCAGCTGCGCGACGCGGTCGTCCTTTCGGACGCAGAAGACGCAGCCGGCGCGCTCGCCGTCGACTTCGGCGATCCACGCAGCCTCGCACTCGGGATCGTGCGCGTCGACGTAGTCCGCGACGATGCGCGCGACGAGCGCCTCGAACGTCTCGTCCCAGCCGTATTCCTCCGCGTAGAGCGTGCCGTGGCGGCCGATCACCCAGCCGAAGTCACCGGACGTGGGTGCGCGGAGGACGACGGGCGCCGGCCGCGACGCGCGGCTGAGGATGCCGCGAATGACGTCCATCGAGGCGACGAGCCGCCGTTGCTCCTCCTCGATCAGACCGGAGAGCAGGGCGCCCGTCTCGGCCATCGACCGCTCGTCGAGCAGCCTGAACGCCCGCCGCCCCCGCGCTGTCAGCGCGACGACCTGGCGCCGCGCGTCGTCCGGCGAACGCTTGCGCGACACGAGGCCGCCGTCCGCGAGCCGGGCGAGGATCCGGCTGAGGTAGCCGCGGTCGACGTCGAGCCCGCGGCGGAGCTCGCTGACCTCCATCCGCTCGACCTGACCGAGCTCGAACAGCACCCGCGCCTCCGTGAGCGGATACGGCGTCCCGAGCAGGCCCTCGCGCAGGACGCCGATCTCGTTCGTGTAGAAGCGGTTGAAGGCGCGGACGGCCGCGACGCGATCGGGCATTGCCGGAATGATCGTTGACTCCGTCAACGAAATCAACAGGCTACCGTTCGTCCGATGTTCGACGACCGAGCCAGGATCCACGTCGTCGCTGGCCGCGGCGGTGACGGCTCCATCCATTTCCGGCGCGAGAAGCACGTGCCGAAGGGCGGACCCGACGGCGGCGACGGTGGGAAGGGCGGCGACGTCGTCGTCGTGGCCGATCCCGCGCTGCGCGACCTCTCCGAGTTCCGGCGACGGAGGGGGGTAGCGGCGGAGAAGGGCGAGCCGGGTGGCGCGTCGCGGCGGCACGGCGCGAGCGGCGACGACGCCGGGCTCCGCGTTCCGGTCGGCACGCAGGTGGTCGACGCCGACGGCCGGATCGTCGCCGACCTGGCACACCCGGGCGCGCGCGTCGTGATCGCGCGCGGGGGCGAGGGCGGGCGCGGCAACGCGCGCTACGCGACGTCGACCCGGCAGGTGCCGCGCTTCGCCGAGACCGGCCTTCCGGGCGACGAGCTCGATCTCGAGCTGCGCCTCAAGCTGCTGGCCGACGCCGCGCTCGCGGGCCTGCCGAACGCCGGCAAGTCGTCGCTACTCGCGCGGATCTCGAATGCGAGGCCGAAGGTCGCCGACTATCCGTTCACGACGCTCGCGCCCGTTCTCGGCACCGTCGACGCCCCCGGCGCGACGCGGCAGCTGACGGTCGTCGACGTCCCGGGCCTGATCGAGGGCGCGAGCGAGGGCGCCGGCCTCGGTCACGAGTTCCTCGCGCACCTCGAGCGGGCGCGACTGCTGCTGCACGTGATCGACGCCTCCGAGGGCGACGCCGAGGAGCGCTGGCGGACGATCGACGCGGAGCTCGCCGCGTACGGCGGCGGCCTCGAGCAGCGTCCGCAGGCAGTCGTCCTGAACAAGCTCGACCTGCTCCCCGAGCCGCCGGTTTTCGGGATCGAGGACGAGCGGATCGTCCGGGTCTTCCGCGTCTCGGCAGCGACCGGCGCTGGAATCGACGAGCTGAAGCGCGGGCTCTTCGAGCTCTGCGCGCCGACGGAGCCCGAGGAGCTCGTACCTGACGAGGAACCGCTGGTCGACTTCCTCGTCTACCGCCCCCAGCCCGCGCGTCGCGCGTGGCGGATCCTCAGGACCGACCGCGGCTTCCGCGTGGCCGGCCGTGCGCCGGAACCCGAGGAGCTCGAGGCCGCGCTGAAGGCCGCCGGCGCCCACAAGGGCGACGAGGTCGAGGTCGGCGGCGAGACGCTGGAGTGGGAGTAGTGGTCGGCCTCTACGGCGGCGCATTCGACCCGCCGCACGTCGGCCACGTCGAGGTCGCCCGCGCCGCGAAGGAGCAGTTCGGACTCGACCGGCTGATCATGCTCGTGGCCGAGCGGCCCGGCCACAAGGACGTCCACCTCCCGGCCGAGGTGCGGCTCGAGCTGGCACGCGCCGCCTTTCCCGACGACGACGTGCGCCTCGACCCGCACGAGCGGACGGTCGATCTCCTACGGGACGAAGACTTCGGCGACAGCCTGTTCGTGATCGGCGCCGACCAGTTCCAGGACTTCCTTGCGTGGAAGGAGCCCGACGAGGTGCTCGAGCGCACGCGCCTCGCCGTGGCCACCCGGCCGGGCTTCGCCCGCGAGCCGCTCGACGCCGTGCTCGCGCAGCTGCACCGCCCCGAGCGCGTCCTCTTCTTCGAGATCGAGCCGCAGCCGGAGACATCGCGCGACATCCGCGCCCGCGCCGCCGCCGGCGAGCCGCTCGACGGCCTCGTCCCCGCGGCGGTCGGCCGGCTCCTCGAGGAGCGGGGTCTTTACCGTCCGTGAAGCTGGGCTACACTCCGCAGGACCAACGCGCCAAGGATCTGACTCGACCCTGACATCCCTCGAACAAGCCCGCCGCATCGCCGCTCTCGCGCGGGAGAAGCTGGCGGAAGACGTCGTCATCCTCGACATGCGGCCGGTCTGCGACTACACGGACTACTTCGTCGTCGCCACCGGGCGCAACCCGCGGCAGACCGCTGCGATCTGGGACGAGGTGCACGGGAAGATGAAGCAGGAGCATGGCGCGGCGCCCCGCTCGGTCGACGGCGTGCAGGAGGGGACGTGGATCCTCGCCGACTTCCTCGACGTCGTCCTCCACGTCTTCACGCCCGACGCGCGGGCGTTCTACCGGCTCGACGAGCTCTGGGGCGACGTGCCCGCGGTCGAGCCGGAAGCGATCGCGGGCTAGCTACGCCCCAATGACGAGGTTGCCGGTCATGTACGGGATCCCGTGCAGGGCCTTGCCGCCGAGCCAGGCATTGAGGTTGGTGCCGGCCCCGACGCGCATCCAGAGCGGGCCGCGTGCGGGGAGACGCACGGTCGCGCCGCGGCGGATCGTGTTCTCGTAGAGGACACGGCCGGACGGCGATCCGTCGCGGACGATCACCCAGCAGTCGCCCCGCGATGCCTCGAGCAGGAGCTGCGCGACGCGCGGCTTGGCCGCCGGCTTGGCGACCGCCGGGATCGGGCTCGGCAGCACGGCGGCAGGGCGCTTGGCGGCGGGCGCCGTCGCGTGCGGCGCCGCGGCCGGTGGCGTGGTGCCGCTCCCGCCAAGCTTCCAGGCGGCGAGGCCGACCGCGACCGCGACGGCGGCGAGGAGCGACACGACGAGCGGCGCGGCCGGGGCGCGCCTACGACGCGGCACCGTCGGCAGCGCGGCGATCGGCTGCTCGTCGTGATGTGCGAAACGGGCGTTGTACTCGTCGAGGTAGATCGAGCCGTCGAGGCCGAGGAACTCGGCGTACTCCCTGAGGAACCCGCGCGCGTAAACCTGGCCCGGAAGGAGCTCGAACCGCTCGCCCTCGAGGGCCTCCAGGTAGCGCTTGCGGATCCGCAGCTCGCGCTGGACCGCGTCGAGCTCGAGCCCGCGCTTGTGTCGGGCTGCCCGCAGACTGGCTCCTAGTTCGAACATGGCGGCGGCTGTGGACAGATTGTGCATCGGATCCCGGCAGACTGCCAGCGCCGTCCGAGGGATCCGCTAGCCTCTGTTGTCAATGTTGACGACAGACCAGAAGGGAGTCGTGGCGGAGCTGGCGATCGCGCGACGTGCCGCCGACCTCGGAATCGGCGTCTGGCACCCGTACACGGTCGAGCGATACGACCTCTTGTTCGACCTGAGACCAGAGTTCGTCCACGTGCAGTGCAAGTGGGCGCCGCGCCATGGGGACGTCGTCGTCGTTCGCTGCTACTCGAATCGGCGGGTCCGCGAGGGCTGCGACAGCGGCTGTACTCGCCGGACGACGTCGATGCCTTCGCCGCGTACTGCCAGGAGCTCGATCAGTGCTACTTCCTGCCTCTCGCGTTGTTCGCGGGACGGAGCCAGCTTCACCTGCGCTTGGCGTCGCCGCGAAACAACCAGCGGACGAACGTGAATTGGGCGAAGGATTTCGAGCTCGCCGCTACACTACGGCCGACCCAAGGGGCCATAGCTCAGTTGGGAGAGCGTCGCCATGGCATGGCGAAGGTCGCCGGTTCGAGCCCGGCTGGCTCCACTGAACCTGTCGTTGCGCAAGACCTCACGTATGACGACGCGATAGGTCGGCAGAATTCCGACCTGCCGTTGACCCGCCGAAGGGTTCGTCCTCGGACCGCTCGCGACGAGCTGCGTCGACCCCTCGCCGTCGGCTAGCTACGCCGACCCGACGCGATGCGCACGGAAACGGGCACGTGGATTTCCCGTCGTGCCGGTGCGGCTCGATGAGCCGTTCGAGCTCGTCGCGGATCCGCTTGCGCACGTCGGGCGGCTGAGCGAGGACGATCGCGCGCGTGTTGACGCTCCCGTCCAGCACTCCCTCCATAGCTCGTCGCTGCCGCGCATCGGCTCGACGAAGGCGACCGTGTCGATGCGGATGTCGCCCAGTCCCGCGTTTTCGAGCAGGCGGCGCAGCTCCTCATTGCGCGCGAGCCGCTCCCGTGAGGGGCCGACCGGTCGGCCGGTCGTCGGCTCGACTCCGGCCGCCGCGATCGCGTCGGTTAGCAGGCCGATCAGCCGCGCCCGCTCGCCCGCGTCCCACTGCGTGACGGCGACGCGCGAGGCGACGCGCGCGAGCTCAGCCACGACACGCTCCGGACTCGGAACGTGGTGGAGCAGAAACGCGGCGACGGCAGCGTCGAACGTATCGTCGACGAATGCCAGCTCCTCGGCGTCGCCGAGTGCGAACTCGACGCCGGGGTAGAGCCGCCGTGCGCGCGCGAGCATCTCCTCCGAGACATCGACGCCGACCGCACGCACACCGCGTGCGGACGCGGCTCCGGCGACATGGCCGGTGCCCGTTGCGACGTCGAGAAGCGACGTGCCTGCGGTGATGCCGACGGCGTCGAGCAGCGGTTCTGCGACGCGCGCCGTGACGCGGCCCACGACGGCGTCGTATGCGTCGGCGCGGACGGGCTCGCGCCAGCCCGCGACCTCGAACTCCTTGAACGCGTCGCTCACAGCAGCTCCAGTGCCGCGCGCACGCGCGCCACCCACCACGCGAGTTCCGCCCGCGCCCGCTCCCGCTTCTCCTCGCTCGCCTCGACGAGCTCGTGGGCGAGCAGCGGGCCGTGCCAGCAGAGCTGCGCGATCCAGGAGAGCTCGAGCGCGCGCGGGTCGTGCAAGTCGCCTTCCGCCCGCTTGAAGTCGTCGATCAGCTGCTCGCGCGCCGCGTCGATCCGCCAGCCGTTCACGAACACGTACCACGCGAAGTCGAGCTCGGGCGGCCCCGAGCCGGCGAGGCCCCAGTCGAGCACGACGTGCGGCCGGGCACGAGCCCCAGGTTGGCCCCGCGCAGGTCGTTGTGGACGAGCGTCGCCACGCAGTCGCGCAGCAGCGCCGCGAGCGGCTGCGGCCGCTCCATCGCACGGAAGACCGCCGCCGCCACGTCACCGGGACGTCGTCGGCGAAGACCTCCCAGCCGACGACGAGCATCTTCGGCAGGTAGTCGACCCCGCTTGCCTCGCCAGCGACGGTCGCCGGCGCGGCGAGCGTGATGCGATCCTCGAGCGAGCAGAGGCCCGAGATCGACTCGCCGGCGAATTGCCGATGGAGCGCCGCCGCCGCAAGAATGCGTGCGCTCTCCTCGCGGCTCAGCCGCCCGTCGGCCGGGACGAGCTCGCCGGAGACGTCGCGCATGAGCAGCCAGCCCGTGCTGCCGACGCGGCCGGGGTCGAGCACGGCCGGGTCGATCTCAGGCGGCATCCGCGCCAGAACGCCCTGCTCCCAGAGCCCGACCTCGCGGCCGTCGTCATGCGTGATGCGCGAGACCCAGTCCTCGCCGGTGAGACGTTTGACGACCAGCCGCCGCCCCTCGGCCATCACCATCCGCTCCAGGCCTGTCCCCGACTGCCCGGCGTGCGTGAGCGGCTCGCGCCGGTCGATCTTCCCGATCGCGCGCACGGCACCGGCGACGGCGTCCTCGAGCGGCTCGACCGTCGCCCCCTGCGGCCGCGCACAGTACGCCTGATGCCGCACGATACGTCCGTCCACGGTCTGGATGAAATGGCGCTGGCGCGCGAGCGCACCGCCGGCAAGACGTTCGAACTCGATCGTCAAGCCCGAGGGGAACGCCGACTCGTCCCAGCGCGTGAGCTCACCGCGGCCGCGCCACCACTCGCCCAGCTGCGCGACGACTGCCTCGGAGCCGATCGCGTGGGCACGGCGGCCGGGCATGCTCCAGTCGAGGACCGCGTTCTCGGCGTAGAGATCGCCGAGCCGCCCGAAGGCGCCGGCTTCGAACGCGGCTCGCAATCGCTGGCCAAGGCTCACGGGCACGATCCACGCATGCTCGCACCCTTCGGTCGGCGCTGGGTGCGGCGTCAGCGCGCAGCGTCCCGATACTCAGCTAACGAAATCGATTCTGACCCGACGGGGGGTCGGTTTGCGCAACGCCAAATTCCGTCCACTCGACTCGTAACCGCGGCGGGATCTCCTCGTGCGGCCTGGCGCGAGCCGCGCGAGGAAGATCCCGTCGAGGGAGTCGTCAGCGGATCGAGATCTGTCCGACCAGGACCCGTTCGGTCGGGAGCGGGAAGAAGAACGGCGTCAGGAGCGTCAGCCTCAGCGTGCCGACACCTGGCCCGCCGCCCGTGACCTCTACGTGGAAGGTCGCGGGGGACTTGCCCTGATTGCCGGTCTGGAACATGCCGACACCGTCGAACGACGCCGCGTCCGCCGCGATCGTCGCGTTCGTCACCTCCCCGCGCACCGCCATCAGCGTGAAACCCGGGAACCGCGACGAACCGGCCATGAGGCAGTTGAAGTGGCCGCGGACGCCGCCGTCGCCGACCGTCACGCCGAACCCGAAGTCCGAGAACGCGTGCGTCCCGTCGACGGTGCCGCGTCCGCCGCCGTTCGCCGTGCCGGCGAGCGCCGAGGGCGCAAACCCCGCTGCGGCGAGAGCTATGAGTGCTGCGAGCCTCCTCATGGCCGTCAGCTTTGTTGGATGTACATGTTCATCCCGGAGACGATCTTGTTGAAGTTCGCGATCCCCGGCACGACGAGATGAATCCCCTCACCGGTGGGATCGTCGTGGCTGTTCGGGGGATTCGGCCCGATGATGCAGAAGACCGTCAGGATGCCCGGAATCGCGAGGGTCGTTCCGTGGGGTGTCAAGGTGACGTTCATCTTGACCGCGCCGCCGCAGACGTTAGGCGGCAGCGGCGTCGTCACCCCCGGCGTCGGGAAGTTGTGGACAACACCGCAGCCGTACGGCTGAAACTCGATCAGGTCGGTCGCCGTCCAGGTGCCGGTGGCGAGCACCGTTCCACTGCTGTCGGTATGGACGAACTCGCCGTTCGCCGTCGCCGACTTTGGATGGATCCCGAACTCCCCTTCCCCGGTCACCGAGATCTTGTCGCCGTTGGACGCCTGCGAGACGTTGGGCAGCTCCAGATGTAGCTGGTATGTCTGCGAGCCGCTCGCGGCCAGGCCGGATGCCGGACCGAGCACGAACAGCGCGAGTGCCACGACTAGACACGGCGCGAACATTCGCCGCATCATCTCTCCTCCTCTCTCTAGACGATTTGCGGGCCGACTCTACGCCGTTCGTTGCAATTGCGTCTAGTGGGGCAAGGACGGCCCGAAGTACGGCTATGTGCGGTGCCGGTCACGTGCGGCAGCATCTAGTCCAGCGGCGAGCCACTTCGGGCGAGCGCGGCGAGGCGCTTCGAGATCTTGAACACCTAGCCGTCGACCGACACGAAGCCGTTCCGCTTCGAGATGCGCGCGTCGTTGGACCCATCGGTCCACGGGCTCGGTTGCGCTGCCTCGAGCTTGACGGGCAACCAGCCGGCAGCGCCCGGCCATGCGAAGACTTGCCGCCCGGCGCTCAACAGGCGCAGATATGACCGTGGATCGCGCGCGGCACGACCGGCGACGGTGACGCTGCTGACGTTCGGTACGGCGAGCGGCTCCAATCCAGCCACCACCGCCATCAGTCCCTTCGCCGAGCCGCCGTCGACCTCGTACCACCAGACGCCGAGGTCGGTGACAACCCGCAGCCTCGCGGCCGACGGGACGTAATACTCGACCTGATCGGCCTGGTCGGGCCAGTGCCGGCGCAGAACGTAATACGGCGCAGGTGCGGCAGGCGTCCAGACGCCGGTGTTCCCGATCCCCCACATCGCCGGCTCGGCGTCGCGCTGCGAGACCTGCACGCAGACGTCCGGGGCCTCGCAGACCTGCACGCCGTCCGGCGGCGCTTTCGCCTGGGCACCGGCGACGACGAGAAGCGCGCCCGCGGCCGCGAGCGCAGCGGCGATCAACCTCATGACAAACGTTCCGTCTCGACGGGGAGGAGACGACCGGCGAGGCGCCACGGTTCCGGACGCTCAGCGCCGAAGGAGCCAGCCCTTGCAGACGCGCCCCCGTCAGGCAAGTGCAATGGGTTGCGCCGAGACATGTCCCCGGTTTGCGCAACGCAAAGTTCCGCCCACTTGAAGGCCCAGGCACCAGGGCCTTTTCTGTAGCGTGCCGCGCTCATGGCGTCCGGTGCCAGGCTGCGGCTCGTCCTGCTCAGCTTCCTCATGCTCTTCGTCGAGCTGGCGCTGATCCGCTGGACCGGCGCGAACAACGTCCACCTCGCGTACCTCACGAACTTCGTGCTGCTCGCGAGCTTCCTCGGGATCGGGGTCGGCTTCCTGCGCGCGGAACGCGGCCCGGAGCTCTTTCCCTGGGCGCCGGTCGCGCTCGCGCTGCTGGTCGGCTTCGTGCTCGCGTTCCCGGTCGACCTGACGACCCTAGAGGGATCGGGCGGCCTCCGCGGGGCGTTCGGGATGGCCGCGCTGCCGCTCTGGCTCAGCCTCTCGGTCGTCTTCGTCCTGACGACGGCGACGATGGCGGGGATCGGCCACGGCGTGGCGAGGATCTTCGTCCGCTTCTCGCCGCTCGAGGCCTACAGGCTGGACATCCTCGGCAGCATCGCGGGGATCGTCGTCTTCTCGGCGCTGGCCTTCCTCGAGCTGCCGCCGGTCGCGTGGGGGGCGATCGTGTCCGCGCTGTTCGTCCTGTTGCTCGGCCGCCGGATCCAGCTCGTCGCACTCGTCGCGGTGGTGACGCTGCTCGCGATCGAGTCCGCCGACTCGCACGACCACTGGTCGCCGTACTACAAGATCACCGCGACGCACACCGCGCAGACCAAGGTCGCGGGTGTGCCGACGCACGACGTCCTCACGATCTCGGCGAACAACATCCCCCACCAGACGGCGTACCCGATCGCGACGCTGCGGCGGATCGAGCGCTTCTATTTCTTCCCCTACCGCCACGTCGACCGGCGGCGGCTCGACGACATGCTGATCGTCGGCGCCGGCAACGGCAACGACCTCGCCGTCGCGCTCGCGCAGGGCGCGAAGCACGTCGACGCCGTGGAGATCGACCCCGTGATCCAGAGCCTCGGCCGCCGATACCACCCGAACCGCCCCTGGCAGGATCCGCGGGTCAGCAAGCACATCGACGACGGCCGTGCCTTCGTCCAGCGGACGCACCGGAAGTACGACCTGATCCTGTTCGCGCTTCCCGACTCGTTGACCCTGCTCGCCGGCCAGGGGAACCTGCGACTCGAGAACTACCTGTTCACGATCGAGTCGATGCGCAAGGTGAAGTCGCTGCTGAAGCCCGGCGGAACCTTCGCGATGTACAACTACTACGAGTCGTGGCTGCTCGACCGCTACGCGGCGACGCTGCAGACGGTTTACGGGCGGCCGCCCTGCGTCGAGGTCGGGGATCCGCTGGCGGGACGGCGGCAGGCCGTGCTGACCGCCGGTGCCGGTGCGACACGCGGCTGCCGCACGCAGTGGCACGGCGAGCGCCTCTCGGCGCCGACGGACGACCATCCGTTTCCCTACCTGCGGACGCGGACGATCCCGACCTTCTACCTGAAGACGCTCGGCCTGATGCTCCTCGGCTCATTGCTGCTCGTCCGGGTTGGCGGCGGCTCCCTCCGCGGGATGTCGCGCTACGTCGACCTCGCGTTCATGGGCGCCGCGTTCCTGCTGCTCGAAACGACGAACATCGTCAAGTTCGCGCTGCTCTTCGGGACGACATGGTTCGTGAACGCGCTCGTCTTCACGGGTGTGTTGCTCAGCGTCTACGCGGCCGTCGAGGTCGCGCGGCACGTGAGGCTGCCGCCGCCGCCGGTTCTCTACGGCCTGCTGCTCGCCGCCCTCGTGGTCGCGTGGGCGGTGCCGCAGTCGTCGCTGCTCGCGCTCGCGCCGGTGCCTCGCTTCTTCGCCGCGACGGCCCTCGCGTTCGCGCCGATCTTTCTCGCGAATCTCGTCTTCGCACAGCGCTTCCGCAATGTCGCGTTCTCGACGACGGCGTTCGGCGCGAACCTCCTCGGGGCGATGGCCGGCGGCGTGCTCGAGTACCTCGCGCTCGTCACCGGCTATCGGTTCCTGCTCATCGTGGTCGCGCTGCTCTACGCGGCGGCCTTCGCCGCTACGCGAGTGCTGCCGCGCGTAGCTGCACCGAGTTGAGCAGCGACTCGAGGACTTCCTGCAGCTGCTCGCGCAGCTGCTCGTCGGTCAGTTCGCCACGCTCGTCGAAGTGCTGATGCGCGTGGCCGAAGGCGACCTCCCCCTCCACGACGCGCGCGCCCATCGCGGCGAGGCTCTTGCGGACCTCGGCCTGCGCCCACACGGCGCCGAACGCGCCCGTGCTCGCGCCGACGACGGCCACCGGCTTGTTCCGGAGGACGTTCGTCGCGATTGGCCGCGACGCCCAGTCGAGCGCGTTCTTCAGCTGTCCCGGCACCGAGGAGTTGTACTCCGGTGTCGAGATCAGCACGGCGTCCGCGCCGGCCAGGGCAGCGCGCAGGCGCTGCACCTCGACCGGCGCGTCGTCGCCGTCGTCGTCCTCGTCATAGGGCGGCAACCACTTCAGCTCGTCGTAGAGCTCGAACTGGACGTCGTTCGGAAGCAGCCGCTCAGCGGTGCGCAGAACGGTCGTGTTGTACGAGCCCTGCCGCAGGCTGCCCGAGATTCCGAGGACCTTCATCGCGATCTACGCCTTGACGAGGTAGAGCTCGGCCGAGAGGGACACATCGTTGGCGAGCGCGGGCTCGCCGCTCGGGAGCGGGTTGTTCCAGTCGATGCCGAACTTCGTGCGGTCGACGGTGCCGTCCAGCTTGAGGCCGATCCGCTCGTTGCCGTACGGGTCGGTGATCGGCTCGGCGACCGTGCCCTCGAGCTCGACCGGCTGCGACGTGCCCTTGATCGTCAGCTCGCCCGCGACCGTCACGCGGTCGCCGGAGCGGCGGACATCGGTCGAGCGGAAGCCGACCTCCGGGGTGCGCTCGGCGTCGAAGAAGTCGGGCGACTGGAGGTGGGCGGTCAGATTCTCGTCCTGGACCTTGATCGAGTCGACCCGGGCCGAGCCGGAGAGCTCCACGGAGCCGTTCTCGGCGACGACCAGCCTGGCGTCGGCGGGCGAGAAGCTGCCGCGGAACGTGCCGCTCATGTAGGGGACGGCGAAGCCGACCTGCGAGTGGACGGGGTCGATGCCCCAGGTGCCGGCAGGCAGAGTGTCCTGCTGCGATGCGATCGTGCTCACTTGTGACCTCCTGAGAAGTGGCTATACTTGAGTACGCAAACAACTATAGCAGGGAAGCATGAGTAGTCAAGTATTGAGCAATCAACCATCTCTCAGCGCCCTCGACGCGTGGGTGCGGCTGCTCCGCGGCCACGCCGCGGCGACCCGGGAGCTGAGCGCGCGGCTCGTGGCCGAGCACGGCCTGACGATCAACGACTACGAGTGCCTGCTCCACCTCTCGCGGGCAGAGGAGCGCGCCCTCCGGCGGGTCGACCTCGCCGAGCTGCTGATCTTGACGCCGTCGGGGGTCACGCGGCTCCTCGACGGGCTCGAGCGGGCCGGCTACGTGGAGAAGCGGTCGTGCGACAGCGACGCCCGCGTCACGTACGCCGCCCTGACCGCGGCCGGCCTGCAGAAGCTCCAGGAGGCCTCCGGCGACCACATCGCCGCCGTTCGCGAGCTGTTCGAGGTGCGGTTCAGCGGCCCCGAGCTCGAGAAGCTCGCGGAGCTGCTCGGGCGCCTGCCGGAGGCGGCAGCCGCGGCCGACAGCTGCAGTCCCTAGAACGGATCGGCGTCGCCGACCCGTTCGAAGACGCGCTTCGCCTTGCCGACTTCCTGGCGTGGGATCGCGCCGGGATCTGCGAGCCGGACGTCGACTCGTAGCCTCAGGCGCTCTTCGAGGCGCGCGACGATCCTCCTGAAGACGTCGTCGCGGTCGGATCCAGCGGAGGCCAGTTCGCAGTGCACCTCGAGGTTTGCCAGTGCGGCGCGCCGGTCGACGACGAGCGCGTAATGACCGGCGAGCGCGGGATCGTCGAGGACGACGGCCTCGATCGCGCTCGGAAAGACGTTGACGCCGCGGATCACGAGCATGTCGTCGACGCGCCCCGCGAGGCGCGCGATGCGACGGTGCGTGCGTCCGCACGCGCACGGCCCGTCGACGAACTGCGTGACGTCGCCCGTGCGGTAGCGGAGCACGGGCATCGCCTCCTTCGTCAGCGTCGTCACGACGAGCTCGCCCGTGTCCGCAGGCTCGCCGGTCTCGGGATCGACGATCTCCGGCAGGAACACGTCGTCGAACACGTGGAGCGCTCCCTTTCCCTCGCGGCACTCTGCGGCGACGCCCGGGCCGATCACCTCGGAGAGGCCGTAGATGTCGCACGCGTCGAAGTCCGGCCACGCGGCCTCGAGCTTCGCGCGTATCGCCTCCGACCAGGGCTCGGCGCCGAGCACGCCGTAGCGAAGGCGGATCCGCTCGAGCAAGCCCTGCTCGCGGGCCCGCTCCGCGAGCAGGAGGCAGAACGACGGCGTGCAGGCGATTCCCGTGGCGCCGAGGTCGGCGAGCAACGCGAGCTGGAGCGGGATGTTGCCGCCCGAGGCGGGCACGACGGTCGCTCCCAGCCGCTCGCCGCCGTAGTGGAGGCCGAGCCCGCCGGTGAAGAGGCCGTAGCCGTACGCCACGTGGAGCACGTCGCCCGGCTCGCCGCCGGCGCAGGCGATCGCGCGTGCGTTCACCTCGGCGAAGAGCGCGACGTCGCGTGCGGTGTACGCGACGATCGTCGGCTTCCCGTGCGTCCCGGACGATGCGTGGATCCGAACGGTGTCGGCGAGCGGGACGGCGAGCATCCCGAACGGAAAGGTGTCGCGCAGCTCGACCTTGACCGTGAACGGGAGCTCGGAGAGCGCGGTGTCCGGTTCGATGCCGTCGAGCTTGGCGCGCCAGTACGGGGAGTCGGCGCGGGCGAGGCGCTCGAGCAGCTCCTTCAGGCGCTCGGCCTGCTGCCCGGCCCGCTGCTCCGGATCCTGCAGCTCCACTTCAGGCTGGAAGATCGGCATCCGCACGTATCTTCGCGGTACCGTTCCGCGCATGCGCGCGGCACGCATCACGGAGCTCGGACGACCGCCTGAGACGGTCGACGTCGACGCCCCTGCCGGCGGGACGGTTGTCGAGATGGAGGTCGTCTCGCTCAACCCGATCGACCTCGCCATCTGTGCGGGGCGCTTCTACGGTGGCCACCCGGAGGTGCCGTTCGTCCCGGGCTGCGAGGGGGTCGGCCGCGCGGACGGCGGGCTCGTCTACGTCTTCGGCGGCGGGCTCGGGCTGCAGCGCGACGGCACGCTCGCAGAGCAGGTGGAGGTGCCCGAAGGCGCGAGCTTCGAACTTCCTGACGACGTCGACCCCGCGCTCGCCTCGGCCTGCGGGATCGCCGGCATCGCCGGCTGGACGCCCGTCGAGGTCGCGGGCGTGAAGCCTGACGACCGGGTGCTCGTCCTCGGCGCGACCGGGACGGTCGGCGCGATCGCGCTGCAGGCGGCGAAGCTGCGCGGCGCCGCGCGCGTCGTCGCGGCCGGGCGCAATCGCGAGCGGCTCGAGCGCGCAAAGGAGCTCGGCGCCGACGACGTCGTCGAGCTCGGAGACGACATGGCGGACCGGTTCAAGGAGGCGTTCGGCGGCGACGGCCCGACGGTCGTGATCGACCCGCTCTGGGGCGAGCCGGTCGTCGCGGCCGCACAGGCCGCGGCGCCCGGCGCACGGACCGTCAACATCGGCCAGTCCGCCGGCGGCGACGCGACGTTCCCGTCCGCCGTCGTGCGCGGCAAGCAGCTGCGGATCGTCGGCCACTCGAACTTCGCGATGACGCCGTGGGACCGCCGCCGGGCACATCTCGAGCTGCTCAAGGAGGTCCAGGCCGGCCGCGTCGCCATCGACGTCGAGCGCTTCCCGCTCGACCGCGTCCACGACGCCTGGCAGGCGCAGGCCGAGGGCCGCAAGGCGATCGTCGAGCTCTAACCTGGTCTGTCTCCGAGTTCTCGCGACACTTGGGAGGA
>Ga0066710_100002277_pt1 | contig 15335 bp, 14 predicted proteins | sample GraSoiAngelo_159_FD_79666 | JGI IMG/M metagenome (GOLD analysis project Ga0066710, IMG submission 79666) | Grasslands soil microbial communities from the Angelo Coastal Reserve, California, USA - 14_1009_16_40cm | ecosystem: Environmental > Terrestrial > Soil > Grasslands | place: USA...
GCAAACGGTCCGAGGGATGCCATTTTCGGTCGCCATCCATCGTCGGGAAAACAGGCTGGAATCAACGCCGGGTTTTTCGCCGCGCAATCTACCTTGTTCTATCTGACAGAACATAACCGCAACGCAGGGGGTCCGCTGGACCGGGCGTGTCTGGGTTGAGCGCCACGATCGCAATCATGCGCAACTTGCTGTCCAAAACGACCGACTTGTCCGTGCCCCGAGCCATGCCACGACATGGTTCCAGGTCGCTAACATCAGTCCTTGGAGTTTTCTTATGCGCCTTCTGCCGTTCGGGATCGGCTTGCGCAATCGCGGGACGAGGCTTGCGTAGCCGAAAACCCAACTGCCGAAACACACGCTGGCATTGCCGTACGCCCAAGTCAATCCCGTACTCCCGCTCGATCCAAGCCCGCCAGCGTCTTGCCGTCTCACAGATTTCCGCTCAAGCCTGGCTCTCGCGGCATCCGCCGAAGAGAAAGAGAGGCGGCGATTCCCCGAAGGTGCTTCTCCCTCAGTGCGTCTCCCAACAGCGCCGCGCCGTGAAGTCGGTGGTCACAGCGTGATTCCCCGGTTCATCGAATTTCATCTTGCTATCCCAGAATGGGAGTTGCGGAGTCCGCAATCGTAAGTGGTTTCATTCCACGAGAAGAACATACATCGATGCTCATGCGCAATTAATTACTAATGACGTTCTGTTTAGTTTGGGGTGGGAGGTTTGTTGCGGTCCTGCTGCATCTGCTTTCGCTGCTGGTACATGTTCTGTAATTTTTGGATCATTTGCTCTGATGTCTTAGGTGCCGATTTGTCTGCATCGGCCGCCGAAGTGTCTGGCACGGGCTGCAACTCGGCGGAGGCGGGCTGCTCCTCCGCTGACGCAGGCGACGAGCCCGCTAGCGGCACTTCCACGGGAGTTGCTGGTTCAGTTGAATTCTCCCGGCCGGGAACTTCCGCCGGGCCGCGGTTGAGCTGGGGATTTCTGCGACTCGCACCCCGCGCCTGCTCCGCCGGACTTGCTGGCTTGCCAGTAGTGGCGCCAGCGGCCTTGGTGCGGGGAGTCAGCAGTACGCTCTGTATGCCCTCCGGATCGGTATCAGACGCCTGGATAACGTAGTCGAGATCTGTCCCACCCAGAAGTGCGGCGAGTACTCTGCGCGCCGGGCCCGGTCCAAGCCGGACCCAGATCCGTTCATCGGAAGCGCTAGCGGGGAGCTCGATGTCTGCGCCCATGCGCTCGCTAACTGCTGCCAGGATGTCTCCCAACTTTGAATTTTCTGCAATGATTGTGAGCTGCCCGTCTTCATAGGATACCTGGCGTCGGCTGGGCGTCCCTTGTTCCGCCGAGAGAGGTAGGGGCACTTGCTGTGGTATCTGCTCCTGCAGCACCGGCGCCGATGCTGAAGCAGTCAGTACGGATTTCGCAACGTTGTGTGCCTTCCGACCGATCGGAGGTAGTGTTGGCAGTTTCTGCGCTCTCCCGGCGGGAGCCACGATCATGACCCCCAGTGCACACACAAGAGTGAACCGCTTACGAGAATTCCTCTCGAGACTGAACCGCGTCGCTCTCCCGAACGCTACCCGCAACTCATTGAAGATCCGGTTCATCGATTTGGCTTTTGCCACCTGGGAGAAAATCTGAAAAATACTTCTCTCCCGCTTCACGATTGGCGAGGTCGTCGAGCTCCAGGTCCTTGTGAGGCTGTCTATCATGGGTCGCTGTACCTGGTCAACAACCCTTTGCGGCCGTCTCAAAACAAAAGGAATCACTAAACCCTACTGACTGTCGCAGCAAAGATACGTCTAAGCCTTGCCCGATACGATCTGCTCCTAAATAAGCGAAAAACTAATCCAAACGATTCAGAGACACACCACGCTATTGACGTGGTGGAGGCAAAGCTGTCGGCCCATGCACGCCCGGTGGCATTCGGCGACGAGACCGCATGCGCGAACCAAAGTCCGATCCCGTTCCCGGCTTGGCACCTGGCTGGGCGAGCGCTGGCGGCGGAAATAGCTCCGGTGCCGAAGACAAGTCTAGATACTTCAAGTTAAATTGCGCTTTGACGTTACTGGCAGCGCTCTGGAGTTCCTGATGCAAGCGCTCCCTATGCAGAATGGATTCGATCTCCGGCCCAGCAAACTCGAATGGAATGGATTGTTTCGATCCAAGCTTTAGAATAACGAGCGCGCCGCCCGATTTCAGCACCGGCGACACCTCGCCTACATGGAGGTCAAAAACCTTCGCTTCATCCGGAGAAAGACTTGTCCGGCGCACCCTATCCAACTTCGTGGGTGGCGGGGCGACGTTGATCCCCAGAGCCTTGTAGGCTTCCCGTTGAAGCACATCGAAATCTTCGCCGGCGGCGGCCCGTTCCCGCAGCTCTTGCGCCTCCGCTTTTATGGCCAAAGTATCCGGAGGCTGACCGTATGTCCCCGCGACCGATTCGGGGACGTAAAGACGCCACACTTCGCCCTGATCGAAATTGGCTTGGTGGTCCGCATAGTACTTTTGAATCTCCGACATCGGAACGCTTTCCGCCTGCTCCTGCATCTGGTGATACAGAGTGTTGGCCAGCACCTGCATGCGAGCGAATTTCACCTGTGCTTCCAACTCATTGGCCACCACGGGGACTTTTTCGAGGTGTTCTCGCTGTGCCACTCCTGAAGCAGCGAGTAGTCGCGCATACTTGATCGCAAACTGGGGGCGTGCATCTGGGGGAGTGCCGGGTGCGAGCAGGTCTATCATGCTGTCCATCTGTCGACGAGTGATGACCGTCTTGCAGCCTTTCGTTCCAGGAACTTGCGAGTGGTCGCAGACACCATCGAGCGTTACTACCGGGGTGTCTGGCGGAACTTCCGTGTTAGCAAGAATACTGGGAACGGGTTTTCCCATTGGCTGTGGCCGCCGCCTTAGCATCTGCTGTCTCGATAAAGGAGTGGCCGGATTCTGTACATTTACGCCAGTCTGCGCGCTTTGCGCAATCATTGGCGCCGCGCACGCCAGCATGGCGGAACATATCAGAACCACACGCATGGGGCCTCGCGCTACCGCTCTTTCCGCACTGCCATCTTCAAGTTGACGGAGTTGGCCAAGAGAGCAATTGAGTTGACTACTCAGATGCGGGGCGACCTTCTCGGTCAAAAAGAGCGCGGAGATCATTTGAGTTCACTTACACCCAACAGGCCGAGGGGACTTCTTACCACTACAGCTTCTCGTCGAAGGGTTAGGATGCCTTGCCTTTCCCAGCTCGAGAGCAGCCGGCTCACGGTAAACAGCGTAGTCGCTGTCATCTGCGCCAACTCCTCCCGCGAAAGGTTGATTTCCAGGGCGCCCTCCACACTCCGGCCTACTTGCGGAAGTAATCGAACCAGCTCACGAGCCAGACGCGGCGCAACCCTTTCCGTGGATATCTCTCGAAATCGGCCTTCGAGCACCTGCAGGCGCTTTGCCAGGATACGCATCGTGTTGCGCTGAAGAAGGGGAAACCTTTCCGACAGGGTCTCAAACGTCGGTGCATTCCATACCAGTGCCCTGCAGGTAAGAAGTGCCTCCGCCGTTGAGCAATGCCTACCGCGCTGCGCAGATCCAACCGACCCCACTATTTCACCGGGTCCTTCGAGTCGCAGGATGACTGCGCTGCCATTCTCTCCCAGCTGCGTTATCTTTACAGATCCTTCGGTCAGCAACACTATTTCCTTGATAGCGTCGCCTGCGAAAAAGATCGTCTGCCGGCGCGTGAACTTTGTTGCGCGCGCGGCGGCTACGATGATTGCGCAATCAGACTTCGGGATACCGTCAAATAGCGCGGACAGTTCCGCGTACTGGCCCCCTTGCCGGGCCACCACCTTCATATCCAAGTTGCGGTTGCTTTGCGGCAATTGCAAACGTGCTGTAAGTGAGGCCGGCTGGGCGTTTGCCATAATTTTCAGCGTAGTCCCTGTCGCGATTGAGTTACAGGTCCCAGCTGCGGGGGTTGGACCTTAAGTCGTACGCAGCCTTCGAAGGACGGTGCAGTTCTTCCAGCCGAATTACATGTAGTAGGCTTAGGCTTGAAGAGGGAACAAACCAAAGGATTCATGTGGCACCCGTCCCAAGAAGAGTGTTGTTTGATTCTAAGCAAGCTCCATGCCTATGGTCCCTGTCCTCAAGCCATTCATTCCACAGGGGTTACTGAAAGACGTACGGGTAGGCATGAAATATCTTGCGCAAATTGGGAACAGAAGGGAAAAATTTGGGAAAACGAGTGAGGTTGTCTCACAGCGCAGAAATCCGGTAGTTGGCCAGACGCAGGACCGACAGAGCTGTGCGCAAGCTCCCAAGCCCAGCACGATGACATCAGGGGAATATGGGTTAGGAAGTTGGTGCTACTGGAGCGGGGGTCGGACTCTGTGGGCGCGCCGAACCGCGAGCTGCAGGCTTGCTCGGCTGCGACGCGCCGTTCCCGGCCTTTTTCTTTGATTCTCCACGCCGCAGGGCAACAGAACTGCTAGTACCTATATCAATCAGCCGCAAATTCTCGTCAGTGATCTCCTCTGCCCGCACGATGTGAGGTGTGATCGCAAATACGATTTCGGTTTCGCGCCGATCCTTGTTCTCCTGACCAAACAGGTACTTCAAGAGGGGAATTTTTGCCAGCCACGGATAACCGCTAAGCGAGTGTGTTTCTTCATCCGTTAGAATCCCACCCACCAGGTTAATCTCACCGTCCTCCAATCGCGATTCGTGCTCAATGCGGCGCTGTCCAATTGTGGGTTGATTGATTCCACCGATATTCTGAACACCTGTGACCGAAGAAACCTCCAAAACCATTTTCAGGGTTACCTCGCGATTCGAGTGAATGTGTGGTGTGATGTCGATATTCACGCCGACATCGAGATACTGAAATTGAGTATTGACCAACGGACTGATACCTCCACCACTCACGCCGGCGCCTGCCTGGAACGAACCGGTGGCGATCGGCACCCGATCGCCGATTTTCAAGCTAGCCTTTTCTTGGTCAAGGGCACGGATTTCCGGGTTCTGGAGGACCTTGGTGTTGTCGTCCGACATAAGAAAGCTGAACGAACCGCCCGGAACCGCCATTTGGAAATCTCTTCCATTCAGCGAACCCAGTTTGACCGTACCCGGCGCAGCAGCTGCTAAGGCGATGGAGGTAGATGTCGGAACAGTTGTGCCCAGTGTGCGTATCAGGTGGCGGCTAATTTGCAACACGGCGATGTCGATCACTACTTCGGCCTTTGCCTTGTCAATGTCAGAGACCAATTTCTGCGCCAGGACCATCTGGTCTGGCGTGCCTCGGAGTGTGATCGCGCTGTGCGTGGGATTTACCTGAATCCGGTTGATGTCCAGAATTCCTTTGAGCGTGTTGACCACCTCTTGTAACTCGTTCGGTGTCGACGCATTGCGAAGATAGAACGTCGTCATCACGTTGTCTTCAAAGTCCTTGCGCCTGCCTTCCGCGGCCACAAAGATGGCCTTGGTCGATACGGGCCGCCAAAAGGTCTTCGATTGCATGGCGACCATCCTCAACGCCTCGCGCAAGGGGACGTCGTCCAACTCGATATTGATTCGCTGTGGTTTGTAGTCCAGGTCAAACAGCACGTTGATTCCGGCCAGCTTGCCAATCGTTTTGTAGACATTATCCGCTGTGGTCGTCATCCGCAGTGTAAGCGGAGTATCCGAAAAGGGTTCCAGATCGACTGGACCTTCAGCCTCTTCTATCATTTTGCTCAACGGCGACTCCGGCTTCGGGGCGGCCGCAACCCCCTGCTGGGCTTGCTTTTTGATCATTGTGGCGGTGCGTGCCATCTCTTGTTGCGCCGCGATGTTGGTGCCGTCAATTTCTGCCGCACGCTGAAATTCCGCGAGTGCTTCCCCTAATTTGAGGTTGTCGCGCAGCGATTGGCCCTTTCGCACATGCTCAGCTGCGACAGAGGTTCGCAACCGGAGGTAGGCAGCCACGTATTTCGGGTCCTTGGGCTTCAGCGCGTACGCTTCCTTGTATGCTTCAAAAGCAGCATCGTATTGGGTCCGCGACTCGGCGTGAACACCGCGAGCATAGGCAGCTTTCGCTTGATCGGAATAGGCTGGCGCGTTGATCGCCAGAATCAGGATCGAGGCCAACACCATTCGCAGATGTATCATATCGTTGCTGCCTCCGCGGAACCTGCCATCCATGCCTCAATCGGACCATGAAAAGCCGACCTAAACCCGCGAGGTTTATGAAAATGGCAAAACCATTGATTTGTAAGAGCAAATGTGCGGCCACGGTAGGAAATCGCTTATCTCAATGCGCCATCCCTTATAACGCACAGCCTGGCCTACTTATTTGCTCTAGCGCAAAGACAGACACCCTTTGCGCCCCTCAAATACTCGCATGTCGACAATCGGGGTTAGGGTCGCTAAGAATTAAATGTCCTTTTAGTGGAAATTTTGAAGAAGGCCAGAAAAAAATGCCGGACCCGCGGGAAAGGCCTATGGAACTGATCAAAGTGCCGAAGCTAGGTCGATTACCCGCGGCAATGGGGGAAGAGTGAACTAGGTTATTCAAGTCTTACAGCCATCATGAATTTTCATAGTCCGACAATTCACCGCCAGGGTTGTCATAGCGCAAGGACGAACTGTCAAGATACGGTGATATTCATTCTTCCTGGCGGAACTGGCTGCTGAATTCACGGTTGCCTAGGTAGGATGGCCCTGGTCTGAAGGAGTAAGTCTCTCAGGTATGAAACTTGGCTGCAAACTTGGCATCGTCGCGGCTTTGATCTTTCTGGCCAGTCTATCAACGTCCGCAGCGGAGATGGCCACCCTGCGCAATGGCTTTGCCATCCGTTACGAACGTCGCGAAGCAATGGACACGGTGACTCGCCTATACCTGGTAAAGGCGCCAGACAACTACATTGACGTGCCTACTGCTGAGATCGTGCGTTTCGAAGCAGTGGACTCGCCCTTACCGCCAGCCGTCACCTCCGCACCTGCCAGTGACCTCGACGCGGTCGTCAGTGCTGCCAGCAAACGAAACAACATTGACCCTGATCTGGTCAACTCTCTGATCCTTGCTGAAAGTGGATTCGATCCAAACGCAGTCTCCGCGAAAGGCGCGCAGGGGCTAATGCAACTGATGCCGCAGACTGCTGCCCGGATGGGCGTACAGAATGCCATGGACCCCGCCGCCAATGTGGAAGGTGGAACGCGCTACTTGGGCGCACTGCTGTCCCGCTATCATAACGACCTTGGCAAGGCTCTGGCGGCTTACAATGCCGGACCAGATCGCGTGGAGCAGTATCATGGCGTGCCTCCCTACCCGGAGACCCGGGCCTATGTCGCTCGCATTATCCATGATTTCAACCGTAAGAAAGATATCCAGCGAAGCTCGTTCCAGGATCCCGGCAGTAACCGGTCGCTGGACCAGAATTCCCATGCCACTGCGTTCTACGCGCCCAGCCAACCGAAGGTAGTACCCCCTGCCATTGTGCGCTACACGCCCAGCGCCCCTTCCAGAGCTGCAATTTCTGATGCCGCCAAATTGATCTCCATGATGAATTCATCTCCTCGGGTGGATCAACCGGAGTGAACCTTAACGGCCCTATTGATGACTGACAAACGGACCTTGCATACGGCGCTCGTGCTGGCAAATGAGAGTTGATGTTTGGGCGGAGAGTAGTTATTCGGCAAAGGAAAACCTTCCAGCGATAAAACAGCCTTGGGGCTGTCCACGATTGTTTCTAGGAAGCCGATAGTGTCCCTCACTCTGCCCCGCAACACGGTCTCCCACTTCTCTCCCGTTGTCATCTGTAGCGGCTCACTCTCGCCCATACTGCTTCTCTTCATCCCGCAGGCCCCGAATCGGATTCAAGGGGCCTGTCTAGCCTTGGGAGGTGCATTACTCGAGGGCCGGTCTTCCGATCGCTGGGGAGCGAGGAGCGATACGCAACCGCTTCTATGCCATCACGAAATCCTCCCCATCGGCGACCGCGCTTTTGAGCTACCTTAGTAGTGTCAACGCCTGCTGCCCGTTAGGAATGCACAGCTGAAGGAGGAACGCATGAAGTTCCCTGGTCCGCTCCCCATCAGAGTTACGTTTGCTCTGAAGCTCGCCAGCCGGAAGATGGTATGGCGAATATTTCCGCTGCTTCTAGGAATTCTGGTCAACACCACGGTTCTCCGTGCGCAGCAACTCATCGACCGGACGGCTGCGGATAAGCAGACACTGCAGCTCTTGCTCCAACGAATTGATCAATTGGAGGCTAGAGTCAAGCAATTAGAAGCGGCCAAGCAGCAAGCTCCCCCTATAAGCCTTCCTTCTGCGCCTGCGCAAACGAGTGCGCCGCCTGTAAGTGAAGCTGAGCTGCAGGCAGACAACGCGGTGCCGGAGAGGATGGATGCTAGCAAGACATTGTTGCGCATGCGCGGCTTCGGCGATATCACGCTTCACGGGGATAGCCAGAGGCACGATACGACCGCCTTCAGTCTTGGCCAACTCAACCTTTTCATCACTTCGGACATCTCAGAGAAATTCAAGTTTCTCAGTGAGATTGTCTTTGAAGGTGGGCCGGACAACATTTTTGGCGAAACACGGGGTGAAAATAATGCCTTCGGTGTGGATGTCGAACGCATGGTTCTTCAGTATTCCCACAGTGATTATTTTAAGCTCGCCGTTGGCCGATATCATACCGCGATCGGCTACTACAACACGGCCTATCACCATAGCACTTGGTTTCAAACAACGACGGGGCGCCCCTTTCTCTTTCAATTCGAGGACCGCGGAGGAATTCTGCCGGTTCATACTGTGGGTGCGTCGGCCTCGGGCCTGATCCCTTCCGGCCATCTCGGCTTGCACTACGTCGCAGAGGTTGGAAACGGGCGAGCCTCGCGTTCCCCGATTACTGATGAACCGGTTCAGAATGTGGTTGACGACCAGAACCATAAGGCCTTCAACCTTGCACTTTTCGCCCGTCCTGACGCAGTTCGTGGCCTGCAGGTAGGTTTCTCTGCCTACCGCGACCTGCTTGCGCCGGTAAACCTCCCAAGAATCGGAGAGACTATCTTTGCGGCGCACGCCGTCTTGGTGCGTTCGAAGTTTGAATGGCTGAACGAAGCCCTTCTTGTTCGTCATGCCCCCAACGGTATTCCACGCATATTCAATACCCCGGGGTTTTACACCCAGGTTTCAAAGCAGTTCGGCTCCTATCGACCCTACTTCCGATACCAGTATGTGAACGCCTCTAGCGCAGAGCCCATCTTCCCCGACGTTGGATTGCGCCAAGGCCCCTCCTTCGGCCTCCGTTATGATGCTAGCGAGACGGTGGCGGTGAAGCTGCAATATGACTACACTGCCTTGCGAGGACAGCCGGCGGTCAATGCACTTGCTCTGCAAGTCGGATTTACATTCTAGAAAGAGCAACGCATGCGTCGCCTGGCAGGTTTGCTTTTCATTTTGGCCAATGCCGTTTTCTCCATTGCGGCGCTTTCCTTGGGGTCTGCGCCAAACTCGCGTTCCTTGCCAGGTCCGCAGATCGCGTCCGAGCAAAATCTGGCCGTTGTCGTTAACCTTTCTAACCCGGTTCAGAGTCTTTCCATGCCCGAACTGCGAAGGATTTTTCTAGGTGAGCGCAGTCACTGGCCCAATGGCCGCCGCATCACCCTGGTTATGATGGAACCCGGCCAGCCGGAGCGCGCCGTCGTGCTTCGCGATATCTGCCAGATGAATGAAACCGATTTCAACAATCACTTCCTGCACGGCGTTTTCACTGGCGAAGTGCTTGTTTCACCGAAAACCTTGGCAACTCCTGTGGGTGTGCGTAAGTTCGTATTTAACGTGCCCGGAGCCATTGGCTATCTTCGCGTCTCGGACTTGGACCCCTCGGTAAAGGCGGTTCGGATCGATGAGCGCGGTCCCGAGGATAAGGGCTATAGGCTTCACGTGCCACCACGCTCTTCCAAATAGGTATGAACGGGCAAAGCAAACGCGCGCGCAGACAGATATTGGCCGGCCCGGCTGCGCTGCTGGACCGTGTCTTAGCTGTTGCATCCCCCTACAATTCGTCCCTGTTGCTTCTCATCGTGTTCCTTGTCGTGATCGTGGTTGGCCTATTCGTCGTACGCGATCTTCACTCCACCAACGTTGAGGCTCAGAAAATGTATGCTGGCTCCGTGCTGGGGCTGCACAGAATTGGTGAGCTGCAGTACCAGGCCCAGGAGACGCGCCGAAGTACTTTTTATGCTTTAACCACCAACGATAGCAATCTTCAACTGGAATATGCCGACCAGTCTCGCGAAGCGGATCGCCGCGTAAACGAAGGGATCAGCGAATATCTCGGTCAGGCTCGAAGGCCTCACGAAATTGAGGTGGGCAAACGCCTCCAACGCGATTGGTCCGACTATCTTAGTGTGCGCAATGAAGTGTTAGCTTCGATTCTTGAGGGCAGCACCAAAGAGGCAGTGAACCTGGATCTTAAGGGAGGCGCGCCGTCATTTGAACGTGTCCGCCAAGACTTGGAGGAAATCAAGCGGCTCTACGACGAGCAGGCCTCGGAGCAGCTTGCCAACGTCGCCGCCACCTCTCGGCGCACCGTCTTCAGGCTGATCGGTGTCCTCGGTATTACGTTGGCCTTGGCCAGTGCTTCCGTCTGGGCCATCCAGAGAAGCAAAATGCTTGGCGCGATCCAACTGGCCAAGCTGCAAATGGAGTTTGTGGCCTCGGTCTCTCACGAGCTACGCACTCCGCTGGCGGTCATCTCCTCCGCCGCGGACAATATTGCAGACGGTCTTGTAGGCAGGAAGGATCAATTGAAGCGTTATGGCTCCGCAATCCAAAACCAGTGTCGGCAGATCACCGAACTTGTAAATCAGATTCTGCTGTTTGCCTCGACAAAAGACCGTAAGAATCGTTATACTCTGCGCCCACTGCAAGTGTCGCAAATCATCGATTCCGTGCTCGACAATACCGCGGAATTGGTGCGGGGAGCAGGCTTTGCGATTGAGCAGCGCATCGAATCTGGGCTGCCCTGTGTCATGGGTGACTTATCCGCGCTCTCTCAATGCCTGCAGAACTTGATCGTAAATGCCGTGAAGTATAGTGGTGAGAGCCGCTGGATCGGTATCCGCGCTTTCGTCCACGATTCCGAAGAGCGAGGCAGCAAGGAAATCAGGATCACCGTTCAAGATCGCGGCATAGGCATTGACCGTTTGGAGATGCCGCACATTTTCGAACCCTTTTATCGCGGCGCGGGGGTCACGGCTGCCCAGATTCATGGGACAGGTTTGGGATTGTCTCTCGCCAAGAGCATTGCCGAAGCTATGGGAGGGACACTTTCCGTGGTTAGTGAACTGGCGGTTGGGAGTGTTTTCACCCTCGGCTTGCCAATCGTGGAGAAACAAGAGTTGGAAATGTCGTCCGCCAATTCCGAAGCGGATCCGTCTATCCGAAAATGAACGAGAATATACTATTGGTAGAAGATGAGCAGGCATTGCGGATGACCCTGAGCGATCGTCTGCAAGGCGAGGGTTACGTCGTGGATCTCTCTCCCGATGGTGAACAAGGCTTCGAAAAAGCGACTACTTTGCCTTTCGACTTGATTATCCTCGACATCATGCTACCTCGCCGCAGCGGTCTTGACATCTGTCGCGACATCCGGCTGGCGGGTTTAGCGACCCCGATTCTCCTCCTTACTGCTCGTGGCCAAATCACCGACAAGGTAGTTGGCCTCAAATTGGGTGCGGATGACTACGTCACGAAGCCATTCGATACTCTGGAGCTCATAGCCCGCATCGAGGCCCTGTTGCGACGGGCCCCCACGCGGACCGGCCACGGCATTCTCCAATTTGGCTCAATCCGTCTCGATATTCGTGGCACTCAGGTTACGCGAGAAGGCAGTCCCGTTTATCTTTCTGCTCGGGAATTTCAGCTCCTGCGCTATTTCACAGAGCACAAAGGGATCACCCTTTCTCGTGATGAAATCCTGCGCGAGGTGTGGGGCTACGAGGCTGGCACGTTCACGCGGACCGTTGATGTGCACGTCGCCAGCCTGCGCCAGAAATTGGAAAAGGCTCCCAAAAAACCTGAGATGATCCTCACCGTACCCGGAATTGGCTATAAATTTCAAGGATGAGCGAGTATTGGCCGTATCATCCGAACATCGGTAGCTGCCTGTAGCTCTTCAGAACTTTTTCACTGATCGCAACGCGGACTCGGCTCTTTCGTGGTGATGCAACGTGTACCACCTCGGAGCATAGCCTTCCAGAAGCTCATGTAACTCTGCCAGGGCATCTGCCAACTGTGTCAGCTGTAGCCTCATTTCAGATGACTCATTCATTTGCTTTGGGAAACTGCTCACATCGAGTTGTTCACTGTGACCAAAGATCACGTCTTCACCCCCTCTCAAACGGGTCCGTAGCTATTGCCAATACAGCGGCACATCGTATGTTAAAACAAGCAATTGTTTGCACATCAGTTAAATTATAGAGATAGTTGCTAATGGTATACCCCTAAGGCGTTAACTGCAGATTGTTCAGCTTCGGAGTAAAAACATGTAATGTGTCCGTAAATTCCACGTAAAGTGTGCTCGCGCGCTCACAGGCTGGTTATCTCACGCCATCGTGCCCAGAATCATTCCTCGCAGAAGGCTATTCCACTCGATCAAATCACTTCTGTTCAATTTTGAACATCCGTTGAAAGTCCTCTATCGCCCCCCGTTGGAAGCGGCGAATGCCCTCCTTCTGGCTGGAGGATGAGGAAAAATAGGGGCCTAACGATTGCGTCAAAAAGACATTCCGTCCTCCTTTCAAATATGGAAACCTTCCGTAGTAAGGCTCGCGAAAAAGTCTTTCTCGTGTGCTACCATGCCGTAACCTAGCCCTCGCACATTGATTCGAATCCCCTTGAGGGAGGGTTTGGTGCACTTCAGCGGGCCGACAGCACAGGGTGCTTCTACGCGTATTTATCCTCTTAGCCCGTTGGCGATACCTCTTTCCGTTTTATTCCTACTAGCTTTCTTCGCCTGCATTCCTGCGCAGGCACAAATCTCACCGGGCCCTCTTGCCAAAGCCCACCAGTCTTTAAGCGGAACCGTGCAATGCGCGACCTGCCACCAATTCGGGACCAGCACGCCTACTTTCAAATGCCTGGATTGCCATAAAGAAGTGGCGCAACGACTAGCTGCGAAGCACGGATATCATGCCCAGATTCAGATGAAGAATCCCAATGGCAAAGATTGTGTCCGCTGCCACCTCGATCACAACGGCGAGGATTTCAGCCTCATCCACTGGGAACCTTCACAAAAACAATTTGATCATCGGTTGACGGGTTACGTCCTGGAAGGAAAGCATGCGGGCCTTGCTTGCGAGAAGTGCCACATGCCGGCGTACATGGTTGCCAATGAACGCGCGCTCATCAAGATGAAGGAACTTTCGAAGTCCTTTTTCGGATTGTCGCAAAACTGCGTGCCGTGCCATAAAGATGTCCACAAAGGCCAGCTCGGAAACGATTGCCTGCAATGCCATAATTACACGGACTGGAAGGCAGCAAAGCAATTCGATCACTCCAAGACCCGCTATCCTCTGACGGGTCTTCACATCAAGGTCGACTGCGAGAAGTGCCACAAACCGGATGTGCCCGGCGGCCCGGCGCGTTACAGGGACATGAAGTTCCAGGCTTGCATCGACTGCCATATCGATCCGCACAAAGGCTCCTTCAAACAGCGCTGCGAAGAATGTCACACCACTGCGGGATGGAAAAAACTGCTACCGGCTTTTGGATTCGACCATTCCAAGACCAAGTATCCCCTCCTTGGAAAACATTCCGAGGTTGGCTGCGCGGAGTGCCATTTGAAGGGGGATTTCAAAAAGCCTCTGCCGTTTGATAATTGCAATAATTGTCACAAACCGGACCCCCACAAGGGCCAGTTTGAAGCCCGTCCCAAGAAGGGTGAGTGCGCGGAGTGCCATACCGAGGATTTTTGGAAACCCTCGATGTTCAATGTGAAGGATCATGCCACATCAAAATACCCGCTGGAGGGCAAGCACGCGGGGGTAGAGTGCGATAAGTGCCATCTTCCTGCCGGCAAGGACACCATATACAAGGTTAAGTTCGCGGCTTGTCTGGACTGCCATAAAGATGAGCACGACGGGCAGTTCGCGGGTGCGCCTTACAAGAACCGCTGCGAGGACTGCCACACCGTCAAGGACTTTCATCGCTCGACCTATACCGTTGCCAAGCACCGCAAATCAAGGTATCCGCTTACGGGAGCGCATGCTTCCGTGGGGTGCAACGAATGTCACAAGGCGGGGGCTGCCGGGAGGACCGATAAGTTCCTTCCATTCCGCTGGAAAGATATGAGCTGCACCGCCTGCCATGAGGATCCCCATCACGGTGAATTTAAGGAACAACAGGCCAAGCTGCGCGCCGACGGCAAGGCTCGGGGATGTGAAGCCTGCCATAGCGTGCGGTCATGGGCAGATGTGAATGGCTTCGACCATTCGAAAACCAAGTTCCCCTTGCTCGGGGCGCACCGCGCCGCCAAGTGCGGTGATTGCCACAAGGTGCCTTTAGGCAAAAAAGAAATACAGTTTAAGGGCACGTCGCAAGTCTGCGAAGATTGTCACAAAGACGCCCATGACGGCCAATTCGCAAAGGCCGGGAAAACACCTTGCGCGGACTGCCACGATTCGCAGCGCTGGGTGCCCTCCACCTTCAACCATGACACCCGCACGCATTTCCCCTTGCAAGGCGGCCACGCAGGCGTGGCTTGCGACAAATGCCATAAGCAGACGCGCATGTCTGTGGCGGACGCCAAGCCTGTGATTGTCTACAAACAGGCGCCTTCGAAGTGTACGGATTGCCACGGCCCGGACATCGGCCCCTTGAACCCTCCTGCGCGAAAAGGGACAGGGCAGCAGACTGGAACGGCGATGCATGGCGAAGAATCTTGGAATTTGGCCCATTTGCGTGGCGCAAGGGCACTAAAGTACTGATGGTCGTAGTACTAGTTTGGAGCGGACTCGACCCCTGGCCAAAAACTGAACAGAGGTACAGTTGTGTTTGGCCCTGCGCAAGTAACATTATCATGACTGGAGTTATTGTCATCATGGCAAACCACAACCAGCCCAGCGGGAACGAATTCAGGGAAACTGAAGCTTAGGAGCCTGTTACGTCTAAGTTGGTTCAGATCCTGTGTGGGGTGCTGCTGTTCTCTTCGTCAGCAGCGAGCGCTCCCGCACCCACACCGCAGCGGGAGACCACTCGCAGTCCGCACGGACCGCTCGCCATCCCCTGCGAGAATTGCCATACCGCCGCGGGTTGGCGCCCCATCCGTGCCATTCCTGAATTCGATCACAACAAAAC
>Ga0066710_100002278_pt1 | contig 15334 bp, 18 predicted proteins | sample GraSoiAngelo_159_FD_79666 | JGI IMG/M metagenome (GOLD analysis project Ga0066710, IMG submission 79666) | Grasslands soil microbial communities from the Angelo Coastal Reserve, California, USA - 14_1009_16_40cm | ecosystem: Environmental > Terrestrial > Soil > Grasslands | place: USA...
CTGTTTGACAGTTGGGTTGGTTGCCTCGGTGCGACGGACTATGCGCAGCACGTGGCGCCCTACATCCGGGCCATCGCTGCGGCGTTGCGTCCGGCCGGCACACCGATGATCCACTTCGGGACAGGTACTGCCGGATTGCTGCCGGAGATGGCGGCCGCCGGCGGCGAGGTGATCGGCGTGGACTGGCGGATTCCCCTGGCCGAGGCATGGGCCCGGATCGGCTACGACCGTGGCATCCAGGGGAACCTCGATCCTGCGGTGCTGCTGGCACCCCGCGACATCGTCCGTCGGCGCACCCTGGAGATCCTGCGGCAGGCCGCCGGCCGGCCCGGGCACGTCTTCAACCTGGGTCACGGCGTGCTTCCGCAGACGCCGCGGGAGCACTTGCGCTATGTCGTAGACCTGGTGCACGAATACACCGATCGAGAGACGGTGAGCGCCGGATGAGCAATCCGAACCGGCTCGCATGTCATTGCGAGGCCCGGAGGGCCGAAGCAATCTCCTCCGTTGCGAGGGGCGAAGCCCCGTGGCAATCTCCATCTGAGAGGAGATCGCTTGCCACCCCGCAAATTTGTGGTGCGAATTTGCGGGGACCCCGGCAATGCTGCGCTCGCGATGACAGCGTGAGGAAGGAGATCGCTTCGCTGGGCTCGCGATGACGGCGCCTCTTGGCGTGTTGCTCATGGCGTATGGGAGCCCGGCCACGCTCCACGGCGTTGAGGCGTACTACACGCACATCCGGGGCGGACGCGTCCCGCCGGCGGAGCGGGTGGCCGAATTGCGGGCGCGCTACGAGCGTATCGGCGGCCGATCTCCGCTGGTGGAGATCACGCGACGTCAGGCCGACGGGATCGTGCAGGCACTGGGGCAGGCAGGCCTGCCGGCCCGCGCCTATGTGGGGATGAAGCACGCGCCGCCGTTCATCGCGGAGGCGGTGGCCGAGGCGGCTCGTGAGGGGATGCGCACGCTGCTTGGCCTTGCGCTGGCCCCGCACTACTCGCGCATGAGCGTCGGCGCCTATCGTGCCGCAGCTGAAGAAGCCGCCGCCCGGCACGGAGTGACGGTGTCCTGCGTGGAGAGCTGGCATCTGCATCCGGGCCTGGTCGCGGCGCTCGCGTCCCGCGTAGGCGAGGCGCAGCGACAGTGCGCCGGCGGCACGGACGCCCTCGTGGTCTTCACGGCGCACAGTCTGCCGGCGCGGATCCTGGAGTGGAACGATCCGTACCCCGAGCAGCTGCGTCAGACCTGCGCGCAGGTCGCCGCCGCGGCAGGTGTGCGGCGGTGGCAGTTTGCGTATCAGAGCGCGAGTGCAACCGGCGAGCCGTGGCTGGGCCCGGACCTGCTGGATGTCGTGCGGGCGATTCACCGGGAAGGCCATACCGAGTGCATCGTTTGCCCGGTAGGATTCGTGGCCGACCACCTGGAGGTGTTGTACGACATCGATGTCGAGGCGAAAGACCTGGCCGGTACCTTAGGCCTGCGATTGATCCGCGCCCGATCACTGAACGACGATTTCGATTTCGTCTCCGCGGTGGCCGACGTCGTCCGCACGCACCTCCCCGAAGGGGCTCTGGCATGAGCGTACTACGGCGTGCGCCCCGCCCGCCGGTGACACAAGCCCGCAGTTACCGCGTCCTGGTGCCGGGCACGCTTGTAGTGCTCGCGCTGGCGACCGCGCTGATTTTGGTGGTGGCCATCGGCGTGCTATTGGGTGTCGTTCCGATCCGGGCAGGCCGGGGGGATGCCCCGCTGTCCGCGCACGGGCTGTCGCTGGCATCTTCATTGGTCACTGGTCTGTTCGCCGCGTCGGTGCTCCGCCGCTATCTGCAGCGGGGCGGCACGCACCTGCTCCTGTGGGGAACGGGGCTGGTGATGTTTGGCATCGTTGGCGTCACCGAACTGATCTCGACGTTTGGATGGTATCCTACAGTCTTCCGATTGTGGTATTTGTGTGGCGCTCTGTTGACTGCCGCGTGGCTGGGACAAGGGACCGTGTATCTGATGAGCCGCCGCAGACGTCTCGCGGTGGGGACGATGCTCGTCCTGCTGGGGGCGAGTCTGGCCGCCGCGTACCTGGTGTTTGCCGAGCCGCTCAACGCCAGCGCGTTCGATCCCCGCGCGCCGCTCGGCGTCCAGTTTCGCGCTGTCCTGCCTGAGGGCTCTACGGCGCGGAAGCTGACACCCGTGTTTAATATCTACGGGACCCTCACCCTGGTGGGAGGTGCGCTGTATTCGGCCTGGTTGTTGTGGCGCAAGGAGATCGCGCCGGGTCGCGTGGCCGGCAACCTCCTGATCGCAGCAGGGGGACTCTCCCTGGCGCTGGTGAGCACCCTGGCGCGGTTTGGGGCCGGCGGGCTGCTCTCGCTCGCCGAGTTGATTGCCGCTGCGCTGATGTTTGTGGGATTCCTTCTGGCCACCGCCCGGCCGGTTTCTGCGGCGCTGGCGAGGAGGGTGGCTCCATGACGGCCGGATCGCCCCGAGGCGTCGCGCCGGCGTGGCTGGCGCTGGGCGAAGCCAGCAAGGTGCTCGGTGTGGATGGGTCGACGCTGCGCGCGTGGACAGACGCGGGGCGGATTCGCGCGTATCGCACCCCCGGGGGGCATCGCCGCTACCGGCAGGACGACCTGGCGGCGTTCCTGCGCGGGCACCAGCAAGAACGCGCGGGCAAACTCTCCGACCTCATCGGTCCGCACGGCGCGCGGCTGATGCCGGGCGCGGCGAGGCGGGAGATTCGCCGCCAGCAGTGGTACGCGAGCGTGGGGCCGGAGACGGCCGAGACGATGCGGCTGACCTGCCGGAGACTGATGGATGCCCTGGCCGGATATCTCTCCGGCGGCCGGGGACAGCCCGTGGCGGTGCAGGCCGGGGAGGAGGCGGGCCGCGAGTTAGGCCAGCAGGTCGCCGCCCTGCACCTGTCGCCGGCTGAAGCCACCCGCGCCTTCCTGTTCTTCAAGGAGTCGATCACGCAGGCCGTATCTTCACATCTCCCGCTGCCGTCGCATCGCAAAGTACATTCCATCCGCCGGATCGAGTTATTCCTGGATCGCGTCCTGCTGCGGATGATGGCGGCCTACGAACGAGGAACCTCGATCCCGGATTCTCGATCCTAGATCCTCGATCCAGGATCTAGGATTCCGCCCGCTGTGACCTGGATTATTGCGGCATCCCCGGCCCGTTCCTATACTGAGTGGAGTAATGTCAGGTGTAATGTGCGTTCGCTGATCATCATCCCGGTCTACAACGAAGAGGCCGCGTTACCATACGTGCTGGGGGAAGTCCGGCGCGCTGCGCCGCAGAGCGACCTCGTCGTGGTCGACGATGGCTCGACCGACCGATCCACCGACCTCGCCTCCCAACATCCGGGTGTTGAGATCGTCCGTCATGATGTCAACCGAGGTTACGGCCAGTCCCTGATCACCGGGTTTGGGCAGGCCGTCGCCGGAGGGTATGACGTCGCCGTCACCATCGATTGCGATGAGCAGCACGAGCCTCAGCGCATCCCCGATTTCCTGCGGGCGATCGGCGGCGCACACATCGTCTCCGGCAGCCGGTATCTGGATCCTGCGATGCCGGGAGATCCACCGCCCCCAGATCGTCTCCGCCTGAACCAGGAATTTGTAGCCAAGCTGCGGGCCATCACGGGTTATCCGATCACCGACGCCTGGTGCGGTTTCAAAGCTTACCGCGTGGAGGCGCTGCGCAAGTTCGTCTTGACCGAGCCCAGCTACGGGATGCCGCTGCAGGTGTGGGTACAGGCCGCCTATCACGGCCTGCGCGTGATCGAGCTGCCGGTGGCCCGCATTTACAAGAATCCTTCCCGTCAGTTCTGGGGCGGCCTGGATGACCCCCAGACCCGCCGCGCGTACTACCTGCGGGTGCTGGAGGCGGAGGTCGCGCGCTGGCTGCCGGACCGCCGTGCACTCGTCGAGGATGCAAGATCATGATGAAGATCCTCGCCATCGGGCCCCATCCGGACGACGTGGAGATCGGCATGGGAGGGATGATCCTAGCGCTGCGGACCCGGGGCCACGATGTTACGATCTGCGATCTCACCAACGGCGAGCCGACGCCCATCGGTACGCCGGAACGCCGCGCCCGCGAGGCGGCCGAAGCCGCGCGCATCCTGGGCGTCCCCCGGATCACGCTGGAGATGCCGAATCGCTACCTCACCGATTCGGTAGAAAACCGGATGCGCGTGGCAGAAGTGATCCGCCGGGTGCGGCCGGAGATCTTGTTCATCCCATATTGGGTCGACGCCCACCCCGACCATGTCGCTGCGGCGGCACTCGCCGAAGCCTCGCGCTTCTACGCCAAACTGACCAAGACGACCATCCCGGGTGAGCCGTTTCTCCCGCCGCGAGTGCTCCACTTCCTTACCACACACTACCGGCTCATGCCCGAGGTCGCGTTCATCTTCGACATCTCAGATCATCTCGACCGGAAAATCGACGCCATCCGGGCCTACACGTCGCAGTTCGGCCCGGAGCGCGGTAACGAGCAGTTCTTTGACCAGCTGCGCACCTGGAACCGGTATTACGGCGATCTCATCGGCCGCAAGTATGGCGAGCCCTTCGCCTGCCGCGAAGAAATCGGATTGAGTGGACTCGACCAATTTGTCTAGACGACTCATGCGTTTGCCGACGGACGTTGAGTTCGAAATTCCACAGAAGCCGGGTGAGGCGCTCTGTCTACCACCTCCCCGGCAGTTCGCTGCGCTGGCACGGCGCAACGCTGCACTGCTGACCGATGCGCCGCTGACCATCGCCGGCGTGCGGCTCGCTGACGTCCGCCGTCGCGCGCGGACCGAAGTCCTGCAGGCCGCAAAAATGTATTCGCTGTCCCTGGACCTCACCGCGTCCACGTTCGCGCCGTCCGACCTCTTCCTGGTGACCGGCCACCAGCCATTTCTCTTCCACCCCGGGATCTGGCTGAAACATCTGCTGATCGACCGCCTGGCAGGCAGTGGGATGGGGGCGTTGAGCATGCCGGTGGACAATGATGTCGCCGAGGATGTTGGTGCAGACGTCCCGCACCTGGACGCGACGGGTCTACGCCTGGTGCACGAAACATTGGTGCGGGCGGGTCCGGACGTTCCGTACGAAGCCGTGCCGGCGCCGCCGCCGCGGGAGTGGCAGGAATTCGTAGACCGTCTGCAGGCGCATCTGCAGACGCTCCCCCTGCCGGACGTGCAGGCGTCACTGGCGCAGTTTGCCAGGGCCGCAGCAGGAATCCGCGCGGACAACATCGGGACGTTTCTGACGGCAGCTCGTCGCCGCTACGAGGGCGAGCGCCGGTATGTCGAACTCCCGGTGTCGAAGATGAGTGCCGGCGTGGAGTTCAAGCGGTTCGTCCTGCACCTGCTGCGTGATGCCGAACGATTTGCCGCTGTGTACAACCATCACCTTGACGCCTATCGCGAGCGGTACAACATCCGCACTGCGGCTCAGCCGTTCCCTGACCTCCAGCGCGAGGGCGATCGGCAAGAGCTGCCGTTTTGGATCATCCGGGACGGCCGGCGCGCGCCGCTGTCCGTGCAGCGCACGGGTTCCGGCGTCCGGCTGGTCGCCGCCGGTGAATCCGCGGGTGAGGTGGCCGACGGTGCCGGGCCGGAGGCGCTGGCCGGTCTCGCGATCAGGCCCCGCGCCCTGACGTTGACGGCGTTTACGCGCCTGTGTCTGGCCGATCTCTTCGTGCACGGGGTCGGCGGCGGCCGCTATGATCGTGTGACCGATGCCGTGATCCGGGAGTACTTCGGGCTCGAGCCGCCCGTGTACGCGGTGACGACCGCGACGATGCACCTTCCCCTCCAGGGGTACGATGCGGGGGAGGAGCGGCAGGCGCTGCACCGCCGGTTGCTCGAGCTGCAGCACAACCCCGACCGGGTGCTCGCCGATCCGACGCCACCGCAGCAGGCGCTGATCAGCGAGAAGTGGCGGCTGATCGCGGCGCTGGACGGCGGAACCCTATCGCGCCGAGAGCGGCGCCAGGCGACGCAGCGGATCCGGGAGATCAACGAGGAACTGTCACAAACACTCTCTGCCCAGCGCAGGGACGTCGAGCAGCGCCTGGCCCAACTTGAAAGCGGAGCGGAGGGCGCAGCGGTCGCTGCGCACCGCGGTTACCCCTATTGTTTCTTCTCTCCCGCCGAAGTTGACGCGCTGGTCGACCGCATCATCTCCAACCTTTAACCTGCCTTGCGCCAAACGAGGATCACCTGCCGCATCCAGTACCTAATCTGTCTACTGGCTACCCACCGGTCCACTCTATCGGCCGCCCGAGTGAAGAAGTTGTCCGGCAACTTGATGAAGAGGGACGTGAGGATCCCGACCGGAACCGAAAAGAGATTCACGAACATATGATCTCCAGCCCCCATCACGCGATCTGCCCACAAGATCTGGTGCCGGGAAAGGGGAAGCTCGTCTTTTGTATGGGCACGCGGCGTTAGAAAGCGGAAGAGCTTGGCAGCCGGGTTGTCCCTCAGGGGCTCCATAAAGAGGGCGCGACCTCCGGGCTTAAGCACACGGCGGATTTCCCGGATGGCAATCTCATAGTCCAAGTGATGAAGAATGGCTCGGCCCACCACGAAATCAAACGAATCATCTGGAAATTCCATTCGGTGCGCGTCCATTACGCGAAACTCCGCCCGGCTACCAAACCGAGTCTTCGCCTCGGCAATCGCCCTTTTGGAGATGTCGATCCCCACCACTTTCTGCGGATGCCGACTCAGCAACTCTTCCGTGATCGTCCCATTGTAGCAGCCGCAATCCAAGACTATTCGGCCCGGGACATTTCCATCAACGATCTGCCAGAAACAAGCTTCTCCGAATAATGAGTTCGGACACCATGACACGTGCCAAAACCGCGAATGCAGCCTATGACATTTCTCCCAAACGTCACCCACATCGTAGGCTGCTTTTTCACGGTTTACTCGATCCCGCAAGTTGTCGTCCATCTTCATCTCTGCTGCCATAAACTGCTTTCTCTGGATCGTCCCGCTGCGGCACTATTGTCAGCACTGCCTGCGTAACTCGAACAGATTCAGACCGAGGAGCGTGTCGTCCGATCCAGCGCACCAGTCCTTTGGTCGGTACGAATGACGTGCGCGATCATTCGCGCTAATCGGCAGGAGAGCCTCAGCCTCTGATTAGAAACGAACCTGGTTTTATTGCAGCGTTCGGACTTGGATCCTCTCGCCAGTGTTTACTCCCAGAGTTTCTGGACAGCGCCCAGGGAGTTCCTTGAGATTATTGTATCAACGGTGAAGGTGAGTGTGATGGAGCAAATCCGGGCCAGCCCGCCTGCAAAACCGGATAGTTTGTCCGCAACCTCGCGGACGGTCGGGCATGACGATCGACAACAGACTTGGACCACGATGGTACGGTGTGGGCCGACCTGTTCGCCGTCAGCGGACGCCCGTTCGTCAAGGGTCGAGCACGATGCTGACCGTGGCTTCCGGCCGGGGATGTGATTGGGATTCTGCGGGTGCTGAAGGTGAACCGGACCCTAGAGGGGCAAGAGTTCCGGATCCCCTGGAGGGGCGAGGTACGGTCCAGATCCGTTCCCTAGGAAGAGCACTGCCTTTCCATGTTCCTATTGTTCGAGCTTGTTCGAGCTTCTCACTGCGCGACGGAGGTAAGAACGAGCTATGTAGCCGCCAGCGAGCAGGGCAACGGCCGGCGCCAGCCACACGATCCACAACAGGCCGCGGCGGGGCGGCTCGAGCAGGATCCATTCTCCGTACTTGCTGACGAAGTAGTCGACGATCTGCTTGTCTGTCTCTCCGGCGGCCAGTTTCTCGCGGATCAACATCCGCATCTGTGCCGCGAGTTCAGCCGGCGAGTCGGCCACACTTTCGTTCTGGCACACCGGACAGCGCAGGCGCGCGGCGATCGCCGCTGCCCGCGCATCGAGGTCCTTCGCGGTAGCCGGGCCGGCGGCGAGAAGCAATACAGTGATTACCAGGATGACGCAGAGTCTTCGCGAGGCCCGAGGCCCGAAGCCCGAGGCCCGGCCGTTGTCGTTAGGGCGCACCGGCGCCACCCCGCAACAGCGCCTCGATCTTCGAGGCCAGCTGATCCTTGGTCACGGCGCCGGTGTGTTTGGCAACGATGCGTCCTGCCCGGTCAACCACGAACGTTTCTGGAACGCCGTAGACGCCGTAGTCAATGGAGATCTTCCCGCTGGGGTCCATTCCGTTGGGAAACGTCTGCCTGAATCGGTCGAGAAATTCGCGGGCCGGCTTGTCCTGATCCTGGATGTTCACCCCCACCACGGTGACTCCGCGGCCGCGGTACCGCTCCCAAATCCGTTGCAGGTGGGGCGCCTCCTCGTAGCAGGCTGGAAAGCACCATGAAGCCCAGAAGTTGACAACCACGATTTTGCCGTGCAGCGCGCGTGTGTCCAGCGTCCCCCCGTCAAAGAGTGGGAGGATGAACCCTGGGGCCTGCCGCCCAACGAGCGGGGAAGGGATGGCCCGCGGGTCACGCTGCAAGCCGAAGACCAGCACCAGCAGAATCGCGGCGGCGATGGCCGCTGCAGCTACCCCGGTCCACACGAGCGGCCGAGAAGATTTCACCTGGGGCGCGACGGCCATGCGGCCAGCACCCCGGCGATCACCATGACGGTCCCCCCAACCCAGATCCAGGATACCAGCGGCGTGATCACTGCGCGCAAGACCGCGCTCTGGGCGCCGGGATCGAACGCCATCAGGACCACGTACAAATCCTCTCGCCATGTCGAACGAACCGCCGGGGTGGCCACCGGAGCCCGCGCCTGGCGATAGAAGTTCTCGGACGGGCGGAGGAGTTCGATGGCCCCGGTGGAGTCGGGTGAACCTGCCGACGCCGTTCCATCCCCCGCAAAAACGGCCACCGGCGCGGCCACAACCATCTTGTCCGGCCCCGGTAGGGCCTCCAGTCCCTCCAGCCGGAGTGTGTACCCGCCCACCTGCATCGTGCGGCCCACGGAGAGCTGGCGCTGCACTTCAATCCGGCCGGACTGCGACCCCACAATGCCAGTGATGACGATGGCGAGTCCCAGGTGTATGAGATATCCGTAGTAGCGCTGCCGGTTGAGCGCAAACAACATCCGCACCGCTGTTGGCCAGGGTTCGCCGGTGGCGATACGCCGGGCTCCCGCGCCCCGCACATACTCGCCGAGCTGCGCCAGCGCCATGAAGAGCACAGCGCCCAGCGCGACCAGGCCCGCGCCCCGCACACCCGCGAAACCGAGGGCGGCCATCATGAGCAGGGTCATTCCACCCAGCCATCCCAGCTTCCGGATCTCCTCGGCCCCGGAGCGTCCCCACCGCAGGGCGGTGCCGGTGCCCATGACGATGAGCAGCACAACGCCCAACGGCACAAGTACCCGGTTGAAGAACGGCGGTCCGACCGTGACCTTCGCGCCGGTGACGGCTTCCACAATCAGTGGAAAGATGGTGCCGAAGAAGACGGTGAACGCCATCGTCAGCAGCACGGCGTTGTTGAGCAGCATCATCGCCTCGCGCGAGAACGGGCTGTCGAACGTCCCCTCGTCGCGGATCTGGGGCAGGCGAGCCAGTAGAGCGAGTAGGGACGCCGCCGTCGCGAGCCCGAGGAAAGTCACAAACAGTGGACCGATCCACGACTGCGTGAACGAGTGCACAGAGGCCAGGATGCCGCTGCGGGTGAGGAATGTTCCGAAGATGGTCAACAGAAACGCGACAATCACCAGGCTCAGGTTCCAGATCCGCAGCAGGCGGCGGCGCTCCTGCACCATCGACGAATGAATGAACGCCGTTGCGACCAGCCAGGGCATGAGCGCAGCGTTTTCCACAGGATCCCAGGCCCAGTAGCCCCCCCAGCCCAGCACGTCGTACGACCATCGCGCGCCGAGCAGCAGCCCCGCAGTCAGCGACGTCCAGGCCACCAGCGTCCATCTCCGCGTGATCGTCATCCACTCGTCCCGGTGCCGTCCCGACAGCAGCGTCCCCATCGCGAACGCGTAGGGGATAGAGAATCCCACATAACCCAGGTACAGGAAGGGTGGATGGATGGCCATCAGCAGGTGATTCTGCAGCAGCGGGTTGAGGCCGCGGCCGTCGACCGCCGGGACCGGCAGCCGTGCGAACGGATTTGCCGGTCCGACCATCACGCCCACAAAGAACACCGCGATGCCCAGCAACACCGTCAGAACGTGTGGGATGAGCTCGGAGTGTTTGCCCCGGTATTCGACGGCCACGAGGAGGGTCAGACCGGTTAGGACCCAGGCCCACAACAGGATCGAGCCTTCCAGCGCGCCCCACAATCCGGCGACGCGGAACACGAGCGGCGTGGCGCGGTTCACGTTGAGTGCCACGTAGCGAATGCTGAAGTCGAACCCAATCAACGCCGCCTCCATCATCACAACGGCCAGCGTGACGCACCCAAAGACACCGGCGGCAGCGAGGCGGCCCCGGGCTGCCCGCACCGGATCATGACGAGAGCGCCTGCCGGCGAGAAGTACCACCAGCCCCCCCACGGCACACACCAGCGCCAGCGTGAGGAAGATGGATCCCAGGGTGGCGATCATGGCGTCTTCGGCGGAGCGTACTCTTCGGAGTGCTTCACGATAATCGAGCGGGCGGCGAACACGCCGTCGGCGCGCAGCGTGCCTTCGACGATCGCCCCCTGGCCTTCCGTGAACAGTTCCGGCGGCGCACCGCGATACACGACCGGCACGGTCGCCTTGCCATCCGTCAGCACAAAGCGCAACTCCAGGGTGATGGGATCCCGGCGCCGCGAGCCCGGAACGACCTGGCCCCCCAGGCGCGTCGCGCGGCCGACCGCGCTCTGGCCCTGCGCCAGCACCTCGCTGGGCGTGGCGTAGTACACGATCGCTCCGCGGAGACCGCCGAGGATAAGGTACACCAGCGCACCGGCGACGATGACGGCGGCCAGGATCAGGCGAGTGCGTTTCATCGTGAAGGGGCGTCCTTCCGTGCCCGCCGCGTCTGCTCGGCGCGCCACACCCGCCGGCGCAGCCCCAGTACGTAAATGACCAGGGTCGCCAGCACCACACTGTAGGCCAGTGCGATCCACAGGGCCGGTGTCATCATAGCTCCACGCCGGCCTCAAGCCGCGCCAGACGCGTACGAAGCCGCAGCAGGTAAGCGAACAACACCGTGAAAGCGAGCAGGCTGAGCATCAGCGCGACGAGCATCGGCGGAGCGATCTTCAGGCTCCCCGGGGCGATCGATGCCGGCTGGTGCAGCGTGCGAAACCAGACTACAGAGTAGTGAATGACCGGGACGTCGAGGAAGCCGATGATGGCAATCACCGCGGCCAGGCGCGCCCCGCGCTGTGGGTCGTCAGACAGACCGCGCACCAGCAGCGCGCCGCTGTAGATCAGGAAGAGCACGGCGGTGGTCACCAGGCGGGCGTCCCACGTCCACCACGTCCCCCATACGGGCCGCCCCCAGATCGAGCCGGTGACCAGCGCCAACCCAGTGAACAGCACGCCGAGCTCGGTGGCGCTGAGTGCAATGTAATCGTAATCCGGGCGCCGCTTCCACACGTAAAGCACGCTGGTGACAAAGGTGATGGCGAACGCGAGGTAGGCCACCCCGGCGTTGGGGACGTGGGCATACATGATGCGCACGTACTCGCCCTGGAAGGCGTCGGGCGGTGAGGCGAGGAGGCTTGTGTACACAGCAGTAGCCAGCAAGAGCACTGCGGCAGCGCCGAGCGCGGTCTGCGCCTTCATGCTTCGTCCATGACGACCTCAAACAGGATCGGACACACCAACAGATACACCAGGTCGAACGCCACCAGGACCAGGATCCAGAGTGCGGAGGTAGTCCCCGCCAGAATCGTCTCCGTGAGTCGCACGCCCCCCAGCACGACCGGAAGTGCCAGCGGAAGCAACAGCAGGGGCATCAGCAACTCGCGACCGCGGACGTGCAACACCAGCGCCGCGAGCAACGTGCCGATCGCGCTCAGCCCGACGATTCCCAGCATACCAACGCCCAGCAGGGCCCCCACATGGGTCCATACGTCCACGCTGAATAGTACGCCAAGCAGCAGAAGCAGCGCGACCAGCAGCGCGGAGAGCATGATGAAGAGCGCCGCACCCTTCCCCCAGTAGAGGTGCTCTCGGCTGCCGGGGTACAGCAAAAGTGCCTCGAGCGCCTGTTGCTCGACCTCCGATTGGGTGATGCGGGGAATCCCGACGACCGCCGCAAAGCCCAGCGCCACCCATAGGACCGCCGCCGCCCGCCCCGGCTCGGACCCCAAGACGAAGCCGAGCAGCAAGATCATCAGCAACGCCACCATGCCGGTCGCGGTGATCGTCTGGCGGCCCCGCCATTCCATCAGCAAATCCTTGCGCGCGACCGCGGCGGCGCGGAGGACCCCGTTCACCGTGTGCCTCCCGCCGCTGCAGCCAGGTCCGCGGCCGTGAGCTGCGCGGCCGGACCGATCTCCACCGGCCGGCCCGCCGCCAGCGCCAACACCGCGTCGGCCATCTTCATCCCGCGCTCCCATTCGTGCGTGGCAATGATCACGCTTCCGCCCCGGCGTGTCGTATCCGAAGCCATCTCCGCGACCAGGGTCAGGCCCTCGCTGTCCAGCCCACTATAGGGTTCATCGAGCAGCAGCAACCTGGGAGATGTCAGCCATGCTCGCGCCAGCGCAAGACGGCGTTTCATTCCATTGCTCAGGGTCCGGACGGGAGCGTCGGCGACAGCGGTCAATCCGACTCTGTCCAGCCAGCTGGCCACGGGTGCATCCGGCCGACCACCCATGGCCGCGGCAAACCGAAGATTTTCGCGCGCCGTCAAGAGGTCGTACACGCCGGCGGAGGTCCCTACGAACGCAATCAGCCGGCGTACGGCATCGGCGTCGCGAACCAGGTCCCGTCCAAATACCGATGCGCTACCGTCTGTCGGCCTCAGCGCTGTGGCCAGCAGGCGCAGCAGCGTGGTCTTGCCCGAGGCGTTGGGGCCGACCAGCAGCAGCACCGAGCGCGGGGGGAGAACAAATGTCACCTCTCGCACGGCCCACTCGATGCTAAACCGTCGGGCCAGGCCACGTGTGATCACTGCGGATGTGTCCACGCCCGCGTTGAGATCGTTGCGCATCTGAATGCCGAATCAATCGGGGAAACTCGCAGGTGATACAGTTCGCGATCACCGCCCGGACTGCCTGCTCCATGCGGAGTACGCAAGTACAGGACAGTGATGTAGAACGCAGACGGCAGAACGCAGAGCGCAGACTACTTCCGCATTCTGCGTTCTGCCGGTTGCGTTCTGGGTTCCTACGGTCCCTGGACGACAATTACTCCCAACATCGTCGGATGGACGCCACAGCGGTACGTGAACTGGCCGGGCTCATTGAAGGTAAAGGCGTACTCGTTCCCGTGCTCGATCGGGCTGGAACTGCCAGGCCGGCCGCCGGTCAGCACAATCTGATGCGGTGCGTCGTCGAAGTTCATCCACTGCACCGGGGTCCCGGCCGTGATCACCGTGTCCCGGGGCCAAAAGGCAAATTCCCGGATCTCCACAGTGACCTGCCTGCTGGGCTGTGACGACAGCGCCTGTGTTCAGGATTATGACAGTGAGCAGCAGGCTGGCAATCCGGGTGCGCGTGGGGTGCCCTCCTAGCGCTCTACGATAATGCGGCCGCGCATCCCCAAGTGGATGGCGCAGAAGTACTCCACCTCGCCGGGCCGGTCGAAGGTCAGGAAGTACCACCCCAGCGTCGAGAGATTGCCCGACTCGAAGGAGCCGTCTGGGGGGTTTGATGTCGTGGGGGACCGCGTCATAGTTCACAAACGCTACAGTGGCGCCGGCTTTCACGCGCAAGACCTGTGGGGCGAACCGGTAGTTCAATGTCTCGATCCGATCCGCGCCCGCCACCTGGCGCGCAGGGAGCGGGTCAGGCCGGTTCAGGAACGGCGTGAAGACCAGGTCCGTGACTTTCATCTGCAGTGGCAGTTCAGGCAACGGCCCACGGGATCCGGGATGTCCAGCGGTTGGAATGGCTGGTCCGCGGCATTGCGCGTGAAGGCTTCAAAGCGCCATCCGCGCGGACAAAACCCGCGGCGCCTCTTTACAGCCACTTAAGCTTCGGGAGTTTTCTCCGCAACCGGCCATCCAGGCCGTATTCGCGGCCGGCGCTAACGAGAAAAAGCGTTACTAAAATAATGATGGTAAGGCGATCAAGGTTAGCGCCTCCCGAGGCATAGGTTTTCCCTAGAATATAATTTATGTTTGCAAAGATTTGCAGCGGCGCAACAATTCTGATTCCTAGACCCAAAAGGAGACAGATTCCCAGCACAAATTCCCACGATGTCACTAAATGCGTAAAAAATGACGCGTTCGGAAGCGCGAAGTTTATCAGGAAGGATTTATAAAATCCATAGCCCTGCGGATTCTCTGCCCACATCTTGAAAAGTTTCGGCAGTGTTTCTGGAGTCCATGCGTGAATTTTCTCGTAGGCCTCGTGATACAAAAACCAAAGCCCAAACGCAATTCGAAGGAATGGAATTCCGTATTTTATCATGTGGTCGGAAGGGGCCTGCATGTCGTTCGGCATCGTTTGATCCATAAGTCTACCCCCCCTTGTTTATTGCTGAATTGGCCCGGCTTGGTTCGAAAGGTGGCCGTTTTTGTAACCTGCCCAAAGAGCAGCACTCGCAAAACAACCACAACTCCAATTGCAAATACCAGAAAAATGTGAGCGAATCTATAGAACGTGTCAAATGAAAGCGTTCTTGGGTCCGGCGCGCGGATTGCTCGGATCGGTTAGCGGAGCGGCGTTCACCTTCGTCCACGACCGGTATACGGCCAGGTCGGGTGGCAGTCCTGCGACCTGTGCCGCGGCGGTGATCGTCAGCACCCCGGCCAGGACCGCACCGGCGAGGAGTCTTCCGTGCCGGCGGTTCGTCGCCAGGTCACCTCACCTCCGATTGTAGTGCGCGAGGGTAAGAAACGCAGGGTGGAACCGGTAAGAGTTTGGTAAGGGCGGGTCAGGCGGCGGGCTGTCCCTGGGTCGCTACGGGGAGCAGGACGGAAAACCGCGAGCCGCGGCCCGGCGCGCTTTCGACCTCAATGGTGCCGCCGTGCTGTTCGGCGACCCAGCGGGCAATGGCCAATCCAAGACCCGTGCCGGTGGTGCCGGTGGCGTTCTTCCCCCGGTAGAAGCGGTCGAAGATGCGCGGCAGGTCGCCGGGATCGATGCCGGTGCCACTATCGGAGACCGACAGTCTCACCTTTCCATCCTCCAGCGCCGCTGCGATCCGCACCTCACCAGGCGGCTGGGTGTATTTACAGGCGTTGTCCACCAGGATCATCAGCAGTTGTTTGAGGTAGTCGGGA
>Ga0066710_100002280_pt1 | contig 15329 bp, 15 predicted proteins | sample GraSoiAngelo_159_FD_79666 | JGI IMG/M metagenome (GOLD analysis project Ga0066710, IMG submission 79666) | Grasslands soil microbial communities from the Angelo Coastal Reserve, California, USA - 14_1009_16_40cm | ecosystem: Environmental > Terrestrial > Soil > Grasslands | place: USA...
ATACCATTATTCAATTTACTAAGGGTTACTGGTACTATGTTATGTTTAATACTGTATTCTTTTTTTAACTATCAATAACTACAGTTTACACATAATTTACGTAATATGGAAATGACTTCAGGTTCTTACCCCTAATTCACATCAGGGTTATTTTCATTTTATAGGTGTCATCACCGCATAAGCATAGACACTTGTCATATCAAACCACTTTGACCATACCAACGCTTTTAGATTCTTTTTCACAATGGATCGGAATCTGTGTTCTTTTAGTTTCTTATTTAATAGTCTGGAATCATACCTATTCCAGAAAAATGTTTGTGGTTGTAATGCAAGGCCCCTTAAATTCATGATAATAATTAAAGCAATTCCATTTGGTATCAGGACTCTGTACATTTCGTCCAAAGCTCTGTCTATTTCTTTGATCATGGGTAAAACCGAATAAGAAACGACTAAATCAAAAGTATTATCCTTAAAGGGTAACATAGATCCTTCGGCACAGATATCAGGTTTGAGTTTAACATTATAATAAGTTGGCAAGTCTATTCCAACGTACTTACATCTGTAGTTATTGTGATAATTCCTTAGTCCGCATCCGATATCAAGACCTAACGCCTTGTTTTTTGAATAATACTCTAGTAAATATTGATGGAACCAATGTCTAGTAATAACCAAGCTCTTAATCCTGCTCCTCAATCACATAAAAATACAATTTTTGGAAATATTTGTAATTGCAAATCATTTGATCTTACGTCTTTTAAGCAAACATTAATCTGTTTATTAAATAACTCGAAAATCTAGTGGACAATTCCACACAAACGGACTTATTATAGTTCTTATTAATGAAAATATTCTGTGGCATATAATTTAGAAATTACCGTAATTTTTGGAAGAGAATCCCGAAGGGAAGCAAATAAGATCTATGCAAGGGAGGAAGACTTCCAGATACCGATTGGAGAAGAATCCTTCGGTGTGCCTATACGCGAATTAAATAAAACACAAAAAAAGATTATTCATGCAACGCCACTTCCACAACTATTTTCATATGATGCGATTTCTTTGTGGTGGTTTATTCGTTCATCAATATACCCAAATTTCAAAAAAATTATTAATTTTGTAGAAAAGTTCTCCGAATTTTTAGATCAAACCAAACCAGCTAAGATGGAAGTTAAAGATTTCACTTACTTGAATATAATCCAACAAATGTGTAAAAAAAGAGGTATTCCTCTAAAAGTCTCTAAAACATCTTTTTTACTTTTTAGAGCTAAGCGTAATATCATTGAGTATATGCAGAAGCACAGATATCGAAAGATATATTCATCAAAGACTAAGAAGCGAAGGAATTTTTATTTTAGGCAGCATAGTTCTCTACAAGATATTACTAATAAGGTAATATTTGCAGTACCTACCCTCTATAGAAGACTCGTCGTTAATCCAGAAACGGGTAAGTCAGAAAGAGGGGAATACATACAACAGAAGATTATAGATCTAATTGACGATAAAACAAATATTGTAGGAATAGATCTTGACTATACCTTCAAAGGAGGAACAGAAATACTCTCAGAAAGATTAAAAGACATAATTCATTGGTTTCCGATTGAGGCAATTCTAACAAAAAATCATGATCAATACGGCAAGCATAGAGAATTCATTAAAAAGTATCAGAAGATAATCAAATCAAAGGAATTTCAGGAACTCTTCGGCTATGAAGGAATTTCTTTATGGGATAATTTGGAAAATGTCTTTGTGAGAATGACATACGCCCCTTATTTGCCTCATTATTTGGATCTGTTTGACTCTTTAATTTTTGTATTTGGAAAGCAAAAACCTCATTCGATCTTCTTACCATATGAAACAGGTCCTTATGCTCTAGCCTTTATTACAACTGCAAAAAAATTTGGAATAAAAACAATTGGGATTGCTCACGCCGTCGTTGACAAGAACAATCCAGATTATTCGCATGATCAACTTGCAACTAAAACTTATTCTCTTGGTTTTCCATTGCCAGAAACCACCCTTTTATTCGGAGATTTCTCAATGAGGACACTCACAAGTCAGGGATATCCAGCAGAAAAATTTGTAGTATTCGGGAATCCTGCTTTTTTTAACCTTAATAAGATTGAATCATTTTTAGCCAATAAATCGCTTCGTACAAAGTACGGTATAAAAGAAAATCAAAAAGTTATTTTGTTTGGAACCCAAATGTTACAAGAGTATTACAAAACTCATGGGAGATATAACTACGATTCTCAGGTATGGCGCTATCTACTCGAAAAATTTGGAAATAAAGAAGAATATGTACTAATTCTTAAACCACATCCACAAGAGAATGTTGAAATTTATGAGAAAACACTTGGTGAATTTAAGAGTAAGAATGCGCATATAATTCAGGGAGATCTGTATGAGCTGATTTACCTATCTTCTGTGGTAATTTCAATTTTTTCAACATTCATGTTAGATTCTCTAGTATTAAAAAGACCAGTCATAAGAGTGGAATTTGATAAAATCGGTGCCACGATTCCTTATGATGAGTTTGGAGTAATAGTATCTACCAGTCTTGAAGGCTTGGAAGAAAAGATTCATCACGTATTATATAATGAAGAGGTGAGGAATGACCTATCAAAGAATCGTGATAGGTTCATAAAAGATCAATTCAACATTCCTGAGGACAATCCAAAACTTGTTCTTAAAAAACTACTCTCATAGTAAAAAAGTGTAATTAATGGTGTTGGGCACCAATTATGTTCTCTTTGATGAGAATATCTTTTAGTTCATCTTTTGTAAGTAGTTCAACCCTGTCAGAAGAATACTGATCTCTTAGAGAAGTTTTGGACAATCCAAGCTTTCCTATGTTATCCTCATTTTGTAGTTGTTCATCAAGAATCACATAGTCGTATTTGGATTCAAACGTGTTTCTAATCTCGTCCTTGCTAATTAATGATTCATGATACTTTTCACCAGGTCTAACAGAGATAATTTCGGTCTGATTTTTACCCTTTAGTAAGTCAAGTAAAGCATCCTTTAGGTCGCCCAACTTGTATGCTTTCAATTTCGGAACAAATATTTCTCCTCCTTCACCACTCTTGAGTACTCTAAGAATAAATTCTAAGGCCTGATTCATCGTGATATTGAAACGAGTCATAGTTGGATCGGTAATTGTGATTTTTTCGCCTTTAGTAATTTGGCTAATAAATTTTGGAACTACTGAACCCCTACTCCCTAATACATTGCCATACCTGACACAAAGAAACTTAATCTTGTGGTTGCCCTTGTACAGATTAGCGGAAACGAAGAGTCTTTCCATCAAAAATTTTGTAGCTCCGTAAGTGTTGAATGGTGATACTGCCTTGTCAGTTCCTATCGCCAAGGCCATTTCTACGTTCTTATCTAAACATGCTTCAATTAGATTTTGAGCTCCGTTAACATTTGTCTTTACGGCTTCAAATGGATTGTATTCTGCTACTGGAACCTGCTTTAGAGCCGCTGCATGGATTACTATGTTGATGTCTTCCAATGCTCTAGCAAGTCTTTCTTTATCACGCACATCGCCTATTAAAAATCGCAGTCTTTTGTCATTGAATGCAGATTGCATTTGTATCTGCTTGAATTCTTCTCTGCTGAAGATTCTTATTGTATCTACATCGGTATCAAGTAGTCTTTGAGTTAAGGCAGTTCCTAAAGAACCTGTGCCTCCTGTTATGAGTATCTTTTTTCCTGCAAACAAACAGTTTTCCTTTTTTCGTTATAATAAAAAACCTTCCTGTTAGAACATTTTAGGGAGAAATATCAGAAAATCACATATCTTTTTTATAGGAATCTAGATTGTTTCTATTGTGAATGCTTCACACGAGAATAATGCAGATCAACGTGCGTTTTGGTCAGGCAAATTCGGAGATTCTTATGTAGATAGAAATAAGTCAATAGAAGAAGTGAATGAATCATATGCTGACCAAACAGGCATAACTGTAGAAGAAATATTTCAAAAATTTTTCAAGGACGTGGATAAAGAGAGTAGAATCTTAGAATTAGGTTGTAATGTTGGACTGAACCTGGGTATGTTGCAAAAACTGGGTTTTACTAATCTTTACGGTGTGGAGTTGAATAAGAAGGCACTTGAAATAGCAAAAGAGCGAAATCCGAAGGTAGTTTTTGCTAATTCTAGCATAGAAGATTATGAGCCTAATGAAAAGTATGATCTAGTTTACACCTCCGGTGTTCTCATTCACATTCATCCATCAGCATTAGAATCAATAATAAGAAAGATTGTCAACCTCACAAATAGATACGTTTTTGGTTTTGAATATTATTCGGATAATTTAATTGAAATAAAATATAGAGATCATTCCAATGTATGCTGGAAGCAGAATTTTCCTCTTTTGTTCACCCAAGAATTTCCACAGTTGGTGATTGTAAAAGAAGAAAAATTTCATTATAAAAATAGCAACTTGATTGACATCGCATATCTGCTTAAAAAGTAGGTTTTATGCTTGGTAAATGGCATGAATTACTTTCCTAATTATGGAAATGTCATGAGCTACACTCTGGATGATAATCGTTGTTCTTCTAGGACATCCCAATATGTGTTGTACCATTCACCAGTAGGTTTTTTGGTCCACATAGGTCCTCTAAACTGATCAACTACTCGCCAAAATTCTTTTAATGATATTCCAATATAATCACAGAATTGAAGAATGTATTTTTCAGAACATTTCCCATCATATTTCCTTACTGCCTCAATTGCTTCTTCCCTCGTCATGCTTCCCTCTCTCAAATCATAACATGCTTGATCCATACACTGACCAAATCCGAACTTAATATATTTGAGCAATTGATTTACCTGTACAAGATCCGAATCTAATTGGGAAAATAATGAATAGGTTCCAATGGATACAGGATCTGTATTGTTCGGACGCCATCTTAGACCATGCTTTTTCGAAAATTCTGCATTGCCTTTTGGAGACCATTCTTTCAAGAAATATTGTAACCAGATCCCTCTAATTCTCTTCCTTTCCAATTTTTCTCGATTATAATGAAACAAATAAAGATCTTTTGGGCTTACTCCATCAACTTCTAAATATTCTTTCCAACCAGAAGCTAGCGTATTAGTCTCATTAGCTTTCAAAGCATCATGATCCTTGCCCAAACCTGTTAAACTCACTCCAAGAGTTAATCCTGGATTTTCACCTTGAATAATAAGGGGAATTTCAAATTGCTCAGCTATGATATAGGTTGAAGACCAAAGTGAATACTCCGTTATCTTTACTGGATTTAGATATTTGTAGAAATCTCTCTTAACCAACTTCTTCATAATTTTTGGATTTGGACGGAGAATTAAGGTATCAAACCCTAAGTTCTTAAGATTTTCAATATTGTGCTTTCCAATTTCAGTTATTCCTTCAGGCTCACTGTTTACGAGTAAACATCGTAGGCCAAGACGATCCCGAGCAGTCAACGCTTGTTTCGTACTGTCTTTGCCTCCACTGACTCCAATTACACAGTCATAATTGCTTTTTGTAGTTCTTTTTGCCCAATCTGCAATTTCTTGCAATTCCTTTTCACGCGAGTTCCAATCTATTACTTTTTTTTCCTTTTCCCAGAGACAAGCACCACAAACCCCATTATTGTCAAAATAGATTCCAGGTCTAGTATCGGGTTGTATGCATATCTTACAAATCTTCATATGATTTTCTTATAGTTACGACGCATTAAAAAAACTGTGGGTTGCGTTTATTACTAATTAGGTATTGTAAAATTCCTTTTCTTGCAATGATTCTAGAGTAATTCGTCTTTGTTTTCAATGACTTTGACTATAGCTCTAACTATGTCATCCATATCTGAAAGAGTAGCAGGTGGTCTACAGACAGGTGTCATGATAAGATTCTCCTCATGTAGTGATTCTGTTACTGGGCAAATTCCTTTTGTATATTTGGCATTCCCATTATAATTCTTGAATGCAAAGGCCCTACGTTCCGTATAGAGAGGATTTAGATATAGAGGTCTTACGTAGCCACCAAATAGTGGTATACCTTCAGCACGGACGGCCTCACATAATTTGTCTCTGGGTATTCCTACTTCATTTTGATCATACGAAAAAGCGTAAACATAGTACACATGTTTCACAAATTCATATGCCGTATGTTCAAAACCGCCTATTTTTTTTAGCTTCTCCGAAAGATATTGACATAGCTTTATTCTTTCTTCATTCATCTTGTCAAGTCTAGAAAGCTGCACTATTCCAATTGCAGCTTCTAATTCGGTCATTCTGTAGCCCCAGCCTAGAATTTCTGATTTGTATGTTCTTTCTTTTTGTGTGGATAAAAGAACCTCACCATGATTTCGTACCATCTGAGCGGTTTTTGCAATTTCTTCATTATTAGAAACTAACATGCCACCCTCACCTGTCATCATATTTTTTGTTTCTTGAAAGGAAAATACCCCACAATCTCCCATGGTTCCGACATTCTTTCCCTTGTATTTTGCTCCTGGTGCTTGGGCACAATCTTCAATTACTCTAAGATCGTGTTGTTGTGCAAATTGAATAATTTCATCCATATCACACGGATGTCCAAAAAGATGTACTGGGATAATTGCACGGCTGAGGGAACTTACTACATCCTTAAGCTTGGTAGGATCTAAACAATAAATGTCATTTTTTACGTCTGAGAAAACAGGTATAGCATTATGCATTAAAGCTGCTGTTGCAGTTGAGGTAAAGGTATATGGAGGAACAATAATCTCTTCTCCGGGCTTGACTCCTACACTTACAACCGCTGCATGTAGGGCAGAAGTTGCTGAATTAAATGCGATTGCATGTTTAATACCGATGTAATCTGCGAATTTTCTTTCAAACTCTCTGATCTTTTTGCCCCCCAGAAATTGTTCTCCAGGCGAAGCAATGAAAGTTGATAGATTCCCACTTTCTAATACATCCAGTACTGCATTTTTTTCTTCATCAGTAATTATGGGGTGTTTTGGAAATGGGGCTTCTCTGACTTTTTTGCCTCCACGAAGAGCTAGATTTTTCAATTGATTTCATTCATCTCGAAAATACTTTATAGTTATTCTTTTTTAAAGGAAGGTAAGTTCTTTGGCCTTTCTTATTAGCTGATTTTATTATAGCAACTATAGCTTCAAGTGCGTGGTAACCATCATATCCAGTACATAGGGGGTCAATATTCTTTCCAATAGAACTAATTAAATTTTCCACGCCTAAAACTATTGCATTTTTTTTGTTTTGAATAACATGTTTGTAAGGCGTTAGCTCGCCATACACCAATCCCTTCTTCTTAGCTACTTTGAAATATTCAGCAGAAGATTTGGCAAGATTCAATCGAATTCGCTTCTTTGTACTAAGAATGTCTAATTCTAAAATACCATAGTTGCCAACGTCCAAACTATGTAAGGAACAAATCACTTCACCTTGGCAACACACCTTTCCATCTACGTTAGGATCAGACAGATTATTTGATGGGTTAGATCCGTATATGCCCTCTACCCATTTTATATTACCAAAAAAATACCTTATCAAGTCAAAAAGGTGTGAACCTGTGTTGGTCACTCCTGCGCCGTAGTAGGCATCAACATGTTGGATTCTGCCAAAGTCTTGATTTCCAATTATTTTTTTGATATTTTGGTAGAATGGTTCAAATCTTCTCTGGTGATCAACTTGTAACTTAATTTTTTTTTTCTCGCATATTTTAATTATTTTTGCTGCGTGATGTAATGTTTCACTGATAGGCTTTTCTAAGAAAATTCCCTCAATGTTCCATTTTGCTGCCTCCTCAACTATCTTCAAATGAGAAGTAGTATGGGTACATATGGAAACACAATTTAATCGCTCGTTTTCGAACATTTCTTTAAAGTTGGTATAAAGCTTCGTAACTTGATATTTCTTACCGTATTTCAAGAGTCTATTTTTATCAATATCGCAAAAAGAAACCAGCTTCACACTCCTATTTGTGGAATAAGCCCCAGCATGTGTGCTGATGGTTGACTTGTGTGGGTTGTCATCAAAACCGGCTCCTATTCTTCCTAAACCTACAATACCACATCTGAACAGACGTGTCACAGGTTCGATCATATTACTCGATGAATTAAATGTTAAACAATCAAATTAAAACACCACTAAAGTCAATCATAAACAATCAGTCATTATTACGTTTAAAATGATGATAACTTGATGAATTACATGAAGATTATAGGTATAATCCAAGCACGAATGCAATCTAAAAGACTGCCAGGGAAAGTTATGCTAGAAATACTTGGAAAACCTATGCTATGGCATATTTATAATAGATTGATAAAATGTAAATTTCTTGATCTTGTTGTAGTCTCAACAGGTGAGTATGATCAAAATTCAGCAATCTGTACATTTTCGGCAAATAATAACATTCCAATTTACATAGGAAGCGAAATAGATCTAATAGATAGACTATACAAGACAGCGATAAAATTTGAGGCGTCTGCAGTGGCAAGGATTACAGCTGACTGCCCATTGATAGACCCCACAATAGTGGACACATTGGTGCACGAATTCGTAGAGAATCAGGGAAAATACGATATTGTAACGAATTGGGAGATACGAACTTTCCCCCATGGGCTTGACGTTGAGGTTTATTCTATTGATATTTTGGAAAAACTGTGGAAAGAAATTAAGGAACCCAAGCTTCGGGAATGGTTTACACTTTTTATAATTGAGAATCCTGAATTTTCTAGAAGAAAAAATATCTCACATAGTATCGATCTTTCTAAGTTAAGATGGACGGTAGATTATCCAGAAGACTATGAATTCGTAAAACAAGTTTACCAAAATCTATACAAAGAAGACAGCATATTTAGCATGGAAGACATTCTGAAGTTGCTAAGTAAACAGCCCTATTTGAAAGAAATTAACTCTAAATACGTTGGGCATCATAATATAGGTGCTCCCAACAGCTGATCGATTCACTAGAAACTCCCTTCAGAATCTGCTTATACCTGTGTATTATTCTTCTCATATACAATACCTTTTGGTCGGAATCCTAGTTTTTTTACTAGATTATTAGATCTAACATTGTTAGAGTTTACTGTAGCAAAATATCTTTCTCTAGGATGCAACTCAAGCATCTTTTTCACTGCGTCTACTGCAATGCCTTTGTTTTGGTACTCTTTTGTTAGATAATATCCAATCTCTCCATCTTTAGTTATATGCACAAATCCTGCCCGCTGATTGTTGACCATTATGATGTAGGTTTTGAGGTCGTTTTGAGAATATGTTTTAAAATACTCATCAAAGGATTTCAGGGCAATGACAGTGACGGAAAAATCTGTCTTGAGATAATCTTCTACTAACTTGTAAATAAACTGACGATCATCAGAAGTCATCTCACGCAGAACGTATTCTACCATATTACAGGTTCAATTCTTTTTACCTTTATTCTTTTTCTATTTAGACACAATATTAAGATATTCCAGCACTGAAACACATTTTAAAATGAGTCATATTTTAACACATGTTGGAAGAAGTCATGCCAGTTGAATTAAAAAATGTGTTAGAAAAAGATTACCGTTTTCTTTATGACATGCTCAAAGAAAGAGATCCAATTGTAAACATCTCCCATAAACAAATGCCAACATACAAGGAACATAAACAATTTGTCAGATCTAAACCATATTCAAAGTGGTACATAGTATATTGTGAAGGCAAGAAAGTAGGATCTGCTTATCTATCAAAACAAAATGAAATAGGCATATTCCTTAAAAAAGGAAGACAAAACAGAGGAATAGGAAATGTTGTTTTACAATTGATAATGAAAAAAAACCCACGACCCAGATATCTAGCTAATATAAATCCAAAAAATAATAGATCTATCAAATTCTTCAAAAAAAATGGATTCAACTTGATACAATATACCTACGAGTTCATTAATACGGCTGGCATGAAATGACCAAAAGAATTAAACTGTTTGATCCATACGTTAGCAAAGAAGAGATATCAGCTACTAGAAAAGTCCTTGAGAGTAAATTTTGGGCATCAGGAGCGGGCACAGGAAAAGTACTAGAATTTGAGAATAAATTCAACAATTACATTGAATCAGATTATTGCGTTGCATTAAGTAATGGCACAGCAGCATTGCATCTAGCTTTATCTTTATTCGATTTAGAAAATAAAGAAGTAATTGTTCCATCTCTCTCATTCGTTTCTACCGCACATGCGGTAGTATACAATCACGCAAAACCAATTTTTGTCGACGTAGATCCAAATACCTTGTGTATTGACCCAAAAATGGTAAAGGACGCAATAACAGAGAAGACCATAATTATTCTGCCAGTCCATTTTGGCGGAATACCTTGTGATCTGAACACTTTATCGATTTTATCTAAGACACATGGAATAGGGTTAGTGGAAGATGCGGCCCACGCTGCTGGCGCATCATATAAAGGAAAAAAAATTGGAAGTAGTAGTACTGCATGTTGCTTTAGTTTTCATCCCGTAAAGAATTTGGCAATGACTACGGGTGGTGCCATAACTCTTAACGGGAAAAAAAGTGCCATATTTAATAGAATTCTTCATTCCAGAAGATGGTGCGGAATATCACACCGAATAGGTGCTAAGTATGATATTACAGATTTAGGTTGGAACTATTACATGAACGAATTTTCTGCCGCCATAGGTATTGAACAACTTAAAAAATTAGATAAAATGAATTCCAAAAGGACTAAAATTGCAAGAAGATATTCAAAAGAAATTGATGCTGAAGTAAAAATGCCATTCAATAAAGATTGCTCATACCATTTGTATTGGATACAAGTCAAGAACCGTGACCGTTTTATGAAAAAAATGCAGGATAATGACATTGAAACCGGAATTCATTACTTGCCAATACATAAAATGGCCTTCTATAAGGGAAGATCAAAACTTCCAATAACTGAAGCTGCTGCAAAAAAGATAGTTTCCATTCCTATTCATTCTAATTTAGATGAAGATGACATAAATAAAATAATTAAGACGGTAAACAGATTTTCGTAGTACTTATCCCGAGTACTCAGTTATACCGTCACCCTTTTTGATGTCTTTTACAGCTCTTTTACCATTGATATCTTCCAGAAATCTTGGTTCCATACCTCTAATCCTATTTCCAGGTCTTAGAACATCAAAGTTAATTCCCTCTTGGAAAACCTCTCCTTTACTTATGTCCCTTGTTGCTTGGATAGAACGTGTTGCAAATCGTCGTAATTCGATCTCTTCTTTTAGAATATCTTTTTTACCACTACCTCTAGCTTGCTCTGCATTCCTTATAGCTTTAATCATTAATTCTAATTCACTTGGAATTAAAGCAAAAGGATGATCTGGTCCAGGAAGACTCCTATCCAAAGTAAAGTGCTTTTCTATAATGGTAGCACCAAATCCAATAGCAAGAACAGGTGCGATAACTGGATCTGTGCTGTGATCTGAAAAACCAACTGGCACATCGTACCTTGATTTCATTTCTGGTATCACGGATAAGTTGAGCGCTTCAAGAGGACAAGGATATTTTGAAGTGCATTGCATTAAACAAATATTGTTATTTCCATGTTTTTTCACAAAATTCACAGCAAAGTCAATCTCTTTATAGGTACTTGCTCCTGTTGAAATTAAAACAGGTTTATTCGTGGATGAGAAGAATTCTAATAATCTTACATGATTTATTTCAAAAGACGCTAACTTATGAATTTGCACATACGGATTAATTTCTTTGGCATCCAAAACAGAGAAAGGAGTTGACATAAACATTACATTTTCCTTCTCTGCGTAGCTTGCTATCTCCGGGATCATCTTATACGGCATAGATAAATGTTCAAAAATACTGTTAACGTCTTCTTTAAAGCCATATTCAGAAAGATAGTCACTTTTTCCAGCATTTGGTACGTATACGGTCTCGGGTTTGTATGTTTGAAATTTTACAGCGTCAGCGCCAGCTTTTGCTACAGTCATAATCAACTTTTTTGCTTGATTCAAATCTTCTTCGTATGAACCGCTTTTCCAATTCGATCCGACCTCTGCTATTACAAAAATGTGGTCAGGATCATCAAGTTTTAGACATGTCTCGTATGGCATTCCTGTTAATTGACATTTTTTTTATCGAATATATCCGTATTTCTAATTGACAAATTCATGCGCTAATATTTAGAAAATACAGACACAACTAATCATTAATTTAGGAGTAAAAACAAAATCTTCTCGTTTGATTAAAAAAAATGTTGTCGCTGGTTTGGGCGAGATAGGCACCCCCATATTACAGATTATATCAAAGGCAGTACCTACTGTTGGGTATGACCTAAATCCAAAACTAATGAACAGGCAGAGATTTGAAAAATACCAAGATGTGAAGACATCCCTTTTGCACGTTTGTATTCCGTTCACAAAGAATTTTATCTATAACGTAATCTCACTTTATGAGAAATTCATACCAGAATGTGTAGTGATTCATAGTACAATAAGTCCAGGCACAACATCCAAACTTCAATCTAAACTACCTATTCCGATCATATATAGTGCAACTAGAGGGGTTCACAAAAGAATGTTATACGATTTGAAGCGATACACAAAGTTTTATGCTGTAGAGCCAAGTGCACGGAGAGCAAATTGGGCAGCTTCCTCGTACGAAGAACTAATGAAAAAATGTGGAGTTAAGACAAAGAGAATGTCAAAGCCTATTGCGCTAGAGCTTGCAAAGATAGTTGTTGACACATCATACTATGGATGGCTTATTACATATGCCCAACTTAGTAATATGATAGCGCTAGAAAACAAGGTAAACTATGATGAGATGTGGTCATTTGCAGATGAGATACACAAACTACTAGGAAACAGACCAAAGATGTTTCCTGGATTCATAGGAGGCCATTGTGTTATTCCTAACCTAGATTTGATACATAATCAAACTTTGGATCTGATTAAGAAACTAAATACAGTATATGTTAACAAGATCAAAAACGCAAAATCTGTTGCAAAAAAATACCAATCAAGGAAACGATCAAAAAATTGAGTATAGTCAATGTTTTATGTACCTAGTTAACCCAATTTGCTCCTTTATGAAATCAATTGATCTTATAGGTGTGGGGTCTACCTTTGATAATACAGCTTTATAGATGCTAGCATAATCTAGCCTGTAAATGAGATTAATCAACTTTGAAAGTATGCTACCTTTTACAGAGAATATTTCCCGATACTCTATTGTGTTAGCTTCAAAATACTCCCTAAGAATTTTCCACCTTTCTTTTGTCTTGATATAGTCATCTTTGCCTTCTAAAAAGATCGGCTTTACGTTGTCAGTCTTTTCCCACGCAACTATTCCATTATGGCATGCTTCTATTACGTCTTCTGTCATAGCATGAATCTTGGCGTTTTCTTGAATAGAGTTTTTGAACCTTATAGCAGCAGCTTGTAATCCAAATGGATAGTAAATGACCGGAATGCCAGTTACCCATCTTGCCAAACTCAATGACGAATTTTTTTCTGTAAGATTCTCAGACGAAATCTCTTTCCCACTTTTTTGAAGTTGATTAATTGAATCCAAGATTTCGTGTTTTTTGACAGGAATTACTGATCCCATGACCTTCAAAATGGTATAGAGAAAATTGGGAAATGATGCCCTTGGAGAATGAAGATGATGTATGTGCCTGTGCTCTATCTTGTGTTTGATACAATATGTCTGCATCTTTCCTCCAGATGAAAATGCTAATACTTTACATTTTGATATGTTGGCAGCATCTAAAACAGAAAGAGTTTCTGTAGTGTTTCCCGATATGCTTGTAGTAACTACTAGAGTGTTTCTATCTACAGTATTTGGTAAGTTGTATCCTTTTACTACAGCCACGTGGATATTGGTCTTTGATAATATAGCTGAAAAGATATCTCCTAATGCTCCTGATCCGCCCATTCCAGCAAATACTATGTGATCGATGTTCTTGTAATCTACCACATCTTGCTTTGATTCATAAGACTCCCTTGCGATTTCAGGCCATCTATCGTATACGTCGTGCATGCCGGAAGGATCGTACTTTTTCAGAATAGGGAGATCAATCAACTATTGAGTTCAATAATGATTGCAATATAATGGTTAATCATGTTCTTTCGATAAATCCGTAATCATCTTAGCATTTGAATGATATATAGTATAGTTCTTCAACTGTGAATATATGGAAACTAAGATCTATTCAAGCCTTAGAACAGTAGAGTGGAAGGATAATACCGTTGTTATGATTGACCAAACAAAATTGCCAAATGAGTTGATTTATGTAAAATTCACTGATTACAGAGAAGTTGCAGACGCAATCCGAAATCTTGTTGTCAGAGGGGCTCCTGCAATAGGAGTTTCAGGTGCTTTTGGATTGGCGCTAGCTGCTTTACAGAGCAAGGCAAAAACAAAGGAAGATCTATTATCGGATCTAGAAGAAGCACGAAAGGTTCTCCACGAAACAAGACCTACTGCAATCAATCTAGCATGGGGACTAGAAAGGATAATGCGGGTTGCAAAGTCAGGGAAAGATATTTTGGAAATCAAAGAATCTGTTGTTGAAGAATCAAAGAGGATGGCAGATGAAGATATTCAAGTAAATATGCGTATGGGAAAACACGGAGCTCAGCTGTTTAGCGATAGAGATACCATAATGACTCATTGTAATGCCGGTGCTTTGGCAACAGTAGGTTACGGAACAGCTCTTGGGGTGATTCGTGCTATCCAAGAAAGTGGTAAAAAGATCAAAGTAATCGCAACGGAGACAAGGCCAGTTATGCAAGGTTCAAGACTTACCGCGTTTGAACTTAAACATGATGGTATTGATGTCAGCTTGATTCCTGATACCGCCGTTGGTTATGCCATGGTAAGAGGATTGGTTTCAAAAGTGATTGTAGGAGCAGATAGAATACTACGCACCGGTCATGTTTACAATAAGATAGGCACATACCAGATTGCCATCATGGCAAAACAACACGAAATTCCATTCTATGTTGCTGCTCCACTTTCGACTTTTGACTTGAAGAGTAGACCAGAAGAAGTCATTATAGAACAAAGAAAGCCAAGTGAGGTAACGGCAATAGCGGGCACAAAGACAGCCCCTGATGGCATCACTGTAATTAATCCCGCCTTTGATATGACTCCTCCTGAATTAATAACTGGTATAATAACGGAAGCAGGCATAGCAAAACCACCTTTTGAGGAATCTATCAAAAAATTACTCGAGCCAACGCTGTAAGGTATTTATTTCATAGTTGAATGTAATCAGTTCATGACAACTGTAACTTCTGAGCAGGTTCTAGATTCTTTAAAACAATGTATGGACCCTGAGATTCCAATCAATATAGTAGATAT
>Ga0066710_100002282_pt1 | contig 15327 bp, 16 predicted proteins | sample GraSoiAngelo_159_FD_79666 | JGI IMG/M metagenome (GOLD analysis project Ga0066710, IMG submission 79666) | Grasslands soil microbial communities from the Angelo Coastal Reserve, California, USA - 14_1009_16_40cm | ecosystem: Environmental > Terrestrial > Soil > Grasslands | place: USA...
CGCGACCTGATCGGCGACGTGCGGCTTCTTCGCTCTGATGCGCAGGATCGCGCCGTGCGCGATGACGCAGTAGTGGCAATGATTCAGGCTCGACGTCGCGACGACGATCATCTCCCGCTCGGCCTTGGTCAGCCCGCCCGGTTTCTCCATCAGCGCATCGTGATACGCGAAGAACGCGCGGAACTCGTCGGGCCGATGCGCCCAGGCCAGAAACACGTTCGGGACGAATCCGGCCTTCTCCTGTACCGCGAGGATGCGGCTTCGGATATCCTCTGGAAGCGTTGCGAGGTCCGGGATGGGGAAACGACTGACTGCGTGCATGGCGCCAGTATCTCACGCGGTATTGGCGGCGCTCGTCGTATCGGCCGCCGCGATCGCGTACGCCCAGGGCGGCCGCGCGCGAGGAAATCAGCAGCCCGGGCCGACGATTACGGTCCGCGGCCACACGTTCACGCAGCTCTCGCTGTTTCAGCGCAACGTCGGCGGCCCCGACGACATGACCACGCCGTTCCCGCCGCACAAGGTGATCGGCAACATTTATTACGTCGGAACGAAGAGCCTCGCGGCGTTTCTCATCACGACGCCGCAGGGACACATCCTCGTCAACAGCACGTACGAGCGGAACGTGCCGACGATCCAGAAGTCGGTCGAGCAGCTGGGCTTCAGTTCTCCGACATCAGAATCCTCCTTGGCAGCCACGCGCACGGCGATCACCAGGAAGGCGACGCCCTCGTGAAGCAGCTGACGGGCGCGCAGGTGATGGCGATGGCGGAGGACGTGCCGGCGCTTCGGGCGATGAAGCCGGGCGGCAAGGAACACCCGATCGATCGCGTGCTGCACGATGGCGAATCGGTCACGCTCGGCGGCACGACGCTCGTCGCGCACCTGACGCCCGGCCACACGCGCGGCTGCACGACGTGGACGCTGAAGGCGCAGGAAAACGGAAAGGCCTACGACGTCGTCATCATCGGCAGCTTCGGCACCAATCCCGGATTCAGACTCGTGGACAACACGGAGACGCCGCACATCGCCGATGAATTCGAGCGGGCGTTCAAGGTGGCGCGCTCGCTGCCGTGCGATGTGCCACTGGGCTCGCATCCCGGAATGTACAACCTCGAAGAGAAGTACGCGAAGCTCGGGAAGGGCGGCCCGAATCCGTTCATCGATCCGGAGGGATACAAGCTCGAAGTGGACATCGACGAGGCGATGTTCCGCGCGGTCCTGGCCGAGCAGCAGCGCCTGCGGCCCGAGCGAGGCGCCGGAGGCGCCGAGTGAGAGCGAGCGGGGGTGCCCCCGCGAGCATAAGAAAGCGGTGACGCACCCGGCGGCTGCGTCCGGCAGGCGCGTCAACAGTCCCGACCTACTACCTGTCGGCCGCCGCCATCCTGTCGATCATTGGACTACTCGCGACACGCGAGACGAAAGACGAGCAGTTATGAGGCGGACCCAGCGCGGCACCTTCGTGCCGGCCACGGCGACGGCCGTCTCTTCGGACGCGCGTCCCCACAAACAGACGCCCGGCGTATTGCCGAGCAGCAGGATGCCGCCGAGATAGTACCCAAGCGCCGTGACGCTGAGCGGCGCCCAGAACTTTCCCGACGCCAGGAACACCAGGACCGCGATGGCAAAGGCGACGCACGCATCCGACGCGACCGCCGCCCATCGGCGGCGCATATCGGGAATGACCCGTCCCCTGATGAACGGCGTGCCCCCATCCGCCAGCGTCAGCCGAAGCACGGTGTTGGCGTGGGCCGTGATCGCGGGCTTCAGCTCGGGAGCCGAGGCGGCCGCGAACTCCGGATCGGGAAAGCGCTCGTTGAACTCGCGCGTGACGGCGTCGGGGTCGAGCCCGATGCCCTCCGCGTACGCGCGGATGAAGGCGCGCCGGAAAATGCCCGACGGCCACCTGGAGACGTCGTCGCGTTCCAGCCCCTCGAACAACGCCACGTTGATTTTCGTGTTGGCCGAAATCGACGACAGGGCGATGTGTCGGCGCTCGCGTTCGCGCCGCAGGCGACTGCCAAAACGCTCCTCAGTCATAGGCATGTCAGGTTTTGCGACGGTAAAAATTTCGCGGTACACACCGCGGATGCAGCCGGATCGAATCCGTGTGACGCGCGTCTACGAGCAGCTGCTGTCGGCGGAGGGTCGCTGCAATGGATGTTCCTGCGACGATCGTCGGAAAGCTGCGTGCGGAAAACGCTCACCTTGGACGCGAGACCACCCGAATGACGCCGTCGCTTTTCGTAAGTACGTAGAGCTCACCGGACGCGTCGGTCGCGACGTGGGTGTCGGCACGGCCTTCGCCTGACACGAGCGCGAGGCCCGGCAGGCGCGCCCTCTTGCCGCCGCGCGCGTGGTAGGCGCTCTCGACGATCGGGAACATCGTGTCGTAGACCTGTCCCTTCCACCGGATCTTCACCTCGTGCATCGTCGCCATCGTGCGCGGATTGCCGTCGTCGGCGGCGAGCATCTCCTTGAAGTCGGCGTACCAGATGTGGCCCGTCGAGATGTCGGTGAAGACGTACTTGTCGCGAAGCGCGGGAATCATGCTGCCGCGATAGACGAGGCCGGTGCCGACGGCGTCGCCGCCGCCCGGTTTGTGCGGATATTGAATGACGGGGTACGTCGGCACGACCGTGCCGGCGGTCACAGTATCGGTGACCTGAACCGGGATCCTGTCGGCCTCGGGCAGAGCGGTGGTGTGATTGTCGAACTGCAGCGCCTCGTTGCCTTCGCGCAGTGAGTAGCCGTAGTTCGCGCCCTTCTGAATGATGTTGACCGTCTCCCACGTGTGCAGGCCGATGGAGTTCGCGATCAGATGGCCGTCCGCCCAGGTGAGGCGATGCGGATTGCGCAGGCCGAGCGCCCAGACCTCCTTGCGCGCGCCGGCGGTCGACACGAACGGGTTGTCGTTCGGAATGCGGTAGCGGCCGTTGTCGCTGAGAACGCTCGACGACTGATGGTCCGCCGGGTCCGGAACGATCCGCAGGATTTTGCCGACGAGCGTGTCGAGGCGCTGCGGGTTCATGCGGATGCTGCTCTTGGCTTCGCCCGATCCGCCGTCGCCGCATCCGATGTAGAGCACGCGCCACTCGCTGTCGCCGCGGCGCGCCGACGGGTTGAAGCTCAAGTCGGCCAGCGTGTGGATCCGCGTGTTGAGCGGCACGCGCATCAGCTCGCGCGCCGTGCCTTCGAACGTCGCATTCGACGGACTCGTGTCGGTCCATTCGATGAGCACCCCTTCGCGCTGGATCGGTCCCGGCGTCGGAATGGGCGTCGTCGTCGCGTACCCCGCGAGGTTCAGCGCCGGCAGGTTCGTGTTGTCGGGGACGCTCGAGCCGGCCAGCGCAGGATCCTCGATATGGACCGTGTAGAACTTCCCGTTCGCGCGGTAGTCGGGATCGAATTGAATGCTGTTCAGGCCGTTCGCGTAGCCGACTTCGTAGGCGAACTTGCGGAACAGACCGCGATGGCCCTCGCGGCCGTTGAAGTCGAGATAGACGGAGAGCTTCGTCGTCGCTTTGTCGAGAATGTAGAGCGGTCCATTGAGATCGTTCACGAAGAATCGCGTCGCGCCGCCGGGCTCCTCGCGGAGCGAGTTGATGCGCGCGAGCATGCCGTCGGTCTGTCCTTTGCCGTCCAGCTTTCCGGTGATCGGCATCTCGACGTAGTCGGTGATATCGATCGTCACCGGAGGATCGGAGGCGGCCAGCAGGCTCGCGGCCAACATGATCGTCACGCTCGTCGCTCGCACGCTATGCCCTTCCCGCGAATTCCCGCGTTTCCGTGTGCACTTTCACCTTCTCGCCCTCCTTGATGAAGAGGGGCACCCGAATCTCGAGGCCGGTCTCCAGCACCGCGACCTTCGTCGCCGCGCCCGCCGTGTCGCCGCGCGCGCCCGGTTCGGTCGACGCCACCGTCAACTCCACGTGTGGCGGGAGCTGAAGGCCAATCGGGTTGCCGTTGTATTTCATGATCTGCACGATCAGGTTATCGACGAGCAGCTGGCGGTCGTCGCCGACGAGATCGGATCCGAGCGTCAGCGTCTCGAAGCTCTCCTGATCCATGAAGTGAAAGCCGTCGCCGTCGGCATACAGGTACGACGCGGCCACGGTGACGAGATCGGGCTCGGCGAATTTGTCGCTGGCCTTGAACGTGCGGTCGAACACCGCCCGCGTGAGCAGATTCCTCATCTTGATGCGGACCAGCGTCTGGCCGCCGCGCGCGGTCGGCTTCGAGACCTCGACGTCGAGGCAATGGTACGGCGCATTCTCGTACTCGAAGAACATCTTGCGCTTGACGCCGATCGCTTCGATGAGGGCGGGCACGGTCTTTTATTTTAGTGCTAGCATGCGCGGCGGCCATGACGACCGACGAGGGGGTCCGGCAGCAGCACGCCGCCCCGCCGGTGGATGCGTTTCCGATCGACGATGTGCGGCGCCGGTTCCCGGCGATCGCGCGCGCGGGCCGCTTCATCTTCTTCGACAACGCCGCGGGCGCGCAGGTTCCGTCGCCGGTCGTCGACGCCGTGACCGATCATCTCCTCGCGCGCAACGTGCAGCGCGGCGGTCCGTACCGCCATTCGCGCGAGGTCGACGCCATGATCGCGCGCGCGCGCACGCGCGTCGCCACCTTCGTCAACGCGCGCGGGGCCGACGAGATCGCGTTCGGCCTCAACGCGACGTCGTTCATCCGCGCGATCAGCCTCGCCGTCGGCCAGACGCTGGCGGCGCGGCCCGAGGTCGTCGTCAGCGAACTGGATCACGAGGCGAACGTCGCGACGTGGCTGGCGCTCGAGCGCGTCGGCGCGCGAATCGTCTGGTGGCGCGTCCGCGACTCCGACCGCCGGCTGCATCCCGCCGATCTCGATGCCGTGCTCGGCGACCGGACGCGGCTGGTCGCGTGCACCGTCGCGTCGAACGCGACCGGCACGATCGTCGACGTCGCGGAGGTCGGCCGGCGCGCGCACGCCGTCGGCGCCGAGGTGTTCCTCGACGCGGTGCACTACGCGCCTCATGGCGCGGTCGACGTCCGGGCATTCGACTGCGATTATCTCGTCTGCTCCGGATACAAAATCTTTGCTCCGCACATGGGATTCGCATGGTGCCGCCGCGAGGCGATCAACCGCCTGCCGACGTTTCGCGAAGACTTCATCCCCGACGTCACACCCGACAAGCTCGAGGCGGGTACGTACGCGTACGAGAACGTCGCCGGCATGGAAGCCGCGATTGAGTATCTCGAGCGGCTTGGAAGCGGATCGATCGGTGCGGCGATGGCATTGGTCGCGGAGTACGAGCGGACGCTCTCGAGCGCGATGCTCGATGCGCTCCAGGGCATTCCCGGCGTCACCGTGCATGGGGTCACCCATCGCTCGCGGCTGCACGAGCGGGTGCCGACGTTGTGTTTCACGGTCGACGGGATCGAATCGTCGATCGTGGCGGACGGCTTCGCCGCGCGGGACGTCGGCGTGCGCAGCGGTCACATGTATTCGCCGCGCCTGATGGCGCGGCTCGGGCTCATGCCCGGCGGCGCCGTGCGCGCGTCGCTCGTGCACTACAACACGCCCGAAGAGGTCGAGCGGTTTCGAGCGGCGCTCGTCGACGTGATTGACGAAGCGAGAGGATCATGACTTCGACCGTGTTGATGCAGGTCGTCGAGGGCTTGGGCCGCGGCACGCTGAAGGTCGTCGACCTGACGGTGCCGCTCGGTCCGGCGACACCGGTCATCGGGTTGCCGCCGATGTTCGCGCCGTCGCCGGGACTGACGATGGAAGTGATCTCGCGGTACGACGCGAAGGGGCCGGCGTGGTACTGGAACACCCTCCGCCTCGGCGAGCACACCGGCACGCACTTCGACGCGCCGATCCACTGGATCACCGGCAAGGATCTGCCGGACAACGCCTGCGACACGATTCCGGTCCGCCGGCTCGTCGGCCCCGCGTGCGTCATCGACGTCACCGCCGACGTCGCATCGAACCCCGATTTTCTCCTGACGCCGGCGCGCATCGACGAGTGGGAAGCGGCTCACGGGCGCATCGCGGCCGGCGCGTGGCTGCTGTTGCGAACCGGATGGAGCAAGAGGACCGACGCGAAGGCGTTCGTGAATGCGGCCGCCGACGGTCCGCACAGCCCGGGATTCGACCCGCGCGCGTCGAGGATGCTCGCGCACGATCGCGACGTCGTCGGCGTCGGCGTCGAGACGATCGGCACCGACGCGGGCCAGGCGGGCACCTTCGACCCGCCGTTTCCGAACCACACGATCATGCACGGCGCAGGGAAGTTCGGCCTCGCAAGCCTGTGCAATCTCGATCAGCTTCCGCCGACCGGATCGATCGTCATCGCCGCGCCGCTGAAGATCGTCGGCGGCAGCGGCAGCCCGCTGCGGGTCATCGCGATTGCGCCCGCGTGAAGAGCAAACGCGGTTGCTTCGGCCGAAGCGACGCGATTGGATAATACGAAAACGGACGACATCTTACACAACTTTGGCGGATAGCAGTCCACGGCTCGCGAAGCCGGTGAAGCGCGTTCGTCCACGCGGCGTCGCGGGCCGCGCGCACCTTCCACATCGCGAGGCGGTCGTCGCCATGTGGCGCGGCCCTTTCAGGGCCGCGAGTCGCCGAACGCGTCGAGAAGCATCGGCAACAGAGTGTGCATGCGTCCGAGCGACGGACGCCGCGGCGTGAGGCCGCGCTGGAATCCGTGACCGACGAGACGATCGAGTACGGCCGTCCGGCTGGCGATTACGTGCACGGGCACGTCCCACGATGCATGTTCTCCGCTGACGGCGGCCGGCGGCTGATGATCGCCGAGCACGATCATGACCGTATCGCGATCCGCGTGCGCGCCGACGTAGCCCGCGATCGACGTGAAGTCGTACGAGAGCGCGTCCACGTATCCGGGGCCGAAGTCGGTCCAGTTCGGCTCGCGTGCGTAGGCGCGGACGATGTCGGGACCGTCGTAGGGGTGTCGGTCGGTGATCCGGCGCCAGTCGGGCTGATAGGGCGGCGTCGGACTGAACGGGAAGTGGGTGCTGATGGTGGGGAAGAAGACGAACAGCGGCTGGCGCGACGGCCGGTTCACCTCGAACGCGTCGAGGCGATCGAGCGAGTACTGATCCGGGATGGCAAACCAGCCGAATTCCGGACCGCGATACGCGAGGCGATCGGCGCCGTAGATGTCGTCGAAGCCGTAGAAGCGCCCTTCCGGCCACCTCTGACGCATTCCGGGCATCCACGCCACCGTTCTGTAGCCGCGCCTCGCGAACGCCTTCGCCATCGTGTCGCGTCGCTGCGTCATCAGCAACGCATTCGTGTCGGGATCGCGAACCTCGATGCCCGACAGCAGGCTGATGTGCGCGAGCCACGAGCCGCCGCCGAAGGTCGGCGACTCGACGAACGCCGACACGGACGCACGATGCGCGTCGTGAATGGCGGCCTCGAACCGCGCACCGGCGGCCGCGAGGCCCGATGCGAATGCGGGCCGGTCGTACGCGACGGCGCCGTACGATTCGATGAAGATGAGCAGAACATCGGCGCCGGCGATGCGCGACAGATCTGACGTCATCGGCGGGCTCGGCGCGAGCGAACGCGGCGCCGCCATCGCCGTGGCGACCAGCCGGATCTGCCGCGCGTACGTTTCGACGACCGGCGTCGGAAACGACGAATCGGCGCCGCCGTGGCCGCTGACGCGGGCCGCCACGAACACGATGACGGCCGCCATCGCCAGCGCCGCGAGCGTCCGGCGCCGATTGGCGGCTGCCGCCATGTCGATCACGCGGCGCCACGCCCAGCGCACGATCGCGTACAGGATCACCACGAACAGCACGATGCCGGCGAGCGCCGCGAGCACGAGCCACAGCGGCGCGACGCGCGTCACCATCGACACGACGTCGGGGATGAATCGCAGGTCCCAGTAAAGATTGATGTCGCGGCCGTACAGCGCCGGGGCGGTCACGTCGGCGTAGCGGCCGAGGACGAGCAGCACCCACACGGAGCTGATCCAGGCGATCAGTCGTCGCGAGTGCACACGATTGCGCGATCCTGCAATACACAGCGCGAGCACGCAGACAGCGAATTCGAGCGAGAGGCCGCCGCGCCAGGTAATGGCCGGGGTCGGCCAGACATTGACAAAAGTCAGCGACGCGTTGAGGAGGAAAACCGCGGCGGCCGGCGCGATCCAGACTATGATGCTTGACGGGCTCTTTCCCATGTTCCAGTCAATCAGAACACGTTTGCGCGCGGCCTTGGCGTCTCTTCGCGCGCCGACGAGCGTTCATCGCGTGGCGGCGGCGCCGCTGCCGACCGAGTACGGCCAGTTCCGCATCTACGTCTACGAAAATCACACGGAAACGCACGTCGCGCTCGTGCGCGGCGAGGTCGGCAACGGCGAAGGGGTGCTCACGCGCGTGCACTCGACCTGCCTCACCGGCGACGTGTTTCACTCCGCGCGCTGCGACTGCGGCGAGCAGCTCGAGGCGGCGCTGCGGCGCATCGCCGCCGCCGGCCGCGGCGTCGTCGTCTATCTGGATCAGGAGGGGCGCGGCATCGGCCTCGCGAACAAGATTCGCGCGTACACGCTGCAGGACGAAGGGTACGACACGGTCGAAGCGAACGTCCGCCTCGGGTTCGAGCCGGACCTGCGCGACTACGGAATCGGCGTCCAGATTCTGCGCGACCTCGGCGTCCGCTCCATCCGCCTCCTGAGCAACAACCCGCGCAAGCTCGCCAGCGTCACGAAGCACGGATTGCCGGTCGTCGAGATGGTGCCGCTCGAGATCGACGCCTCCGAAATCTCGCGACGGTACCTGCGGACCAAGAAAGAGAAGCTGGGCCATCGGCTCTCAGTCGTCTGATTCGATGGTGTTTCAGCTCGAAATCTGAGGTATCAGGGCCCATTGTGGCGCGGGCCTTTCAGGCCCGCGATGTCCACTGCCTCATCGTATCCACAGCGAACGAATAGATGAGCGCGCCGAAGCCTGCGGCAGACACGAGCGCGCTCGCAGGCGGCGTGACGCCGGGCAGCAGCGCGATCATCAAGGCGGCGATCTGAATCACACACACGACGCGCGCCCGACGCGTCGGCGCGAGCGGACGTCGCATCCACTTCCACACCCATCCGGCCGCGACGAACGCGTATCGCAGCAGACCCGACGCGATCACCCACGCGCCCGCCTTGCCGAACTGCCAGACGAGAATTGCGAGCGCCAGAATCAGCAGCGCGTCGATTTCCATGTCGTACCGCGCGCCGAACGCGCTGGCCATGTTCGTGCGGCGCGCCGCCCAGCCGTCTGCGCCGTCGAGCAGCGTTGCTGCGGCGCTGGCCACGACGGCGCCGACGGCGAACGCCGGCGCCGGCGGCTCGCCGATCGCCGCGGCGATCAGCGCGACGATCAGCGCGCGAACCGTCGTGATCTGATTCGCAGGCCCGAAGCGAGGGAACGGGTGATGTGTGCGCCAGCGGATCCAGACGACGAACGCGATCGCCAGTAGCAGCGCGATCGCTTTGACCGGGTACCAGGCGCCCAGCGGCACGTCCACTTGGCCGGGATTGTATCGCGCGCGTGAAAAGCACTTAGGGGCCCGCTAAAATTGGCGCGTGACCGCACTCGAGGCGCGCGCGTTCTGGATCGCGGAGGCGGGGCGCGGCGAGATCCGCGCGCAGCAGCTGCCGCCGCCGTCTCCAGACGAGGTCGTCGTCCGCGCGCTGTACAGCGGCATCAGCCGCGGCACCGAGTCGCTGGTCTTTCTCGGCCGGGTGCCGGCCAGCGAGCATCGCCGCATGCGCGCGCCGTTTCAGGAGGGCGAGTTCCCGGCGCCAATCAAGTACGGGTACTCGAACGTCGGCCGCGTGGAACGCGGGCCGCGCGATCTCGAAGGACGCGACGTCTTCGTTCTCTATCCGCACCAGACCCGCTACGTCGTGCCGGCGCCGTCGGTGCATCTGCTGCCCGACGACGTGCCGCCGCCGCGCGCCGTGCTCGCCGCGAATCTGGAAACCGCGATCAACGTGCTGTGGGACGCGCGTCCGCACGCGGGCGATCGCGTGTCGATCGTCGGCGCCGGCACCGTTGGGTGCCTGGTCGCCTGGCTGGCGGCGCGCATGCCGGCGCCGGACGTGGAGCTCGTGGACGTCAACGACCATCGCGCCTCGATCGCGCGCGCGCTCGGCGTAGGTTTCGCCACGCCCGCATCGGCGCGTGCCGACGCGGACCTCGTCATCCATGCGAGCGGCTCGCCGTCGGGGCTCGACGTCTCGATGCGCATCGCCGGCTTCGAGGCGACGATTGTCGACGCGAGCTGGTACGGCGACCGGATCGTCCCGCTCGCGCTCGGCGGCGCCTTCCACTCGCAGCGGCTCACCCTGAAGTCGTCGCAGATCGCGCACGTCGCGGCGTCGCAGCGCGCACGATGGGACGCGCGCCGCCGGATGGCGCTCGCGCTGTCTCTGCTCGGCGATGCGTCGCTCGACGCGCTGATCACCGGCGAGAGCGCGTTCGACACGCTTCCCGTGGTGATGGACCAGCTGGCGACGACGCCCGGCGACACGCTCTGCCACCGGATTCGCTATTGACCAGCAACCAGCAACCAGCAACCGACGAGGATCTGCGTCGATGTACAGCGTGACGGTCCGCGGTCACATGATGATCGCGCACAGCCTTCGCGGAGAGGTGTTCGGTCCCGCACAGCAGTTGCACGGCGCCACGTACATCGTCGACGTCGAGTTTCGCGGACCCTCGCTCGACGCCAGCGGCATCGTCGTGGACATCGGCCGCGCCGCGCTTGCGCTCGACACCGTTCTCGCCGGGCTCAATTATCGCAACCTCGACGAAGACCCGGCTTTCCGCGGACGCAATACGACGAGCGAGTTCTTGGCGCGCGTCGTGTTCGATCGCATCGTCGCGGCGATGAAGCGCGGCGATCTCGGCCCGGACGCCGGCGGCGTGCACAGCATCCGCGTCACGCTCCACGAATCGCACATCGCGTCGGCGTCGTTCGACGCACGCGTCGATGTGTCAGCCTAGTGGACACGTCTTTTGCCACATCCGGATCGACGCTCGATGCGTTCACTCGTCCTAATCGTTCCCGGATCCATCGAGACGCGGACCGGCGGGTATGAGTACGACCGCAGGATGGCGGCGGCGTTGCGCGCGCGCGGGTGGACCGTCGGCATTTGCGAGCTCGACGACGGCTTTCCGCTGCCGACGCCGGCGCAGCTGGAGCGCGCCCAGCGCGCGCTCGCGGCGATTCCCGACGGCGCCACGGTGCTGGTGGACGGCCTCGCGCTGGGAGTGATGCCCGAACAGGCCGAGCGCGAAGCCTCGAGGCTGCGCATCGTCGCGCTCGTGCACCTGCCGCTCGCGGCGGAGCCAGGTATCCGCCGCGAATTCGCCGTGCTGTTCGAAGCGACCGAGCGCCGCGCGCTCGCCGCGGCCAGACTGGTCGTCGTCACCGGCCAGACCACCGTCGCCGCTCTCGAACGGTACGGCGTCGATCGCGACCGCGTCGTCGTCGTCGAGCCGGGCACGATGCCGGCGCCGCTCGCGCGCGGCTCCGTCGATGGGCCGTTGCAGCTCCTGTCGGTGGCGGCGCTGACGCCGGGAAAAGGTCACGACACGCTGTTCCGCGCGCTCGCCTCGATCCACAGTCGGCGGTGGCGGCTCACCTGCGCGGGCACGCTCGAGCGGCATCCGCCGACTGCCGCGCGGATGCGTGCGCTGCTGCGAGAGCAGGGGCTCGACAATCAGGTGTGGCTCGGCGGCGAACTGAGCGAAGGGATGGTCGCCGATTCCTACAATCGCGCGGACGTGTTCGTGCATCCCTCGCTGCACGAGACCTACGGTATGGTCGTCGCCGAGGCGCTCGCCCGCGGCCTGCCGGTCGTCGCCACCAACACGGGCGCGATTCCGGATCTCATCGGCGACGGCGCCGGCCTTCTCGTGCGGCCGGGCGACGTGGACGCGCTCGCGGTCGCGCTTCGGCAGGTGATGGAAGATCGCGAGCTTCGCGAGCGGCTCGCGGCGGGCGCGCGGCGCGTGCGCGGCCGTTTGCCGACGTGGGATCAGGCGGCAGAACGAATGGCGGCTGCGCTTGAGCGAGTCGCTGTCTGACTGGCTCGCCCTGCGCGAGCCCGCCGATTTCGCGGCGCGCTCCGCGGCGCTGACGCGCGCCGTCGTCGACGCGCTGCCGCGGCGGCGGCCGCTCCGCATTCTCGATCTGGCGACCGGCACCGGCGCCAATGTCCGCTACCTGGCGCGCTTCCTTCCGCCCGATCACAAATGGCTCCTCGTCGATCGCGATCCTGAATTGCTCGCTGAGGCGTCGCGGCGAACGGCCGCCATGATGGCCGTCGATACGAAATGCTTCGACCTGGGTCCGCTCGATCGTCCGGAGATTTTCGCGAACCGCGACTTCGTCACCGCGTCGGCACTGTTGGATCTCGTGTCCGAGCGCTGGCTCCGCGATCTTGCCGAACGGTGTCGTGCCGCGCGCACTGCCGTCCTGTTCGCGCTGACCTACAACGGCCGCTCGCAATGCTCGCCGGTCGAGCCCGAAGACGACGCGATACGCGAGCTGATGAACCGGCATCAGCGGGCGAACGACAAGGGATTCGGCCGAGCGGCCGGACCGGACGCCGTTGATCGAGCGGAGCGGTGCTTTGCCGCGGCCGGATACGTCATGACGCGCGAGCCGAGCGACTGGGTGCTCCCGTCAGAGATGCACGCGCTGCAGCGTGAGTTGATTGAGGGATGGGCCGAAGCTGCGGCGGAGATCGCGCCGGAGGAGTCGTCGATGATTCAAAGCTGGCGTGTCAGACGACAGGATCACGTTGCGCAGAATCGATCGCGGATCGTCGTCGGCCACGATGACCTGGGCGGTTGGATCCGTTAGGCGCGCCACAGGCGCGCCCGCCGGAGCGGAGCGGGGCAACGGGGGCCCCGCGAGCGACGGCGTGGGGGGTCCGCGGGGGCGAAGCCCCCCGGATCCGTTATACGACGCGCGTCACCGGCGGACGATCGCCGGCGTCCGGCCCTTCGTCGTCCGCGCGGACGCCGAGCTCGCAATCGAACAGGACGTCGCCGCCCATGCGGAACACGCGGTATCGCGGGCGGTGACAGTCGCCGAGCGCCGCCGGCGCCGGCAGCCTGATGGCCGGACGTCCGTTGCCGATGAGCAGCGGCGCGATCGTCATGTGCAGGCGATCGAGCTGGTTCGCTTCGAGGAACATCGACACCGTCACGCCGCCGCCTTCGACGAAGACCCGCGTGCATCCGCGGCCGCGCAGCAGCCGCATCAGCGCCGCCGGATCGATTCGCTCGGCGGTGCCTTCGAGCCCGACGATCGACGCGCAGCCGAAACGATCTTCGCCGGCGTGGACGAGCGGGCGCGAGCAGACGTAGATCGTTTCGGCCGATCCGTCCGTGAACACGCGGTGGTGAACGCCCAGCCTGCGTGCGGGATCGAGCACCACGCGCAGCGGATTCGGCCCCTCCACGAGCCGCGTCGTCAACTGCGGATCGTCGGCGGCCACGGTCCCCGAGCCGACGACGACCGCGTCGCAGAGCGCGCGGAGCCGGTGCATGTGCACCATGTTCTCGTGCCCGGTGACCCACCGCGATTCGCCGGCGTGCGTGGCGATGAAGCCGTCGAGGCTCTGACCGAGGTGACCGACCGTCACCGGTCGGGCGCTGGTCGCGCTGCAGATGGGGAGATAGAGGTCGATGATGGCGCTGCGCGGGTCATCGCCACGAAGCGCGAGGGCCCAGCCGGCGCCGGGACGCCACTCGAGGACGGCGTCGGCGTGCTCTGGTGTCACCGTTCGCAGCTGGCCGCCATCGGTCACGGCGAACGTCGACTGTTCATGCGTGTGTGCGAGGCGTTCGGCATGCCGCGCCGCGGCGAGCACGATTGTCCAGGCCGCGTCGGGATCGGATTCGCGATGAGACAGCTGCGGCGCCCCCGCCGCGATTATAGCGGTACGACCCGGACGACACCTTTCGCGGCAGGGACGTGGGAGCGATTCGAATTCTGTGGCTCGCGATGTAAACTTTGCGCGCTAAAAAATGGCGACGCCTCCCGCCACGCTGCGTCAGCTTCGGCAGCGCGCCCGCGCGCGCTTCACCGATGCCGATCGTCGCGGCTTTCTGATCGCGTTCGAAGGCCCCGACGGATCGGGAAAGACGACGCAGCGGAAGCTGTTCAAGACGTGGCTGCAGACGGAGGGCTACGAAGTCGTCACGACCAAATGGAATTCGTCCGAGCTCATCAAGCCGATCATCAAGGCGCGCAAGTCGGTGCAGGCGCTGAGCCCGGAAGAGTTCTCGCTGCTTCACGCCGCCGACTTCAGGCATCGCGTCGAGCATACGGTGCTGCCGGCGCTCTGGGCCGGCAAGGTGGTGATTGCCGATCGGTTTCTCTTCACCGGCCTCGCCCGCGACGTCGCGCGCGGTCTCGATCTCGATTGGGTACTGAAGCTGTATCAGCCGCTGCTCTGGCCCGACCTCGTGTTTTATTTCGCCGTCACACCCGACACGTCGAGCCGCCGCGTCACGGCGACGCGCACGCCCAACTACTACGAGTCGGGGCGCGACGTCACCGATCTCGTCGATCCGGTCGAAAGCTACTACCGGTTCATCAAGCGCGTCATCAAGGAGTACGAGTCGCTGGCGATCATCTTCAACATGATCACGATCGACGCCGAGCAGCCGATTGGCGATCAGCATCACAAGCTGCGCGACCTCTTTCGCCAGGGGCAGCGGCGTCCGTGGTCCGAGTGGAACGTCGACGCGGTGACGGAATGGCTCGCGCTCAACGGAGGCCGAGCCTGACGTGGCTGGACCACGGCAGGACCGGGGTCGGCCGTCGGGCAAGCTGATCGCGGTCGATGGCGTCAGCGGCGTGGCGGTGAAGGCCGCCGCGAAAGATGAAATCGCGGCGGTCAAGCGCGGGCAGCGCGGCGGCGTGAGCGAGTGGGATGCGTCGGGCGTCTTCGACGACCTCGTCGTGGCCGGCGAAGAGGCCGGCGAGCCGTCGGCGCGCACGCTCGTACTGCTGTACGCCGCCGACCTGGCGTTCCGTCTTCGATGGGAAATCCGTCCGGCGCTTGCCGAAGGACGCGTCGTGGCGGCGGCGCCGTACGTGGTGACCGCGATTGCGTTCGGCCGCGCGGCCGGGCTGCCGGGCGGCTGGCTGAAGAATCTGTTCTCGTTCGCGGCGCGCCCCGACGAAGCACGCTGTGTCGACGCGGCGCCGACGCGCGGCGGCGGGCTGGCCGGCTTCGTCGAGTTCGGCTGCGAACGGTTATCTGCGGGGGGATACGGGCTGACGCG
>Ga0066710_100002283_pt1 | contig 15323 bp, 12 predicted proteins | sample GraSoiAngelo_159_FD_79666 | JGI IMG/M metagenome (GOLD analysis project Ga0066710, IMG submission 79666) | Grasslands soil microbial communities from the Angelo Coastal Reserve, California, USA - 14_1009_16_40cm | ecosystem: Environmental > Terrestrial > Soil > Grasslands | place: USA...
GACGCACCCACCGCCCGCCAGCAGATCCGGTACTGGACCGCTGCGGTGTTGAGGCAGACCCCCGAGGAGCCGCTGCAACCGGTGCCACTGGGCCAGGTCTTCCTGGCCGATGACGCCGACGTCGCGCAGGCCCTGCGCATGGATCGCTTCCTCTATTCGGCGACGCCCACGGCCATCCCCGTCGGTCTCTATACGTCCGCCGGCCGCGACGCGCCGGTGTATCTCGACGCCGATTTCCTGCTCGGCCCCGAGGCCGCGCACCTCAACATCTCGGGCGTCTCAGGGTTAGCGACGAAGACCAGCGCGGTCGAGTTCCTGCTCGCCTCGATCTTCGCGCACTTTCCGGCGCACAAGGGCCGCGTCGCCGCGGTCTGCTTCAACGTCAAAGGTCCCGATCTCTGCTTTCTCGATCAGCCGGGCGACCTGAGCGACGAAGATCGGCACCGCTACCAGCGCCTCGGCGTGCCGTCCACGCCCTTCGAACGCGTGCGCCTGTACGCGCCCCTGAAGGCCGACGGGGTGAACCTGAACACACTGCGCACGCACCCCGACCTGGTGGGCGATGTCGAGCCGTTGACGTGGGGGTTGCAGGAGGTCGTCGACTACGCCGAAGTGCTGCTGAATCGCGACGACATCGACGCGAAGGCCGATGCGTTCATCGATTACCTGCGCGATCGGGTGCTGGGGAGAACGTTCGACGACGGATTCGGCACCACGCATCGCGTGCAGACGTTCGCAGACCTGGATCGGCTCTTCCGGTCAATCTTCGATGGCCTAGAGGTCATCTCGGGTGGACGCGGCGACACCTGGCGCACGCATCACATCGCCACGATGCGCAAAGTCCGCAACCGGCTGCTGAACATCTCGACGCGCTGCAAAGGGCTCGTGACCGATGACGGGCCGTCCAGCGACTTGCCCTGGAGCGAATTCGAGGACCGGTCCGTCTACGTCATCGACATCGCGAACGTGGACCCGCTGGGGCAGGATCTCGTGTTCGCGCGCGTCGTCTCGAAACTGCGCGAGCAGCTGGAGCGGCGGGAGCTGGGCGTGGACGCCGTCGTCGTATTCGTGGACGAGCTCAACAAATACGCGCCCGGCGACGGCCCCGAGACCTACGTGAAAAAGATGTTGCTCGACATCTCTGAGCGGGGCCGCTACCTCGGCCTGGTCTTGTTCGGCGCGGAGCAGTTCCGCTCGCAGGTACATCGGCGGGTGGTGGGCAACGCCGGGACGCAGCTGTTCGGCCGCATGGACATGGATGAGCTGGCGACCCCCGGTTATCAGGTTCTCACCCCGGCGACAAAGAGCAAGCTGGCGACCCTCCCCATCGGCGAGCTGATGGTGCGACATCCGCACTTCACCCAACCGATCTTCGTGCGCTTCCCGAAGCCACCGGTGCTTCGCGGGCGGGACGGGGTCGAACGGTTTCCGCCGGCGGCGGACGTGCCGTTCGAGGACGCGGTGGTGCGCCAACTCGTCCGGCTGGACCGGCGCGTCCGGCCGAACCAGGTCAAGGACCTGATCGCCGACCGGGAGCAGGACGACGTACGCCGGGCGCTCGCGGCGGTGCGGCGCACGCGCCCCGACGACGTCTTCGCGTATTTCCGGAAACTGCTGGGCGCCCGGGTCGCGGCCGAGAGCGGTGTTCCGCGCGAGCATCATGCGGTGCCCCCTCTGAATCCCATCTCCGACGAGCCCTACTGATGAGATACCGCCACGACGCCGCACTCGCGTTGATGGCTGTGGTCGTGGTTGCATGTGGACGCGGTGGCCCCAAGATCGTGCTCCGCTTTCGCCCGCCAACCGGCGCTGTGTATCACTACGCCATCGAGCAACGCGCGCAGGTTGCAATCGATTCTGGTCCCGCCCTGCTCGTCGCCATGGGTCGACGAGGCATGATGTCACGCATGCACTTCACGCAGACCGTGAAAGGCGGGGCCAGCGGAGGCGGGACGGAAATGGAAATCGTTTTTGAGTCGATGACCCTCGAGATTCCCGGGATCTCGACCGACGCCATCGCGGGCGAGCTCGCGAAGCTGAATGGAATGCGCACCACCGTTGTGCTCGACGAGCGTGGACGGATAACGCGCAGTGGCCTGTCGCAGTCCAACGTACCTTCTGATCTTGCGAAGCAGATGGAGGCGGGGGTTCACGCCATGTCGTTGAACTTCCCCGAGTATCCGGTGGGCGCCGGCGATTCGTGGACTGACTCCACGGAGCTGCCCCTGGGGCAGGTGCCGGGTGCCGACGCCTCGGCTGCCGGACCGGCGAAGGCCACGACGACGATCCGGGAGATTCGTATCGCTGGGGCGGATACGTCCGCGGTCATGGACATCAAGCTGGAGTTCCCGCCCGGACCAATCACCGTGCGATTCGGGAAAGAGTGGGGAACGATCCGCCTCGGGGGGGACATCACGGGCCACCAGCAGTTCTCGATTTCCCGCGGGGCCATGCTCGACGGCACGGTCAAAGGCACCACGAGAATGAGAGTCTCCTCGCCGTCGTTGGGCGAGCACCCCATTACCATGAGCTCGGAAACCGAGAGCTCGATCTTCTTGCTCCCTTAGGCAATGAAGCTCGCGCACCTCGCCGACCTCCATCTGGGCTTCCGCCAGTTCGACCGGCAGACGCCGAGGGGCACGAACCAGCGCGAGGCCGATGTCGCGGAGGCATTCCGCCGGGCGGTGGACGATCTCCTCGAGCAGCGGCCCGATCTGATCGTCATCGCCGGCGATCTGTTTCATTCGGTACGGCCGACGAACGCGGCCATCCTGTTCTGCTTCCGGCAGCTGCAACGCCTGCGGACCGGATTGCCGGATACGCCGATCGTCGTGATCGCGGGCGAGCATGACACGCCGCGCTCGACCGAAACCGGCACGATTCTGCGGCTGTACGAGGCGCTCGGTGTCGAGATCGCGGTCGAGGAGCCACGGCGTATCGTGCTGCCCCGGCTCGACTGCGCCGTGCTCGCGGTCCCGCATCAGGCGCTCGTCAAGGCGGAGCGCCCGGCGCTGCGCCCGGAACCCGGCGGGCCGACGCTCAACGTGCTGCTCGCGCACGGTGTGCACGGTGGTTTGGGTGAAGAGCGCGGCACGCTCGAGTACGGCGGCGCCGAGCTGTCGCGCGAGATCCTCGCCCCGGAGAAGTGGGACTACATCGCGCTGGGTCACTACCACACGGCGCAATCGATTGCCGCCAACGCGTGGTATTCGGGCAGCCTCGAGTACCTGCCGCCCAACCCCTGGGGCCAGATCCAGGACGAAGCGGCGCAGCGCGCCGCGGGGAAGGGAAAGAAAGAGCGCAACGGGAAGGGGTATCTGCTCGTCGAGCTTCCCGGGGCGCGCATCGCATTCCGGCCCATCGCACCGGCGCGGCGGCACGTGGACCTGCCGCCCATTCGGGGCGCCGGACTGAACGCCAAGGAGTTGGACGCCCAAATCGCGGAACGCGTCAAGGCGGCCAAGATCGACGATCAGATCGTGCGGTTGCTGGTGTGGGACGTCGATCGTGCGACCGCTCGCGATCTCGATCACGCGGCGATCCGCGCCTACAAGGCCCGCGCGTTGAATTTCCAACTCGATCTGCGCCGCCCCCCCCAGGAATCCCAACGGACGCTCGGCGCAGCCGGTGCCGGTGCCAAGCGCCAGACGCTCACCGAGACCGTCCGCGATTTCCTCGGCCGCCGGCCACTCGATGCGGAGCTGAATCGCGAAACGTTCGTGAAGCTCGGCGTCGAGTACCTCGAGACCGCCGAGCCTCCGTCGCCATGAAGCTGCAGCGGCTGCGGCTCGTCAATTTCCGCCAGCACGCCGATACCGAAATCGTGTTTGGCGACGGCATCACCGGGATCATCGGACCCAACGGCTCGGGCAAGACGTCGCTGCTCGAGGCGATCGCGTGGGTCATCTACGGCAATCCGGCGGCGCGCGGCGACAAGGACTCGATCCGCAACCTGCGCGCCAAGGCGCGCGCGCCGGTGCGCGTGGAGCTGGAATTCGGGCTCGGCACCCATGCCTACCGCGTGGAACGGGGCCTCAACAATGCCGAGCTCCATCAGGACGGCGTCGTCGTCGCCAATTCCCTGAAAGAGGTGACGAGCCGCCTGCAGCGCGTGCTTGGCATGACGCACGATGAATTCTTCAACACGTATTTCACCGGTCAGAAGGAGCTGGCGGTGCTCGCGGACGCCACGCGCCCCGAGCGCGCCGCGTTCCTCTCGCGGGTGCTGCGCCACGAGCAGCTCACGATCGCGCAGGAGCGCATCCGCGAGCGTCGCAACGCGCTCGGCCATGAAGTGGACGGCCTGGAGACGGGCCTGCCTCCCCAGGCCGAGCTCGAGAAAGAGCGCAAGGCGGCGGAAGCGCGGTTGCTCGACGCTCGCAAGGCCGCGACCGCCACGGCGGACGATCGCACCAGGGCGCAGCAGGCCCTGGCGCAGGAAGAGCCGCGCTGGCAGCAATGGGTCGAGCGGCGCGAGCGCACGCTCTCCCTGCACGGCGACCTGCGCGTGGCCGAGCAGGGTGTGGTGGTCGCGCGCCAGGAGTTTCAACGGCTGGACAAGGAGCTGGCCGAGGCGCTCGCCGCGCGCGAGGAGCTGCGCAAGCTCGACGCCGAGGTCGCGCCGATCACCAAGCTGAAAGCGGAGCTCGTCGAGCTCGAGCGTCTGCACCGCGAAGATGCCGCCCGGCGTGAGGAACAGGCGAAGCTCACCGAGCTGACGCGGAATCTGGACGTGTTGGACCGCCGCATCGCGGAGCTGGGCGACGCCGAGGCAGCGCTCGCGCGGGCGAGCGCCGAGGCCCGCGCGCTCGCCGAACGTCTGGAAGCGGCGGACACGGTCGCGCAGGAACAGCAAGGCGCATGGGTCCGCGAGAAGGAATACGCCAATACGCGCCGCGCCGAGCTGCTGAAGCAGCACGAGGAGGTGAAGGACCAGCGCGACAAGATCGAGCGCCTTGGTCCTGAGGGACAATGCCCGACGTGCCTGCGGCCGCTGGGCGCGGAGCATCGCGCCGTGCTGGACGTGCTGAACAGCCAGCTCGACGTGATCGTCACCGACGGCACGTACTTCAAACAGCGCATCGAGCAATTGGCGACGCCGCCGGCCGCGGTGACGCAGGCGGAGGCAGCGCGCGACGCCCTGCGCGAGGACGCGCGGCAGGCGAGCGAGCGGGAAGGCAATTTGCGCGCGCAAACAACCGAGCGGAGCAGGATTCAGAAAGAGCGGGCCGGCCTCGCCCGGCGCACGCAGGAGATCGAGCGGCGTTTGGCCGCGCGCGCTGCCGGGTACAATGCGCAGCGCCACGACGACGTGCGCACCGAGTTGGCACGGCTCGAGCCGGTGGCGTTACAGGCGGCGGCACTCTCCGCGCGCGCCGAACGCGCCGAGCCCCTGGTCGGCGAGGCGGAGCTCGCCGAGAAAGCGCTGTCGGCGCGGGAGGAGCAGGTCAAACAGCTGGCGGATGCGGTGCAGGCACAGGGGTTCTCAGAGCCGAAATTCCAGGCGGCCCGCGAGCGGCACGACCGAGCGGCGCACGCGCTGCGCGCCGCCGAGCTGGCCGTCGCCGAGACGCGTGGCGAGCTGGTCGCGGCCGAGAGCGCGGTGCGCGAGACGGAACGCCGCGGCGCGGAGCGGGCGGCCCGCGAACGCACCATTGTCGAGCGCAAGGTCGAGCTGCGGCTGCACACTGAGCTCGACCGCGCGTTCTCCGATCTGCGGGCCGAGCTGAACGCCGCCATGCGGCCCGAGATTGGGGAGCTGGCATCCGCCTTTCTGGCGGATCTCACCGACGGCCGGTATGACGAGGTGGAGCTCGACGAGGACTATCGCCCCGTCGTCCTGGACGAGGGCATTCCCAAGCCGGTCATTTCAGGGGGCGAAGAGGACCTGGTCAATCTCGGGTTGCGCCTGGCGATTTCACAGATGATTGCCACGCGGGCTGGTCAACCGCTCACGTTTCTCGTGCTCGATGAGATCTTCGCGTCGCTCGACGAAGCGCGACGCCAGGATGTGCTCCTGCTGCTGCGTCGTTTGGGTGACCGGTTCCCGCAGGTTATTGTCACGACTCACGTGGAGCTGCCGGCGGGACTGGGGAGTGGGAGTCTCGATCGCCTGATTCACGTCCAGTACGACACGGCATCCGCGACCAGTATTCTGCGCGACGACACTGCAACCCTGGGACCGCCCGATGCGAGCGTGGCTGCCTGACACCCGTGTAACGGGCCCCGAGCGCGCCACCGAGCGCGACATCGAGGCGCTGAATCGCGTGTTTGCCGACGCGTTCACCGACCGCTATCGCCGCGATGGGCTCATCGGCGTCCGCGTGCCGCAGCTCAATCCGCTGGTCTGGCGCTACGCCCTGCTCGATGCCGGCGAGGGCGCGATGGTGTGGCGCGACGAGCATGAGGACATCGCCGCGTTCAACGTCGCGCATCTGGCGGGAGCCGAAGGGTGGATGGGGCCGCTCGCTGTGCGCCCCGACCGGCAAAGCAGCGGTGTCGGAAAGACGATCGTACGAACCGCCGCCGACTGGCTCATCGACCGCGGCATTACGACGCTGGGCCTCGAAACGATGCCGCGCACGCCCGAAAACATCGGGTTCTACGCCCGGCTGGGGTTCATTCCGGGATATCTGACCGTGACGCTCACGAACGAGATCGCGACGCGCGGTCATCCGGCGCCGGTGCTGCTGTCGCGCCGCTCGGGCGATGAGAAGGAGGCGGCGATGGCGGCGGGCCGCCGGCTGGTGAGCGACCTCGTCTCGGGGATCGACTTCTCACGCGAGATCCTGCTGACCGCGGAGCTTGGGCTGGGTGATACGTCGCTCGTCGATGGGGACGCCGGGCTCGACGCGATGGCCGTGTGGCACTCCGCGCCGCTCGCCGACAGTCGCACGCGGGACGAGGTCCGCGTGCTCAAGCTCGCGGCGCGCGACGAGGCGGCGTTCGACGCGGCCATCGGTGCGGTGGAAGCGGCGGCAGCCAAGGCCGGCATCCGCCGCATCGCGGTGCGCTGTCAGACCAAGTACGCCGAGGCATTCCGGCGCCTGATCGCGCGCGGCTATCGCGTGCGCTGGACGGATCTGCGGATGACGTATGAGAACTACCCGGAGCGTCATGCGGCGCAGGGGGTGCTGTTCTCGAACTGGGAGATCTGAGTTCTGTAGCAGCCGCGCAACAGTTCGTCCGCTTCCTCCACGCGACGCATCAAGAACGGTTCTTGCTCCACTCGCGGCATCCCACTCGAGGAGAGCCGTCATGCCATGGAAAGCTGCCGTCGCCGCGGCCGTGCTCATCGCCGCAACGGGATTGGCGTGCCGGGACGCGACAGGTCCCGAGCAAGACGTCGCCGCAACGCAGACGGGGCCGGTGCCGGGTGAGTACATCGTGGTATTCCAGCCCAGTGTCACCAACCCGGTCGCGCTCGCGGCGCAGCTGGTGCACGGCCAGGGCGGCACGCTGCGCTTCACGTACACCAGCGCGCTGAAAGGCTTTGCCGCGACGTTGCCCGCCGCCGCCGCGCAAGCGCTCGCGCGCAATCCGCTGGTCTCCTACGTCGAGCAGGATCAGGTGTATCGTGTCGACGTCACGCAGTCGATGGACGCGAACGGCGATCCGTGGGGTCTCGACCGCGTCGATCAGCAGACCGGCCCCCTGTCGCGGACCTACACCTACACGGCGACGGGCGCGGGTGTACACGCGTACATCATCGACACGGGGATCTGGACGCTGCATCCCGACTTCGGTGGCCGCGCCAACAACGTGTACGACGCGTTCGGTGCGACCGGTGAGGATTGTCACGGCCACGGCACACATGTCGCCGGGACAATTGGCGGGACGACCTACGGCCTGGCCAAGGGCGTCTCACTGCACGGCGTGCGCGTGTTGAGCTGTGCGGGACTTGGCCTCACGTCGCAGATCATCGCCGGGATCGACTGGGTGCGCCAGAATGCCGTCAGGCCGGCGGTCGCCAACATGTCGCTCGGCGGCGGACTATCGACGGCGCTCAACGACGCGACGACGAACCTGTGGAATTCCGGCGTGTTCGTCGCGGTCGCGGCCGGCAACGACAACGCGGACGCGTGCACCGCGTCGCCGGCGAGCGCGACGGGCGCGTTCACGGCGGCCGCGTCGGAGAAGACCGATGCCAAGGCATCGTACTCGAACTGGGGCAACTGCGTCGAGGCGTACGCCCCGGGGTCGGCCATCGTCTCCGACTTCCTGCTGGGGACGACGATGTCGCTCAGCGGGACGTCGATGGCGTCACCGCATTTCGCCGGCGTGGCGGTCCTCTACAAGGCCACGTTCGGAGATCAGGCCTCGGCGACGGTATCGAACTGGATCGTGACGAACGCGACGAATGGCGTGATTACGGGGAATCCGGCAGGAACGCCGAACAAGCTGCTCTATAAAAGCACGTTGTAGGATGGAATGACGGAAGGACGGAATGTCTTACGTTGCGACCTTCCGTCCTTCCGTCGTCCCAGTCACATAGATCACTTGCGCTAGTCCAATCACTTCTGTCGCGTGCGGCGTATTCGGCGGCAGGTCGAGCCGGTCTCCGGGGCCGAGCTCGACCGCGCCGCCCTCGGCGGTCACCCGGAGAAAGCCTTCGACCACCCAGCGCGTTTCGGGGAAGCTGTGCGCATGCATCGCCATCCGCGCTCCCGGAACATCCGACCACCACGCGGTGACCATGCCCTCGCGCTCCAGCGCGCGCCGCAGCGTCGCGACCTGCAGCGGGCCGAGGCGCGGATCCCAGGGGCGGCGCGCGAGGGTCATGACACGAAGCGTGGCGCGCCGGCGAGGATCCGGCGTGCGAACAGAATGATCGCGCCCGCATACAGCAGGTGGATCGCGCCGCTGGGTACGTGCGCGACGAACAGCAGCAGGAGCCACACGAGCAGCATCACGACAGCGGTGAGTAGTGTGAGATTCAGGGCGATTGACCTTTAGGGCACCGCACATATTGTAGTACGCAGGGACGGGGAGATCAAACTATTGAGCCAACAAGCTCGATTGCGGACCCGGATACCGCGGCCCATGTCATGCCCCCACGATGGGGAAGACAGAATTCGTGGTGAGGGACCCATCATTACTTTCGGGCTTCAATAACCCTCTCCGTTCCTGTCGTAATCGGTCGGCCGGCCCATGTTATGTGGTCCCGGCCGATCGTTTTTTGCGGACCGTCTGCCAGAAGTACGCCGGAGCCCGCAACGGCTGTCCCTTCACCACGAATCCGATGACCAGCACCACGGCCCAGACGCCGTAGGCGACCATGATCTCGGCGCGCAGCTGGGGCAAGGTGAACTGCACCGCCCACAGCACCAGCAGCGCCGTCGCGTCCAGCCAGTCGAACTCCATGTTCGCGAGCAACAACACCCCCAACATCGTTTGCAGCAGCGTCAGCGCGAGCTCGTTGCGTTGCGCGATATCGAAGGTGAAATCGGACCACACACCGTAATGGTGCAGATGGGAAAAGCCGTACACGATGGGGATCATCGCGGCGAGAATCGTCCACTGGTTGATGTTGCTCGAGACGATGTTCATCAACGCCATCGGCGCGCGCGTCACGCGGCGCGCCCAGCTGAACGTGGACACGAACTCGGGAAACTCCGAGAGAAACGGCGCGACCCACTGCACGAGGAAGAACTGGCTGATGCCGAGCGTCGCAGCGAGGGCGATCATCGAATTGAGAAAGGGATGCGCCGTGACGTACAGCATCGCGCCCCCCACGGCGAACAGGCCCGCGATGGCAGCCTTCTGCCGCCAGCCGCGCTGGCGATAGGCCCAGCGCGACACGGCCGGCGCGTCGGCGAGCGATTCCGCTTCGCGCGGCGGATTCCGCATCAGGATCCACAGGTACCCGAGATACAACGCGACGAGGACCACGGCGTCGACCGCGCCGATGCGCTGGCGCCACAGTACCACCAGGAAGTAGAGCAGCGGCGGCACGAGCCCCATGACTTCGACCGCGTGCTCCGGCTCGAGGGTGATGGGCGGCAAGGTCTTGCGGCCGGGGTGCCGGCCGGCCGCGGCGAATACGAAGTAGATCATCGGCCACCCCAAACCGAGCAGCAGCCGGATCGCTCCCGTGAGGTTGGCGATCGCGAGATGGGCGCGCTCGGGATTCCGTCCCGCTTCCCACGCGATCACTGCTTCGACCGCGAACTCGGGCAGCGTCTGCAGCCACGCCAGGATCGCGAGCGCGAGCCCCTGAGAGATGAGGAACTGCGCCGCTTCCGCGCCCCAGGCGACGAGAAACGCGGACAGCAGCATGCCGGGGAAGGTCCACAGTGCCGCGAGGGCGGAGCCTCCCGCCTGTGTCGCTGACGCGAGTAGCTTTAGGAATCGCACGGGGGTCCAAACTTACCATGGCACGAGACAAGATGAAGTCCGCGAGTCTGCACAGCTTCCACGAATCGCACAGCGAGCCCACCGCGGTGCGCATTCCCTTTCAGACGCTCGTGCACGAGATCCTCGAGCAGCTGGGCGAAGATCCCCGGCGGGAGGGGCTGCGGCAGACGCCCGCCCGGGTCGAGGCGTCGCTGAAATGGCTCACGCGCGGGTACGGCCTGGTTGTCGAGGATGTGATTGGGGACGCGCTGTTCGAGGAAACGCACGAGAGCATGATCTGCGTGCGCGACATCGAGATCTACTCGATGTGCGAGCACCACATGCTGCCGTTTTTCGGAAAGGCGCACGTCGCCTACCTCCCCAACGGCAAGATCGTCGGACTGTCCAAGATCCCGCGGGTCGTCGAGGTCTTCGCGCGCCGGCTCCAGGTGCAGGAACGGCTCACCGATCAGGTCGCCGAAGCGCTGTGCCGGGTGCTGAAGCCGCTGGGCGTCGGTGTGGTGATCGAGGCCTATCACCTCTGCATGATGATGCGGGGGGTCGAGAAGCAGAACTCGAAGACGGTGACGTCCGCCCTGCGGGGCGCGTTCCGCGACGACGGCAAGACCCGCGATGAATTCCTGCGGCTCGTCCACGGAGGCGCCGGGTTGCCTTGAAGATCGCGCTCGTGACGGGCGCGTCGCGCGGCATCGGCCTCGCGGTGGCTGACGCGTTGTACGCCGGTGGCATGCACGTGGTGCGCCTGGCGCGCAGCCTGGTGGATCGATCGGCGGACCGGCGCAACGACGTACGCTGCGATCTCACGGATCAGAAGGACACCGAGCGTGCGATCGCCCGCGTGATCACGGTCGTCGGGCTCCCCGATATCATCGTCAACAACGCCGGCATGTTTTTCATCAAGTCCCTTGCCGAGACTACGTACGACGATTTCACGACGACCCTCGCGACGAATCTCACGTCGGCGTTTCTGGTCGCCCACGCCCTGGTGCCGAAGATGGTACAGCGTGGCAGCGGGCATCTCGTCACGATCGGCTCGATCTCGGACTACATCGGCTTCTCGGGCTCGACGGCGTACGCCGCGAGCAAGTTCGGCCTGCGCGGCATGCACGAAGTGATCCGGCAGGAGACCGCCAAGAGCGGCGTGCGCACCACGCTCATCTCGCCCGGCCCCGTCGACACCGACATCTGGGATGCCGTGGACCCCGATTCCAAACCGGGGTTCACCAAGCGCAAAGACATGATGCGTGCCGAGGATGTCGCCGCCGCGGTCCTATACGCCGTGACGCAACCGGACCACGTGGCGGTCACGGAGATTCGTCTGTTGCCAAGCGTCTACACGCCGAGGGGATGATGCTGCTGCTCTTGGCCTTCCTGCAGACGGTTCCGCAACTGCCTGATAGCTCCGGATGGGGCGTGCATGTGCTGGCGATCGCGCGCAGCCCCGATAGCGCGATCTGGGTGGGCACGTATGGTCAGGGAATCTTCGTGTTACGGAGGGGAGTGGGGAGTGGGGAGTGGGAACGGATCCGGTCATCCTCGGACACCGCGGCACATGCGATCTCGTGGGATTTCGTGCATGCGTTCGGCTTCGGCCCGCGCGGCGAAATCTGGTACGGCACGGTCGGCAACGGCTGGGGGCTCTCGACCGACGGGGGCAAGACGTGGAAGAACTGGGAGTTCGGGCAGCTTGGCCCGGAATGGCAGTACGTGACGCCGAACGGCATCATCACGCACGGGGACACGACGTACATCGCGACGGCGGACGGGATCAAACTGACCTGGGACGACGGGCAAACGTGGCGCGTGATTACGGATTCGATTGGGGCAACGACGGCGAAGGATTCACTCTGGGGAAGGATTCGGAACCAGTATGTCGTGTCGCTCGATGCCGATGACGGTCTGTGGATCCACCATTTGAAAGGTAGGGAGGACTCAAGGGACGGCGGCCGCACCTGGACTTGGACGGCGGCTCCCGCGAGAAATTCACAGGAGCTCAGGCTGCCGCCGCGCAGCTTCGCGGTACCGCAGAGTGCCGTTGAAACAGTGAAACCGGCTGAGCGTCTACGACATACCTGGTTCCGCCGTCCCATCGCGCTCACTGACCAGCCCTACATCGATCAGACCTATCGCTTTGGCTCGACGATGGGCGGCAACTTCCAGCCGCATCAAGGAGTCGAGTTCAACAACGCCGACGGAACGCCGGCGCACGCGATTGGCGCTGGCGTCGTGGTGCATTCGGGGCCGGCGGAGCGGGGCGCGCTCACAGTGGCGATCAGGCATGACCGCAGGCTTCCGATAACCCCGGGGCGTGGCCCCGGGGCCCGCCACCCGTACTTCCTCTATTCCGTCTATTACCACAATTCCAAGCTGCTCGTCCAGGTCGGCCAGCGCGTGAAAACGGGCGACGTCATCGCGCTCGTCGGCAACACGGGCCGGGCGACGAACGACCACCTGCACCTCGAGGTCCATGCCTCACCGTTCGACTCGACGCGCCTGATCGTCGATCCCGACGTGCGCTATCCGCCGTACAACACGAACCCGGAGCTGTGGATCGATCCGCTCCCCGGCACAGGAATGATCGCGGGGCAGGCGTGGGATTCGGCCGGCCAGCCGGTCTACCAGGCACGCATCTACGGCCTCGTGAAGCCCGAGCCGAACGAAACGCCGTTCTCGTTCATCGAGACCTACGGCCCGCGCAATCACTCCGATCCCGTCTATCACGAGCACTTCGGCATCTCCGACGTGCCACCCGGCGAGTACGTGCTCGGCGTCGAAATCGGCGGGAAGCGCGTGTTTCGCCGGGTCAAAGTCGAGGTGGGGAAACTCAGTTGGATCGAATTCAGGCCATGACCACGCACGACGCACCACGCACGACGCACGGCCTCTAGTGCACATCGAGCTGACGGAGATGCTCCGCTGCCCCGAGCCGCACCGCGAGGAAATGCTGGTGCTCTCGACGGGGGAAGTGAAAGACCGCATGGTCCGCTCGGGACTGGTGGGCTGTCCCGTGTGCCACAAGGAATATTCGATCGCGCGCGGCATTGTGAACTTCCGCCGCAACAAGGAACGCGTGTCGAAAGATTCCTCCGGCCCGCGCCCCGCGTACACGCCGCCCTCCCCCCTGCCGTCGGCCGATGCGGCGAAGCTCCAGGCGCTCCTCGAACTGTCGGGGCCGGGCGGCTACGTGGTGCTGGTGGGCTCGGCCGTGCGCCAGGCGGCGCGGCTCAGTGCGCTCATGGAAGGGATCCACTTCGTCGGAATCAATGCGCCGACCGAAATGGAGGAGCAGCCGAGTCTCTCGTTGCTGTATGCCAACGAGAAGGTGCCGCTGCGCACGGCCATTGCGCGCGGCGTCGTGGTCGGCGCCGATCTCGCGACGTCGCCCTGGCTCGTCGAGGCGCACCGCGTGCTGCTGCGCGGGCGCCGCTTCGTCGTGGAAAACGAAGAGCCCGAGCTTCCGATCGGGCTCGTCAAACTGGCGGCGGAAAACGGGCTCTGGGTGGGCGAGAAGCGCTAGCTAGCCCTCGATCGCCGCGGCCATCGGGTCGCCCGCCGCGTACGCCGCATCGATCACGTCTTTGTAACGCTTCTCGACCACGCGCCGCTTCACCTTGAGCGTCGGCGTCAGCTCGCCCGACTCGATCGTGAAATCGTTCTCCAGCAGCACGACCTTTTTCGGCGTCTCGAACTTGGCGAGCTCGCGGAGCGTGCTCATCACCTCGCGCTCGACCTTGGCCTGTACATCCGGCAGCTGAATCAGCTCGGCGCGCGTGCCGTACGTCAGATTGCGTTCCCGGGCCCAGCGCTCGAGGTTGTCGAAGTTCGGCACCACGAGCACGATCGGGAACTTGCGGCGATCGCCGTACAGCAGGGCGTTGGCGACGAACTTGTTGCGCTTGACCATCCCCTCGATCGGCTGCGGCGCGATGTACTTCCCGCCGGCCGTCTTGATCAGCTCTTTCTTGCGGTCGGTGATCTTGAGATAGCCGTCGGAGTCGAGCTCGCCGATGTCGCCCGTGTGCAGCCAGCCCTCGGCATCGATCGTTTCCTTCGTGGCGTCGGGCAGCTTGTAGTAGCCTTGCATGATGTTCGGGCCGCGCGCCAGGATCTCGCCGTCTTGCGCGGTCTTGAGCTCGACGCCCGGGATCGCACGGCCCACCGTGCCGAGCTTGATGCGATCGAGCGGGTTGAGCGTCAGCACCGGCGATGACTCGGTGAGCCCGTACCCCTCGATGATGGGCAGTCCGGCGCTGTAGAAGAACTTCGCGATGTCCGCCGAGAGCGGTGCAGCGCCGGAAACGAAGAAACGGATGCGCCCGCCGGTGCGCGCCTGCAGCTTCGCGAACACCAGGCGGTCGGCGACCTTCTTCTTGATGGCCAGCCCACCGGGAATCGGCAGTCCGGCGAGCGACAACGTTGCGCATTGCTCGCCGGTGCGCTTCGCCCAGAAAAAAATCGTCCGCTTGATCGCGCTCCCCGACAGCGCGTTCTCGAGCACGCGGGCGTACACCTTTTCGTAGAGCCGTGGCACCGACAGCACGACGGTCGGCTTCACTTCGCCGAGATTCGTGGCGACCGTGTCGAACGACTCGGCGAAGTTGATGATCACGCCCGCCTGGAACAGCGTGTAATCCACCATCCGCTCGTAGCTGTGCGACAGCGGCAGCATCGAGAGGCACTCGTCGCCAATGCCGATGGGAATCATCTGGAGCACGGCCTGGACGTTGGACCAGATATTGTGATGCGACAGCATCACGCCTTTGGGGTCGCCGGTGGTGCCTGATGTATAGATGAGCGTCGCGAGGTCGTCCGGCTGCGCGGTCAGCGCTTCCTGCTTCCATTGCGGGTGCTTGGGTACGGCAGCGCGGCCCTTGGCCTCGAGGGCGGCCAGCGCCGTGACGCCGGGTCGCTGCGCCGCGGCCGCGCTGTCGAACGCCACGACGTGCTTGAGTCCGGGCAACGCGCCC
>Ga0066710_100002284_pt1 | contig 15322 bp, 16 predicted proteins | sample GraSoiAngelo_159_FD_79666 | JGI IMG/M metagenome (GOLD analysis project Ga0066710, IMG submission 79666) | Grasslands soil microbial communities from the Angelo Coastal Reserve, California, USA - 14_1009_16_40cm | ecosystem: Environmental > Terrestrial > Soil > Grasslands | place: USA...
CCAGGTCAGCGTGCCATAGGCGCCGAAGCTGGCCGCGCCGTTCAGGTCGGTGACCGTGATCGGGACCGCGACGAGCTGCTTCGGCTCGAAGATCGTGAGGATCGTCTCGGCGACGCCGCTCACCGTGAGCAGCGTCGCGACGAGCGCGACCGTCGCCGCGGCCGCGAGGCCCCGGATCCAGATGTTCACGCCGAAGCGACCCGGCGCCGATCCGCCGCGCGTCACCGGCGCGATCCGTTCGCCCTCGACGCGCGCACGCAGTCGCGCCAGCGCGCGCTCGGTATCCACATTCGGCTCGCTCACGGAAAGCATGTCCTCTATGTCACTCATGTCGTGACCTCCCTACGGAACGCGTCCTCCGCGCGGCGGAGCAGCGTTCCAATGCTCGACTGCCGCAGCCCGAGCGCGGCGGCGATCTCCTCGTAGCTGAGTCCGCTGTAGCGCAGCGCCAGCAGCGCGGCGCTTCGATCCGGGAGCCGCGCGAGCGCGGCTCGCACCTCTGACCTGGTCTCGGCCGTCTCGGCGGCCTGCGCTGGATCCGACGTCTGCGTGTCGCGGCGGATCGCCTCGACGGCGTCGCGCTTCCCGCGCCGCTCGCGCGCGCGCAGGACGTTCAGCGCGGTGTGCGCGGCCGCGGCGTAGAGCCACGGCGCGGCGTAGTGCGCGTCGGCCGGGTGCTTCCGATAGAAGGAGACGAACACGTCCTGCGCGACGTCCTCGGCCTCATCGGCATCGGCCACGACACGGTGAGCGATCGCGACCACCCTGGCGTACTCCCTTCGGAACAGCGCCTCGAACGCGGGCGGAATGCCTGGCCCCGAACTGGTCGTGAGGCGCAGACGGTCCGCCACTTCCATCTCTTCCTTCAAAGCACCGCCGAGCCGCGGATCGTGACAAGGGCCTCGTCCTCCGCGGCGTAGTCGAGACCAGCGGTGGCGGCCGCGTCAGCGGGCGGCGATCCGGCGTACCAGGCGAGGGCGCGCGCTAGCCCCGCGTCGCGACCGACCGGCTCGCGGTACCCCAGCTCGTGCCGGATCCGCGAGGTCTCCGCGACGAGGTGGTGATCCCAGGTGTCCGGGCGACTGTCGCGGAGGCGCGTTGGCATCTGGTCGGACGGTGCCACGACGAGCTCGCCGTTCCATCTCAGGTGTGCCGCGACCAGACGCGCCCACTCGATCCACGCGAGCGCGTCTCGCTCACCGACGTTGTAGACGCGTCCGCGCGCGCCGTCGTCGGTCACCGCGAGCACCACAGCGTGAGCCGCGTTGTCGACGTGCGTGCGCGAAGCGCGGAAGGCGGCCGACTTCGTGCTCATGAGGATCGCGGGTCGGTCGTCGACCATCCGCTTCCACAGCGGATAGAAGCGACGCTGCTCGTCGCGCTCGCCGTGGACCATCGGGAAGCGCACGACCGTCCCCGCGATGTCGGTCTGCCCGAGCACGGTCCGCTCGACGAGGATCTTGTCGTAATCGCCGAGCCAGTCCGGTCGCGGACCGATGGACGGCGGCGTGTGGTCGCGATACGGATACAGCTTCTCGCGGAGCGGCGAGTCCTCGTCGAAGGGCGGCTCCATCGGCGGACCTGGCTCCGTGCCCTGCAGGCGCCCGTACGCGCGATAGACGTCCATGCTGCTCACGGCGACGATCCGGTCTGCGATGCCACGCACGGCGTCGACGACGGCGCGGGCGTCGCCCTCGGTCATCGAACGCATGTCGACGACGACGTCCGGATCGAACGATCGGAACGCGTCGCGATGGTCGCCGATGCCCGCGCGATCGCCGTGGATGTGCCGCACCGCCGCGGGAAGGTCGGTCTCGTGCTCGCCGCGGTGGAAGATCGCGACGTCGTTGCCCCTGTCCGCCAGTTCGCGCACTACGCTCGGACCGACGAAGACCGTTCCGCCGATGACGAGGACCCGACTCATAGGCCGATTCTCTTCCACCCGTACTGGCCTCGCGCTAGGCTTTCGTTCGCCGTGGAGGTCGTCGTCGGCGTCGTCGCCGTCCTCGTCGTGATCGTCGTCGCGATCGTGCTCGTGGGGCGATCCCTTCCGGTCGGGCACGTCGCGAGCCGGACCGCGACGTTCCGGCGCCCGCCTGAGGAGGTCTGGGCCGCGATCAACGATCCGGCGCTGCTGTCGTCACGCGGCGTGGGGGACGTGAAGTTCGAGACGGTCGAATCCGTGCCGCCGAAGCTGCTGGTGCGTCGCGTGGTCGGCGAGAAGGACTTCGGGGGAACGTGGACCTGCGACATCGCATCGTCGCCGGGCGGCAGCGCGCTCACGATCACCGAGAACGGCGAGATCTACAACGCGTTCTTCCGTTTCGTCTCGCGCTTCATCATCGGACACCACCGCACCATCGACGGCACGATGTCGGCGCTCCGAAAAAAGTTCGGCGAGACTTAGCGGACGATCACCACCGCCAGCGCCTTGGCCTGGACCGGGTAGGACATCGCCGCCGGGCCGTCGAACCACACCTCGACCTGCACACCGGGAGTGAGCTCCCGCGCCGTGGCCGCAACGTCGCCACCCTGGGCCCTGCGCGTGATCTTCGTGCCGCTTATCACCGCGACCGAGGCTTTCGCGCCGGTCGAGGGTGTGGAAGGATCCGACTCGACGAGGACGGTCACGCCGTCGGTGCGCCCGCTGACGCTCGTCACGATGCCGGCGATATCAGCGGCGCGGGTCGCCGCGCCTCCGCCGCACGCGCACGTGAGCAGCAGCGCGAGCGCGAGGAGTGTCGGGCGCATGCCGCTAGGACGCACCGGCCAGCCTCCCGGTTCCATTCCGTGCCACGCTACAGGGATGCTCATCCGCGAACAGCCTGCGACTGAGCTCACCGTTGCCACGCGGATCCTGGCCCGTGCCGACGCCCTCGCGCCCGAGGGCCGCATCACGCTCCGCCTCCACGACGTCCTGTATGTCGGCGGCCGCGGCGTCTCGAATCACACCATGACGCCGTACGACATCGCGTCGATCCTGCTCGCCGACGGCACCCCGCTCCTCGGCGTGCCCCCAGACGACGTGGACGAATACGTCGCGGCGCACCGTGACGCGCCGGACGCCGAGAGCGTCGGACGTGGCTCGGATGGCGTCATCGTCGCGGCGCCGTCGCTCCGCGCCTGCGCGACGGCGTTGCTGGCGCGCCGTCGCGGCGAGCGCGGGCCGGACGCCGCAAGTCTCGAGCGCGTGTGGGAGGAGCTCGTCGGCGACGCGCGCATCTCCGGCGCGCTCATCGGTGCATTCCCGACCGAGGACGCCACTCCCGAGCACTAGTCTCTCCGGGACGCGGCGCGGCCGCGTGCAAGGAGGAAGGCGTGAACAGGCTCATCCTCGCATCTCTCATGGTCGCGACGATCGTTCTCGGTACAGCGGCGTCGGGATCGCCCGCGCGCAGCGACGACCTTCGTCTCTCGGCGCTCCAAGTCGCCGTCACGTTCGACGGAATGCCCACCTCGTACTTCCGCTCGGTTTCGGGCCTCGCTGTCGAGACCGAGGTCGTCGAGTTCAGGGATGGCGAGACTGGGGCCGTTCACAAGATCCCTGGGCGCGTGAAGTACCCGAACATCGTGCTGAAGCAGGGCTTCGCCGGAGCGAGCGATCTCCAGAAATGGGCGTTTCGCATCGCGGCGGGGCAGTTCGAGCACAAGAACGGCACGATCGTGATGTCGGATCAGAAAGGCCAGGTGGTCGCGAGGTACACCATGACCAACGCTTGGCCGACGAAGTGGAGCGGCCCCGACTTCGACGCGACGAGCAATGACGTCGCGATCGAGACGATCGAGATCGCGCACGAGGGACTGCGGCTCGTCACCGACCCGTAAGCCTGCCTACCAACATGCGCGGGCGCGCTCGGTCGCCGCTCGACCGAGCGCGGCCCGCGGTGGCGTCGGATGTGCAGTCCCGACCAGCGTGGACTGGATCGGATCTATCTTGGAGCGGATCCGCACGATGGAATGCCCGGCTTGCGGCGCGCGTCTCGCGAGCTGCGCGGTACGCGCCATCACCGCGGAGCCGCACGCGCTGGTCGTGAAGCTCGCCTGCACCGTATGCGGCGAGTCGAGCGTCGCGGTCGTCGAGCGCGAGAACGAGACCGCCCACGCCCTGACCGAGGATGACGTTCTCGACGCGCACGACTTCCTACAGACCTGGCACGGCCCCGTCGCCGAGGTCCTCGCCCCCACCGACGCGCGGCGCGGCGAGATCCACGGCGCTCGCGTCGACAAGGGCTAAGACCCGCGCGCGACACCGACTCGCTTGGTCGCGCTGCTATCGTCCGAGCGAGGGTGCCCACAGTTCTCGTTGCCGACGACTCGAATCACATGCGTGAACTCGTCCGGATCACGCTGTCCAGCCAGGGTTGGCGCGTCGTGGAGACCGGGGACCCCGGCGCGGTCTCGGAGCTGGTGAAGACGGCGAAGCCCGACCTGGTGTTGCTCGACGTCACGTTCGAAGGCTTCAAGCCCGACGGCTTCGACGTCTGCCGCACGCTGAAGGGTGATCCACTGACGCGAGACGTGCCGGTCATCATGCTCAGCGCGCATGACAAGCCCGCCGACCAGGCCGAAGGGCGCGCGGTGGGCGCGTCCGATTACCTGCTGAAGCCGTTCGGCCCGATCGAGCTCATCAACGCGATCAAGAAGGTGCTCGACCTCAACTAAGGCGGCCTGCGCGGCCCGGTGCCATGATGCTGGCGCCCATGGATCAGCGTTTCCTCGACTCGGTCCGCGAGCAGATCGTCTCCATCCGCGATAGCGGCCTGTACAAGAAGGAGCGCGTCATCAGCTCGCCGCAGGGTGCCGAGATCGCCGTCCGTCCTGATCTCGAGGTGATCAACTTCTGCGCGAACAACTATCTCGGACTCTCCGACGATCCCACGGTCCTCGCCGCCGCGCATGCCGCGCTCGATCGCTGGGGCTACGGCATGTCGTCGGTCCGCTTCATCTGCGGCACGCAGGACATCCACAAGGAGCTCGAGGATCGGATCACGCGCTTCCTCGGCACCGAAGACACGATCCTCTACGGATCGTGCTTCGACGCGAACGGTGGTCTCTTCGAGACGCTCCTCGGTGAAGAGGACGCAGTCATCAGCGACGCGCTCAACCACGCGAGCATCATCGACGGGGTCCGGCTCTCAAAGGCGAAGCGCTTCCGGTACGCGAACAACGACATGGCCGACCTCGAGCGTCAGCTCAAGGATGCGGCCACGTATCGCTTCAAGCTCATCGCGACGGACGGCGTGTTCTCGATGGACGGAGTCGTCGCGGACCTCGGCGCGATCTGCGATCTCGCCGAGCGACACAAAGCCCTAGTGATGGTCGACGACTCGCATGCGGTCGGATTCATGGGGGCGAACGGTCGCGGCTCGCACGAAGCGCGTGGCGTCGTCGGACGAGTCGACATCCTCACCGGCACGCTCGGCAAGGCGCTCGGTGGCGCATCCGGCGGGTACACCAGCGGACGCCGGGAGATCGTCGAGCTGCTGCGGCAGCGCAGCCGGCCCTACCTCTTCTCCAACACGCTCGCGCCGGTGATCGCCGCGACGTCCATCGCGGTGCTCGACCTCATCGAGTCGGCCGGCGAGCTCCGCGAGCGCCTGTTCGCGAACGCCGCACGCTTCCGCAGCGGCATGACCGCGAACGGCTTCAGGCTCGTCGCCGGCGAGCACCCCATCGTGCCGGTGATGCTCGGCGACGCGAAGGTCGCGAGCGCCATGGCGGATCGGCTGCTCGCCGAGGGCATCTACGTCATCGCGTTCTCATTCCCGGTCGTGCCGCGCGATCAGGCGCGCATCCGCGTGCAGCTCTCCGCCGCGCACACGGGCGAGCATGTCGACCGCGCGGTCGCGGCGTTCGCGAAGGTCGGTCGCGCTCTCGGGATCATCTGAATGCGCGCGCTCGTGAAGAGCCGGCGCGAGCCGGGGATCTGGCTCGAGGACGTCCCGCGACCGACGATCGGTCCGAACGATCTTCTGGTGCGCGTCCACTACACGTCGATCTGCGGCACCGATCTTCACATCTGGAACTGGGACGCGTGGGCGCAGAAGACGATTCCGGTGCCGCTCGTGATCGGTCACGAGTTCGAGGGCGCGGTCGCGGAGATCGGCAGCGAGGTGAGCGGCTTCGCGACCGGCCAGCGCGTCGCCGTCGAGGGTCACGTGACCTGCGGGCATTGCCGCAACTGCCGGGCCGGGCGGCGTCATCTCTGCCGCAACGCGGTCGGCATCGGCGTGCAGCGCCCCGGTGCGTTCGCCGAGTACATCAGCGTGCCCGCGTCGAACGCGTATGTCCTGCCGCCCGGGATGCCCGACGAGATCGGCGCGTGCCTCGACCCGCTCGGCAACGCGGTGCACAGCGCGCTGTCGTTCGAGCTCGCGGGCGAGGACGCTCTCATCACCGGCGCGGGCCCGATCGGCGTCATGGCCGCGGCCGTATGCCGGTTCGTCGGCGCGCGCTACGTCGTCGTCACCGACCGCAACCAATACCGGCTCGCGCTTGCGCGCCGGCTCGGCGCGACGAGCGCGGTCGACTACACGACGACGACGCTCGACGCGGTGATGAAGGAGCTCGGAATGCTCGAGGGGTTCGACGTCGGGCTCGAGATGTCTGGCAGTCCCGCGGCGCTCCGGTCGATGCTCGCGTTCATGAACCACGGTGGCCGCGTCGCGCTGCTCGGGATCCCGGACCAGGAGATCCCGATCGACTGGAACCAGGTGATCTTCCGCGGCCTCACCCTGAAGGGGATCTACGGTCGCGAGATGTTCGAGACCTGGTACCGCATGGGCTCGATGCTGCAGAGCGGCCTCGACATCACCGCGGTGATCACGCACCGTTTCGCGGCGAAGGAGTTCGCGCAAGCGTTCGAGGTCGTGCGCTCGGGTCAGTGCGGGAAGGTCGTGCTGGACTGGACCGACTGAGCTGAACGAGAGCGGCGCGGCGGTCCCTTTCGCCGCGCCGCTCGCGTTTGGACGATCATCGCGAGGACGCGCGACGCTCGTGCTCGTCCAAGGCCGCAGGAACGCTGGAGGTGCCGGCGGCGGATGTCTGCCGAGCAGCACGTCGCTCGTGCTCGTCGAGGACCGCCGGCGCGAGGGTTGTGTCGTTCCCTGAGGCGAGTCCCGCAGCACGTCGCTCGTGCTCATCGAGTACTTGGTCCGTGACAACGCGAATACCATTCGGGTGTCGCTCGTGCTGGTCGAGGACAGCGCCGGTCTCGATGGCAAAGTCGCGATTCGCAAGCGCGAGACGCAGGTCGAATCCTGCGACGACCGTCAGGGCAACGACCAGGATGGCGAGGAAGGCGATGCGGGCGATGCGCGACATTTTTCGACTCCTTGATCGGCTCGATTTCGTTTCGTCCGATCTCAGACCGAACTTTCGGCTCCCGTGCGTCCGCGAACGTGTCGGCCACCGTTGCGTGAGCGTGTTTTCTCCGACCGGGGGCGGCTGAGTGCTCGAGGCACGGCTTTTGGGGCGTTTTGACGTCCGTGTCGACGGCACGGCGGTCGAGATACCGTCACGTCCCGCGCAGTCGCTCTTCGCCTATCTCCTGTTGAACGCGGGCGTCTCGCAGCGGCGCGAGCGGCTCGCCGGCCTGCTCTGGCCGGAAAGTGCCGACGAGAGCGCGCGGAGCAACCTGCGTCATGCGCTGTGGCGCGTACGGCGCTCCCTCGAAGCGGCGGGCGCGTCGTCGGCGGTGAGTGCGGACGATTTGTCCGTGACCGTGCCGGATGGCCTGCAACTCAGGGTCGACGCCGCGGTGCTGCAGGCACGGGATGGGAGCGCGGCCGATGTCGCCGCTCTGCGCGTGCGCGCTGGGGTGTATGGCGGCGAGCTTCTTCCCGGCTTCTACGACGAGTGGGTGATCCTCGAGCGCGAGCGCATGAAGGCGATCTTCGAACGGACGATGCAAGAGCTGCTCGACAAGCTCGTCGAGGAGCAGCGCTGGGCCGAGGTGGCTGAGTGGGGCGAGCGCTGGATCTCCGTCGCGCGGTCGCCGGAGCTCGCATTCCGCTCGCTGATGGTCGCGGCTTCGGGTCGGGGCGACGTGTCCGCCGTCGTCGCGGCGTATCGACGCTGCGCGACTACGCTGCAGGAAGATCTCGGGGTCGAGCCGTCCGAACAGACGCGGACGTTGTACGAACGTCTGTCCAAGGGGCTGTCTCCGGTGCTGGTTTCAGCGCGACCGGCCGAACGCGGTACGACCCGGGCCGCTGAGCACGACGCGGCGCCCGCCGTCGGCGATCCGCCCTACAAGGGACTCGAGTGCTTCGAGGCGGTCGACGCCGCTCGGTTCTTCGGTCGTGAGGACCTGGTGGCGCGGTTGGTGGAGCGGGTCCGCGAGCGGAGCTTCCTGGGCATCATCGGCGCGTCGGGAAGCGGGAAGTCATCGCTCGTCCGCGCCGGACTCGTCCCCGCATTGGTTGCCTCAGAAGGTCGCACCGGCGGATACCGCTCAGTCGTGATCACGCCGACGGCGCGTCCGCTCGAATCGCTCGCCGTCGCGTTAGCGCCGCCCGGCGGCGCACCCGCGGTTGTGGCATCGCTCATCGACTCTCTCGCCCAGGACCCGCGGACGTTGCGACTCGCGATCCGCACTTCGGGTCGGGGTGGATCCGTGCTGGTGGTCGACCAGTTCGAGGAGCTCTTCACCGAGTGCGACGACGAGCTCGAGCGCGGCGCGTTCATCGAGAACCTCGTCGCGGCGGCGGGAACGGAGAGCGCCTCGGTCGTGGTCACACTGCGCGCCGACTTCTACGGACAGTGTGCTCGCTATGCCCCCCTGCGGGACCGGCTCGCGGCGGAGCAGGAGTACATCGGCCCGATGACCGCCCCTGAACTGCGTCGTTCGATCGAAGAGCCGGCGCGGCGGGCAGCGTGGGAGTTCGAGCCGGGACTTGTCGATCTACTGCTCCGGGACGTCGGGGACGAGCCCGGCGCGCTGCCGCTCCTTTCGCACGCGCTCCTCGAGACATGGAAACGGCGCCGCGGGCGGACGATGACGCTCGCGAGCTACGCGGAATCTGGTGGCGTACAGGGTGCGATCGCGAGGACCGCGGAGTCCGTCTTCAATCAGCGCCTCACGGAGACGGAGCGCGATGTCGCGAGGACGATCTTCTTGCGCCTCGCCGCGTTCGGCGACGAAGCGCAAACCACGCGGCGCCGCGTCGCGATCGGCGATCTCGCTGCGAGCCGGGACCAGCGCCCGGTCGTGGATCAGGTGTTGCGCATCCTCGCGGAGGCTCGGCTGGTCACCATCGGTGCCGGCACGTGTGAGGTCGCGCACGAAGCGCTGATCCGCGAGTGGCCGACGCTCCGCCAGTGGCTGAGCGACGATCGCGAGGGACTCCGGGTCCAACGCCATTTGAGCGTCGCGTCGCAGGAGTGGGACGCATCTGATCGTGAGGCGGGTGCCCTCTACCGAGGTGCCCGGCTCGGACAGGCAGTCGAATGGAGCGCGACGCCAACGGCTCAGCCTAACGCGCTGGAGCGGGAGTTCCTGGCTGCGTCGTCGGCCGAGGCAAATAGGGAGGTCGCTGAGCGCGAAGGGCGCCAGCGAAAAGAACTCGCCGATCAGCGGCGCTTCACGGCGGAGCTGCGTTGGCGCGCGTACATGCTCGGCGGCGCGTTCGTCGTCGCCCTGCTCTTGGCGGTCACCGCGATCTACTTCGGTGAACAGGCACAGGCGAGCGCGGCGGCAGCGGAGTTCGAGCGGCAGCGGGCGCTCCTCGAGAGCTCCCGCTCCGCAGCGACGACCATCGATTCGCGCCTGAAAGTGGTTCGCGACGCAATGGACGCGGTCGCGAATGCGGACTTGGTGTATCGCGTCCAGACGTCGGACGCCAACATGCAGGTAGCCCTGTCTGCGATGGCGGCCTTCGGTGGAGACGTCGTGTTGCTCTTCGCGGTCGAGTCGCCGGCGGGCGAGGACGTTGGGCCTTCGATCATCGCCCCTGATTTCGGTGCTCGCCTCAGGGCGCGAGCAGAACGTGCCCGCGATGCGGCCGCTCCGGCTACGAAAGTTCAATTGGTTTGCGAGCAAGCCCACATGTCCGTGCCGTATCCGCCGGCGGCGGGCGACGCGCCGTCGGTCGCCATGGTCAAGTACGTCTCCACGACGATCGGGTTCCGCCAGGTGCAGTGCTTGCCGTACGGCCTCGTCGCCGAGATCAGTCTCCGACGCGCCGGCGAATGGATGGCTGGCGCGCTCGCGCCAGACGACGACGCGTATCTCGTCGACGGTGTCGGGCGTCTGCTCGCGCGAGCGAGGCGCTCCGACATCCAATACTTCCGAGATCTCAGCGACTCGGGTCTCGTGGCTGCGGGGCTGGCTGCGCCGGATGCCTTCCTTCGCCGAGACGCGGATCCACTCAGTGCCGAGCCAACTCTTGCGGCTATGGCTCCAGTGGGGGAGACGGGCTGGAGAGTGATTGTCGTCCGCTCCATTTCTGCGGCACCGCAGCAGCTCGAGGTGAGTATTGAACCCCTGCGCCTGCTTGGCGGGCTATCCGTGCTGCTCTTGGCGGTCTCCGCCGTTGCGTTCGCCGTCCGGAGACGCCACCGCACAGCGTCTGCTAGAAACTAAGTCGCCGCGGACCGCGCTACTTCAGGGCCTTCTCGAACTCGATCGAAGAGAGGTAGTCGGCACCGATCTTCGCGATCTTCAGCCCAGCCATCGTCTGCAGCGAGGTGTCGCCGTTCGCGTCGAAAGACCATCTGCCAAGGACTCCATCGAAGTCTGTCGTGGCCATGACGAGGTCACGGACCTTCGCGCGGTCGTCCGCCCTCTGAGCAGCTTTCGCGATCGCCGCTAGGACGACCTTGGCTGCCTCGTACCCGTAGATTGAGTAGACGTCAGCGCTCTCACCGAATCTCGCCTTGTACTTCTCAGCCCAGGTCTTCTGGCTTCCGATGTAGTCCTTGACCTCGACGCAACAGGACGTGATGTACGCGCCCAGGGCCTTGTCGCCCGCCTGACGAAAGAAGAAGTTGTCAGCGATGCCGTCCGGGCCCATGAAGCGGATCGACGGGCTTGCCTGCTTCAGGTCACGAAGCAAGAAGCCGGCGTTCTGGCCGCTGGTGCCCCCGTAATAGACGAAGTCGGCGCCAGATGCCGCGATGTCGTTCGCGAGCTGCTTATAGACATTGGCCTTGCGAGCCGACGCGTACCCGACCTCCTGGAGTCCGATCCTGTTTGCTTCGGCGCGAAAGCTCTCGGACGTGACCCTTCCGTAGAGATTGGAAGCATCGCCGTCGTGGAGGACGTACACGCGCACGGCTCCGAGCTCCTTTGCCCAGCGCGCGCCGACGGTGCCCTGGATGTCGTCAGCGGGGATAACGCGCGCGTAGTTGCGTCTGCAGTTCGGGTAGTACCTGCCGGGCTCGTCACTTTCGTACGGTTTAGTGAGGCCGGGGTAGGTGTTCGTCGGCGAGACCATCGCCAGGTTCGCCTGACATGTGATCGGGATCGATAGCCTTGCGGCGCCTGAGTTGTAGGTCCCAATGTACGCGACGATGGATGGATCGGCCGCGGCCTTCCGGGCATTCGCAGCCTCGACTTCGGGGTCGTACCCCTGCGTCGCTGCCGAAGCATCGTCGTACGACTCGTACTCGACGATCGTGTTGCCCGCCCGTCCGCCCTGTTCCTCTAGCGCCAGTTTGATCGCGTTGACAATCGGTACCGTGAAGACTCGATTGAGGCTTTGCAGCGGTAGGCTCGAGACGATCTTGACCTTCTTCGGAGCCGGCGTCGAGCTTGCCGACGGAGCGGGGCTGGGCGAAACGACCGGCTGACATCCGGCGACGATGATGGACGCTGCTACGACCACCGCGGCGAGACGTGCAGGCGACGCCGAACCCTTCCTCACGCTTCCCTCGTTTCGGGCGACGGCACGATGGCGTGTTTCTGCGACGGCGTCAATGGTCTGCAATCGAACCCTGGATCGCGGAGGTGGTCGTCCGGCTAGACCTGGGTCGACGACCGCTTCGCGCGCACTTGCACGTCGGCCCAGCCGGGTGGCCGCACGGTCGCGGGCATGCGCGGCAGGGGCTCGCTTGCGAAGTGCACGATGAGCTCGTGCGCGTCGCCTGACCCCGCGATCTCGATGGCGTGGGCGCCCATGCGCTCGAACAGGTCCTCGTTCGCGCTGCGCGCGGCCTCCGCGTCTTGGATCGTCGCCGCCTTGATCTTCCGCCGTGCCATCGCACCAGATACCGCCGGGACGCCGCGGCGGTTCCGCATACCATCGCCCGGCGATGACACGGGTCGTCCTCCACGACGCGGCGCTCGCCGACGGAACGTCGGACTCGCTTCGGACGGACATGAGCCTCGCCATCGAGGATGGGCAGATCTCGTGGATCCGGCCGAACGACTCAGCGGACACCGCCGGCGCCGAGGTGGTCGACGCGGGCGGCGCCACGATCGTTCCGGCGCTGGTCGACTGCCACAGCCATCTCACGATGCAAGGCGGCAGCCACTGGATCGCGCGTGGCGACGACCCGCCCTCGGTGCTGCGGCAGGTCGCGCGCGACAACGCGAAGCGCCTCGCGCAGGCCGGCATCCTCTGGGCGCGCGATGTCGGCGCGCCGATGCATGACGGCGTTCCGCTCTCGGTCGGCGTTCGCGAGGAGCTGAAGGGAAAGCCCGGCGCTCCCTACATCCGCGTCGCGGGCACGTGGATCGGCAAGACCGGCTACCCGGCGATGTGGGTGACGGTCGACGGTCCGCGGCTGAAGGACGCGGCCCTGGCACAGCTCGATCTCGGCACCGACCTGGTGAAGCTCTACATGGACGCGCCAGGCGGTGTGAAGGATTCGCCATTCGAGGTCGCGCACGTCCGCGCCGCGGTGCAGGCGGTGCACGCGCGCGGCGCGCGTGTCGCGGCGCACTCGGGCTATCTCGCCGGTGCCCAGGTCGCCGCGGAAGCCGGCGTCGATTCCATCGAGCACGGCATGGAGCTCGACGACGACATCTGCGCCACGATGAAGCGCAACGGCGTCACCCTCGTCTCGACGCTCTCGGTGTTCGCGTCGTGGGAGACGTTCGCGCGCACGACGGCGATCGACCGCTTCACCGGCCCCGAGGGACGCGAGCGCATCGCGAAACGGAAGGAAGGTGCGTACGCGTCGATCGCCGCGGCCAAGCGCGCCGGTGTGACCATTGCGACCGGCTCGGACTTCGGCGGCGGGTCGGTGCGCGCGGGCCATCTCGCGTGGGAGGTCGAGCTGCTCGTTGACGCCGGGCTCGAGCCGTACGAGGCCCTCGCCTCGGCGACGCGCAACGGCGGCGCGCTATATGGCGTGGAGCACGCCGGCCACCTCGATGTGGGGCAGCCCGCCGACGTCGTGCTCGTCCACGGCGATCCGTTGTCGGATCCGCGCGCGCTCTGGCGCGTCTGGGCCGTCTATCAGCGTGGCGTGCGGGTCGCCTGATGCAGGAACGGCAGGCGGTCGAGCAGCACCTCATTGCGCAGACCGCCGGCGCGACGCGCGTCGGCGTCGTCTTCGTCCACGGCATCGGCCAGCAGTCCGAGAGCTCCACGGTCCGGGAGTTCGGCGGTCCGCTCCTCCACTGGCTGCAGGAGTGGCACCAACGGCGCGACCGCGACCTGTGCGTCGCGTCGTCGGACCTGACCTACGGCGAGCTCGCGGAGCGGCCGGCGCGCTTCTCGCTCGAGCTCGCCGCGATAGCGGGCCATCCCGCGCAGACCTGGATCCTCGCCGAGGCGTGGTGGGCCGCGCGACTCAGCGCACCGAACCTCGACGAGATGACGTGGTGGGGACTGAAGTCGGCGGTCGTGCGATGTCTGCGCCTTGCCGAGCTCGTGATGAGCTCGTTCCGCAACATCCGGTCGCCGAAGGACGTCATCGAGCTCGTGTCGTCGGTGCTTCTGTTCCTCGGCTACGTCGCGGCGGCGATCCTGTCGATCCCGCTGATCCTCGGCCTGTTCGTGCTCGCGCAGATCCCGGGACCGGTTGAGCAGGCGGTCATGGGCCTCCGGAGCTTCTTTCTCGACCAGATCGGCGACTTCTACGCGTTCATGTGGGACGACATCCAGGCCGTGCATATCCGCGGCAGCGTCGCGGCCGCGATCCACTTCCTCGTCGAGAAGCGCCAGTGCGAGCGCATCACGGTCGTCGCGCATTCACAGGGCACCGTGGTCGCGTACGACGCGCTGTGCTCCAGCTCCGTGCTGCCGGCAGACCTCGCGCGCGTGAAGACGTTCGTCACGTTCGGGTCCGCGCTCAACAACGCATGGGACAGACGGCTCGTGCCCGCGCGAACCTGCCGCCTGCGCGAGCCGCTGCCCGCGAGCATGCGCTGGATCAACGTCTGGTCCGCGTACGACCCCGTGTCCGGTGGACGGTTGCGCGCACCGGACCACATCCGCCTGCCCGACGAGCAGATCCAGGTCACGAACTGGATGAACGTCATCCTCGACCACGGCGGGTACTTCTCGAACCGTGAGGAGTTCCTCTCGCGTCTGGCGCAGGAGCTCGAATCGCCCGGCGCGCGGGAGCGGTCCCGCTTCTTCCCCGAGTACGGCGAGGAAGGCTGGCGCGAGCGCCGTCGCGACCGCGTGCTCACGCTGGTCACGTGGCGCGTCGTCGCCATGCTCGGTTTCGTCGTGGGGGTCGTCGCGCGCATCCGCGCGGCGGACCGTCTGCGCGCGGACGGCGAGGCCGTGTGGGCGTGGCTCATGACCCTGCCGATCGTCGGCGGCGCCGTCACCTTCGTCGATCAGCACGCCGCGTGGCTCGCGTGGACCGAGCGACTGGGCGCGCGGATCCTTGGGATCGGTCTCTGGGTCGCCATCCTGACGGCCGCGTACGTCGGAGTCAGCTGGCTCGCGTTCGTGCGGTGGCATGACAACGCCGGACAGCGCTCGGCGGGCCGCGGCCGGCCGCCGGCGAGCCAGCGCGCGATCATCATCGTGTCATCCGTCGCGATGTTCTTCGCGATCGCGGTCGGCATCGCGGTGATGACCCAAGCGCCGGCGCTCCGGCGACCATGAGAGAGGTGCAGGCATGGCGGGATACGTGATCGCGATCGTCGACGTGACCAACGCACAGGGGTATCAGGAGTATTCGAAGCAGGTGCCCGCGACCATCGCGAAGTACGGCGGCCGTTATCTCGTGCGCGGCGGCAAGACCGAGGTCCGCGAGGGCGAATGGCCCGCTACGCGCACGGTGATCCTCGAGTTCCCCTCGCTCGCACGCGCGCTGGAGTGGTACGACTCGCCCGAATACAAGCCGCTCCGGCCGATCCGCCACGCGAACTCACAGTCTCGCATCGCGTTCTTCGAAGGAGTCACGAACCCCG
>Ga0066710_100002285_pt1 | contig 15318 bp, 14 predicted proteins | sample GraSoiAngelo_159_FD_79666 | JGI IMG/M metagenome (GOLD analysis project Ga0066710, IMG submission 79666) | Grasslands soil microbial communities from the Angelo Coastal Reserve, California, USA - 14_1009_16_40cm | ecosystem: Environmental > Terrestrial > Soil > Grasslands | place: USA...
GCGACGTCGTCGCCCTCGAGCGCCTGCTTCAGCTCCATGATCCGGCCTTCGATCGTCGAGGCGTCGGCCTCCGGCAGCTTGTCGCGGTGCTCCTTGAGCGTGCGCTCGGTCTGGTAGGCGAGCTGCTCGGCCGCGTTCTTCGCGTCCGCGGTCTCGCGCAGCCTGTGCGCCTCCTCGGCGTGCGCCTCCGCCTCGCGGATCATCCGCTGCACCTCGTCGTCCTTGAGGCCCGAGCCGCCCTCGATCCGGATCTGCTGCACGTTGCCCGTGCCGAGATCCTTCGCCGAGACGTTGATGATCCCGTTCGCGTCGATGTCGAATGTGACCTCGATCTGCGGCATGCCGCGCGGCGCCGGCGGGATGCCGACGAGCTGGAACTTCCCGAGCGTCTTGTTGTAGAGCGCCATCTCCGACTCGCCCTGGAGGACGTGCACCTCGACCGACGGCTGGTTGTCGTCAGCGGTCGTGAAGACCTCGGACTTCTTCGTCGGAATGGTCGTGTTGCGCTCGATCAGCTTCGTGAACACGCCGCCCTTCGTCTCGATGCCGAGCGACAGCGGCGTGACGTCGAGGAGCAGGATGTCCTTGACCTCGCCCTTGAGCACGCCGGCCTGGATCGCGGCGCCGACGGCGACGACCTCGTCCGGGTTGACGCCCTTGTGCGGGTCCTTGCCGATCAGCTCCTTGACCTTGTCCTGCACGGCCGGCATGCGGGTCATACCGCCGACGAGGACGACGTGGTCGATGCCGCTCGGATCGATGCCCGCGTCGGACAGCGCCTGCTTCGTCGGACCGACGGTCCGCTGGAGCAGGTCGGCGGTCAGCTCGTTCAGCTTCGCGCGCGTGAGCTGCAGGTCGAGGTGCTTCGGGCCCTCCTGCGTCGCGGTGATGAACGGCAGGTTGATCTGCGTCGTCATCGTCGACGACAGCTCGATCTTCGCCTTCTCCGCAGCCTCGTACAGCCGCTGCAGCGCCATCTTGTCCGCGGCCAGGTCGATGCCCTGGTCCTTCTTGAACTCCGCGACCATCCAGTCGACGATCGCCTTGTCGAAGTTGTCGCCGCCGAGGTGGTTGTCACCCGCGGTCGACTTGACCTCGAAGACGCCCTCGCCGAGCTCGAGCACCGACACGTCGAACGTGCCGCCGCCGAGGTCGAAGACGAGGATCGTCTGGTCGTGCTCCTTGTCGAGCCCGTACGCGAGCGAGGCCGCGGTCGGCTCGTTGATGATGCGCAGGACGTTGAGGCCGGCGATCTTGCCGGCGTCCTTCGTCGCCTCGCGCTGCGCGTTGTTGAAGTAGGCCGGGACGGTGATGACCGCGTCCGTGACCTGCTCGCCGAGGTACGCCTCGGCGTCCCGCTTGAGCTTCTGGAGGATCATCGCGCTGATCTCCGGCGGGGCGTAGTCCTTGCCCTCCGCCTTGACGCGAACGTCGCCGCTCGGGCCCTGGACGACCTCGTACGGGACGATGGTCATCTCCTCCGAGACCTCGTCGAACTTGCGGCCCATGAACCGCTTGATCGAGAAGATCGTGTTGGTCGGGTTCGTGACCTGCTGCCGTCGCGCGGGGGCGCCGACGAGTCGCTGGCCGTCCTTCGTGAACGCCACCACGGACGGCGTGGTGCGGCCGCCCTCGGCGTTCGGAATGACGGTGGGCTCGCCGCCCTCGAGCACGGCCATGCACGAGTTCGTCGTGCCCAGGTCGATGCCGATTGTCTTAGCCATTGTCCGGTATGTCTCCCTTCTTGCTGAGAAAATCTAAGCCCTTTTATAGCAGATTCTAGGCGGTCTCAGGGAGTACGCTGGGCCCCATGAACGACCCGGTAGTGCGGCGCGAGGAGGTCGAATCCGCCCTGGCCGCGCGCCACGAGCTGGGCCGGGAGTACGAGCCGGAGATCGTCGACAACCTCGTCGAGCGGATCGAGCGCCGCCTGGACGCGCGGGAGCGGCGGCCCGCCGGCCCGCCCGCCCGGCGGGACATCGAGCACCGCTCGATCACGCCGCTGGCCCTCGGGTCGATCGCGCTCGGCATCCCGGTGACGGCGATCTCGACCTCCCACGGCGACCCGTGGCTGGCCGTGATCGCCTGGATCGCGATCGCCGTCATCAACGTCGCATACGCGTTCCGCCGCTAGACGATTGATTCCTTAGTGGTCGTAGGCGGTGAGGTGGCGGCCGGGTGTGCCGAGCTGCCAGTTGTGGAGTAGGACGGCGGTGAGGGCGAGGAGTCGTCGGGCGATGCGGCTGACGAGGCCGGTGAGGGTGCGGCCGCCGTGGCGTTCGAGCGAGAGCTGGTCCTTGAGCGTGTCGAAGGTCGATTCGATCCATTGGCGGATGCCGCCGAGGGAGCCGAAGCGCGGTTGTTCGTTTTTGCGGTCGGGGCGCAGCAGCGTGCCGCCGAGCGAGGCGACGAGCTGTTCGAATTCGCTGCCAGCGAAGCCTTTGTCGCCGATCACGATCTGGCCGGGCTCGAGTACACGCTCGAGCAGCTCGGCGGCCACAGCACGTTCGGGCGCGTTTGCCGGTGCGAGTTCGAAGCCGATCGGCAGCCCGTCGGGGCTGCAGAGCAGGTAGAGCCGGAAGCCCCAGAACCAGCGGCTGTGTGAGCGGCAGTAGCCGTAGCCGCCGAGCCCGGCCAGCTGGGAGCGGCGGACGGTCTCGCGTGAGGCCGCGCACGGCACCGGCGTCGAGTCGAGCAGCCGCAGCCGATCGCAAAACGACGGCGACAGCTGCGCGAGCAGCGTGACCGCCTGCGCAAGCTGGGGCGCCAAGCAGCGCAGCCGCTTGTTGAAGCCGGACTGGCCGGGGATGTACGGGAACAGATGCGAAAGCCGTTGCTTGGCGAGCCGCAAGAAGCGCGTCTCGTCGGCGCAGTCGAGCAGCACCTGGGCGACCGCCAGGCAGATCAGCTCGCCGTCGGAGATCCGCGGCGGCCGGCCAAATCGTCGCCTGCCCGGCAGGAGATCATCGACCAGCACGTAAAGGCAGGTCAACAAGGCGTCGAGGTCGGCAGACACAATCGGCCTCCTTCGGGTCGACGGTGAACAGACACCGCCGACTTCGGCGCCACCCAGCCGGTCCCTACGACTTAGGAATCAATCGTCTAGCCCCAAACCCGGGGCACCCTGTGGACAAACCGTCACACTTTTGCGTCGGTACCTGGTACCCACGTCGAAGCCGGTCTAGCGGTACGCGCCGATCAGCGCGCCGCCGGCGACGATCAGCGCTGCGCCCACGACGAGGCGGCGGCCGACGACCTCGCTCTCCCGCAGCAGCAGCACCGAGAGGACGACGCCCCACAGCGACTCCGTCGCGATCAGCGGCGAGACGACGGTGACCCGGCCGCGGTAGTACGCCTCGAACAGCGCCACGTAGGACGTGCCGAAGAAGAACCCGACCGGCACGTAGGGCAGCGCATCCCATAGCCCTCGTCCGCGGAGGCGCGGCCCCATCACGGCGACGCTCACCGCTGCGCCGCCGCCGAGCGCGGCCGCGGCTGCGACGCCCGGCGGCACGTTCGAGCCGACGGCGAGCCACCGCAGCACGTTGTCGCGGATCGAGAAGAGCACGACTGCGACGAACGCGAACAGCAGGCCGACCGAGAGCAGGTGCTCGGGCCGGTCCCGCTCCCGCGCGAGCTCGACGCCGCCCGCGACGATCAGCACCGCGCCGATGAGCAGCGGCGCGCTCGCCGGCTCGCCGAGAAAGATCAACGCGATCGTGACCGCGACGAGCGGCGCCGAGCCGAGCACGACCGAGCTGCGCGACGCGCCGACGTCGCGGACCGCGAGCGTGACGAAGATCTGCGCCAGACCCGGCGACAGCATTCCGGCGAGCGCGAACGGCCACGCATGACGAAGATGCACGTTGCGGAAAGGCGCCTCGGCCGCGGCCAAGACGAGTGCGACCACGAACGCGGACACCACGGTCGCGACCGTGGCCGTCGGGACGTCCGGCCCCCGCTGCAGCCCGATGCGCAGGCCGACGCTCATCGCGCCGAAGAGCAGCGCGGACAGGCACGCGAGCAAGACCGCGCTCACGAGCGCGCGGGCCTTCGCACGAGCCGCGCGAGGACGGTTGCGGCCGTGGGCTCCGCGAGCGCGATCCCGGCCAGGATGACGGCGCAGCCGCCCCAGCCGACGGCGCCGAGCCGGTCGCCGGCGAGCGAGAACCCGAAGATGCCGGTGAAGACCGGCTCGAGCGTGAAGATCAACGCCGTCTGCGTCGCGGTCGTGCGCCGCTGCGCCCAGCTCTGGACGAGGTAGGCGAGCGCGCTGGCGAACACGCCCGTGACGACGAGCGCGCCCCAGACCGTCCAGCCCGTCGGCGCGCGGTCGAACTGTCCCGCCGCGGCGGCGACGATCGCGAACCCGACGAGCGCCGCGGCCATCTCGACGAACGTCAGCGCGAGCGGCTCGTAGAGCGGCGCGTACCGCTCGAGCAGCACGATCTGCAGCGAGTACACCGCTGAGCCTGCGAGGACGAGCATGTCGCCCAGCAGCGATCCCGCGTGAATTCCCGACAGCATCGCGAGGCCGACCGTCGCAACGGCCACGCCGCCCCATGCCGACCAGGGGATCCGCGCGCGGAAGAGCACGAGCGCGATCAACGGCGTGAGCACGACGTACATCCCGGTGATGAACCCAGTGCCCGAGACGGTCGTCCGCTGGAGTCCCGCCGTCTGCAGCGCGTAGCCGGCCGCGAGCAGCAACCCCAGCCCGGCCGCCTGCAGCGTTCCGCGCGTGCCCAGCGAACGCAGCCGCGGCCACGCCGGCGGCAGCAAGGCGAGCGACGCGATCGCGAAGCGGAGCGCGAGGAACGCGAAGAGTGGATAGAGCGCGACGGCGTCCTTGACCTGGACGAAGGTCACCCCCCACACCGCGGTGACCAGAACGAGCGCGAGGACGGGCATCAGATGGACGCGGCGGCCTTCAGCCAGCGACGGCGGATCAGCGCCGAGAACGGGCCGACTGCGAGCCAGTAGCGGCGGAATCGCTTGCGGGCGCTTTCCCCGAGTGCGAGCACCCGCGTCTCGGTCGCGAGGCGGGCGCCGTCGCCCTCCGCTTCCGCCCACAGCGCAAAGGCCATCCGCACCTGGCCTTCGCCGGCCTTCTCCCAGGCGACCAGGCCGGCGAGCGGACTCCAGGGCCGTCCGGCCCCGCCCAGGACGAGGGACGTCGGGCTCCGCTCGAGTTCCACGAAGCCGATCGCCCGCATCGCTCCCTCGAGCGAGCCCCCGGTCGGAAGGCCGCGGAGCCGGAACAGCGTCCGCACGAGCGCATCGGGCGCGACGGGGATTCCGAGCGCGGCGGCGAACGCCGTCTCCGCGGTCGCGGCGACGTGGATCTCGTGCAGCTCGTGCACGTCGAACTCGGGAAGCCACCGGTCGAGAGGCGCCATCCTCATACACTGGCGGAATGGCAACGGAGACGACGCAACAGGAGCTCGTCTGCCGGCTCGCAGAGGATGCCGCCGAGCGCTTCCTGCGCTACGTCCGTATCGACACCCAGTCCGCGGAGGGCAGCGAGACGTATCCGAGCACCGCCAAGCAGCTCGACCTCCTGCGACTGCTCGCCGGGGAGCTGAAAGAGCTCGGACTCGCCGACGCCGAGCTCGACGAGCACGGCTACGTGACGGCCACAGTCCCAGCAACCGTCGACGGCGATGTGCCGACGATCGGGGTGCTCGCGCATGTCGACACGAGCCCGAGCGTCAGCGGCGCGAACGTGAAGCCGCAACGCATCCGCTACGAGGGCGGGAAGCTGGCGCTGCCGGCCGACGCGTCGCAGGTTCTCGACCCGGACGAGGTGCCGGAGCTCGCCGCACACGCAGGGCACGAGCTGATCACGACCGACGGAACGACGCTCCTCGGCGCGGACGACAAGGCCGGTGTCGCGGAGATCATGGCGGCCGCCGCCTACCTCGTCGCCCATCCGGAGATCCCGCACGGTCCGTTGCGCATCGCGTTCAATCCCGACGAGGAGATCGGCACCGGCACGAAGCACTTCGACATCGAGCGCTTCGGCGCCGTCGCTGCCTACACGCTCGACGGTTCGACGGCCGGCGAGCTCCAGGAGGAGACATTCTCCGGCGCCGCGGTGAAGATGAGGATCAAGGGCCGCAGCATCCATCCCGGCTGGGCGAAGGATGCGATGGTCAACGCCGTCAAGCTCGCCGGCGAGATCCTCGCGCGCCTGCCGAAGGACACCCTCTCGCCGGAGACGACCGAAGGGCGGGAAGGCTACGTCCACCCGAACTGGATCAGCGGCGAGGATGCCGAGGTCGAGCTCCGCTTCATCGTCCGCGACTTCGAGAACGACCTGCTCGACCAGCACGTGCAGCTCCTCCGCGACATCGCGGCCGAGGTCGCCGGTCTCGACCCGCGCGCGTCGATCGAGGTCGAGTCGTCGATCTCCTACCGCAACATGCGCGACGCCCTGAAGCAGCGTCCCGAGATCGTCGGCGCGCTCGAGGAGGCGATCCGCCGGGCCGGGCTCGAGCCGCGCAAGACGGCGATCCGCGGCGGTACCGACGGCTCGGCCCTGACGGAGAAGGGGCTGCCGACGCCGAACATCTTCACCGGAGGCCAGCAGGCGCACAGCGAGCGCGAGTGGATCTGCGTCGAGGACATGGGCGTGGCCGCGGCGACGGTCGTCGAGCTTGCCAAAGTTTGGGCCGAGCAGGTCACCGGGTAGTCGGGGGAGCCTCTCGGTTCCCGCGAACCCCCCTCCACCGGTCCGCGTACGCGGACAGGCCGCTACGCGGCCGGGCGAACCCAACTAAGCCGCGTCGTTGCCGCCGAGCCTGGCGAAGAGCTCGCGCTGCGTCGCGTCGAGCTCGCGCAGCGAGTGCTTCAGGGGCGGAGGTCAACGACCGTCGTCTCCTGCTCGTCCCGTTCGCGCGCCAAGTCGACCTTGGGCGTGCGCGAGGACGTCACGGAGCTGTTCGATCTCGCGCGTCAGCGCGTCGTTCGCCGCAGATTCGTCGGGCACTCGTCTCCCGCCGCGGGCTTTGCCAGTCCGGGCCGATCGGAAACGAAGGGGTGGCCAGCCTCTCCGGCGTGAAGCTCGGTCCGGCCGCCGGAATCTGCCGCGTCGCGAACCGCACAGCACGGCGGCTCCTGGCCAGACGATCGAGGTCGCCGCGGGATAGGCTGTTCCCATGGAGCCGCTCGTCGACTCGTGGGGGCGCCGGATCGAGAGCGTCCGCGTCTCCGTCACCGACAAGTGCAATTTCCGCTGCACCTACTGCATGCCTGCGGAGGGCCTGCAATGGCTGCCGCGCGCGGAGGTGCTCACGTTCGAGGAGATCGCGCGGCTCGTGCGCATCCTCGCCGCGATGGGCGTGAGCGAGACGCGGCTGACCGGCGGCGAGCCGCTGATCCGCCGTGACCTGCCGGAGCTCGTGCGCCAGCTGGCGGTGACGCCCGGGGTCGAGGATCTCTCGCTGACGACCAACGGCGTCCTGCTCGACCGGCTCGCCGGGCCGCTCGTCGAGGCCGGTCTGAAGCGGATCAACGTCTCCCTCGACTCGCTCAGCCACACCCGCTTCGCGGAGCTCGCGCGCCGCGACGCGCTGGACAAGGTGCTCGCCGGCCTCGAGGAGGCCGAGCGTTATCCGGAGCTGCGGCCGATCAAGGTCAACTGCGTCGCGATCAAGGGCTTCACCGAGCCGGAGGTTCCGGCGCTCGCCGAGCTCGCGCGCCGGAAGCCGTACGTCGTCCGCTTCATCGAGTTCATGCCGCTCGACGCGGACGAGGTCTGGCGGGACGACCAGGTTCTGACGGGTGACGAGATCCGGGCGCTGATCGAGGACGTCTACGGGCCGCTCGTCGAGCTGCCCGCGAAGGCCTCCTCGACCGCCAAGCGCTACGGCTTCGCCGACGGCAAGGGCGAGGTGGGGTTCGTCAATCCCGTCTCCGAGCCGTTCTGCTCCGCCTGCGACCGGATTCGCATCACGGCCGACGGCCAGCTCCGCACGTGCCTCTTCTCGACCAGGGAATGGGATCTCAAGACCCGGCTCCGGGACGGATCCTCGGACGAGCAGCTGGCGGCGGCGATCCGGGAGGCAGTTATCCACAAGGAGCTCAAGCACCGGATCAATGAGCGCGGATTCGTCCGCGCCTCGCGCTCGATGTCCCAAATCGGCGGCTGAAACGAGCTGACGCGCCGTCCGACGGCCCAGTAGAATCAGCCAGTCGGACGGGAATCGCGGACGCGGAATTTCGTTGGTCCAGAACATGACGCCGCAGGAGCTGATCGGATGACGGCGGCAATCGCCGCAGGCCGTCGCGTGCTCCCGCGCGGCTATCTCGACTTGCTGCGGCAGCTCGTGATCTGGTTCGGGTTCTACTTCGCGTACGCCGCTGTGCGCAGCCTCGCCGACCGGAATCCGTCGAAGGCGTTCTCGAACGGCCTGTGGATCGTCGACTTCGAGCAGCGGACGACCCACTCGCTCTTCGAACTGACCGCCCAGCGGGTCGCCGACTCGTCGCACCTTCTCCTGACGGCCGCGGCATGGACGTACTGGAACTCCGAGTTCACAGTCATCGGCCTCGCGCTGCTCTGGGTCTACCTCAGACGACACGACACGTTTGCGCGGCTCCGCAACACGGTGCTGCTCGCGAACGTCCTCGGCCTTGTCGGCTACGCGCTGCTTCCGACCGCGCCGCCGCGCATGTTCCCGAGTTTCGGCTTCGCGGACGCGCTCGACTCGATGAGCGGCATCAGCCACGGCAGCGGCCTGATCGACGCGATGGCGAATCCGTACGCGGCGATGCCCAGCCTGCACGCCGCCGACTCGCTGATCGTCGGGCTCGTGCTCGCGAGCATCGTCCGCAACCGCGTCGGCAAGGTGCTCTGGCTGCTCTGGCCCGTCTGGGTCTGGTTCTGCGTCATGGCGACGGCGAACCACTTCTGGCTCGACATCGTGGGCGGCGTGTTCGTCGCGATCGTCTCGCTGACGGTGGTCTCGCTGGTCGGCCGTCGGCATCGCAAACCTGCTATAGTCGCGGCATAGCAGATGTGCGATACAGCGAGCTGACCCTCCAGCGGGTGAAGGAGGGTTACACGGCGGGCGCGCGCACGCTCGCGTCCCGGTCGGTCACTGGACTCGCGCGCACGCGCGTGACGCCGAACGTGCTCACGACCGCTGGGGTCACGCTCTGCCTCGCCGCCGCGGCGCTCGCGATGTTCGAGAACCGCAATGAGATCCTCTTCTACTGGCTCGCGGCCGCGGTGTTCGTCGTCGGCTCAGTGCTCGACATCCTCGACGGCGCCCTCGCACGGGCGGGCGGCAAGACGACGCCGTTCGGCGCGTTCCTCGATTCGACCACCGACCGCGTCGGCGAGGGAGCGATGCTCGGCGCGATCGGGCTGATCTTCGCGCGGCACCACGACACGATTGCCCTCGCATTCGCGATGGCCGCGATCGCAGGCTCGTTCCTCGTCAGCTATACGCGCGCCCGGGCCGAGTCGATCGGCCTGCGCGGCGACGTCGGCATCGGCTCGCGTGCGGAGCGCGTCGTCGTGATCACCGCCGGCCTCGTCCTCGCCCCGCTCAGCATCTGGCTGCTCGAAGGGGCCATTTACCTGCTCACGCTCACGGCCTGGATCACCGTCGTGCAGCGCATCCTCTTCGTCCGCAAGCAACTTCTCGTCTCCGGAGGACCGAATGGCATCGACGAACGGTAGTCCGAACGGCAACGCGCGTCTCGACGACGGCAAGGTCCGCGTCGCGATCATCGGCGTGGGCAACTGCTCGAACTCGCTCCTGCAGGGAGTCGAGTACTACAAGGACGCGCCGGACGACCAGTTCGTGCCCGGCCTCATGCACGTCAACCTCGGCGGCTACCACATCCGCGACATCGAGTTCACCGCCGCCTTCGACGTCACGGTCGACAAGGTCGGCAAGGATCTGTCCGAGGCGATCTGGGCGCACCCGAACGACACGATCAAGTTCGCCGAGGTCCCGCGCACGGGCGTCACGGTCTCGCGCGGGATGACGCACGACGGGATCGGCAAGTACATGTCGGAGATCCTCACGAAGGCGCCCGGCCAGACCGACGACGTCGTCGGGATCCTCAAGGCGACGAAGACCGACGTCGTCGTCAACTACCTCCCGGTCGGCTCGGAGATGGCGACGAAGTGGTACGCGGAGCAGATCCTCGAGGCGGGCTGCGCGATGGTGAACTGCATGCCGGTCTTCATCGCTCGTGAGAACTACTGGCAGGGGCGGTTCAAGGACAAGGGCCTGCCGATCATCGGCGACGACATCAAGTCACAGGTCGGCGCGACGATCACGCACCGCGTCCTCACGTCGCTCTTCCGCGAGCGCGGCGTGCACCTCGACAAGACGATGCAGCTGAACGTCGGCGGCAACTCCGACTTCCTGAATATGCTGGAGCGCGAGCGCCTCGAGTCGAAGAAGATCTCGAAGACGAATGCGGTCACGTCGATGCTCGACTACGACCTCGGCGCCGGGAACGTGCACGTCGGCCCGTCCGACTACGTGCCGTGGCTGACGGACCGCAAGTGGGCGTACATCCGGATGGAGGGCTCGTCCTTCGGCGACGTCCCGCTCAACGTCGAGCTGAAGCTCGAGGTGTGGGACTCGCCGAACTCGGCCGGCATCGTGATCGACGCGGTGCGGATGGCGAAGCTGGCGCTGAACAACGGCCTCGCCGGCACACTCGAGGGCCCGAGCTCGTACCTGATGAAGTCGCCGCCGGTGCAGATCGTCGACGACGAGGCCTACGAGGCGACCGAGAAGTTCATCGCCGAGAACGCCCGCGCGCGAACAGAAGCGAAGGAAGGCGCCGCGGCCTAACGCCGCGCGCGCCGCTCCCGCCCAAAACGGCCACGTCCCGGGACCTCCCCCGGTCCAGGTCCCGGGGACGTGTCCCGGACGACCACGCGATCGAGGCGGGGAAGGGCGGCGCCGGGCGGCGGCAACGTCCGCGACAGCCACGTCCCGGGACCTCCCCCGGTCCAAGTCCCGGGACGTTGTCCCGTCCAGGCAGCGGTCCCTGACCGGACTATGGGAGACAGCTGAGCCAGGTCACCTGCGCCGGCTGGTACTTCGACTCGAGCGAGAAGCGGATTGCGATCGGGCCCTTCTCCTGGCCGTGCGAGGCGAGGAGCGGGTCGTCGCCCGCTTCGAGCACGAGCGCGACGTGGTGGCCCGGCGAGGGGCCCCAGACGACGAGGTCGCCCGGCTGGATGGCGCTCTTCGGGATATGCCGCATGTGCTGGAGCAGCGTCCCGGTGTAGCCCGCGCCGCTGTAGTTCAGCCCGTTCGGGTCGGGCGCGCCCGACCACGCGTAACAGAGGGTCGAGAAGCCCGAGCAGTCCGTGAGCAGCGGCAGCTTGCGCGCCTCGTGCAAACCGTCGATCGGCCGCGACTGCCGGTAATGCACCTGTGGCTCGTGCTGGATTCCCCAGCGCGCGACGGTCACGATGTGCTCGCGGACGGTCAGCGACTTCGCCTGGTCGTGCCGGCGAGCGGCGCGCCGCGCCTGGAAGTCCGCAGGAAGCTCCTCGCCCTCGAGATACGAGACGAGCTGTGGTCCGGCCGACTCGTCGCACTTCGCGTCCGGATAGCCGAGCGACCACTTCGCCTGCTTGACGGCGGCGGCCGTTGCGGGTCCGTACTCGCCGTCGACGTCACCGGGGTGGTACGCCGCCAGAAGCGTCTGGAGGTGGACGACGTCGGGTCCCGTCATCAGCGGGTTCGTGAGGTGCAACGTTCGGGCCGTCGTGGCCTGTCCATGCTGGACGTCGGACAACGGCTGGGCGGTCGACATGGCCGGCTCCTTTCTTCGCATACCGCAGCGGTGCCTCGAAGCTAGCGCGCCGCACGCGCCGCTTCAAGGCACCATGATCAATGTCCTCAGACCAGCGCGAAGTCGTACGCGGGCCCGAACGCCCGCGTCCGCGCGATCACCTCGAAGCCGTTGTTCGAGCCGCCCGGGTTCGAGTTGCCCTCGATCGTATGGAAGACCGACCCGGCGACGTTCACGACCATCCCCGTGTGCAGATAGCCGGTCCGGCCGCCCTCTTCGAGGAAGAGCGCTCCGGGGTGGATCCGCTTCCGCTGCGCCACGGTGGTGGGCCGGCCCAGGAACGTGCGGGCCGCCTTCGCCGCGTCGGCGATCTGGCGGACGCCGAACGACCGCAGCACCGGCATCTTCTGGTCCAGCGTGTGCGAGGCCTGCCGGAGGCAGAACGTCGCAAAGCCCGCGCACCAGAACCACTGCTCGCCCTCGTTGCCGTCCATGTACAGCCGCACCCACGGGCCGCAGTTCGGCTTGCCGACCTCGCGCGGGCCCTGCTTGAGGTGCTGCTGCGCGTAGGCGAGCCCGAGCTGCCCGAGCGTGCGCCCGTTCGGCGCGATCGGCTTCAGCGCGCGCCGCATCGGCGCGACGAGCTTGTCGAACGTCGCCTGGTCGACGACGCCGGTCTGCGGCAGCTTCACCTTCGCCTGGAACAGCTTGACCGCGGCGACCGTGGCCGGGCCGTACTCGTTGTCGATCCCCGTGGCGCAGCCGTGCAGCGTGACCCACTCCTGGATCAGCTTCACCTGCCCGCCCTTCATGCTCTTACTCAGCGGCTTCTCGAGCTGGAGGTCGCTCATGGACCTTGCCCCTTTCACGACGTTGACGGCTGACGCTCTGTCGTCAGGACGGCGGGGACCGAAGGCCTCTTCCCGGCCGGGCGCACTACACTCGGACGGGGATGGGACTGCGTGCCTGCCTCGTCACTCCGTTCGCCTGGTCGCAGCCGCACGACGTGAACGAGCACGTCGCAGGCGTCGCGCACGGGCTCCGCGAGCTCGGTCATTCCGTCACGGTGCTCGCCCCCTCGAGCCGGGCCCGCGACCTCGCCGAAGGACGCCGAGCGCTGCAGAACGGGCTCGATGCCGAGGTCGTCGCCGTCGGACCCGCGGTGCCGATCTCCCGCCGAAGTCACATGGGCGTCCCGGTCGGCGTCCGCGCCAACCTCGCGCTCGCCCTCGCCGCCGGCCGCTTCGACGTCGTCCACGGCTTCGAGCCGGGGCTGCCGAGCCTCTCCTACCTGGCGCTGCGGGACGCCAAGGCGCTCTCGGTCGCAACCTTCGTCTCGCCCGAGCGGCTCGGATACCCGCCCGGTCGGGCACAGCGTGAGCGGCTGCTCGGACGGATCGACGCCCTGGTCGCGACGAGCCCCGAGACTGCCGACGCCGCGGCGTTGCGCTTCCCCGGGCACTACCGCGTGATCTCGGCGGGCGTCGACACGCAACTCTTCGCGCCCGGTGCCAAGCAGGACACGATCGTGCTCGAGTGGCGGCCCGGCGAGCGACCGTTGCTCCGCGCGGTCGTCGGCGAGCTCGCAGACCTCGCCGACTGGGAGCTCGTCGTGCTCCGGACGAAGCCGCTGGCGGGCCGCCCCCCGGTCGCGCGGGCGCTCCGCGGCCGGTTCTCCGTCCGCACGGCCCGCGACGGGCGGGCGCGCGCCGACCTCTTCCGCCGGGCTGCGATCTTCGTCCCTGCGCTCGAGGGCCTGCAGCGCGTCGTGCTGGAGGCCGCCGCCTCGGGTTGCGCGCTTGCCGCGCCGCCCGGAATGCGCGAGCAGCCGGAGCTCGCCGCCGCCGAGGCGGCACGGCTCGCCGAGGACGACTCGTTCCGCGAGCGGCGCGCGGCCGACGCGCGCGCGGGGGCCGAGAGCCAGAGCTTCGCGGCGGTGGCCGCGGAGCTCGACGAGCTCTATCGCTCGCTCTCGACACGGCGCCGCTCTCGACGGCGCCAGGACGATCCGCTCGCGAATCGCGACTGGATCGTCTGCGACCTGCACATGCACACGAGCCGGACACACGACTGTGCCGTCGAGGTCGACGATCTGCTCGACCGCGCGGAGGCCGAGGGTCTCGGCGCGATCGCCGTCACGGACCACAACGTGTTCGGCGGGGCGCAGGAGGCCGCCGAGCTCGCGCGCGGCCGCGCCCTGACCGTCATCTCCGGTGAGGAGATCAAGACCGACCGTCAGGGCGAGGTGATCGGCCTCTTCCTCGAGCGCGAGATTCCGCCACGCCTCTCGTTCACCGACACGATCGCCGCGATCAAGGAGCAGGGCGGACTCGTCTATCTCCCCCACCCGTTCGACCGGCTGCACGCGATCCCGGATCCGGCGACCCTGCACCGGCACCTCGGAGAGATCGACGTCTTTGAGGTCTACAACGCAAGACTCCTGTTCGAGGCCTACAACGACGAGGCCCTGCGCTTCGCGCGCAAGTACAACCTGACGATGGGCGCCGGCTCCGACGCGCACGTGCTCCAGGGCGTCGGAACGGGCGCCGTCCGGATGCGCCGTTTCGACGGGCCGGAGGACTTCCTGATCTCGCTGCGGAGCGCCGAGATCCTGCGCCGGCCGAAATCGCTCGTCTACCTGCAGGGTCTGAAGTGGGTCGCGCAGGCCAAGGAACGGGTCCGCTGAGGCAGAACTCCGCAAGTGCCGCCGTGATGACCGTGCCCACCGACGAGATCTACGAGAAGTACCTGCAAAAGGCAATCACCGAGATCAACGCTCTGGGCGACGAGATCGCGCATGCAGGCGGCGGCACGCGGGTTCCCGTGATCGGCTCGGGCCATCCACTGGCCGACGTCTTCCTGCTCAAGCACAGGCCGCGCCCGGCGGAGGTGCAGGAGGGCGTCGCGTTCTACGGCCGCGCGGGCCAGGCGGTGCTGAAGTCGCTGCAGCGACTACGGGTCGACCCGATGTCGATCTACGGCACGAACTGCGTGAAGTTCGCCGACGGCGACGAGGAGGAGTCGCGCGACTGGCTGATCCGCGAGCTGCACATCGTCCAGCCGAAGCTCGTCGTCGTGATGGGCGAGGACGCGCTCGCGTTCCTCAACGCGCTCGAGTTCCCGCTCTCGCGGCCGCTCGAGCCGACGACCGGCGAGTTGCAGAAGTTCACGCCGACGATCGATGCGCTCTACGCTCCCGACATCGACGAGTCCCTCGACGAGCAGCCTGCGAAGACGGCGTTTTGGAACGCTTTCAAGCCGCTCGGCCAATGGTGGGCCGAGCTTCCGCCGTACTAGTGGGCCGGCCGGTTGCGCTGCCGGATGCCCACCGAGCGAGAACCAAGCGATGCAAAGGGCCGAGCTTTGCTCGGCAGAGCGCTCGTGCGTGAACGCACGGGCGCGACTGAAGACGCCGCAGCGCGCCGGTTTGCAGCCGGCGGGCGCCGGCGTGCGCGGCCAGTCGGGCCACTCGACGCGCGGCGGGCGGCGGCGTTCGTCGCGCTCTTCGCCGCGGTCGCCGCGTATGACGTCTGGTAC
>Ga0066710_100002289_pt1 | contig 15307 bp, 9 predicted proteins | sample GraSoiAngelo_159_FD_79666 | JGI IMG/M metagenome (GOLD analysis project Ga0066710, IMG submission 79666) | Grasslands soil microbial communities from the Angelo Coastal Reserve, California, USA - 14_1009_16_40cm | ecosystem: Environmental > Terrestrial > Soil > Grasslands | place: USA...
AGCATCGGGCCCGTTGGCGATCGGTCGGTCTCGAACGATTCGAGCTCGACGAAATGGATGTTGGCATAGTTGAACGAATAGTAGGCTTCGGTGCCGGACGCAACACCTCCCGCTTCACCCTGCTTTGGCAGCGTGAAGATGTCGTAGTAAGGGCCCGTATTCGTTGCGGAATCTGACCCGTATCCGTCATGGTTGCCATACGCCGGCCACAACACCGTCTTTCGAAGCATCTCCGGATATATGTTGAAAACGGCTGTCTGATACTCCTGATCGAGGCCGTCGTTGTACGCGTTGTCGCCGAGCATCAGCCACAAGTCGGCGTCGCGAGCACCTGTGAAAGCCGTGTACGCGTCGCGCACCGCTTGCGCGTTCGCGTCGCCGGTGCCGGAATCTCCAATGACCCACACACGCACCGGGCGCTCCGTCCCGACAACCGGAGACGTTCTGAAGTGGAAGGTTGCATCGCCGGCCATCATGGTCGTCGGAGTTCCTATCGAGTAGTAATAGATCGTGTCAGGAATGAGCCCGGTCAGCGCGATCTCGTGCTCTGTTCGAGCCGACGTCTCTTGTTCGGAGCCCGACACCACACCGGGTGATGGGCCGTACAGCACGCGCCCAATCACAGAAGCACTCGTCCGCCAGCGGACCACAACACTCGTCGGTGTGCCGAGTTGCAGATATGGACCGCGCGTGAGCGTCACCGCCGCACTGCCCTGGAGCTCCAGATCGAAACTGAGATCACTGCTCGTTGGGTCCGCCTGATGCACTTCGACGGCAATGACATTCGAACCGGTCACGAGCAGCGAAGGGCTCAAGGTAGCCGAGACGAACGTCGATTCGTCCGCGCCAACGATGGTAGTCGCTGCCAGCGTGGTGTGATCGATCGGGCCTGCCGGCATGTTCGTCCTAAAGACTTCCGAGCCGTTCAAGTACACAATCGCGCCGTCATCTCGCAGGATGCGCAACACGAGGCTTGCGTACTGGGCCGGATTGGAAACCGCGAACGTGCGCCGGAAGTACGTCGTGATGTTTTTCGCGCTCGCGTCACGGCCGTAGCTCACGACGGTTGCTTCGTCGCCATCTCCGTAGCCAAGCTGCGCCGGCCCCATCGCCCACGCGGTGTCGTCGAACGCGGGCGCTTGCCACGCAGCGCCCTGGTCGGACCCGTCGTCGAGGTAGCGCCAAGTGCTCCCCGCGGCTACGAGGATGGACGCCTGTGCGCCGAGCGGAGGCGCCGCCGCAGTCACGAACGCGACGAATGCGAAGGCGAACCCGAGAGTCGAGTGTGACCGCACGAAGGGAAGTACCAAGGTTGCTCCCGGCTCCTAAGGACCGCGCGAAGAGCGCGACGAGCGCATACGTGCGCCGCTGCACCCGCACTGGCGCGTGTATCTAGCGTCTGGAGTGACGAGTGGGTGGTTTTCGGGCCTGAAAACGGCGCGGGCCGCAATGTGGTGCGGCCCGCGCTCGGCTTCAAACCCGCGGCGGACGTCTATCTTACGGTGAACACCGCGACGACAGGGTCGTGATCGGACGGATACACGCCGTTCACGCGCGTGTCCGGCACATCCACGCTCGTGAGCGACAGCGCAGTCACCCCGGAGAAGAACGCGTAGTCGAAGCGCGACGTGCCGTGGGTAGCGCCGGTCCCGTTGTAAGACGTCGCCGCGCCGGCGTCGAATGCCGCCGCCCAGGCGTCCAGCAACGGTGAAGCGATGATGTCGTAGTCGCTGGTGCCGGGCCACGTGTTGAAGTCACCCAACACGATGCGCGGCTCGGAGAAATTCGCGACCCAGTTAACCGCCTCTGTGATCTGAATAGGCCGCCACCAGGCAACGTCCCACTCCATGTGCGTGGAGAACACGTTCACAGTACGGCCGTTCACGACGATGCCCATCTGCGCCACGCCGCGGGTATAGTCGAGAAGCGTGGTACTGGATGACACAGGAGGATATCGGGAGAGGAGCACATCGCCGTACCCAGAAGTGCCGCCGGCGACGTTGACGCTCTGCCGGTACCACGTCATGCCAGTCTTCTGCTGCATCAAGGACTGGAGACGCTCTCCCATGTCGAACGTCCATGCGCAAACACCCGAGAAGAAGTTCACCTCGTTAAGGCTGACGATGTCCACGTTCTGCGCGACGATCGTGTTCGTGATGCGGTCTGGGTTGCAGAGGCCGTCGGAACCCTTTGTCTTCTGGATGTTCCACTGCATGACTCGAAGCGTCGTGCCCGTTGAAGGGACAACGGGAGCGGGCGTTGAGGTCGGCGGCGGTGTCGATTGTGCGGTCCCGTAGGTCACGACCAGCCGCGGTCTCACCGCAACATTGGCCGCGCGCGTGGAGTAGAACTCCTTATAGTTAATAAGGCTAGCGCCGCCCGTGTCGACGAGCGCCAGACGCGTGTACCGCGATCCGAAGTCGCCGTTGACGGAGCGCTGCACCAGGTCGGTGAGATCGAACGTGTACTTCGATCCCTCGGCGTTGCCGACATAAGTGGTCCCGAAGCTCCGACCCAGGTCGCCGCCCGCATTGCTCCAGGCCTGACCGTACCGATAGTAGTACCAGTTCGTTTCGCCGCTGGCGAACGAACGATTGACGTAGTAAGCGGTCAGCGGGCGGCTTTCACCGCTTTCTGCATGCTTGAGAACGAGATAGAGCTTCGCGCTCTGGATGACGGCATTGGCGGGTACGTACGTCTGCGTGTCGAATTTCATCAAGATGCGACGATTCGTGTTCTCGTTCTTGACTTTCGACGCGAGCACGTCACTGCCGCTAAAATCGACGAGGCCTGATGTACCGCCTTGGATGGTCAAATCGACCGTGATGTGCGTTCCGGGCGCACTGAGCGTGACTGTGGTTTGCGCTGACGCAGCGGCTGCAAAGCCGCAGACGGCAATGAGCGCGATGACCAACAGATGAAACGCTCGAAGAGTACGACTCGGTTTGCACACGACGTTCGTCATACGACTGCCTCCGGGGAATCTGCACGCGTGGTTCGCGCGTGAGCCGTTGCGGACAACTCACGGCCGTAAACGGGGCGTACAGACTCCGCCCTTTTCGGCCCCCCAGCTCTCCAGCCAGGCGGGGCGCCGTTTTTAGAAACTAGAAATCGAACTTGGACCTTGAACGCGACCGACGAGTCCGTGGCCGCTGCCCCTTCAAGGGGCAAGGTCGCTGCCAGATGTAGCTGTCGTCGGTTTTTGCCCGGTTTTGGGCGATTGTGACTCTCAGCCGAAACAGCTGACCAGTTACAGAACTGTAGCGTTTGTAATGTTTACACGATTGGGCGTCGCTAGCCTGGATTTCGGCCTGAAATCATACTGTTCCCAAGGGCACAAACTATACTGCTGTGTTCACAAAAGATGCAGCTCGCCGGATGGGATGGCACAATAAAGCCAAGTATATGCATAAGCGTTTCGATTTGAGACGCGATTGACGAGGAAAGCCGCGACGTGGGCTCAGGCGAAGGCGTGGCGCGGACCGAGACTTCGAAGGAGTGCCAGTCGCCAGGCGAGCAGGCTATGCGACAGGCGATCGACGCGGCGCCGCCAGCTGTCTTCCTGGCGACGCACCTCCGCTTCAAAGATGTCCCGCAGATCGGACTTGCTGCGGAGTGCTGAAACGTCGCCGTTATGCATCGCCCACACGACGCCAGCCAACGCCAGTTGATGACGGCGAGCGTGCGTCTGCCGATAGAGGTCCCGAATTCGCGCGCAGTTCTGCACGTGCCGCGCGCGTTTGTGCTCCTTCTGTGGAAGGCCGTCAAGTGTTCTCCTGCGCTGCGCGACCTTCAGGAACTTGTGGACGCCAAACGAGAAGCACTCGAAATCCGAAACGACCTCGCCGTGGTTGACGAACGGCGCGGGCGGCCTTTCCCACAAAATCTGTCTCGCGTTCGGCGGGTCGGGATCCACAAAGAGATCGTCAGTGATCTCGCCCCACGTGACACCGGAGCGGAAGATGTGCACGCCGAGCGTCAATTCCTCCGTGAAGCAGTCCCAGACCGGAAAGGCGAAGTGCTGTCCGTCGGGGTACTCGTCGGTAACACGAATGGCATCGGCGAGTGAATTGTCCGTCCGGAACGTCATGTCGCCGTCCAGCTTCATGAACAAATCGAATGACGATGCCTTGTCCATGATGGTCCGGTACAAACGATTGTGAGCCGCCTGATTCGGAAGGCCGCTGATGATTTCGTGCTCGAAATCCTGGAAAGATTGATTCGCAAGTTGCCGTGACTGCACGGCCAACGCCGCCTCGCCGCTGCTCAGGGTGAGTATCAGGAGCCTGGCCATTACGAACACAATCCGTTCATCGGCACCGCCGCCGTTTCTACGACAAACTGACTTGGGGTGACGGAATCACGACCTTGCGCTCGGTCCATCGCTGACGCGCAATTCCCGCGAAGAACCAGACCCACGACTCATGCTCGAACTCGGCGACCGGATCACCGCGCAGACGCGCACGCACCATCGCGCTCACGTGCTGCGTGAGCGTTCGATAAAGGTACCGGGGAACGCCCGCCAGCTGTGGAACCCTTGAGAAATCGAGCTTCGAGTTATCGGGTGAGTCCATGTCTACGCCCAGCTTGGCGAACAGGATCGCTCGACTGATGCCGTGCCAATAGTACCAGCGCCGAAAATACCTCTTCGTCAAGCGATCGGCTTCGATCACGTGGTGGACGATCATGTCCGGAACGTAGAAGCCGCGCAGACCAGCCGCGCGCGCCCGAAGGTGCCACTCGCGCTGCGCTTGATTGCGCAGGGTGCCGGCGGTCCTGCCGAGCCGGTTGTCGAACAAATCGAGTTTGTCGAATGCTTCGCGCCTCGTCGCAGTGTTGACGCCGAGCGGCCACGGAATCGTCACGCCGAACTCGAGCGGATGCTCACCGTGGTCCTGCAGTGCGATCACTGCCCAGTGACGTCCAGGCCGATCGGGCAGCCAGTGCGGACGCGATCCTCTCCAGATGGGCAAAACTTTGCCGCCGACGTAATCGCACCCATGGGCCTCCAGCCCAGCAGATGCTCGCGTCAGCCAATCGCGATCCACTCGCGCGTCGTCGTCGGTGGTGGCGATGATTTTTCCCTTGGCCGCGCGGATGCCGCTGTTGATCGCCGCGTATCGACCCTGTTCGGGTTCGAATAGATACCGCAGGGGCGCCGGAAATGAGACGCTCGCTTCTTCGACGACGGCTCGTGTGTGATCCGTCGATTTGTTATCGACGACCAGGAGTTCCCAATCGCCTGAAACACTCAGGTTCCCGATGCCGCGAATCGTTTCGCGCAATTCGTCGGCGCGGTTGTAAGTGGGGACGACAATTGAGAACTGCATACTATCCGCAGCTCCATGCATGAGGCGCGCCACTCAGCCGTTATGAGTTTCGAAGCGCTGCCAATCTCGTCAAACGAATTAGTTTAAGCCGCTGCGGGTGAACACGAATCTGTGTTCACCCGCTCCGATGTAGCCAATGGCACCGAGGGGTCGTTATTGGAATGAGAAGTAGCCGAAATTCCCGACACCGGAGTTCTCAGCGTTGTGTGCGACCATCACGAGACGAACAACGTGCTCTCCTTGTGTCAGCGCGATGTTGGCCAGTGTAATGGTCTGCCATATGTTCCAATCACCCGTGCTGGGTACGCCGACCAATCCCGTCGCATCGACTCCGTCAACTTCTATCCTGAACGCGGCGCCTGAACCGACGTTCGCTACGCGGACGTTCAACGCGTAATCCCGTGTCGCGGTGGCGTTCACCGTGTATTTCAGCCATTCGCCTACGCGCGTCCAGCCGACGTAGAAGCCGCCGCTCGACGGATCGCTCGTCGGCCCGATATCGACGTCGTCGCTGCGGTATGCATTTCCGGCATTGCCCGCACTCGTATCGCTATACGCGAGACCCTGTCCGCCGATGTCGTAGTTCTCTGCCTGCACGGTGCCGGGCAACGAAACCGGCGTGCCGCCAAACGGCGTCGTTGGGCTGGACGACGCGATTGCCGTGAAACGGAACCAATTGAGATTGCCGGCGCCGCCACCAGTGGCAACCGAGTCGAGGACGATCCGGAGCACTCGTGTGCCCGCTGTGAGCGGAATACTGGCCGTCGTCAGCGTCTGCCATGTCTGCCACCCGCCCGTGTCGGGAACCGCAATGGGTCCGGTCTTGTCGACACCATCGACTTCGACGTGGAACCTCGCGCCGGTACCCATATTCGCCACTCGCGTTTCGAGTTGATAGTTGCCGGTGGAAGCCACATTGACCGTGTATTTCAGCCACTCTCCGGCTCTGGTCTTTCCGAGGTTGTAACCGCCGCCAGTATCCGCCGTGGATTCGATATCAACGTCCGTGGCGCGGTATTGTCCAAGGGAGTTTCCAGCCGTCGTGTCGAAGTACGACACGAACTGCCCGCCGTCGTCGAAATTCTCGGCCTGAATCGTACCGGGCACTGCGGCGGGCGTTCCGCCGAACGGCGTGCTGCCGCCTCCATCCGTAGGTGTTCCTGCCGTCGTGAAGCTCCATAGAGGCCCAGCCGCTGTGAGCTGCGCCCAGGTCCTTCCGACGACACGCCAGTAATACGTCGTGCCGGGCTGCAGGTTGCTGACCGAGAATTGCTCGATCACCCCGTCGGTCGGGCTGCCGATCTGCATGTTGCTCACAATCGCAGGCGGGTTCGTCGTAGTACCGAGGTAGATGTCGTAAAAATGTGCCCAAGGTCCGCCTTGCCATGTGAGCGTCACCTGGGATCCCTGGCCCGATGCACCGTTAATCGGCGCCGAGTACGATGGAGCATCAGGCGGTAGTGGTTGAAAGGAAACGAAATTCGTTGTGTCGTTCCACTTCCCATCAAATTGATCCGCGAACCACTGGTAGAACCACGGCTTGTTAAGGGTGGGGTTATAGAAGAAATTGTGCTCGTCCTGCTCGATCGCTGACGCGTTGGTCCAGTTCGACGAGCCGAAGATCACCTCGCCCAACCCACGCAGCACAATCGCGGCTTCATGCGTCAGGCCTTCATGCTGCCGCATCTTGATCTGCGCGCCTCCCATGAACATGCGGTCGATGTGCTCGGAATCAAATAGTCGCGTGGGATTCCTGTACTCAGTCGGTTCAGTGATGAGGCGCACCGGGACGCCGCGCGCGACGGCGCGCACCACGGCGTTGGTAAGACGATCGTCGTAAGCGCGATACACGATCGCGTCGATGCGCTGCGTCTCGACATTGAACCGCGTGACAGTACGGTTTATGAAATCTTCCAGCGGCGGGAAGTTCATCGACGGGTCGATCGGATACATCGGATATTGCCGCACCGGCGGATTCGTCATGTTGGCGTAGTCACGGTAGGCAATCGTATCGGTCCACAGATCGTCGAAGCGTCTTCGGAATGAATTGGTCAGCCTGTCGTCGTTGGTGAAGTACACTGCCTCGTCGTTGAAATTGGTCGGCGAGATCGGTACGTACTCAGCATCTGCATAGTTCGCCTTGCTGAACTCGAGCATGTCCTGGCCCTGGAACAGCATCATCTTGAAGTGAAGAATATTCGCGCCTGCGAACTTCTCCCGCATCGGGATGCCGCTCGCACTCAACGTCGCCAGCGTTTGCGCGTTCAGCCGCTTGGTGGCGTTGGCGCGCTGGTCGACGATGATCCGAATCGGTAAGCCGGCGTTGAAACGCTTGATCAGCTCGGTGGCGTAACGCGCGTCCTCCATGAACCAGAACGCGACATCGATACCGACCTGCTCGTTGCGGATCAGGTTGAGTATCGGTGCGCGGCAGTCTTCGAACTCGGTATCGCAGAGGCGCTCCTGCGCCGCGGCGGCGAGCGGTGTCGTCACGCTCAGAAGTATTGCAAACGTAAGCGACTGAAGGGCTCGGTTCATTGAGGGTGAAGTTGGCAACCCGTGTGCCACGGCTGTGAGGACTCTTGGTGAAAGTACGAAAGCCTCACAATTGCTGCGCTATACACTCAACGGCCGGCGAAAAAACAGTACGCACGGGCTAACGAGACGATGTCGCCATTTTCTCAATTTATGAACTACACGAGCCAGCCGTGGGTCGGGCAGAGCCAAATCGTATAACAAAGTCCTTCTGTAGACCATTGCTGTTCCAGCATCGGCCGATTGGCACGGCCTCTGCTGTATGGGCCCGGCGTTGACGAACACGCAACTGTTCCGCTTTGCCGTATCCGATCCAATCCCACCGACGCCACGATCCGACAGGCCGTTCATGTCGGTGATCATGAGCACATACAACCGCGGCGCGCTGCTCGAAGACGCGATTCGCAGCATGCTGGCGCAGCATGCGGCGATCACGCCGCCGTTCGAGTTGATTGTGGTCGACAACAACTCTACCGACAACACGCGGGAGATCGTTCTGGATCGGTTCGCGCGCGTCGACCCGCGCGTGCAGTATCTCTTCGAGTCGCAGCAGGGACTCTCATACGCACGAAACGCAGGGATCCGTGCGGCCCGCGCTCCGCTGGTCGCGTTTATCGATGACGACGTGCGAGCGCAGCCGGACTGGGTCGCGGCCATCGCGCGCGCGTTTGATGAACACCCGGACGCGGACGTCGTGGGCGGTCGTGTGCTCCCGATCTGGCCCACCGCTCCGCCGGCCTGGTTGACGCGCGATCACTGGGCGCCACTGGCACTCGTGGACCATGGCAAGGCTCCGATCGTCGTCACTGCGGAGCATCCGATCTGCCTTGTGGCTGCGGGGGCATGCCGCCGGACGTTGTTCGACGCCGTCGGGCTCTTCGCCACTGAATTCCAGCGTGTGAAGGACAGCATTGGATCGCTGGAGGACCACGACTTCCTGCTGCGGGTTCTGCGCACGGGCCGCAAGGGCGTGTACGACCCGCGCATCGTCGTGAACGCCGAGATCCAGCCGAACCGGATGGAGCGTGAATACCACCGTCGATGGCATACGGGCCACGGGCACTTCCATGCGCTGCTCCGCTCGGAGCACATCGAGCAGACGCGCGTCGGCACGTTGTTCGGCGTTCCGGCGCACTTGTATCGGCAGGCGCTTGGAGACCTCGTCGGGTGGGCGCGCGCGAAGGTGATCGGCGAGCCAGGCCGCGCGTTTCATCATGAAGTGCGCCTTCGCTTCTTTTGCGGGTTCTTTCGCACGCGTCGCCGCGAGTTCCTCAACACTCCAGGCCGCGAACGACGTGCCGAACTCTGGCGGCTGTTTCGTGTACCGGCTCGCCGACGCGCTCCGTTGACGCAGCCGGCGGCAACTGGAATGAGACGCGTTCGGCAATGAATATCCATCACGTGATCTCGCCTGTCGTACACGCTGCCCGCACCCTGGACACGCGCCTGCAGAGACTCTGTTGGCCAAGCGTGCGCAATGTCCTCTTCGACGCGCGCACGGCGATGGAATACGGAATGATGGCCCCCCTTCACCGTCGGCTCCTCACGGATACGCGGGTGCACAGCTGGCTGATGTCCAGCGCGCGTCCCGAAGGCGTGAAGGAAATCTTCCGGGATGCTCCGGGGTCCGCGCCAGTACTGGCTCCGCGCGAGGCGATGATGAGGCGGTTCGACGCATATGTCGCTGCCGACCGGATGTGGGCCACTCTTCCTCGCGGCACCTGTCGAATTCAGATGTTCCACGGCGTAGCGGGTAAGTGGAGTCGCGTGTACGACCGGCCGGACCGTTCGATGCGACACTGGGACCGCTTGTTCTTCATCAATCGCGGGCGGTTGCAGAACTACATCGCGAGCGGGGCAATCGACAGCCGCAGTCCGGCGATTCGTCTCGTCGGCATGCCGAAGAGTGATTGCCTCGTCGACGGCACGCTTCGGAGAGATGCCGTGCTCCAGATGAATGGGATCGAGCGCGGCCGGCCCACCGTCCTGTACGCGCCGACATGGACCCGCTTCTCATCGCTCAATGCGATGGGAGAGGCCGTTATCGCCAGTCTCATCGACGCCGGCTACACCGTCCTCGTGAAGCTCCATGACAACTCGCTCGATCCGGCGTTCGAAAACTCCGGAGGCGTGGATTGGCTGCGCCGTCTGCAGCCGATCCTCGCGAAAGGCAACGGATACCTGATTCGCACGGGCGACGCGTCACCGTGGCTCGTCGCAGCCGACGTGTTGATCACGGATCACAGCTCGATTGGCTTCGAGTACCTTCTGCTCGATCGTCCGCTCATCAGAATCGAGATGGCGGAGCTCATCAAACGCACCGACATCGCCACCGAATACGTCGATCTGATCGCCAGCGCGTCGACGACAGTCGAGAGCGCGCCGAGCGTCGTTGCGGCCGTTGAGCGGGCGATCGCGGAACCAGATCGGCTGTCGGAGGCTCGGCGTGCGGTCGCAGCAGAATTGTTTCACGACGCGGGGCATGCGACCGACCGCGCGATTCACGAACTGTATGCGGTCATCGAGCTCGATGCGCCCGCTTCGCAGCCAATCGCGCCCCAGCATGCCATGATTGGCGCTGCCGCGCGCCCCTGATCGCACTGAACACCATGCAGCTCGACGTCGTGATTCCGACGCACAACCGCGCTCCGCTGCTCGCAAGAGCGCTCGAGAGCCTGCTGATCGCCGAGCGCCCTCAGGGGCTCGATGTGCGTGTCATCGTCGTGGACAATCGATCGACCGACGACACGCGCCGCCTCGTCGAATCGCTGATGCCCCGGTTTGAGGGCCGCCTGCAGTACGTGTACGAACCGAACCCAGGGCGTTCTCACGCGTTGAACGCAGGCATCGACGCCAGTCGTGGCGACCTGGTGGGGATGATCGATGACGATGAGGAAGTCGATCGCCGCTGGTTCGTGACGATCGCCATAGCTTTCGAGGATCCGGCAACCGATTTCATTGGCGGACCGTACGTGCCGCGCTGGGGAAGCGAGCGACCACCCTGGCTCGGTACCGCCTACAAAGCAGCGATTGGTTGGGTGGATGCTGGGCCCGAGATGCGGCAGTACGGACCGGGGTTTGACGGGTTGCTCATGGGCGGGAACGCCGTCATCCGACGATCGGTGCTCGAGCGTGTCGGCCCGTACTCGACCGATCTTGGCCGCACCTCGGACGGACGGCTCCTGTCATGTGAAGACCGGGACATGTTCAACCGGGTGATGATGATTGGAGCGAGAGGCTTCTATCGGCCGGACCTCTCGATTCTGCACTACGTCCCTCCCGAACGTCTGACAAAGCGGTACTTCCGCCGCTGGTCGTTCTGGCATGGGGTGTCGCTCGGCGTGCTCGACAGACGGCGACCGGCGGCGGTGCCGTATCTGCTCGGTGTGCCTCGCTACATGATTGGTCTCGCCGTTCGTGCCACGATCGATACGGCGCGGCGGTTCTTCGCGCCCAGGGAGCCTTCGCGAACGTTCAAGAACGAGCTCGCATGGTGGGATCTCGCGGGCTTCTTCTACGGCAAGCACATTCATCGATCCTGACCGCAGCTCGGCGGATCACGCGCGGTAAGAACACGATTTCCGCGCTCCTGTTAGCGGACCCGGCTACGTCGCAGCTCACCGCCTCGGACTCCACAAAGCGCGAAGTCGAGATCGACGGTCTAGTGGTACCGGACGAAGCGCTTCAGAGCCAGAAACGGCCGTTCGAGGAGGGACCAGCTGAGGAGCGCGACGGCGATGCTGAGACCCAGCGCGGCCGTCGTCGCAAGCGCATTCGCCGGCAAATGCGACCCGGCGATCGTCGGGAACGCGGCCGGCGCGAGCACCCGCTCGCGCAGAAACGCGATCACGAAGGGATGCCAGGCGTACAAACCGTAGCTGTACCGGCCCAGGAAGCGGAGCGCCGGGAGGTTCCACACCCAGCAGTGCGCGCTCGCTGACGGCGCGCTGGCGGCACTCACGACTGCTGCAGCTCCGAGCAGCGACAGCGCCGGAAAGCCGGCCGTCTGCATGAGCCGGCCGGATGGATCCAGCGACGATTCGCGGAAGAAGATCAACCCGAGCACGACGATCGTGGTGGCGGCGACAGGCGACACCGCGCGCCGCGCAATCGCCCACTGCGCAGGCTCCTCGATGAACGTCGCGATCAACGCGCCCGTCGTCAACGCATCCATCCTCGTCGGCAGCAGCACGTATACGGCTGTCGAAGGACCAAACGTCGATACGAGCCAGAGCCTGAGTACGGCGACCACCACCATGATCGCGACACATAGTTGCGCTAGGGTCCTCCGCTCGATCATGAAAACGATGACGGGCCACAGGACATAGAACTGTTCTTCGACCGAGAGCGACCAGAGGTGGCCCGTGTGCCACGGAGTCGCCGACCAACCGGCGCGCGCGATCAGGACGTTCACGCTGTGCGTCCAGTACCATGTCCTGGCCGCGCGGAGCCGCACGGCCTGCCCAGGCGTCGCGAGTCCCCACGCTGGTGCTATCGCCAACGCCAACACGACGAGCGCGAGATAGAGCGGCACGATCCGGAGCACGCGCCGCGCGTAGAAGCAGCGGAAGAACGCATGGCCGCGCTTCGTCTCGAGCAAGATCGAAGTGATCAGGAATCCAGACAACACGAAGAACAGATCCACGCCGATCCAGCCGCTGTTGATCACGCGCTCGACCAATTGCTCTCCGCGACCGGCGTACTGAAGGTTCCGGGCCGCGTGGTAGACGATGACGGCGAGGATGGCGACGCCACGCACGCCGTCAAGAGCAGGTACGTGGCTCCGGACGGATGGAGCTGCGCCGGTGCGCTGAAGGCTGCTCGAGAGCGCCTCGGCACCCGGCGCCACTTTGGTTTCAAGCTGGGAGATCAAGCCTGGCCTTGCGCGATGTTATCAAGCAGGACACGTGCCTTCGCGAACGCAGTTCGAAGCGCGTTCCGCAGGGTGGGCTGACGGCGTTAACGGACGGGTGCAGTTACTAGCAGCCCCAATCGATTCGGGGGCGGCTGTAACTATTAGCACCCGAGGACAATAGCTGGCGGTGCGGGGTCTAGGCGATGAAGCGTGTATCTGCGCCATGAGGTGTTGGAGGTCAAAAAAAATCGCGACAAACGCACGTCTTATGAAGTGAGGACGCTTCTCATATCCTCCTAGTCATTTCTCTAAATCTATCTGTGACTCTCTAAATCTGTATGTGCCGACTCGCTGGCAAGCGCCGCTGTTCTTGTTCTCTGTGGAAGCTGAGGTTCTATCTCGAGTTTGCGAATTCACGCGGCTGCCGGAGCTCGCGACTGACGACCGACGAGACTGCGCAGCTTCATCCAGTAGAAGCGTCGTTCTTCAGCACTGATCGCGAGACCGAGGAACAGCCCCACGTAGACGAGTGCTCCCGCAGCGAGTCGAAGCGCGACCTCGATGATCCTCGTGGGAGCCGGTCCAAGCCGCAACAACACGGTCATGATCACGGCGGGCCACAGCGCAGGCCAGACAGCCTGTCTCAGTGGCGCGCTGACCGGAAGGCCGACGCGCCGGCACGCCGCCGGATAAAGAACCAATGCAAACGAAGCGGTGACGGGGATAAGAGTGCCGAGCGCGACGCCGACCAACCCGAGCGATCGCGCGAGGACGATGCTCAGCGACACGTTCACCGCGGCTGTCGTGATGTTCGTGTACGTGAGCAACCGATGTTGACCAGCGCCCTTCATGATCAGATTGGCGCCCGACGAGCTGATCCTCACGAGCACAACGGTCAACAGGATCTGCGCAGGCAGAATGCTTCCTGAGAATTTAGGGCCGACCCAGCTATTGATCAGCGAATCGGCGAGCGCAATCAGTCCGAGGCACAACGGCGCGGCGAGGGCAAGCGACAGCTTCGTGCCCTGCACCATGATCATTTGCAGGCGATCCTGACGCTGCACCGCATCGCTGTCGACGACATTGGGGAAGAGCGCGTCGTTCAACTGGTTGGTCAGTTGTTGCGCGAGTTGGGACAAGCGCAGGCCGACCGTGTACACGGCTACCGCGGTCGTGTCCAACATCGCCCCGATGACGATCGTGTCCGACGAGTAGTTCAGCTTGGCGGCCCAGTCCAGGACGAACATATACACGCTGAACCCTGTGACCTCGCGGAGTCTCGCTCGCCGAAAGAGACGGGGTCGGAGATGAAGTCCCGGGAACGCGCGATACGCGTTCCACGCGAACAAACCGAGCGAGAGGATCCGCACGGCTGTGATCGAGGCCACGAGCGTGACGAGCCCGTGGCCGGCGCTCAATACACCGAGGTTCACCACCGCGACAATGACGCTGGTGCAGATGCTGGCCGCGTTGTTGAGATAGTACCGCTGGAATCCGTACACGACCGCTCCGAAGACGGAGAGCGGAAAGCGCACGCTGAGGTACACGCCGATGACCAGCAGTACGTATCGCGCAGTACGTACCTGATCGGGCTCGATGTTGAAGAGCAAATCGATGCGCGAGGCAATGAGCGCCGTCACGATGAAGCACAGGATGCCGAGTCCGGCGAACACCAAGCTGATCGTGCTGAGGATCTCGTTCAGCGCCGTGCGGTCGCGCCAGGCGCGGTACTGTGCGATGAACCTCACCAACGCGCTGCCATACCCGAGGTCGAGCACGCCGAAATACCAGGTCACCGACGTCGTGAGAGCCCACAGTCCGTACGCCGAGCGGCCGAGGTGCGACACGTTGAACGGCAGCATCATGAGGCCGATGATGCCGTCGACGAGGATCACGAGATAACGTGTGCTGACGTTTCGCGCGACGAGTTCGAGAGGGCGGTCAGGGGGTCCCCAAACGTGCGGGTCAGACGAATTGTCCATGGTTCACGCGGAGCCCTGCAGCAAGGTCAGTGCCCGTCGGTTCGCATTTCAAACCCTCACGTAAGCCAGCGCATCCATGCTTTCGCCTCGTGTTCCGCGGCGCGAAGGCTTCTCCTCGCGACGCGCAATCGACGCGCGAAGTCCTGCTGCTGGCCTCGACTTTGCGGATGTTCAGGTGACGGCCCCGAAACGAGCTCTACAGTGGAACGCCACTTCCAATAAGTGGCAGGCGGCCGAGCGGAGAAAGCGACTATGTTGACTATCCGACACGTGCTGGCAGGAGCAATCGGGCTCTTATTCGCAGCCGCTGTGGCCTCGACGGCGGCGGCCGACGAGGGGCGAAACAAAAGCCGCGGTAGGTCGCACCACGATGACGAAGGCCGCGCGCAGTTTGCCGGCCCGGCCTGCGAGGTCGCGAACGAGGGCGGTCACCTGCAGTTCGTCAACGGCAGGAGCCCGTTCCGCGGCAGTTCCCATGGAGCGTACGGCGGCATCTTCTTCGCCGGAGGCGGCACAAGCGTGCCCACCAGCAAGCCCGCGGCGTCGCCGGGCGCGAACGTTCCTGCAGTCTCTGCGCCTGCTCCAGCACCCGCAGCGGGCGCGCC
>Ga0066710_100002290_pt1 | contig 15306 bp, 6 predicted proteins | sample GraSoiAngelo_159_FD_79666 | JGI IMG/M metagenome (GOLD analysis project Ga0066710, IMG submission 79666) | Grasslands soil microbial communities from the Angelo Coastal Reserve, California, USA - 14_1009_16_40cm | ecosystem: Environmental > Terrestrial > Soil > Grasslands | place: USA...
AGTCCCAGCCTTCGAGCGCGGCGTGCATCGCCGTGCCGGCCAGCCGGGCCGCGTCGCGTCCGGCTGACCGCGGGCGGGGCGCCGGGCCCGCCGCGGCGCCCGCTTCGTCGCTCGGCGCGACCATGAGATCGCCCATCCCGGCGGGCCAGCGGATCGGCGGCCGCGCGGACGCCCGGGCCGCCGCCGAGGCGGCTTCGAAGCGCGCCGCCGCTTCGGCCCAGAGCGGCGATTCGCGCCGCTCCTGCGCCGCCCGGCGCCGCGCGCCGCCCGACACGAGGGCGTGCTCCACCGCGCCCCCGGCCAGCGGCCCCGCCGGAGGGAACCCGCCCTCGACGCGATAGCCGAGCGCGGCGAGGGCGTCGCGCCAGGGCGCCTTCCTGGCCGGGTTGCTGTTGACCAGGATCAGCCGCTCGGCGGCCCGCGTGCAGGCGACGTAAAAGACCCGCTTCTCCTCGGCGGCCTCATGCCGGCGGGTCGCTTCACGATGGCGGGCCCAGGCCATGTTGCTGGTGCCGTCGGCGAGCCGGACGGCGAGGAGGCCGCGGCCGCCGCGTACCCAGGCCGCGGCCGGGCCGGCGTTCCGCTCACGGGCCGCCTCCCGCCCGAGATCCGGCAGGAACACCAGAGGGAACTCCAGCCCCTTGGCCTTGTGGACCGACAGGATGCGCACGGCGTCGACCGTCTCGTCGGCGAGCGGGCTCTCGCCCTCCGCGCGCTCGCCCTGGAACTCGTCCTCCAGTGCCCGGAGCGTCTCCTCGAGCGACAGGCCGCGCCGGGCGAGCGCGCAGGCCCTGGCGGCGAGCTTTCTCAGGTTGGCCACGCGCTGGGCGCCCTCGAACGACGAGGCGTGCAGCAGGGCGAGGGGCGTCTCGGCGAGAGCGGCGAGGACGATCGCGTCGGGGGCGCGGCCGCGCACCAGGGCGCGGAAGCGCTCGAGCAGGCCGATGGCGCGGTGCAGGTCGGGGAAGGCGGCGCGGTCCGGCGGATGGCCGCCCGGGCGGTCGAGCCTGCCTCCCGAAGCCACGAAGCGCGCCATCTCCGCGTCGGGAACGGCCCCCAGCGGCCCGCGCAGGACGGCGAGGGTGGCGGCGCCGTCGTTGGGGTTGGAGGCGGCCCTCAGGAAGGTGATCAGATCGCCGACCTCGGCACGCTCGTAGAAGTCCTTCCCCCCCTCGACGACGAACGGAATGCCGGCCCGCCGCAGGGCCTCGGCGTACAACCCCGCGTTGGTCAGGGCGCGCAGCAGGATGGCGACGTCACGGCGGAGCAGGCCGGCGCCGGCCGTGCCCTCGGGCGCCGCGTGGCCGGCGATCCAGGCGGCGATCGCCTCGGCCTCCGCCCGGCGCCGCTCCTCGGCGCCGCCCTCCTGCGCCACCGACCAGATCTCCACCCCGGGGCCCGCCGCTTCGGGAGACGCGAGCGCCGATCGGATCGGATCGTAGCGGGGCTCGTACGGCTCCTCGCCGGCCGAGGCGGGCCCCATCCATTTCTCGAACAGCCTGTTGATCGGCTCCACGATTGCGGCGGGGCTGCGAAACGAAGCGCTCAGGGTCAGTGCCTCCCCGCCGCACGCCAGGACGCGATCCACGGCCCGGCGGTAGGCCTCGATGTCCGCGCCCCGGAAGCGATAGATCGATTGCTTGGGGTCGCCGACGATGAACAGCCGGCCGGGATCGAGACGGGCCGCGTAAGGGTCGGAGGCGGCCTCGCCCTCCGACTCGGCGAGGAGGAAGAGGATCTCGTACTGCAGCGGATCGGTATCCTGGAATTCGTCCACCAGCATGGTGCGATAGCGGGCCGCCAGGGCGCGGCGAACGGGGACGTGGCGCGCGAGGAGATCGCGCGTCAGCCGCAGCAGCCCGTCGAACGGGACGAGGCCGGCCTCGAGGAGCCGCTCCCGGCAGCGCGCGGCGAAGGGGAGGGCGGCCTCGGCCAGGGCCGCGATCGGCTCCTCGCGAACCCTGCCGAGACGGACGATCAGGTCGTGCGCCGACTTCGCCAGCCGCTCCACGTCGCGGGGGTCGGCCCCGGCCAGCTTCGCGCCGGGCGACGGGGGCTTCGCCTTCGCGACGTAGGCGTCGAACGCATCGGGCGCCTCGGCGGCCGCCATCGCCTCGGGGCCGCCCTCGAGGAAGGCGGCCAGGAAGGCGATGGAGCTGCGCAGGAAGGCCGACATGCCCGCGTTCATCCCCTGGGCCGCATCGAGCAGGGCGGCCAGCGCCGCCTGCAGCGCGCCGACCTCGCTCCGGAACGGCGCGTCCGTTCCCGCGGGGACGTACCGCGCATCCGCCGCGATCGCCTCCGCCGGGACCACGAATCCCGCCAGCGCGCTGCCGATCGCGCGCACCGCTTCCAGCGCCCCCGGCGTGGCGAGCGCGCGGCGCCAGACGCCGGCGCGGGCCGCGCGCGTCCCCAGCTCGTCCCGTAGAAAGCGCCCCCACTCCTCTTCGTCGACGCGGTCGAGACCCGGCCCCTCGTCGACGACGAAGGAGGGGTCGACTCCGGCCTCCCGGGGGTAGCGCCTCAGGATCTCGGCGCAGAAGGCATGGATGGTCGACACGGAGGCGACGTCCAGGTCGATCAGCGCCCTCAAGGCGCGCGCGCCGATGTCGGCAGGTGGCAGGCCCAGGGTCGACCTGAGCCAGGCGTAGGAACGCCGGGCCTCGCTGCCCGGGCCGGGCGCGTCCGCCGCCGTCCCGAGCGCGGCGAGCGCGCGCAGCTCGTCCAGGCCGCGCGCCAGCCGGTGGCGCAACTCGGCCGCCGCCTTCTCCGTGAAGGTGATCGCGGCGATCGACAGGACGGGAACGCCGGCCCCGGCGATGAGGTTGAGCGCCCGCTCGACGAGCAGGGCGGTCTTGCCGGTGCCCGCCCCGGCGACGATCACCAGGTTCCGGTCGAACAGGGTGGCGGCGCGGGTCCGGGCCTCGGCGTCGGGCAGCGGCCCGGAGGCCAGCGGGGATCTCATGCCTCCTCCTGCGCGCGCGAGCGGCGCCGGACGTCCTCGAGCCTCGGGGCCTTCGTGCTCTTGCCCCGCAGCAGCAGATACTCCTGGCCGGCCGGCACAGCCGCGAGCCGATCCAGGGTGGGACCATGCGTCCGCCTGCAGGCGCGCAGGTAAGGACAGTACCGGCAGACCCGGCTGGTCTCGTTCAGGGGGAAGTGTCCCGCCGCGGCGAGCGCGACCAGCACCCGCAGCGTCTCGAGGAACCCCTCGCGGTACCTGGCGAACGCCTCGCCATCCACCTCGGCGCGGCTCTCGTCGGCGGCAAACGATGGCCCGACCCCCAGCACCTCGGCCCGCACCGCGGCCCCGGGGGAGGCCCAACGCTCGCGGAGCGCCTCGGCCATCAAGATGTAGAGCGGCATCTGCAGACGGGATCCTTTGAGGAAGTCGAGCAGCCGGACGTGGTCCTCGATCGTCCCGGACGACTTGTAGTCGGAGACCAGCAGGTCGTCGCCTTCGAGACTCACCAGACGGTCGAAGCGGCCGTGGACCTGGATCGCGGCTCCCTCCGCGCCGAGGCTCAGCGTGGCGGGGGCCTCCAGCTCGGCGCCAAGCAGACGGGCCCCCGTCCGCGCCAGCGCCGCGACGTCCCCGGCCAGGAAGCGGTGCAGCGCCTCCTGCCAGAGGGCCGAGGTCGCTTCCCACAGCAGAGGGTAGCGGGCGCTCAGGCGCGCCCTGAGGCCGCGCGTCCTCCTCGCCCAGGCCGCCTCGGCCAGCGCGCGGGACTCGCGCACGGCCCGCTCCGGGTCGGCGAGCCGGGCCGAGGGATCGCCGCCGGACAGGCCGCTGTAGACGTCGTGCAGCACTTCGTGGACGGACCGCCCCATCTCCTGCGCCTCGACGTCGTACTCCTCGGACGGCTCGAGCAGCTCCTCGACCCGCAGCAGGTGGCGGAAGAAGTAGTGCTGGGGGCAGGCGCCCAGGTGCTCGAGGCGCGAAGGGGACCATGCGTCCGGAGCGGCCGCCCCGCCCGGAGGGGCCGCACCGCCCGGGGAGGCGTCGAAGCGGAGATCGGCGGAGCCGGGATCGTCGATCACGCGCAGCATCGCCAGTCCCGCATGCAGGGTCTCGCGCCATGGTCCCGCCGCCGCGACCGGCAGGCGGCCCACCGCGTCCTGGACGAGACGCGGTGAGCCGAGCTCGAAGGCGGCGTTGAGGCAGGCCTCCCCCGGGGGAAGGAGGCCGAGCCGTCCCACGGCCTCGCGGCCGCGGTCCCCCGGATGGCTCGGCACGCGCAGCGCGGCGTCCTCCACCGCCCGCAGGTCGGGCGCGCCCAGCGTCGCGCGGGCGATCTCGCGCAGGGCGAGGCTGGGCACCCTGGCGCGGCCATCGTCGTCGGCGCGCTGCCACGAGACCGTCAGCCTGCCCGTGGGCGAGCCGAGCAGGTGCGCCAGGAGGAGGTGCTCCTCGTCGCGTCCCCAGGAGGCGATCGGCAGCGGCGCCGACAGCCGCTCGCGCAGCAGCCGGCGATCGGCTTCGTCCAGGAACGGATCGTCCGCAAAACGCCTCGGGAAGGCATCGGCATTGAGGCCGATGAGGAAGAGGGCATCGAACGAGAGACCGCGCGCCTGCATGGCATCCAGGACCCGCACGCCCCCCTCGTCCCGGGACGGCGGATCCCCGCCCGCGGCCAGGGCGTCGATGGGGAGCGATGCCTCCTGCAGGACACGCTCGAAGAACGACACGGCCGCCGGGCGGCCGAACGGGATCGAGAACGTATCGAGGTCGCGCATGGCGGACCAGGCCTCGGCCAGCACCGCGTTCACGGCGCCGGGCGGATCTCCGGCCGAGGCCGGGAGGACGGTGTCGCACAGGCCTTCCATGCCCTCCGCCCACGACGTCCAGCTCCTGGCGGAGCGGAGCGGGCCCGCGGCGTCGTGCAGGGCCTCGACCGCCTCGGCCAGGGCGCGCGCCTGCCGCACCCGGGCCTCCTTGTGGGCCCCGGCGCGCTCCCGGGTCTCCGCGTCGGCATCGGGGGCCAGCGGCGGCTCCCAGCCCTCGACCCAAAGCGGCAGATCCCGCGTCCAGGTCTCGCGACCGTCGGCCACGCGCCATTCACGACCCAGCCGGTCCCAGGCGTGCGCTTCCTCGTCCACGCGGCGGTCGCCGAGACGGATGAGGCCGCTGCGCAGCAGGTCCATCAGCGGCCTGCGTTCGTAATCGCCCTGGACCAGCCGCACCAGGTTGAGGGCCGCCTGGACCCGGGCTTCGCCGAGCGCGGGAACGGACGCGCTGGTGGTGAAGGGCAGGCCGTGCTCCTCGAAGATCGGCCTGAGCATGGCCGCGTAGGGAAGGAGCGACCGCGCCACCACGCCGACCCGCGCGAGCGGGATGCCTTCCTCCTGGTGCAGGCCCAGGATCCGCAGCGCCACCTCGCGCAACTCGGCCGTCGCCCCCTGGGCGTGGAAGAAGGCGACCGGCGCCGGCGCGAGCCTCGGCGGGACGGTGGTCTCGTCGTAGAGGCAGGGGAGCCGCTCACCGAGCAGGCGATCGGTGCCGCCTTGGGCGAGCGGCACAGGCGAGGCGCCGAGGAAGTCCGGCCAGAAGCGTCGCGCGTGGACGAACGCCGGGGACGAGGCGTGGAAGGGGACCAGGTAGAGGATCGGCGTGCCGGAGGAGGCCACCCGGCGCATCACGGCCAGGTTGGCTCCGATCAGCTCGTAGGCGCCGTAATGGATCACCAGGCGGAAGCGGCGCGCGAAGCCTTCGATTTGGGGGAGCGCCCGCCTCAGGAACCCGGCGCGGTCGGCGAGGCCACGGCGGGCGAGATCGTCGAGGCGCGCCAGGTAGCCGTCGTAGAGGCGCAGAAGGTCGCGCCCCTGCGGGCTCGGGCCGCCTGCGGAGCGGGCCGCGCCGGCCTCGACGCCGGCTTCCCTGAGGTCGTCGAAGGTGGCGCGGAGGGCGGAGACGCCGCCGGGGCGCGAACGCAGGTATTCGGACAGGGGGCCGCCCGCCTCCTCGACGAGGCCGGCGATGACCGCCTCGCGCACGCCTGGCGCGACGACGCGGACGGGGGGCGCCCCCGAGGCGCGCGCCGCCGCCCGCGCCAGCGAGTCGTGGTGGTAGAAGTGCACGTTGAGGAGCCCCGGGCTCGACGCCGCCAGGCGCACCTGCAGGTGGGCCAGCAGCCGCCGCGTGGGGGCGACCACCGCGACCGGGGCGAACGCTCCCCGCGGATCGCTCGACTGGAGATCGCGGATGCGGCCGGCGAGCCGGGCCTCCAGGACGCCGAAGTCGTGATGGCCTTCGAGTGCAACGGTCGCCGCCAAGGGGCCTCTGTATCCGGGGGGATCCGGTCCCGATCATAGCGCGGGCGGCCTTGGGCGAGTCTACTTCTTGTCCGGCTCGGGCTCGACGTTGGGATCGAGACTGTTCTTGAGGAAGGCGTCGAGGTCGTCGTCGGGGGAGAGGGCGGTCTGGTCGCGGTTCATGAACTCGGCGACCTCCTCCTGCAGCGACTTGGGCGCCTCCTTCTTCTTCGCGGGGACGGCGCGGCGCTTCTTCACCGGCTTGGGCCGCGGCTCGGGGGGCGGCTCGGCGTTCTCGAGACGGGCCATGAGGCCCGCCTCCTCGGGGGAGGGCTCCGGCATCGGCGGCGGAGTCGGCGGCGCCACCGCCGACTCGAGCGATTCGGGCGGCGGCAGGAAGGCATCGAGAAGCGTCCTCCGCCGCGGCGCGCGCACCTCACGCTCGAAGCGCTGGTAGAGGTCCTCGGAGTCGCCGGCCATGCCGATCTCCTAGTTGCTTCCCGCGTCCTGCTGGAACATGCGCAGGCCGCGCCGGGCGTTCTCGTTCATCGGGTCGAGCTCCAGGGCCCGGCGCCAGGCCTCCACCGCCTTCTCGGGCTGCTTCATCTTATAGAAGGAGTTCCCGAGGTTGGTGTAGGCCACCGAGGTGTCGCTGGTGGTCTCGATCGCCTTGCCGAACATCTCCACCGCCCGGTCGAACTGCAGCGAGGTGTGGTACAGGAAGCCGAGGTTGTTGTAGGCCTCGCCGAGCCGCGGGTCGAGCTGCAGCGCCTGCTGGAACGCCTCCACCGCCTCGTCCGGACGGCCGAGCTTCGAGAGCACCAGCCCCAGGTTGTTGTGCGCTTCGGAGTACTCGGGGTGCAGCGACACGGCCTGCTGCAGGGCCGCCAGCGCCGCCTCGAACGCGCCGCGGTAATAGAGGACGACGCCGCGGTTGTTGCACTCCAGGGCCTCGTCGCGCCGTCGCCGGGTGACCTCCCCCTGGTCGCGCTGCAGCTGGCTCTCGATCGCCTGGATGACGGTGCGGTTCCCCTCGTTGATGGTGCGCAGCGCGGCGTGCGTCTTCTCCGTCTGTCCCTTGACCAGGGTGACGAGCTGGGAGATCTGGAGGTTGTCCTCGGCCGAACGGTCGACCTTCCGCTCCAGTCCCTGGATCGCCTGCTCGAGCCGGTGGGCGTTGGCGTTGACGAGCGACACCTCTTCCAGCAGGCGGTCGGCGACCCTCTGCTGCAGCTCGGTCAGCGAGGCGATCTGCGAGGTCAGGAGCGCCGCTGCGGCGCCCGCGTCGACGCCCCCGCTGGCCTGCTCCTCCAGGCGCGCCGCGAGGCCGGCGAACGCCTGATCCATCGCCGAGCGCAGCGTCATGGCCGCCTGGGCGTTCGCCTGCTCGAATCCCTCCAGCCGGTGCGCCAGGATGCCGCTCACCTCCTGCCCCACCTCGTCGAGGCGCTCCTTGAGGCTCGCCATCAGCCGCGCCTCGGTCTCCTCGAGACGCCGGGCCAGGCCCTCGCGCAACTCGGCGGTCCTGGCTTCGAGGGCACCGACGCGCTCCAGGCTCGCCTGCCCGGCCTCGCGCACCACCCCCTGCACCTCGAGCGACGAGTGCAGCAGGTCCTTGCCGACCTCGGTCAGGCGCTTCTCGAAATCCGCCGGAGCCCCGGCGACGGCGGCGGGACGCGCGGCCCCCTCGTGCGCCAGCTTCAGCATGGCGCGGCTGGCGAGCATGAGGTTGCAGTCGCGCTGCTCGAGGTTGAAGAACCGGCACTGCTCGTAGATGCATTCCCGGTTCACCGCCTGGCCGTAGTCGTCGGTCGGCTTCAGGGCCGTGAGCATGGGGCACAGGATGGTCACCGCGCCGCTCCCTCCATGAAGGTCAAGGTCGTCTCCGCCTGCAGGAGGCGCGCGCCGCGCACCAGGTCGTCCGCCACCATGTCGCGGTAGACGCGCGCCAGCGCCACGCGCAGATCCGGGTCGCCGCTCTTCGTCGCCAGGGCCTCGAGCGTCTTGGCCGCCAGCGCGTGGTCGCCCGAACGGCTGGCGCCGAAGGCCAGGGCGCGGCTGGGCCCCAGCGCCCGCAGCTGCTCGGCGGCGCGCGGGTAATCGCCGTCCCGCAGCGCGATCTCGGCCCGCCAGCGCAGCGCTTCCTGCGCCTCGAGCGATGAGGCGTGCTTCTCGACCAGGGCCCGCGCCTCCTCGACGTCGCCCAGGTCGAGCAGCAGGCGCAGGAGCGTCTGGAGGTCGGAGCCCCGCTTGCCTCCCTGCTCGAGCCGGTCCCGCAGCCGCGCCGTCTCGGAGCGCAGGGCGCCCAGGTGCACCTCGTGCACGCGGGCCAGGAACTGGTTGCGGTCCGGGGCGAGGCGTCCCGCGTCCGCCAGGTAGCCGCGTGCCGCCTCGTCATCCTTGCGGGCCGACGACAGGCGCCAGAGACGGACCAGGATCGACAGGCGGGCCTCCTTGCCCCAGCCCTTGCCGATCTCCTCCTTCAGGAGGCCGATGGCCTCGGTCTCGCGTCCGGCCGCCGCGTACAGGTCGGCCAGCAGGGCGGCGCAGGGGTACGAGTCGGGCAGCCGCGCGCGCAGCCCCTCCGCTTCCTGGATGATCGAAGGCATGAGCGCCGGCGCCAGGCGGGCCGCCCTCTCCAGGTCGGCCAGGGCCTGGTCGGCGCGCATGCGCTGGGCGTGCACGTGGGCGCGGGCCGCGTAGGCCTCGCCCATCTTCGGGCAGGCCGTGACGATCGCCTCGAGCCCGTCGAAGACGGTGTCGGTCGTCGAGGCGTCCTTCTGCTGCACCTCGACGAAGGCGGCGAGCGCCTTGGCGTGCTCGCCGGCCTTCAGGAAGGCGTCGGCGAACAAGAGCATCAGGCGCGGGCTGCCGCGCTGCTGCTTGCAGATCTCCTCGAGGCGCGGCAGCAGGCGCGCCGCCTCGCCGGGGAGCTTCTGGAACGCCTGCTGGATCTTCTCGGCCGCCGCCATGAACTTCCCCTTGCTGGCGTGGATGGCGCAGGCAGCCAGGTAGGCGTCGAGGCAGGCCGGGGCGGCCATGGTGATCTCCTGGAGCCGCTTGAGGATCATCGGGGCCAGGCCGGCGTCGAGCCGGAAGGCCGCGAGGTAGAAGCCGGCGCTGCGCGGGAAGAGCTGCATGTGCTGCAGGGCGCGCCCCATCTCGTACTGGGCGAACGGCTGGTTCGGGTCGGCCTTGAGGATCTGCTCCAGGTGCCCGGCGAGCGCCGGAGCGGTCTGGGGGTGCGAGTCGAGCAGCCCCGACACCGTCCGGATCGCCTCCTTGGTGTCGCGGCGCTCGAGCAGGAGGGCCAGCGTCGCCAGCCCCGGCTGCGGGTCGGCGGGGCTCGAGGCCATCAGGGCCCGCAGCTCGTTCAGGACCGAGTCGGAGAGCTTGGCGTCGGCGGCGCACGCGGCGCGCAGCGCCTCCACGGCCTCGGAGGAGCGCCCTTCGGCGCCCAGCACCTTGCCGAGGGCGAGGGAGGCCAGGGGATGGCCCCCTTCCGACTCGATCAGCCGCCGCAGGCGCCCGGCCACCTCGTCCCCGAGCACGCGGTCGCGCCCGTAGGCCGCGAAGTAGCGCTTCACGGCGGCGTCCTGATCCCCCTTCTCGCGCAGCGCGTCCCCCATCGCCACGGCGACGGGGGCGGTCGAGGCGTCGTCGCGCAGCTTGACGGTCTCCTGGCCGTACGACAAGACCCGGTCGAAATCGCGCGCCAGGAGCAGGACCTGCACGAAGCCGACGCGGGCCGGCAGATCGTCCGGGGCGGCCTTGAGCAGTCCCTCGTACTTCGAAACCACGGTCGCCAGGAGCGCCCCGTTCACCGCCCCGCCGCGCGACAGCTCCCTGAGGGCCGCCTGGTGATCGCGGCGATCGAGATACAGGCCGGCCAGAAGGTAGCGCGCCTCGGCGGCGGCCGGGTCGTCGCGGTCGAAACGCTCCAGGGCCTGGCGCACCTCCTCGGTCCGCTCGGGGACCCCCTCGAGCACGGCGCGGAAGGCGGCAGCGGCCGCGGCGAGGTCGCCGCCGAAGAAGGCCGCCTCGCCGAGCGCGAAGCGCACCGCGTGCGGCAGCGATGATTTCGGCTCGAGGGCGCGCAAGAGGGCGCAGATCTTCGGCATCAGGTCGGGCGCGGCCTCGGAGAGCGGGCCAAAGGTGCGCAGGAACTCGGCCGCGAGCTCAGGCTTGGCGGCGACCAGGGCCTCCAGGTGCTGCAGGGCCTCCGGGAAGCGGCCCATCTCCAGGCAGGCCTCCGCGGCGCCGAGGCGGGCCCGCGGCGACTGGGGATCGTCCTTGAGAATGCCCGCGAAGCGGCCGAGCGCCTCGCCGGACGAGGGCGGTGCCGTGCGCACCAGGTGCCGCAGGAGGACGATGGCCCGCTCGCGCTCTCCCGACTTGATCTGCAGATCGGCGAGCAGGAGGTGCGCCTCGGCCGAGGCGGGGTCGGCGCTGAGGACCGCGACGAGCTTGGGGGCCAGGATCCCTTCCTCGCCGGGGGCCAGCTCGCGCGCCTTGCGCATGCATTGCACCGCCGGCGCCGTGCGCCCTTCCGCCAGGTGGACGTCGGCCAGCAGCAGGTGGGCCCGGGCGAAGCCGGGGTGGGCGGCCACCAGCGCCTCGAGCGGCTCGCGCATCGCGCCGATGCCTTCCTCGTCGGCCACCTGCTGCAGCGCCTCCATCGCTCCTTGCGGCTGGCCGCGCTTGATCAGGGCCAGGGCGAGGAGGCGGCGGGCCGGGCCCGATTTCTCCTTCGCCGCCATCGGCTGCAGGACCGAAACCACCTGGTCGAGGAGCGCCCCTGCGTCGACCAGCGGCCGCATCGCCTCGAGCGCTGCGTCCGGGTCCGCGTCCGCGAGCAGCGCGCCGACCAGCGCCCAGCGCAGATCGGCCTTCTCCCCTTTCTCCTTCAGGTACTCCTCGAGGCGCTCCGCCACGGGGCGGGCCGCGCGCGCATCGGTCTCGAAGGAGAGGGTGAGCTGCCGGACGCCGTCCTCCTGGCGCCCGGCCCGCAGGAACAGGTCGCCGACGACGACGCGGAGGGCGGCGTTGTGGTAGTCCTTGGCCAGGAGCGCCTCGAAGCGCGACAGGAGGCGGGGGACTTCCTCGGGGTTGTTGCGCGCCACGGCGCGGTAGATCTCCGCCGCGGGCCCGTACTCGCGCAGAACCTCGTGGCACAGCGCCAGGTAGTAAGCCGACAGCAGCGAGACCTTGGCCAGCTTGGCGTCGGGGGCGTTCTTGCGCACCTGCTCCCACTTGCCGCGGTGGCGCGGCAGGAAGACCTTGATCTCCTCCGCCTTCATGCGCTCGAGCGCGTCGTAGGCGCTCTTCAGGTCGTCGTGCCTGATGAAGTGCTCGGCCACCGCGTCGTAGAGCGGCCCGACGTGCGGGTGGCGGGCGCGCACCTCCTCGATCATCTCGCTGACCTTCGGGTAGGACCTCGGGCTGCGGCGCAGGATGGTGCGCAAGGCGTCGGAGGCCTCCGGCCCGCGGTTGGCCAGGATGAGCATGCGCGCCATCTCGAACAGCACGTCGGAGTTCTCGGGGGACTTGTCGTGGGCCTCTTTGAGGGTCTCGATCGCCTTCTGCAGCTCGCCCTTGGCGTACTGCTTCTGCGCGTTGCCGATGGCCCGCTGCTCCGCGCCCTGGGTCAGGCTCTTGTAGATGTCGCCGAGGCTCATTCCATCCCCGTGTCGCGGGGGCCATGACGGCCGGCCGCTGGGCGCGGGCGGGCAGACCTGCCCACGTGACGTCGAATATAGGTCCGGGGCGGGCGGTTTCAAGGCCGGGACGGGGCTAACTGCCTGAGGAGCCGGGGGGTTCCGACTTGACTCCGGGCGGGGATCGTGGCAACTTTCAGTGGCCGGTCACCAAGCACGCCCGCCGGGATCCCGGAGCCAGTGAAGATTTCAAGACCAGCGAAGAGGAGGATATGCTCTCAGCCGACCTGATGACGCACGAAGTCGCCACCGTCACGCCCGAAACCACCATCGAGAGACTCTGCGACCTGTTCCGCGAGCGCCGCATCACGGGCGCCCCCGTGGTGGACGGGCAGGGGAGGCTGGTCGGCATCGTCTCCAAGGACGACGTGCTCTTCCGCCGCCGGCGCGGCTCGTCCGAGCGGGCGCCGGAGGCCGACATCAAGTCGCTGTTCACCTCCGGGTTCGTCGGCTTCGCCCAAGCCGATGACCTCCCGACCCGCGTCGGCGAGATCATGACCCGCGACGTCCTGAGCGCCCCGGAGGACGCGCCGATCGAGGACCTCTGCCGGATGATGTGGGAACGCCGCGTGCATCGCGTGCCGATCGTCCGGGGTGCCAGGCTGGTCGGGATCGTCAGCGCCCTCGACGTCTGCCGGGCCGTCATGAACGGGCCGATCACCCGCCCCTGAGGATCTTCCGCCTGCCGCGGTTCTGGACAGCCGTGTCCAGAACGACGTAGCACACTCCAAGCCACTGACCCGCAGCCACTAGTCCCTCTCTGTCAGCGCCACGCCGCAAACGGTGTCGAAAGACCCGACACCCATGCGTATTCCGGTGCGCGCCCGGCCCCCCGCCGTCTGCCGGACAACTCGTTCCCGCCCAGGACCTTACCCCCTTTCGTTACGGAACCGTTCATGGCAGTCGCCTTGCTCTTGTTCCGGCTGCCCGGTGGCGAGCGGCAGTCGCCGCGGGCGAAGTGGAGTACGACGGTGCAGCTCGACGACGGACGACGTGGGGAGCCAAACAACATGACATCCGGCCTGGCACGGCTCGGACGCAAGATGCTAGCGGGGACCGCAGTCCTCGCCTGCCTCGTTCTCCTCCTTCCCTCGGTTTCGGCGCAGGCCACGCAGGGCGCCAAGGTCTCGAAGGAGGTCGAGGAGAAGGTGCGGGCCGCCGGGGCGGACGACCTCCTCTCCGTCATCGTCCAGACCGGTTCCGACCCGAGCCAGGGCCACCTGGCCCGGCTGCGTGGTCGGGGCGGCGTCGTGAAGATCCAGCACACCTCGATTCACGGCTACACCGCCCGTGTCCCGGCCTCGCAGATCGAGGCCCTGGCCGAGGACCCCGAGGTCGAGCAGGTCTCCTACGACTCGCCCGTCAAGGCGCACATGGACGTCGCCTACAAGGCGATCAGGGCGGACGCCGTCTACGTCGCCTCGGGCGGCCTGCTGGACGGCAGGGGAGTCGGCGTGGCGCTGGTCGACACGGGCGTGCAGCTGCACCCGGACCTGGTGCGCCCCAAGGGAACGCCGCAGGTGGTCGAGGTCGAGATCGTCGGGCACGAGACCGGCCTGGCCGACTACTACGGCCACGGCACGCACGTCGCCGGCATCATCAACGGCAACGGCTACTCCTCGAGCGACAAGCTTTCCTATCGCACCTTCAAGGGGATCGCCCCGGGCGCGCTGGTCATCTCGATCCGCGCCCTGTCGCCGGACGGCACCGGTTACACCTCGGACATCATCGCGGGGATCGACTGGGCGGTCAGGAACCGCTCGACGTACCGCATCCGCGTCCTGAACCTGTCGCTGGGCCACCCGATCTACGAATCGTACGCCACCGACCCGCTCTGCCGCGCCGTGCGCGCGGCCTACGACGCCGGCATCGTGGTGGTCGTCGCGGCGGGCAACGACGGCGGCGTCGGCAGCGGCTTCGGCACCATCGACAGCCCGGCCAACGAGCCGAGCGCCGTCACGGTGGGCGCGATGGACGACAGCCGCACGGTGACCACGACCGACGACGTCCTTGCCTGGTACTCATCGCGGGGCCCGTCGCTCGTCGACTACGTCGTCAAGCCCGACCTGGTGGCGCCCGGGACGGCGATCGTCTCGTTGCGCGCCACGGGCTCGTACATCGACACCACCTACCACCAGTTCACGCTGAAGCTGGGGGACTACAAGACCGACCCCAAGTTGGCCCTGAACGATGGCGTCTACTACACGTTGTCCGGCACCTCGATGGCGGCGCCGATGGTCTCGGGCACCGCGGCGTTGATGATCCAGATGGACCCGACCCTCAACCCCGCGACCGTCAAGGCGCGCCTGATGAAGGGGGCGGTCAAGGACGACCGCCTGCCGTTCGAGACCGGCGCCGGCTTCCTCGACGTGTACGGCGCCCTGGCGGCCGGCGGCTTCGCCAAGTCGGCGCTGTCGCCCCTGGCGATGCTGGCGTCGGACGGCAACGTGTACTTCCAGGATACGGCGGTCCTCTGGGGCGACGCGACCTGGAGCCTGGGATCGATCTGGGGCAGGGGCAAGGGTAACGCCGACGGCATCATCATGAGCGACGTGTCTGCGTCCATTCTCCAGACCTACGGGGCGATCTGGAACAACCGGGGCGGCCCCAAGTCGCTGCTCGACAACAACCAGGTCACCGCATCGGGCGCCATCTGGACCGGCACCCGCTCGATCCTGCCGTCGACCACCGGCATGGTGGACAACCTGGGCGCCGTCTGGGGCCCGAGAAAAAACTGATGTTCGCCTTCCTTGCCACCATCGCGACGCTGGGCGGGATCGCCGCCATAGAGAGCAGCCTGCACGGCACGCTGAACCTGGGCGCCGACTTCCTGCTGATGGTGGTCTTCGCCTGCATCGCCGCCCCGCACACGCTCAACCTGGGGCACAACGCGCGCATCTCCACCGTGCAGCCGTTCATGCTGGCGGCCATCGTGCTGTTCGGCGTGCGCGAGGCGATGCTCCTGGCGGCCATCAGCCTGACCTATTTCTGGATCGTGGGGCGGCCGCGCCTGCCGTTCTACAAAGCGGTCTTCAACGTCTGCAACTTCGTCCTGGCGGGCTGGCTCGGCGGGCACGCCTTCACCGCCGCCGGCGGCCGCCTGGGCGACGTGACTTCGCCCGGATCGCTCGTCGGCCTGCTGATGAGCGTGCTGGCCTTCTTCGTGGTGAACACCGGGCTGGTGTCGATTGCGGTCGGCCTCGAGCAGGGGATCCCGCCCTTCCGCGTCTGGTACGAGAAGTACTCCTGGACCATCAACGCCCAGCTGGCCGGCGGCTCGCTCGTCATCCTGCTCGGCATGCTGCGCCAGACCTTCGGGGCCCAGGTGCTGTTCCTG
>Ga0066710_100002293_pt1 | contig 15304 bp, 9 predicted proteins | sample GraSoiAngelo_159_FD_79666 | JGI IMG/M metagenome (GOLD analysis project Ga0066710, IMG submission 79666) | Grasslands soil microbial communities from the Angelo Coastal Reserve, California, USA - 14_1009_16_40cm | ecosystem: Environmental > Terrestrial > Soil > Grasslands | place: USA...
ACGGATGAGCGCCGGAGCGGCTCCGCTCGCTGCTCCCACGACGCATCGTCGAGCTGCTTGCGGACCACGCGATCGTCGTCCGAGTAGCTGCCGTCGGGGTCGCGGTCGAAAGCATAGGGAATGCCCGACTGGCCACCGCTGACCGCCCACAGCTCGGGCGCCACCCGGCGGAAGACCTCGCGCGTCCGGGGCTCGACCTGCTCGGGCGAGCCAGCCGGGTGCGCGTCGGCGTCGCGGATGCGCTCGTAAACGCGACCGCCGGTCAAGCGCGGTGGAGGCGGAGACGGCCGGTCCAGGACGGCCAGCATCAGCGGCAGGTGGCCGACGGCGAGGGGCAGCGCGACGGCCGCCGCCGGCACGTCGAAGCTCCGCCGGTCGCGACGAAGCAGCAACGTCGCCACCGCCGCCGCCGATGCGACGACGCCCGCCCAGGCCAGGCGGCTCCCGGTCCCGTGGACCACGGCCACGCCGACGAATCCGACCAGCATCGCGGCGGCGGCCTCGACGGAAAAGCGGTTGGCCGCCTCCGCCCGGCCCCACCGCTGCGCCGCCCAGCCGACCAGCGGCACGAGGCAAAGCCCCACCACGTACCACCACTTGACGGGGAAGCGTATGCGGCCATCGAGCGACAGGAACGGGTAGAGCTTCTTGGCGAGCGGCAGGTACTTGCCCAACGAGAGCACCACGGCCAGGACGGCCACCGCATAGAAGCCGCGCTCCGGACCCGTCCGCGGCCGCCCGAACAGGACGAGCAGGGCGAGGGTCGCCCACCCGAGGTGGAGAGACCACAGGTAGGGAGAATGGTTGTCGAACCAGGCGTGCCCGCTGAAGCCGGCCGGCCCCGTCAGGTCCGGGCGCCCGAAGGGGAACGGCATGATCTGCTCGAGGGCCAGCATCGGGTGGACCGAGGTGCCGGTCGCGGTCACGAAGGGAAACGGCCGCTCCTCACGGCTCGAGCCCCGCACGATCTGCGCCGTGAGAAGGATCTGCGGCGCGGCGATGAGCGCCGCCAAGGCGATGCCGATGGCCAGACCGAGGAGCCGGGCGGCCACCAAGGTGCGCGCGACCAGCGCTTCGGCAACCACGCGACCGACCGCGAAGGCGAAGACGAGCAGCGCGATCACCGGCTCGCCGGCCAGGACCTCCAGCGCCCCCCACAACCCCAGCTCCGCCGCCGCGCGCTTCGGCGCGCCGGCCCGGGCGAGCTTCGCGGAGGCGGCCATCACCCACGGCGCCACCGCCAGCGCCATGCCGCTGTTGTAGAACTTCCAGGCCGAGAGGAAGACCCCCGAGAGGACGAACGCGAAGGCCGCCACCTCCGCCGGCGCCGCCTCGACACCTTCGGCGCGCGCCCACCGCCGCGCGCCCAGCCAGCCGAGGCCGGCCGCGAGGGCGAAGTGGGCGCCGAAGGCGGCCGGCAGCGGCAAGAAGAGGAAGAGCAGCGTGTCGGGGAAGAACGTGCCGAAGTTGGGATCGCCGGCCAGCGGCTGGCCGAAGGAAGCGTAGGGCTGGAGGAAGGGGAACGTCCCCGCGCGCGCCATCTCGACCGTCGCCCACTTGCCGGGCAGGTGCGTCATCGAGGCGTCCTGGTAGGTGACGATCACGACGCCCGCCGCCAGGGGCAGCAGGGCGAGCGCGAACAGCAGGCGCAGGACCGGGAGCGTCCGCGCGCTCATTCGTGCGGCGCCGGCGCGGCGACGACCTCCCGCCAGTAGACGCGCGTCGCCCACAGGAAGAGCGCGATGTTCACGACCGCCACCACGCAGGCGGCGATGCGGATCGGTCCCCGGTAGCCCGGCACGCTCACCGTGGCCGCGGCGGCCGCATCGGCGCGCACCGCATGGTCGAGCATCGCCCGGGCCAGGTCGAGGGCCTGGTTGAGGCCGGCGGTGAGGCTCACGCCCGCCCACAGGGCGAGGTCGCGGGCCGAGGCGGCCGCGGTCAGGCCCAGCATCGCGGCCGCGGGCACGAGGTAGCGTTGGTGCACCTGGGTGGGAAGCATGAAGAAGCCGAAGAAGCTGAGCGCGGCGGCGAAGACGAGGACGGGTCCGGTGGGCCGCCGGACGACGCCCCATCCGAGCATCAGCACGTAGGCGGCAAAGGCGGCCAGGCCGGCTTCGCGGAACGTGACGGGACCGACCATCCTCCGCGAGTCGATGCGCGCCTCGGCGGCGGGCAGCCCCCTCACGGCGATGTCGAACCGGTCGAGCAGGTACCAGCCGTTGTACGCCTCGGCGCTGCGCAGGGGATAGTAGTTGACCGCGCCCGAGTACGCCTGCCGCATCCGGTCTCCGGCGCCGGCCATCAGGTAAGGAAGGGCCAGCAGCGTGACGACGGCCAGGCCGGCGACCGCGGCCAGAACGACGCGGGCCGGGCCGAAGCGGCGCCACGTCCACAGGGCCAGCACCGGGAACGCCACCACGGCGAGCAGCTTCGTGGCCAGGGCCGCCCCCACGAGACCTCCGGCCAGCATCGGCCGCTCGCGGAGCAGCGCCACGACCGCCGCCATCAGCAGCACGGTGAGCAGCACGTCGAACTGTCCCCAGGCCGCGGCGTTCACGAGGAAGGGAAACGACAGCGCGGCCAGCAGGGCCGCTTCGCGCGCGGCGGCCTGGCCGAAGGGCGCGCGCAGCCCCAGGGCGCAGAGCGGCACCGCGGCGATCCAGGCCAGCAGGTTCGGCAGCTTGAGGAGGACGATCGCCCGGCCTCCGGTCTCGGGGGCGCGCAGCGCGCGGCGCGCCGCCTCGGCCAGCGTCAGCAGGTAAGGGACGAGGGGCGGGTAGTCGCAGTTGGTCTTGAAGTCGGTCAGGTAGATGTCCCACGGCCGCTGCCCCGCCGAGGCTCGGGCCCAGGTCAGGAAGCAATCGACGACGTCGTAGTTGTGGAAGACCCGCGGCGCCAGCGCCAAGCCGAGGCCGAGGCCTGCGGCGGCGGCCAGGACCAGCGCGCCGCGAGAGGGGCCGGCGGCCTCTCCGTGATCTGGATCACACAAAATTTTCATTGCATTATAAGATGTTTAGGCCTACTGTACTCAAGTCATTTCTAGCTTTCGTGGGGGATCCCTGATGCAACGGCGATCGATGCTGTCGAGCCTCCTGGCGTTGAGCCTCTGGGCGTGCACGACGATCACCGAGGACCTGCCGAGCCGAAAGGACCCGACGCCGACCGGACCGGGCGCCATTCCGGTCGTGGTCGTTCCCGTCCCGGTGCCGAATGCTCCCACACCCACGCCGGCGGCCACGCCGACGCCCACTCCGACGGCGACGCCGACTCCAGCTACCGCCCCCACGCCCGCCGCCGAGAGCTGCCCGCTATCGCCGGGACCGGGCGCGGGTACGGACTGCCCCTTCGAGCAGCCGAGCTTCTTGAAGCAGGTCGAGGCCGCCCTCGACGCGGTCGTGCAGGAGAACCCGCAATGGTTCGACCTCAACGACACGCGGGGCGGCTGCGTCAACTGCTACTTCGTGAAGAAGCCCGACCAGTACGTCAACCGCGTGGCCGAGCTGATCACGAAGAACGGGATCTGCGGCCACTACGACGGCGAGGAGCTGGCGGTGAAGAACACCAACGCCTTCAACGACCAGTACGACATCTACACCTCGGACGGCTACATCCGCCGCCAGTATGGCTCGTACCGGTCGACATGCAAGCCGGCCTGGTTCTGAGCCTCAGCGGCAGCTCGCGCCCGAGCACTTCCTGAGCACGGCCAGGCGGCGGGAAAGCGTGTCGATCGTGGCTGCCGGCGCCTTGTCGTAGGCGTTGTCGAGCTGGTAGGGGTCCGACCGCATGTCGTACAGCTCGGCTTCCCCGTCGTCGTACTCGACGTAGGCCGCCGTCGCGGTCCGCAGCTCCTGGAAGGCGGGGATGCCGCTGCGCTGCCGCGCGAAGTGCTCGACGAGCACGTCCTGGCGCCAAGCGTCGGCCGCGGGAGGGCTCGCGCCGAGCAGGGGCAGCAGCGACCGGCCGTCGACGTTCGCCGGCACGCGCGCGCCCGCCATCTCGGCGAAGGTGGGGGCGAAGTCGACGTTGCTCACCAGGTGCGGCAGCACCCGGCCGGCGGGCACGCCCGGGCCCCGAACCACCAGCGGGACGATGATCGATTCCTCGTAGGGCGCGTCCTTCCCGTGCGGAAATCTGTGCTCGCCCATCTGGAAGCCGTTGTCGGAGGTGAAGAACACGTAGGTGTTGCCGAGGGCTCCGGCCTGGTCCAGGGTCGCGACCAGGTCGGCCACCATCCCGTCCACGGCGAGCAGCGTCTGCAGGCGGTTCCGGTAGAGGCGGTCCATCCTGTCGATGTCCCGCGGGCTCAGCGGGTCCATCTCCCGCACCCATTCCGGCTTGTCGCTGACGTCGTCCTCGTTGAACGAGGGCACGCGGGGAGCGAAGGCGTCCGGGTACGCGGCGGCGTGGCGGGGAGCGGGGATGGCCGAGACGTGGGGCGCGCTGGTGGCGAGGTAGAGCAGGAAGGGCCGCGAGGCGTCGGCGACCGCGCGGCGGAGGAAGTCGACCGCGTGGCGCTCCAGGACGTCGGTCTCGTAGTCGTCGGCCGCGTCGCCGAACGAGATGAGGTGGCCGTTGTCGTTGACCTGGTAGTTGAAGTAGGTGTCCGAGGTCAGCTTGCTGTCGATGCCGAACCACTCGTCCCATCCGGGCGGGACGTAGTCGGGATCGCCGCCGGAGGGATATCCGTTCAGGTACTTGCCGATCATGGCCGTGCGGTAGCCCTGGGCCTTGAGCCAGGTGGCGAGCGTCGAGCCCTCCTCGCCCGAATCGTGGAACGTCTCGAAGCCCCCGTTCGGCGGTCCGTTGAAGAGCACGCCGTGGTTGTGGCCATACATGCCGGTGAGGATCGAGGCGCGCGAGGGGCAGCAGACCGGGACGCTGACGTAGGCGGACGTGAACGTGATCCCGCGATCGCCGACGAGGCCCTTGACCCGGGGCATGAACGCGAAGGACCGCGCGTCGAGGTCATCGGCGACGACGAAGACGATGTTGGGGGGGCGCTTCGGCGGGGTAGGCACGGTCGGGCCCGTGACGCCCGAGGAGGAGGCCCCACCGCATGCCCCCGCGGCGAGCGCGAGACCCAGGACGCACGAGGCGACGACACGCATGGTCGACCCTCACGTGGTCCGGAATCGCCGCTCGTTGCTCGAGCCGCCGGACCGTCACGCATGGTCAAGACGTCGTACGGCTGGAGGGATGAGCTCGATTGTACCAGGGGCCGTCAATCGAATCCCGTGTCCAAGTGCTTTGCTTGCGCCAATCAGGAGTTAGGGCTAGGATCGTCAGCCAGAATCTAGCCCTCGGGGGTCCCTGATGCGGTCTCGCTCCCTCCTGCTTTCCGCTGTCGCATGCCTGCTCTGCGGCTGCACCACGATCACCGAGGAGATGCCCCAGCCGACGAAGCCGGACGTGGGCACGCCCGTGCCGCTGCCGGTGGTGGTGGTGCCGGTGCCGATCCCATCGCCCGTGCCGGCGACCCCCGCTCCGGCTCCAACCGCCAACCCCGCCCAGCCGACCCCGGCTCCGCCCTCCGGCCAGGGCTGCGGTGTGGGCCCGGGCGGCGGGAGCGGCAACGATTGCCCGCGCGAGCAGCCCTCGTTCCTGAGCGAGGTGGAGGGCGCGATGGACCAGCTGGTGCGCGAGGAGCCCCAGCTGTTCAACTTGAACAAGACCCTGAAAGGCTGCGTCAACTGCTATCAAGTGGTGAACGCCGACCGCTACGTCCAGCGCATGGCGGAGCTGATGAGCCAGAGGGGCCTCTGCGGGCTCTACGACGGCGAGGAGCTGGCCGTCAAGAGGACGAACGCCTTCAACGACCAGTACGACATCTTCACCGCCGACGGCTTCATGCGCCGCCAGCTCGGGTCCTATCGCTCCACCTGCTATCCCGCCTGGTTCTGAGGCCGGGCGCGGCCGGGCCGGCGCGCGGTCGGGCGTGAGAGCGCTGCGCGCGGCGGCGCTCTACCTCGTCCTCACCGTCCTGCTCACGACACCGCTCGCTTTCCGCCTGCGGACGATGGACGCGGGTGATTCCGCGTACTTCGCCTGGGTGATGGCATGGGAGGCGCACGCGCTGAAGACCGATCCGGCGCGGCTGCCGCACGGCAACATGTTCCATCCCCTGCGCTACACGCTGGGCATGGACGAGCCCGTCTTCGGCACCACGCTGCTCGTGCTGCCGCTCTTCCTCGTCACCGACGACGCGGTTCTCGTCTTCAACCTGGCCCGGCTGCTCACGTTCGTGCTCTCGGCGCTGGCCGCCTACCTCCTCGTGCGCAGCCTCGCCGCCGCCGAGCTGCCGGCCCTCCTCGCCGGAGCCGCCTTCGCCTTCTCCCCCATCCGCACCGACCAGATCGCCCACCTGAGCACGCTCGGCACGCAGTGGCTGCCCCTGGTCCTGCTCTTCCTCTTCCGGTTCTTCCGCCTCGGCCGGGCTCGCGACGCGCTGCTGGCCGCGCTCTTCTTCGTCCTCGAAGCACTCGCCTGCGGCTACCACGGCCTCGTCGGCCTCATCGTGCTGCCGATGGCCGTCCTTCCCTTGCTGAAGGGCCGGCGGAGCCGGCTCCCCATGGCGCTGCTCGCCGCCGCGTTGGCCGCGCTCGGCCTCGCGCCGCTCTACCTGCTCCACCACGCCGCCCTGGCCCCGCTCCACTATGCGCGTGGGGTCGCGGAGACCGAGCAGTTCTCGGCCGCGCTGGAGTCGTTCCTGGCCACCGGCTCGTGGAACCATATCTGGGGCGAGGCCACGGCGCCCTTCCGGACTACATATTCGAACAACCTCTTCCCCGGCCTGGTGCTGCCGCTCTCGGTGGTGGCGGGGGCAATCGCGCTGCGCCGCGAAGGCCGGCGGCCGAGCCGGGAGGCCGTCGCGCTGGGACTGATGGCCCTGGCCGCGGTGGCGGTGGCGCTGGGACCCGAGGTGCGCCTGTTGGGCCGCGACCTCGGCCCCGGCCCGTTCGCGCTGGCGCGGCGGCTGCCGATCTTCCGGATGATCCGGGTGCCGAGCCGGGCCGGGGCCTTCATCGCGCTCGCCCTCGCCGCGCTGGCCGCGAAGGCGTGGACACGGTGGCGCGGCCACCCGGTTCGGCTGCTGCTCATCGGGGCGGCCGCCCTGGCCGAGACTGTGATCGCGCCCATCCCGATGCCGGCCTGGGCCCAGGTAGTGGACTCGCGCCGGCCGCCGCCGCCCGTCTACGCGTGGCTGGCCGCGCAGCCGGACGAGCCGGTCGTCGCGGAGCTGCCGATCCAGGGCGTGGAGGGCATCGTCACCCGGCCGGCCTTCCACGAGAGCATCTATCTCGTGCGCTCCACGCGCCACTGGAAACCGCTGGTGAACGGCTACGCGGGCATCGAGCCCGAGCCCTACCTGCAGCTGCGCGAGGCGGTCCGGCGGTTCCCTTCCGACGCGGCGCTCGACGCGCTCCGGCGCCGGGACGTGCGCTACGTCGTCGTGCACCAGGGCGGCTACGGTCCCTTGAAGTGGGCCCGCATCGAGCGCGACCTGCCGCTCTTCTCCGGCGCGCTGCGCGAGGTCGCCCGCTTCGACGGCGACACCGTCTACGAGCTGGCGAGATGACGCGCCGGGCCCGGCTGGCGCTGGCCGCGGTGCTGGGCGCGAGCCTGCTCCTCGACGCGTGGGGCATCCGGTGGGGACTGGCCGGCGACTACAGCTGGGCACCCGACGAGCTGTTGCCCTCGGCGGTCCGAGAAGGTGTCGGCCAGCGCTTCTCCCACGGCTGGCACGAGAAGTACGGCCCCTTCCACTTCGCCGTCCTGGCGCTGGCCTACCTCCCGGCGCTGGCCGCGCGGCGGCTCGGCCTCCTGGCCGCCGACCAGCCGGACTTCGACCGCATCCTCGCCCTCGTGGGCCGCTTGGTGAGCCTGCTGATGGCGACGGGCACCGTGTGGCTGGTGGCCCGCTGCGGCCGCGAGCTGGGCGACGAGTGGGCGGGGATCCTCGGCGCCGGCTTCACCGGCACCAGCGCCACCTTCGTCTACTACGCGAAGACGGCCAACCTCGACGTGCCGTACCTTTTCTGGTTCGCGCTGTCCCTCCTCTTCTACGTGCGGCTGCTGGAGCGGCACCGCATGGCCGACTACCTGGGCTTCGCGGCGGCGGCGGCGGCGGCGGTCGCGACCAAGGATCAGGCCTGCGGGCTCTACGTCCTCGCCCCGCTCGGGGTGGGGGCCGCGCTCCACCTCCGCCGCAGCGACGAGGGCGATCGCCGCATCATGGGCACGCTGGCCGACCCGCGCCTGCTCGGCTCGCTGGGACTGGGGTTGGCGCTGTTGCTGCTGTTCGACAACGTCCTCCTCAACCCCGCCGGCTTCCTGGCCCATCTCCGCCTCATCGCCGGGCCGGCCAGCCACCCCTTCCGCATGTTCGACAACGACCTGGCCGGCCACGTCGCGCTGGCGCGGCAGACCGTGCGCCACCTGGGATTCGCGATGGGATGGCCGGCGTTCCTCGTCTGCGCGTCCGGAGTCGCGGCCGCGCTCGCGCGCGCCCGCCCGCACCGCCGGTGGCTGTGGCTGCTCGCTCCCGTGGTCTCCTACTCGATCACGTTCCTGCACGTCGTGCTCTACGGCTACGACCGGTTCGTGCTTCCGATCGCCCTGGTGCTGTCGCTCTTCGGCGGCCGGCTGCTCGCCCGCGGCCTGCGGTCCCCGCCTCCCCTGCGTACGGCGGCCGCCGCGCTGGCGGTGGCGGTCTTCACCTACTCGATCGCCTACGCGGCCTCCGTCGACCGCTTGCTCGCCGGCGACTCCCGCTACGCGGTCGAGCGCTGGCTGGCCGCGAACGTGCCCGCCGACGCGCTGGTGGCGGCGGTGGGACCACTAGAGTACCTCCCGCGCATGCGGGGGCCGCGCTGGCGCCGGCTCGGGCCCTCGGTGGCCCGCCTCGTCCAGGTGCATCCCGACTTCGTGGTCGTGAACGCCGGCTACGCGGCCCGCGCCGACCCGGGCACCGGCGAGCGCGCGCTGTACGACGGCCTCTTCGCCGGGCGGCTGGGCTACCGCCTGGCCCTGCGGCAGCGCACGCCACCGGGCTGGTCACTCATCGACCCGGCGGCGCTGGGGCAGGACCGGCCGGACCGCGTCTTCTCCAACCTCGACAAGGTGGACCCGGAGATCTGCGTCTTCCGCCGCGAGTGAGGGGTCGTCAGCGTCCTGACTGGTCGTGGGGAACGCCGACGCTCGCGGTCGTCGTGGCCGCGTTGCCGGCGGCGTCCGGGCAGCGCACCGTGATCGTGTATACCCTTCCGCCGCCGCGGCCCGAACGCTCCGCGCGCAGCGTCAGCGTGAGGTCGCCGGTGACCATCCAGTCCGGCGCCGTGTCGCCGTCGCCCAGGCCGTTCGCCGGCTCGTTGCTGCCCACGGAGACGATGCTGCAGGTCACCGGGCCCGACAGGTCCGAGGCGCTCACGCTGACCACAACGGGCACCATCCGGTGATTGGGCGGCCACAGGACGCCCGGTGAGGCGCTCGCCGAGCCCACCGTCGGGGGTGTCGTATCGACGACGTTCACGGTGCGTGTGCCGCCGGCCGTGTTGTACCCGTCGCTCACGGTGTAGGTCAGGGTGTAGCTGCCCAGTCGGCCGGTGTCGATGCGGCCCGTGACCTCGATGTGCCCGGTCAGGTCGCCGGCGCAGGTGTCGAGAGCCGTCGCCCCCGGATCCACGAAGGCCCCTCCCAGCTCGACAGTCACGGTGCCGCCGCCGAGAAGCGTGATCACGGGCGGAGTGGTGTCGACCACGCTCACCGTCCGCGTCATCGTCGTGGTCAGGAAGCCGTTGCTCACGCTGTAGGTGAGCACGTAGCTGCCGACCGCGTCCGGGTCCACGTGGCCGGTGACCTGGACGTCGGCCGTGAGGTCGCCGAGGTCGGCGTCGCTGGCGGTGGCGCCGGGGTCGGCGAAAGCACCATGGCACTCCACCGTCATCGGGTTGGGCCCGATCAGCACCAGCTTGGGCGCGCCGGGGAACGCGAAGTATGCCACCGGCATGTCGTGGTCGGAGAGCCGCTCCGGCCGGTCGGGGTCGTTGCGGTAGGTCTCCGGGAAGTCGGCGTCGCTGCGCGCGTAGTGGAAGCGGCTGAAGCGCTTCATCAGCGAAGCGTTCACCAGCACGTGATCGAGGGTCTGGATGTCCCCGTCGAAGGAGTACGAGTAGGCCTGGTCGCTCGGCAGCAGGTCGACCAGGTTCGTGAGGTCGGGGTTCACGAGGTCGGCGCTGGCCAGCATGACCTGGTCGGGCGGGGTGGGCGTGCCCTTGACCGTGCCGACGACGTCGACGTAGCCGTCGCTGAACGGGAACGCGTTGTAGTCGCCGACCGAGGCGATGCGCTCGCTCGGGTCGGCGGCCTGCCGGGCCTGGATCAGGTTGGCCAGGAACTCGGCCTGGGCCCGGCGCTTGGCCCGCACGCGAGCGCCGTCGGCCGGGTCGTCGATCCCGCTCAGCGACCGCAGGTGGTTGACGATCACGGTGAGCGGGAACGGGGCCTCGACCGGGCCCTGGATCGTCGCCCGCAGCACGAGGGGCGGCCGGTCGTTCAGCAGCTCGGCCGCGCCGCTCGTCGGGTTGATGTAGGTCGCGTCCTTGCCCACCTGGGTCACGTCGATCACGTTGACCCGCGCCGTCTTGACGAGGATGCCGACGTCGATTCCTCCGACGTCGTTGCCCTCGACGAGATAGGCCGTGTATCCCGGGTCCGCTTCGCCGGCGGTCACGGCGTCGCCGTTGACCTTGGCGGCCAGGGCCTGGAGGGTGGTCAGGTTCTCCATCTCCTCCACGCCGATGACGTCGGGCGAGCGCATCACGTTGCGGATGGCGAGCGAGGCCTTGTCGAGGCGCTTCTGGAAGGCCTCCTCCGTCAGCACCGGCTCGCCGGTCCCGTCGCTCTTGGTGTCGAAGAAGCGCTCCATGTTGAACGAGCCCACGGTGAACTCGTTCTCCGACGCCTCGGGCACGGGCACGGCGCGGCCGAGGCCGGACACGGCGGGGGGCGTGGCCGGGTCGGGCAGGATCGTCCAGGTCCGGAACGAGAAGTCGAGCGGACCGGTCAGGTTGGTGACCAGGGCGCCGGAGGTCACCTCGAGCGCCGTCCCTCCCGGCTGGCCGTCGCTGTCCACGCGCAGCCGCTCGGGGTTCTCGTCGAAGCGCGGTATGCAGCAGGGCGCGCCGGGCGGCAGCGGATCGGTCCGCGGGATGCCGGGCTCGCGCGCCGGCCGGGCGATGCCGTCGACCACGCCGTAGAAGACGCCGTTGCTCGTCACCTCGGCGTGCACCTCGTCGATGGAGCCCAGGCGCTGGGTCGGAGCCACCACCCGCAGCGCATCGACGTGGACGCGCATGCCTTCGAAGCGCTCGAGCTGTTCGAGGGTGCCGGTCGGGCTGGTGTCGGCGGCGGTCAGCGTGACCGGCGCCGGCAACGGGTTGCCGCTGGAGAGCAGGGTCACGGCCGGAGACCCGCTGATCTCGGTCACCGGCGGGCTCACCGGGTCCTGGGGCGGGATGAACTCGCTCACCGTCCCCGCGACCTTCACCAGGTCGCCGACCGAGACGGTGGGCAGGCTATTCGTGAAAACGAAGACTCCCTCCGAGGTCGCGGGGTCCACGTCCGCCTCGGCGTCGGGGGTCTGGATGTAGAAGCCGTTGAACTTCAGCCCGGTGACGACGCCCTTGGTCGTCACGAGCTGACCGGCGTACAGGGACGTTGTGGTCGGGCCCTGGATGGCGTGGATGGCCACCAGCGCCGGCTCGACGACGAGCGTGATGAGCGCGCTCGTCGAACGACCCTGAGCGTCGGCGACCGTGCAGAAGAGGCTCTTCGAGCCGGTCGCGATGCCGCCCGCCACCGTCACCTGGAACGAGAACACGTCGTCGCCCGGCGTCGCGTCACCGTTCGTCTCGTCGTCGAAGAAGGGCTGCGAGACCGCGCCCAAGATCGCGGTCAGATCGCACCGCACGTTCACCCCGCTGCTGTCGGGATGCGAGCCGGGGACGACCGACACCGTCAGCAGCGTCGATTCCCCGGCCGAGATCGACGCCGGGACGGCGGCGCCGACGCCGCTCGGCGGCCGGCCCGCGCTGTTGCGGGGGTCGGGAGCGCCCACCGTGAAGTCGGCGGAGTTGTCGTTGGTGTCGATCGCGCCGTCGCCGTTCCGGAGGGCGGCGGTCGTGTTGCCGAGGCCGGGAGTGGGGCTCGTCTCGGCGCAGCTCGCGCTGCCGTAGCCGACGAAGTCGACGATGGCCGGCGCGACCGGGCAGCCGCCGCCGAGAGCGGTCGCGCTGCTGACCAGGGCGACCTTGCCGCTGGTCGCGGACATCGCGATCGAGCCCACCGTGTTGGGCGGAGGCAGGCTCACGGTCCCGCCGGTACCGGCCGCCTCCTGGACGAGGTAGTAACGGCCGGGATCGATCGAGCCCGAGAGCGGCGTCGTCTGCCAGGTGGTGCCGGAAGCCGAGGCGTACTGCACCGACCATCCGGTCAGGTCCACGGTCGTCGAGCCGAGGTTGTACAGCTCGACGAAGTCGTTCTTCAGCGTGGCGCCGCTGTTGCCGCCGCCGCCGTAGAGCTGGCTGACCACGACCGTCGTGCTCGGGTGAGGCGGGACGAGGACCGTCAGCATGATCGACGCGGTCCCGCTTCGCGACTGGGCGTCGGTGATGGTGGCCGTCAGCGTCTTCGGGCCGTCGCTGGTGCCCGGGGCCACGGTCGCCCGGAACGTGAACACGTTGTCGCCGCCGACCGCGTCGCCGCTCGTCCCGTCGTCGAAGAAGGACTGGGCCGCCGTCCCGCCGATGGAGGTCAGGTCCGCCCGGACCGCGAGACCCGTGCTGGGGGGGCCGCTGCCTGGGGTCACGGTGACGGTGAGACGCGTCGTCTCGCCCGGGAGCAGCGCGTTCGGGCTCGCCGCTCCGACGCCCGAGGGGTTGGTGGTGACCTCTCCGTTGGCGGTGAGGGCGAAATCGTCCACCGCGAGGCCGTCGTCGGCGCCGGAGGCGTTGAAGTCGGTCCAGCGGATCCAGAAGGTCGCTCCGGGCGCGATGTTCACGGGGATGGTGGCGGTCAGCAACGTGTGGTTCGCGTTGCCGTCGAGCGCTCCCACGACGCCGGTCGTGATCGGGCTCGAGAAGTCGAGCGCGTCGACGTCGATCCAGGTCGCTCCGGACGAGCCGAGCCCGGTCGCGTTGACGCTGTACTGGAAGTCGAGTCGGTCCGGCCCTCGGTTGGCGGTGCCGAGACGCCACTGCTCGCCGCTGTACGCGATCACCAGTTCGGTGATCGTGGATCCGGTGTCGTTCCGGAAGCTCGCCCCGAGGGTCGGGACCAGGCTTCCGCTCTGCAGCCCGCCGAGGGCGCGCTCGGCGCTGCCGGTCGCCCCGAAGCTGTAGGTGTCGCCGGCGTTGCTCGAGCCGTTGCCCACCGCATAGAGTCCGTTGGCGTTGGTGCCGCCCTCGAGGAAGGCCCAGCCGACCGGCATGGTGGACGACGCAACCGAGGAGGAGAGCGTGTCGAAGCTCTCCGTGAGGGGCACGCCCCGGCCGGGGATGCTGACCTGGGCCGCGGCGGGAGCGGCGGCGAGGAGCGCGGCCAGGGCGAGCGGCGCCAGCGTGGGGGCGGGCAGTCTCAAGGGAATCCTCGTGATCGGGGGAGGGAGAGAAGTCCGGGAACCTGCATCCTCGGCCACGGCGCCATGCCTGTCAAGCGCCTCCGGCCGGACGCGCTCCTTTCCCTTGGGCGCGCCGCTCCGGTATAATTCACTCTCCTGACCGGACGACCCGGAGACCCCATGCCCAACGCCCTCCCCAGCAACGGCTTCCTCACCGCCTACTCGGCCGTGCTCGCCTTCCTGGTGGTGGCGGTGGCGTTCCTGGTCGTGAACCTGCTGGTGTGGAAGGTCATCCGGCCTTCCCGGCCCAGCGAGGAGAAGCTCACCACCTACGAGTGCGGTGAGAACCCGACCGGGTCGGCCTGGATCCAGTTCAACATCCGCTTCTACGTGTTCGCCCTGATCTTCATCATCTTCGACGTGGAAGCGGTGTTCCTGCTGCCGTGGGCGGTCGTGTTCCGGCAGCTCGGCCGGCTGGCCTTCGCGGAGGGCCTGGTCTTCATCGCGATCCTGGCGGTGGCGCTCGCCTACGTGTGGCGGAAGGGCGACCTGGAGTGGGTGCGGGCCGAGGACAGGAGCTGAAGGAGCGAGGACGCCGATGACAGAAGTGGGAGGCCTCGTCCAGAACCGCTTCGGCGACAACCTGGTCTTCACCACCGTGGACAACGTGGTGAACTGGGCGCGCAAGTCCAGCCTGTGGCCCATGACCTTCGGGCTGGCCTGCTGCGCCATCGAGATGATGGCGACCGGCGGCACCCGCTACGACTGGAACCGCTTCGGCATGATCCCCCGCGGCACGCCGCGGCAGAGCGACCTCATGATCGTGGCCGGCACCGTCACTCTGAAGATGGCGACCCGGCTGAAGCGGCTCTACGAGCAGATGCCGGAGCCGAAGTACGTCATCTCGATGGGCTCGTGCGCCAACAACGGCGGCCCCTACTGGAAGCAGGGCTACCACGTGCTGAAGGGCGTGGACGAGGTGGTTCCGGTCGACGTCTACGTGCCGGGCTGCCCGCCGCGGCCGGAGGCGCTGCTCTACGGGGTGATGAAGCTCCAGGAGAAGATCCAGGAGGACCGGGTGCTGCGCCGCCGGGGCGAGACGCTCGGCAGCCTGGCCGGGGCGAGCATGGCCCCCGAGGCGAGCAAGTAGTTGGACGCCGCCTCCATCCATGCTCGCCTGAAGAACCGCTTCAGCGAGAAGATCGCTTCCTTCCACTCCGAGGCCCTTCAGCCGTGGGCGGTCATCGTCCCCGACGCGATCGCCGAGGTGGCCGCCTTCGGCAAGTCCGATCCGGAGCTGGCCTTCGACAACCTCATGTGCCTCTCGGCGGTCGACTACCCGAAGGACGATCCGCCCCGCCTGGAGGTCGTCTACCACCTCTTCTCCTACGCGCGCCGGCACGTCTTCGTCTTGAAGGTCCACCTGCCGCGCGACGGGGCGCACGTGCCCACCGTGGAAGGCATCTGGCCCGTCGCCAACTGGCACGAGCGAGAGGCCTACGACCTGTTCGGGATCGTCTTCGACGGGCACAGCGACCTGCGGCGCATCCTGCTGCCGGACGACTGGATCGGGCATCCGCTGCGCAAGGACTGGCAGGACCCGGACTTCTACAACGGGATGCACGTCAAGCCCACCCAGCAGATGGCCGAGCGGGCCATGGCCGGCGAGAAGATCGGGGTGGGACC
>Ga0066710_100002295_pt1 | contig 15299 bp, 10 predicted proteins | sample GraSoiAngelo_159_FD_79666 | JGI IMG/M metagenome (GOLD analysis project Ga0066710, IMG submission 79666) | Grasslands soil microbial communities from the Angelo Coastal Reserve, California, USA - 14_1009_16_40cm | ecosystem: Environmental > Terrestrial > Soil > Grasslands | place: USA...
CATCACGACACCGTGCCGGAGCTCTTTTACGCTCCTGTTTTGCTGACCATCACGTACGGGTTTTCAAACTGCCTTGACGCTCTGGCAGAGCCAACCATCTGGTCGTGGATCCAGCGGTATGTAGCCTCCATACCTATCTGAAGTGGAGTAGTCGGTTCCCATCCAAGCAAGTCACGAATCATGCTGTTATCGCTGTTGCGCCCCTGGACCCCTTTCGGCGCTGCCGGATCGTACTTACGCCGCAACTGGACTCCCGCAATCTCTTCGACAATCGTCACCAGTTCATTAATGCTTACGAGCTCGCTGCTTCCAATATTTACAGGTTCACGGATGTCGCTTTCCAGAATGGCCTGTGTCCCATAAATGCAGTCGTCGATGAAAGTAAAGCTCCGCCTCTGCGTTCCGTCTCCCCAGATCTCGATACTGTGCGAGCCAGCGAGTTTTGCTGCTATGACTTTACGGCAGATCGCCGCCGGAGCTTTCTCGCGTCCTCCATCAAAGGTCCCGTGGGGACCATAGATGTTGTGGTAACGAGCTACACGTGTTTCGAGTCCGAAGTCTTCCATGAAGTGACGGCACATCCGCTCGCTAAACAGCTTCTCCCAGCCGTAGCCGTCCTCCGGCATGGCCGGATACGCATCTGTCTCCTTCAGCGGCACGACGTTTTCCGATCTCTGCCTCTCGATGTTGTAGGCGCACGCCGATGAAGAAAAAAAGAATCGCCGTGCTCCCGTGTCCTTTGCAGCCAAAAGCAGATGTGTATTAATAAGGACGCTGAGCATGCAGAGGGCCTTGTTATTTTCGATAAATCCCATTCCGCCCATGTCGGCGGCCAGGTTGTATATGGTGTCCGCTCCCCTTGCGGCTTCGACACAGTTTTGTTTGAGTCGCAGGTCGAGCACGAGATTCTCGGCTTCTGGGAACACTTGATACCACTGACCGAGCGGCTTAACATCGACAGCCCTTATTGGTCGCTGCCCGATGAGGGCTTTCACGAGATGGCAGCCGATGAAGCCGCCGGCTCCGCAAATAACTACTGGCTTACTTGCCATGAATCTTCTCCTTTGAAGACCGCTGTCGTGCCAGATGTAAGACGGTGACCTCCTGTGATGACGTCAAGCAACTGCGGAAGCAGCACGCCCTTCGAATACTCTCCACCGAGGGCTTCCCCGCGTTGAATCCTATTCCAGTTCTTGAATGCATCGACGATGCTGTCGACCACGCCGGATAGATCTTCGTGGTTGTGGGAGCGTATAACCTTCTGAGGAAGCCGCGACGCGAGATCTACTATGTGACTATCGCGAGGACCAATGTATAGAACTGGACTTGCGACACGCAGTATGTTGTAAATCTTGCAGGGATGCACGATTCCAACGAAGAGATTCCCCAGTACTACGACCTGGAGATCTGCTGCCGAAAGGACTCCGCCGAGGCCCGACAACGGCTGGTACGGTAATTGGAGAATGTTTCTTAATTGATGGCTCTCAGCGAACGCCCTTATCTTTTCAACTCCGCTTCCGCCGCCGACAAACACGAAGCAAATAGCCTCGCACTCTCGAAGCTCACGTGCGGCATCGAGCAGCGTGTCGAGAGGGTGGCAGGGACTGTGATTCCCCGCGTACATCACGACGAACTTGTTCGCGAGTCTGTGCACGGCACGAAACTTCTCTCGCGCATCGGCATCAAACGTGACCTCGTCGTCATGGGCCCAGGGAGGTATTGTGAGGACCTTCACCGGATCTATTCCTCGCGCCAGGACACGTTCCTTCATGAAACGATCAAGGACCACTACGTTTGTCGCGCTAGTCAGACTGAACCTGAGAAATGTTTCCAGGAGGCGCTCCGTGCGCGACCCGGACATGAGCCAGCCCGCAGCGATCGCCTCATCGGGGTTCAGGTCCATGACCCAGAACACAAAGCGCCCAGCTTTGAGTCGAGCCAGCAGAGCCGCAAGCATGCAGATCAGGGGCGGAGAAGTCATCGCAACAATGACGTCAAATGACTTCAGCGTAAGCAATCGGAGCAAGCACAACGTGAGAAAGCTGCCGAAGTCCACTGCCCGCCGCCAACGGCCGGCCTTTCCAAGGCGGATGCCTGGGATACGAATGATGTCGATGCCGTTCCACTTCTCGCGGTAACGAAAGCGGCGGCCAGGATCATCGTAACCGGACGAAGCTGCAACGGCGGTTACCTCATGCCCATCCTGTGCTAGAGACACAGCCAGATCCGTCAAGTGCTGACCGGACGAAACCACGTCAGGGTAAAACGCTTGATTGAGTAGAAGAATCCTCACGCCTTTGATCGTTGGGTCGAGAACTGACCGTGAGCTGTGTCAACTCCGATTGCAGCGCGTCTGCCAAAACGAGATGGCCGTAACTAGAAAAGTGCATATCATGCGGATCCTGAAAACAACGCACCGCTTCCCGTCCTAGGCGGCGGAAGTGCGGGAGCAGATCTATCACGAATACATTCGGCAGTGTCGCTAGTGAGGCGTAGCGGTCCCAATAGTTTCGCGCCATTCGGAACCGCACATAATTCGAGTAGAACGTCGGCACCAATACCAATGGGCGATTCGCAGCCAGTTCTTTGAAGCGGCGGATAATTGCATCCATCAGCAGCCATTCTTTGCTGTGAGGATCTCGGTATTCTGAAAACGGCTCCCATGGCACCACCGTATATAGTGCCCTCTTCAAAAGCGCGGCCCCTGGCGTCGTACTCACCCTCGTCTTGAGCCGGTCCAACCATGAGCAACGAGCGTCCGTTCCACCACTCGCCTCGTTGTCTACGACAGAGACTTCTTTAGGCACCGGAACATTGTGCAGCACGAGTTTACCGTCGAAGTATTTGTATAACGGTTTTGGGCGGAGCAGTCTCTGACCCGTTCTGGGGTCGATGGCCTCCCGTGCCGCGACCATATTTCGGCGGATGTTCTGCAAAAACGGCATCAGCACAACGAAGTCGTGCTCGTATCGAAGTCCGACCTGTTCATAGAGCAGAAGTTGTTGATCGGTCCCCGACCCCTCCAGCGCGAGATTGATCACCTCCAGTCCTGAAACTCGCCGCTCGAGCACTTCGCTGAAACGGTGCTCGTTGCTTACAAATTGGCCCGCGGCCATTGAATCGCCGCAGACAACAATTCGGTGGACTCCTTTTGGTTTCTCGAACGAGTACTCGCGATCACTGCGGATTCCTTGAGAGTTGATCTGAATGTGATACCAACCTCCGCCAGGTTTGGGCAGAGCCATCTTAAGACTCGGAATATACCGGTAGCCAAAGGTCGAGTGATGTTCAATGTAAGGCTTCGTGTCTAGCAGCCCCTCTTTATCGATGAGTCGCAGGCTGCGCCCTCGTGCCTTTTTAACATGGGCTGCTGCACCGCCCTTTCTTGCAAGGAAGACGAAAAACCCGGGGAAGTATCGATTCTCATTGAGTCGCTGGATGGCTATTTCATGATATTTCCGTTCCTGGGCGTAGAGGCTCGCAAGCGAGGTGACGGATTCGAATTTGTTAATCGATGTAGAAACTAATGTCATGCCGGAGCCCTGTAGAACAGGCATAATTTGTTCCAGCGTGCGCTGTGTCTCATGGGGGTGGAGCACTTGGTCGCGAAACCAGGAGCGAAGGTGCGTCTGGTCAGTAAGCTGAGAGTGTAGGTGGCAATAACGATCGAACATCTCCTGTTCGGTTGCGCCGCGTCGCTTCATCTGCTGGAAGTGCTCCAGCAGTGGCCTGCGACCGTGGCTGTGGTATAACCCGATGAAGGCGTGCCCGCCTGGTTTGAGAAAATGGTCGAACATACGTCGGAGCGCGGCTTCGCAGTTGTTGGTATGATGCGCTACCCCAATGGACACCACTACATCGAACCGCTCCTCAGTTTGATAAGTGAAAAGATCGGCAACCTCAAAATGCGTCTGAAGATTCATCGCGCGTGCGATCTCGCGTGCGCGGGCAACAGCGATGGGGTTGAAGTCAATTCCCGTCACTGTTGCGCGGTGGCGGAACGTGATGGCGTTGCTAAGCCATCCTGAACCGCAACCCACATCGAGAACAGTGACGCCCCGTCTGAGCAGTGGTTTGAGCACGGGATACGCTGAAAGGAGGTCCGTTTCGCGAATTGCTTGGACGCTGCTTTCGACCGTCTCGCGATAATTGAAAGGCAGAGTCTTATAGAACTCCAGCACGTCCGGATTCGCGTATGAGGGTCCACCAACGTGAGTCTCAACCTGCGAGACCGCTGAGTTCGCGTCTACCAAAGAGTGTAAACCTCGTCTGGAATTCCCCGCTCACGCTCTGCAGCGGGTCGGAACTTCTCGTCTTTCGCGCTGCTGCGCGGCGGGACGAAAAGACGGGCAAGCAACCTGATAGCTTTCGTCAGGAGGGATACGGGACCGCGCCTCCGCCTGCCTTCGACCTCCGAGGCTTCGGAAAAGTACGATGGCCGCGACGGAACTGAGTGACGCACTATCCAATAACTCTCTGCCGTTTGTCTGCGGAGCCGCAGGGGATCGTTATCGATCAGCGCGTTAACAATGCGCACAATAATGGACAGAGGATAGATCAGCAGGCTGACGGCCTTGACGATGAAGTTCATTCGAATGGACACACTGCTTATGCCACGCTAGCTCCGAAGCTAGTCCGGTTTGAAACTAGCCTTGTAGGCCTCGAGGTCAAAGGCCCGTGGTTTAAGCTGCTCCGATTTCATCAGGAGAAAATCCTCCAGCACCAGCGCATCCATGTCCGTGCCCATAAAACAGCGATAGGCGTCCTGCGGTGTGCAGACGATCGGCTCGCCACGGATATTGAAGCTGGTATTGATCAGGACCGGACAACCGCTCTTCTCCTTGAACTGCTTCATCAACCTGTAGAAACGCCCGTGGCGGTCCGCGTCGACCGTCTGCACGCGGGCTGAGTAGTCGACGTGCGTGACGGCGGGAATCGACGAGCGCATCACATTCACACGTTTGCGTAGATCCGGATCCATCGCGGTAGCCTTCTCGCGATCCGTCAAGGACCGGCGATGTTTCTCCAAAACCGGTGCGACCAGCAGCATGTATGGGGATTCGCCTTGGAGCCCGAAGTATTCTCCGGCATCCTCTTTGAGAACACATGGGGCGAATGGTCGGAATGATTCTCGGAACTTGATCTTCAAATTCATCGTCGTCTGCATACTTCTGCTACGCGGATCGCCGAGGATGGATCGCGCACCTAACGCGCGTGGTCCAAACTCCATTCTTCCATTCAGCCAGCCCACGACCTTCTCCTGCGCTAACAAGTCCGTGACCCGTTCCAACAGATCTGCCTCACTGGCGAAGACGTGGTAGCAGGCACCCACTCCTTGGAGAAAGTCCCGGATCTCGGTATCAGTGAACTGCGGACCTAAGAGGGAGCCCTGTTGGAGATCACGAGCGTCATTCATCCGCGGGTGGGACGCCACATGATGCCAGACCAAATAGGCCACGCCTAACGCAGCGCCGGCGTCGCCGGCTGCAGGCTGGATCCAGAGATTTTCGAACGGACCCTCGCGTAAAATCCTGCTGTTGCCTACACAGTTCAGCGCAACGCCTCCAGCCATAACGAGATTTTTCGAGTTGGTCAGCTTATGCAAATGACGTGCGCACTTCAGCATGATGTCCTCGCATACTGTTTGTACTGATGCGGCGAGGTCCATCTCGCGCTGCGAGATGGAGGACTCTGGATCGCGTGGCGGCCCACCGAAGAGATGGTGGAACTTCTCGCTCGTCATCGTCATTCCTTGACAATAATTGAAGTAGCTCATGTCCATCCAAAATGAGCCGTCATCCCGAACGTGTATGAGATGTTGCAGGATTAAATCCTTGAACCGAGGTTCGCCATAGGGTGCGAGTCCCATAACTTTGTATTCGCCCGAATTCACACGGAAACCCACAAAGTACGTGAACGCGCTGTAAAGAAGACCGAGCGAGTGGGGAAAACGAATCTCATGCGTAATCCGAAGACGATTACTTCGTCCAAATCCCAGTGTCGTCGTGGACCACTCGCCAGCCCCATCAAGCGTCAAAATCGCAGCCTCCTGGAAAGGCGACGGGAAGAACGCGCTTGCTGCATGTGACTCGTGGTGATCAGCAAAAACATACCGTCCGCGATATTGGCCGCCGAACGCCCGCTCCATTTCTGTCTGAAGGTGCAGCTTTGAGTTCAACCACATCGGAATGGAGTTCATCCACGATCGGAAACTCTGCGGGGCGAAAGCCACGTAGGTTTCGATCAGGCGATCAAACTTTGCCAAGGGTTTGTCATAAAACCCGACGTAATCCAGATCGCCGAGGGTGATCCCAGCCTCTTTTAGGCAATAGTTGATGGCGTTGATCGGGAAGCGATGATCGTACTTTTTGCGCGTAAACCGCTCCTCTTGTGCCGCCGCAAGGATTTCACCGCCGACAAGTAGCGCTGCCGCAGAATCGTGATAGAAGGCGGAGATACCTAGGACACATGTGGCACCGGCCGATTTGGGTAACGTTCGTCTCACAAGCTGCGAGTTTCTAATGGACCTCGTTTTGGCCTAATATGACCATAGGGACGCCCATATTACGAATGCTCGACAGTTGCGACATGATAAGCCTTGCTCAAGGCTTTGGCGTGATGACCCAGATCGTTTGAGTTACGTAGGATGAGTGTATCGCCTGCTGCGATCCCGTCCATTTTGGTCCTGAGGAAGCAGTCGAGAGCCTGGGCGGGCGTGTCTACAATCGGCTCGTTTTCGTTGAAGCTTGTGTTAAGCAGGACCGGCACTCCGGTCAGTTTTTCAAACTCCTGGATCAGCCGGTAATAAAGCGGATTCTGGTTTGAGTTTACGGTTTGCAGGCGGCCGGTGCCGTCGACGTGTGTAATCGCCGGCAGCAGGTGGCGTTTATCTTGGCGTATTGGATAGACCTGCTGCATGAAGGGCTCGGCGGCTGCATCGACGAAATAATCTTGGATCGCTTCTTCCAGAATCGATGGAGCGAAGGGGCGAAATTTTTCGCGAAATTTGATCTTCGTGTTGATCAGCTCCCGCATGTCCGCGCGGCGGGGATCCGCCAGGATGCTGCGATTTCCCAAGGCCCGGGCGCCCCATTCCATTCTCCCTTGAAACCATCCGATGACGTTGCCTTCCGCCAGAAGGCGTGCCGTGACCCGGCAGGTCTCATCACTGTCGCCCAAACGAAGGACCTTGAACTCGTCCTTATGTCCGTTTCGACTGAGAAAAGGTTCGAGGTTCGAGTTTTCATACGACGTGCCCCAGAAGGCATGGTCCATGACGAACGTCCTCGGATTTCCGAGGCTTTGGTGCCAAACGAAATACGCAGCTCCAAGCGCTGTGCCGTTATCGGAAGCGGCGGGCTGAACGTAAATCTCTTTGAACGGAGTATGCGTGCGCACCTTGCCATTGGCGACGCTGTTCATGGCGCAACCTCCAGCCAGGCAAAGCCGAGGTGACTTCGTGCGCTGCCACAAAGCATTGAGGACGTGAAAAGCGCAGGTTTCGTACACCGCTTGCAGCGACCGCGCAATATCCTCGTGCCGTTCCGACAGCGGCTCCTCCGGAGGGCGGGCTGGGCCGAGCAGGTGCTCCAATTCCGGTGAGAATACTTTTCCCAGCGACGGATAGCCGTCTTCCCACTCCATCTCGACGCCGGCGGACCAATGGCGGAAGTACTTCAGATCGAGATCGAACAATCCCCCATCCTTCAGCCGCACCATCCGGCGGATAGCGTCTACGAAGTTTGGTTTTCCGTATGGAGCCAGGCCCATGACCTTGAACTCGTCACCATAGCTGAGGAATCCCAGATGCTGCGTGACGGCGCTGTAGAGCATCCCCAACGAATGAGGGAAGCAGATCTTGTCCAGAATTTTGAGGCGGTGATCTCTACCGATCGCGAGCGACGTGCTGACGAAATCACCGAAACCGTCGAGCACGCAGACGGCCGCTTCGTCGAACGGTGAGACGAAGAAGGCGCTGGCCAGGTGTGCGGGATGGTGTTCGACATAATGAATCTTCGGCAGCTCTTCCAGGCGTACGGAAAGCGCCTCGGCTAAGGGAACTCTGAAATCACGGAGCTTCCGAAGGTTATGGAGGCGGTCTCGCATCAGGGCTCGTCCCGGACGATGGCCTAGGACGAAGGCAGCTTTCCGAAGGAGGTTGGCTCTCGGGTTTCGGCTAACAGCGATCGCGTCGATGTCTTTGCCTTCGATTCCGCCAATCTCGAGACAGCGGCGGATGGCGATGGAGGGAAAGCCTGCGTAGTGCTTGACGCGGCGGAAGCGCTCTTCCTCCAGCGCGGCGATGAGCTGGCCGTCGCGGATGAGGACGGCGGAGACATCGCCGTGGTAGACGTTGATGCCGAGGATGTGCATGGGCTCAGTTACGTCTTGGTACGTTTGGCATCGGCGGAGTAGCTGTATTGGTAGGAGTAGTAATAGTAATCATCGTGGCCCTCGCGGCGGAGGTCGACGTTGTTGAGGACGATGCCGAAGATTCTGGCGCCGACGGCAGAAAGTTCGTGACAGGCGCGTTGGACGGCCTGGCGGGAATTCCGGCCGCCGTGGACTACGAGGATGACGCCGTTGACCATGGTGGAGAGGATCACGGCGTCCGTGACACTGGCGAGTGGCGGTGAGTCCAGAACGATGTGATCGTAGCGCTCTGACAGTTGAGCCAGCAGACGCTTCATCCGCTCCGAGCTGAGCAGCTCAGCGGGATTGGGGGGGATTGGACCAGAAGAGATCATGCGAAGGTTTTCGCCGGGCAGATCCTGGGTGAGTTCGTCAATTTCAACGTTGCGGACGAGGTAGGTGGACAAGCCCAAAGTGCGCGAGGTCCCGAAAACGTCATGGACCGATGGGTTCCGCATGTCGCAATCGATAAGCAGAACCGAGGCTCCGAGCTGAGCCAGCGCGATCGCGGTGTTTGTCGCTGTTGTAGTTTTTCCCTCTTCCATGCGGACACTCGTTACCAGAATTGTCTTGGGCGGATTCCCTGCAGCAGACAGAAGCAGAGCGGTTCTCAGCGCACGGTACGCTTCGGAGGCCGGCGAGCGGCCGTCGAACTCCATTAGCCGCGCCCGCTGCATTATTGCAGAGGCTTTGTCGCCCGAACCGAGCGCCAGAAGTTCTGGCGTGTTGTCCTTGCGTCTACGTCCATTCAATAGGGACTTATTCGCCCCGATGACCGGTATGACGGCCAGAGCCGGTAACTGCGTGTAGCGGTTCACATCATCGACGCTACGGATTGAATCATCGAAGCGCTCCAGAAGCCACGCCAGACCGATTCCTCCACTCAGGCTCAGCAACAGGCCGATCAGTATCGTGCGCTGCCGATTTGGACTGACGGGCTCTTTCGGCACACGCGCCGGAGAAATGATGCGGATGTTGCTTTGCTGTTGCGCGACCTCGAGATATGCCTGATTGGTTTTCTGCAGGAATTCCGTATAAAGGGATTTTGCGGTATCGACGTCCTGCTTGAGAAGACTGTACTGGATGGCTCGCTGGTTTTCCTGCGCGGCTCCGGCCTTGGCTTCCTCCAGCGCGGCCTTCAGCGCGTTTTCGTCACGGACGACGCGTTCGTAGTCGGCTTTCAGCTTCTCTTCCAGCTGCACGCGACCGGCGGCAATCTGATCGCGGATTGCTGCCATCTGCTGGTTGATTTCGGCCATCTTCGGATACTTCGGCCCATAGGTCACGCTCAGCTCCGCGGCCGTCGTTGCAAGCTCGCCCAGTTTCCGCTGCAGTTCCACGGTCTTTGTGTCGGCAAACGCTTCCGGAATCTGGGCGACGCGGCCCTGGCGGACCTGTTCATATAGGGACTCTTTTAAGATGCGATCCGTCTCCGCCCGCGTGGCCAGATCGTGCAGGCGCGAGAGCTTTTCCGCGACCAGCGTCGCTTTGCCGTCGGTCGAGTAAATATTGTTCGTTTTCGTGTAGTCAGCCAGCGCCTGTTCGGAGCGCTCAATTTTGGATTTGAGTTCGCGAGTGGAACGATCGAGCCATTCCGAGGCGCTTGTGAACTTTTCTATTTTTTTATCGAAGCTGGTCTCGACGAATCTTTGGGCAATGGCATTCGCCACCCCGGCAGCAATCACAGGATCGGTGTGCTTGAAGGTGAGCGTCATCGCACGTGTGTCCAGTATCGGCCTGACCCGAAGGGATTCTTCCAACATTCCGACGTAAGGCGCCAGGCGCTCGACTTCTTCGGGTGAACGGTTTCCTTCGATCTTGGATTTCATAGCTGTCGCCGTGAACACCGCGGGTGGCGCGGAGGCGTCGTCCCGCTGGATCTTGCCGGCAATTTCATGGAGCGACTCCCAGACCGATTTCTTTTGCGAGGCGAGGAATGCCGGATTCTGGTCCAAGCGCAGCTGTACGACTACGTCTTCCAGCAGCGGCAGGCTCTTGAGGATGACCTCGCTCGTGTTCATCGTTACATTCAGATAGTCCTCTTCCTGAATGAACAATCCGTTTGAGTTTATGCGTGCGCCGTTATCCCGGCCGATCTCGATGGTAGTCGTCGCCTCGTAGAGGGGTTTGGTTCGGAAGACGTCGATCGTGACCAGCGTCGTTATAATGGAAGCAATGCCGATGATCAGCCATCTCCTTTTACGGACGATTCTCCAGAGCATGCGCAGGTGGAAATCCTCCGCCTCGCCGTAACGTGGCAAGTCGATCTCGGGGTAAATCACGGCCCCCGAGTCGTGTGCCTGTCGAGCGGGTAATTGCCGGAATGTGACCTCCGGCGGCAAATTATCCGGATACCGCTTCTGGTCGGACATGGACGTTTTTACCTCAAGCTCGGATCAACGAACGAATGAAGTCACGGTCCAGGCGGCGTTGGCACCGAACGCGCTGATGACGGGCATGAAGGCGGATTTGGCCTTATTGTTTGGAATCACAATGACGTCATTGGCCATTATCGGAATGTCCGGGCTCCGGCCCTGCATCACCGCACCCACATCCACCGGGATTTCCCGCTTCTGGCCGCCCCCGCTGTCGCGATATATCACGGCTCGTCCGGGAGCAGCCGTTACGATGGTCCCCTGAGCCAGAGAGATGGCTTGCCGAAGGGTGGATCCTTCCTTCAGCGGGAATGATCCGGGGGCCTTCACGTTGCCCGCCACAAAGAACACGTCGGCAGGCGGGATGTGGACGATGTCACCGGGCTCGATCGTCGGGTTCTCGGTGATCTCGCCGCCCAGAAGCGCATTGATGTCGGCCTTTTTTGATTCGTATTCCGGTTGGGTCTCTGAAGCCGAGCCGTTAACACCGGAAGCCGGCAGCGCTGCCGGCAATGCCTCGGTGTCGCGCGGGCGAAGTCTGTGCATGATGTAAGCGCTGCCGCCATAGGTTTGGTTGAGTCCTCCGGAAATCGTGATCAACTCGAGCAGTGAAGGGCTGCCCTCGATGTTGTAAACACCCGGTGAGCGGACAGCGCCCTGGATAAAAAACCGGCGGCTCACTTGTTTGACAATGATGGAGACCTGGGGATCGACGAGGTAGCCATCGCGCAATCCGTCCGCGATCAAGGCGGCCAGCTCCTCTGAAGTTTTCTTCTGGGCTTTGATTTTGCCCAGGAACGGCATTTCGATGGTCCCGTCCGCGCCGACCCGGTATTCGCGCGACAGCTCCGCCATGCGCAAAATGTAGACCTCGACAACGTCGCTCGGCCCGATGCGGTACTCCTCCTCGGGCGACAACACGATGCCGCGAGGAGTAGGCGCGCTCGGGGCTCTTTCCTGGGCTCGCGCGCTGGCCATCAGCACGGAAATCATCAATTCGAAGACAAGTACGGATTTCATTGTTTTCTCCCTACGCAGTCCCTCTCCCCCTGGGGAGGGCGGCGCGACAGCCGCAAGGCGGACGCGCTGGGTGAGGGTCTCAGGATTTGAATAGACCTGAGACCCTCACCCTTTCTTGAGGCTTCGCCCTATCGGGCTCGCGCTTCGCACCCTCTTCATAGAGCGCCGCTACAGTTGTATCCCCGGCCTGCGAGACCACGGCCGCCAAAACCAGAAACACCAGTGCGTTGGACGGAATCTGCAGGTCCGTGTCCGATAGGCTCTGGATCATCACGGCGAAGATCCCGGCGGTGCCTGCTAAAGCCAAGCCGGCGAATAGCGGATCGCGCGATCGGATCCCGCGAGAAGCGGCTGAGAAGACCGCTACGATGAACCAGACTGTTAACAGTCCGCCAACGGCGCCCGCCTCGGCAAGGATCTGAAGGTAGTCGTTATGCGCATAGTCGAGACCGAAGAGTTCTTCCGTGTTCGCATAGGTTGGGTAAATGGTGTAGTATGTGCCCAGTCCAGCGCCTAGTATTGGAAAGTCGCGAACCATCTTCACCGTGTCCCGCCAGATCATCGCGCGGCTGACGTCGGGACTGCCCGAGCGCACCAGTTGATCGACGGCCTGGCCGAGACGTTCAACGACCGGTGCGGCACCAACCCAGACAACTCCGGCAATAATCGACAGGGTGACCAGGGTCATCGGCCCGATTCTGGATAGGCGAAAGCTGTAAGCGCGGTCTATGACCGCGCCTACAGTGCGTCGTTTATTCAGAAACCCGATCAACACGATCCCGGCGGCCAGACTGATGATCCCACTTCGCGAACCGGAGATGATCGCCGCAATGCCCATCAACGCGGCGGCGAATCCGTAAAGCAGTCGCGCCTGGCCTCGAATCGCCTTCAGCATAAGTGCAAGCGGCACCGGCACGAGCATAGCCATATAGCCGGCAAAGTGACTATGGTTGACGAATGGCCCAAAGACAGTCCAGGGTGTCGCCCGCAGCCAGTAGAAGCGGCCTTGCCATGTGAAGTTCTGGATCAGCGCGAAGGTAGCAACCACTGCGCCAAAGACAATGAGAACATTGGCTAGCAGGAACAAACGCTCACGCGTCACAAAAAAGTTTGCCGCGATGATGAACGAAGCCCCGATGAAGAAGAGGACCGTTACGGTTTGACGCGTGGCCTCCACGTCCATCGAGAGGCCTGCTCTGCGGCCAGCTGCGTCTGTGAAAGCCACACTCTGCGTCATTCCCAGCAACAGAAGCGCGGTAATCGGCAGCGCTGTGGCCGGAATTGTTATTTCCAGATGCCCGTCCAGCGTAGCCTTGACGCCCCAGAGCAGCAGGAGTCCCACCACCATCAATTCAAACAGAGCAATCGACCAGGGCTCGACTGCCCCATGCGCCAGCGTCGTGAAGATCATGACGGCCAGCAGGCCGGCGGCAATGGACTTGTCAAGGAACAAGGAAATTCGCGACGAAGATTGAACCGCGTGCTGTAGCGGTGCTCTGTGAGCGCCGGCAATCCAGCAATTTACGACATCGTGCGCGGTCATTACTTGAGGCTGCGCGCTGCCGCGCTTGCTTCGCGGACCGCGCCTACAGTTAACGAATCTCTTCAAGTTCGAAATCATCAAACCAGACGGTGCCGTGCGTGGGGTCTTCATAGCTGTATCTCGGCTTTTGCTGGATTGTGACGATTACGGCCGGAGAAGATGTGAAAAATTCGACAGTTACCCGGCGCCAATCGCTGGAACCTGCACGTGCCGGCTCGGAAGCCGCGATCCATTGTTGCCACGTTGTACCGGAGACCACGACACGAGGACCTTCCGGCGCAACCAGGTCCTGAGTTTTGGTGTAGTACTGCAGGCGGTAGCGCGCGTCCGGCCGGAGTAGAACGCGCTGTTGGATTTCGCCCTCAAGACGCGTCGTCTCCCGGCCGATGAAATCGATGCTCAACGAACGCCTGCCGGTATGGGACGTCCGGCTGTCGATGGATATTCGCGCGTAGTTGCTCGGCTGGATCGACCAGTCGAATTGGGCGAAATCTACGAGAATGTCGGATTCGAAACCCCCGTTCCAAATCCGGTCCGTCGACTCTTCGGGCCCGTCCCCGTCCCGCTGCAACAGCGCACACCACAGATCATGGGCGAGTGCGGCGTGACCGGTAGAGATGAGACGATTCAAATATTGCGCAGCTTCCCGATCCGAGAGCAGAGCTTGACGGCCGATTTCGCGGAAGACGGCGGCAGATTCCGACGGCCGAGATTGCTCTAGCAGAAAACGCGCCAGTGCGAGCTTATCTTTCGGGTTGTCCGGAGTAACCCGTACAGCGTCAACATACTTCCCCGACTTGCTCCAAACCAGCTTCAGGGCTTCTTGCAAATACGCGATGTGCCCTGAAGCCGCAGCGTGAAACTCCCCGAGCGAGCCGGCCAGGTTTCCATTTCTCAAAAGAAGCTCTCCGAGCTGCCAATGTGCCTGGAGGTTGCCTGGCGCGAGCCTTAGGGCTGCCCGGACGGATTCTTCTGCCCCCTCGAGATTGTCTTGATTTTCCTGGATCTCCGACAACAGCAAACGCGGTTTATAGTCGTGAGGGGAGAGGTCAATGACACGTTTTGCGTGGAACTCGGCGGCAGTCCAGTGATCTTCTGGTCGATATCTTTCGAACTGGGCCAGCTTCATGTGAAGACGCGGCGAATCGGGAAAGTGTCGCGTTGCAGCGGCGAGCACATCCGGGTTTATCCCAATGCGATCGTCTTTGAATGGGGCACTAAGAAACGAACCCGGCAGCGCGTCGACGGTCACGGGGATGTTTTCGTCTGTTAATGCGCCAATGAGAAAGCCGGATAGAGTCGCATAAAGAAGAGACCCGCATAAACCAATAACTACCGCGATAACTGTGATTCGCGCACCTGGATGGTCTAGCGGCAGATCCAGTCTCATTACCTATTGATCGACGTTGCTGGTGTGGGATCCACCAGCGCGATCCTGCCGAGGAGAAACGCAACACGTACATCGGATAATTCTTGATTACTTGTTGCGCCAGGCAGAGAGCGACACGGCAGTGTCAGTGGCCGCTAAAATTTAGACTACGGATTATGCGGCGTCGGTTTTTTCACGCAAACTCCGCTCTGGCATTCCTCTGAGGGGTTACAGCAAGTATTGCTACAGCAGGTTTGGGAATTCGGACAGCAGAAAGGGCTGCTGCCAGTATTGCAGCACTGTTGTCCAGTTGGACAGCAGTTAGACGCGTTTACACCTGCGCACTGGCGTGCGGTTGGACACGCCTGTCCGAAACTGAAGGGAGCCAGAACCGCCCCTGCGATCCCTCCGAAGATGAGTTTCAGTGCGCGGGATCGCGGCATGGGTGTAGCAAGAATACGGCAAATCTCATCATAGAGTTTCGCCATGTTTCTCCTTAGTCCCCTCATTCAGCAGACTCCAAAAACGGGAGGGGAGCTGTGGGTTCAACGAACGAGCTAACGCGCCGCGAGGCCTTCAC